>JAEEGG010002104.1_pt1 | contig 52155 bp, 45 predicted proteins | sample 9134161 | NCBI WGS metagenome assembly JAEEGG01 (sample SAMN16246543, study PRJNA631951) | gut metagenome | biome: gut microbiome; feature: rumen; material: CR-attached | host: Bos | place: Iran: Karaj | collected 2018-10 | reverse complement strand
AGTCGTTCTTCAACATGCTGAAATCGCGTGGCAAATCCCGTTCGTATACCACCGGCGGCAAAACCTATACCTATACGGAATACGAAATCGCCAGCAAGTCGTACGACCCCGAGAAGGAATACCAGCCCATCTACGCCATCTACGACGACAATCTGCAACACCTGTATTACCGTTTCCTCTATACCTTCGAGGATGCCCCCGAGGCCACAGACTGGAAGGGCTGCCAGGTGCCCACCTCGCTGAATGCTCTGCGCCGCGTGAACTATCAGTTCATGGGCAGCTGGCCGCTGAACGTCATCAAGAATGAGTATCCCGCATGGAAACAGCGCATCGAAGCGCAGAATGCTTCGCAGGGCTACAAGACCTACGCCCTCTCAGGTGAGACGAATACCAGCGGTTCTTCGTCGGAATACGGTTTCAACGGCGGCATCAAGGTCACCAACGGCAACGGCAAGGGCTATGCCAACGGCAAGTCGAGCACCGTGAAATATTCTGCCAACGTGATCTACACCGTGCAGTTGCCGGCAGGTATGAAGATAGACAAGGTGGATTTCTATGGCTACGACAACTACGACACGGATGCCTATATCAGCCATTTCAACGGCAGCGACTTCTCTGCCACCGACTATGTGTTTCCTGCGAAGGACGGCGACAACATGACTTATGTGACCCACACCTTTACGGCAGCGACACCCATTGAGAACAGTTTCAGTTTCAAACTCGGTTCGAAACAGTGCTGCCTCATCCTCACCCTTTATGAGAAAGACAGCTCCGCAGGCATCACCATTCCCGTCGTCGCCAACAGTGCCGCGTCATCCGTCTATGACCTTCAGGGCATGCGCGCCGGCAATAACTCACGGGGCATGCTCGTTATTCGCGACACCAATGGCGTCACGCGTAAGATAATGCGGTAAGTGTCACGAAGGGGTCAGGAGAATTTGTGACATAATCCTATTGCATTCTCGGGAAGGGGAAGCCGCCTCCAAAGCCTCCTCCGAAGCCGCCACCTCCGAAGCCTCCGAATCCACCGCCTCCGAAGCCACCACCGCCGAAGCCGCCAAACTGCGACTTGATCTCTTTAGGTACCTGGATGCGAGGTTCCCAGTCGGTATCGAAACGGCTGATATTCTTGTCGAGGAAGGCCAGACGGTCGGCGAGCCACTGCTTGAGAATGGTGATCTCCTCTTCGTAGCTGCTGACGCGATAGGCAGCAAACATGGAGATAGGATCGAAATTGAAGTTGCGCCCACCGCCGAACATACCGAAGCCACCCATCGGCATCCCTGGCTGTTGGGGACGATGTCCCTGCGGTGAACGTGAACGGTTCTGACCGGCCAGCAGTTCGGGGAAGGTCTCGAAATGATGATCCTTGGACTTCTGCAACAATTTGGCCTGACTGTCGATGAACGCATTGAGGCGGTCAGTGCTCAGCACCGACTTGCGGAGTTCCTGATAGCGCACCTTGACGGCTTTCCTGAAGGCGGGGTCCTGCAGCAGCCGCTGCCAGATGGCGGGCGTGGGCTGTGTGTTACAGCCCTCGAAACACCAGTCCTCAAGTTGGTCGGCGTTGCAGAAGTTGCAGTTGCCGTAAGCGAGGTTATAGTCCCATACGGGGCCAGCCACCAGCTTACCACCCGTGCCGTCCTCCTGCTGCTTCTCCTTGTAGAAATAGGCACTTCGCTTATAGCCGTCGGCATTGAGGCTCAGTTCGGTATGGATGAAATAGTCGACAAACGAGGCCACGTCGATATAGCGGGCGTAGCCTTTCTGAGGGTCGGCAAAGTCAGCCCCTTGAATAACACTCTCCACCGTATCGACATAGTTCTGGATATAGGTCATCTGCTCGGGCTGCAGACTCTTCTTCTTGGGATAGATGCACGACCAGGTGATCTGACTGGTCATGATGCCGGGGCCGATGCCAGGCACCTTCGATGGGAAGGTGGCATCGTCGTCGTTGTAGGTATCGATGCGGAGAATGTAGCCACCGGTGACGTCACGACCTTTGACATCCGACTTCTTGAGTTTGTTGATGTTGACACGCTTCTCTCCGCGCTTGATGGCTTCAGAGAAGACGTAGATGCCGCAGTATTCGCCATTGAATACCAGCTCGACCATCTTGGTCCGCGGTGCCCAGTGGCCCATGTCGCGCCACAGTTGGAATGCCAGCGGGTCGCGCATCATAGAGACATCGTTATAGGGCGCCAGCAGTACCCAGTCGCTGTGGGCGGGCATGTCCAGCAGGGCGACATCCTGTTCCTTGCCGTCATCATCACGCAGTTCAAGGGTGTATTTCTTCTGATTGAAACTGAGCGAGCTGTTGCCTCGCAGTTTGATGCCAATGTTACCGTCGTAGCCTTCCGTCTTCATGTGGGCCGTCACTTTCTTCGTGGCGTTCAACTCGGTATTGGCGGTAATGGTGACAACTGGCAGTCGGGAAGGCTGCGCACAGGCATTCAACGTCACAACGAAGAATGCCAACAATAAAAATCGTAATGGCTGATAGTCTTTCATCAAATCAATATTTTTATCTATCTGACTATATGACGATCAGACGGGCAGAAAGTTTAAAAAGCCGGCTATTTCCCCAGGAACCGGGTATTCAAGTAAGTCTGGAACGAGTCCTTATAGAGGTCGCCGATAGGCAGGTAGGTGTCCTGATCCATGATGACCCGGTTTTTGTTGACCTCCTGAATCTTGTTGAGGTTGATGATGTAAGAGCGGTGGATGCGCATGAAATAATCGGGCAGCCGCTCTTCTATCTTCTTCATCGAGAGGAGGGTGATGATGGGTTTCGGTTCACCTTCTATCCACACTTTCAGATACTCACTCATGGCCTCGATATAGCGGATGTCGGGGATGCAGACTTTTACGATGCGGTAGTCGGTCTTGAGGAAGAGAATATCAGAGGAGAGTGGAGAGTGGAAAGAGGAAAGAGAAATGTCTGAGGCAGAAGCGGTTTCAGACAAACGATCTTTCAGACGGTTGGCAGCGCGCTGGAAGTCCTGCAGGCCGAAGGGTTTGAGCAGATAGTCGACGGCATTCACACGGAAGCCCTCGACGGCATACTCCGAGTAGGCGGTGGTGAAGACGACGAGCGGCGGCACAGCGAGCGACTTCACAAAGTCCATGCCGTTGAGGTCGGGCATGTTGATGTCACAGAAGATGGCGTCGACCGTATCATTCTCCAGGAACGAACGGGCTTCGAGGGCACTCTGACACTGGGCGGCCAGTTCCAGGAACGGCACCTTACTGATATAGGCAACGAGTTGTTGCAGAGCCAATGGCTCATCATCGATGGCGAGACAGCGTATCATGACAACGGGATATTAAGTTCAACGGTATAGACTTGCGGCTCATCGTGGATGCTGAGCGTGTAGTCCTGTTCGTAGAGCAGGTCGAGGCGCTTGCGCACGTTGGCGAGGCCTACCCCACCCTGGGTGTTGGGTGTTGGGTGTTGGGTGTTGGTGGATACTTCGAGCTTGGAGTTGCGGCAAGTGAAAGAAAGCCTGGAATCCTCGACAGCCATCCCGACCTCGATAAACGACTCGCGCTGATAGCTGATACCATGTTTGAAGGCATTCTCTATGAAAGTGATGAGGATGAGCGGCGGTATCTGGCGGTCGGGCACCTCTGCGGGCAGGTCGAGCGAGATGCGCACCTTGTCGGTATAGCGCAGCTGCATCAACGCCACATAGTGACGGATGAAGTCGATCTCACGCGACAGCTTCACCCCCTGCTTGTTGCCTTCGTAGAGCACGTAGCGCATCATCTTCGACAGTTCCAGGATGGTCTCCTGCGCCTTTGTCGGGTCGATGTCGATGAGGGCGTGGATGTTGTTGAGCGTGTTCATAAAGAAATGGGGGTTGATCTGAAAGCGCAGATACTCCAGTTGCTGCTCCAGATTCTTCTTCTCGAGTTCTGCCAGCCGTTTGCGGTCGTCGCGGCTGCGGAAATAGAACTTGATGCCGAGGTTCGCCCCAAACATGAGGATGAGCATCACGACGGACAGGATGTCACGCTCGCCGACGAAGGGCGGTGGCATTTCTGGACGCCGCTCATGCATCTCATGCCGCTCATGAGGCGGTCGCATGGGACGTTCGGGAGCATCGGGCCAGTCCTGAGCCTCGGGCATATCCGGTCGTTCAGGCATGTCTGGTCGTTCTGGCATATCCGGACGATCAGGCATATCCGGACCTTCAGACATCTCCGGTCGCAGCATCTCCCTCTGAAATGGCGGCGGTCCCTGATGACGCCCGGGATCTTTCGGCCGGCTGCTGCATTGATAAGCCGTGAAAGCCGCCATCAGCGCAATGACGATGGAGAAATAGGCCACACGCTTATGCTTGTGGACCAACAATGGTGCCAGCAGGAAATTATGCACGAGAAACAGCAGCAGGAAAACCGCGAACCTCCGCCAGACGAGGAACACCTCTGTCCAGTCGAAAGCGAGGTCGGCATCGTTCACCGTGCGCACATAAAGGCTCAGCAGCGGAGCTGCAAAGAGCAGGCCCCACACTATCAGGTAAATCAGGTTCTCCTGTCGCGACTGCTTCATCCAATGAATTCTATTGATCTTCGTTCGGCGTTTCATACTGATAACGTAAGAATCAGCAAATTATTGTTTCGTTTACGGGTGCAAAGATAAGGGAATCCCGGTCATCCGCCAAGAATAATCAACGAACAGCCTGAATATTTCAGTGAATAAATACTAATTTATGTATTTTATTTTTTAATGTCGAGATTTTTTCGTATTTTTGCAACGTGTAACGCCAAAACAAACCAACATGAGAAAAGTATTTATTCTTATTGTCCTCCTAGGAGGATTCCTTAGCGGAGTCAATGCACAGACGCTGCCTTTCCAGAATCCCCAGCTCTCAGCCGCCCAGCGCGCTGACGACCTGCTCACACGTCTGACCCTCGAAGAGAAAGTATCGCTGATGATGGACTCTTCGCCCGCCATCGCGCGACTCGGCATCCCGCAGTTCCAATGGTGGAACGAAGCCCTCCACGGTGTGGGGCGCAACAGTTACGCGACGGTATTCCCCATCACGATGGCAATGGCCGCTTCGTGGGATGATGAACTGTTGCATCAGGTATTCACGGCCGTCAGCGACGAGGCCCGCGTGAAAGCCCAACAGGCCAAGCGCTCAGGTAACATCAAGCGCTATCAGAGTCTCTCGTTCTGGACACCCAATATCAATATCTTCCGTGATCCCCGTTGGGGGCGTGGCCAGGAAACCTACGGTGAAGACCCTTTCCTCACCTCGAAGATGGGATTGGCCGTAGTGCGCGGTCTGCAAGGCTATACCTATGACGGAAAGATTCTGGGGGAAAAATATAAGAAGCTCCTGGCCTGTGCCAAGCACTTCGCCGTGCATAGCGGCCCAGAGTGGAACCGCCACACCTTCAATGTAGAGAACCTCCCCGAGCGCGACCTCTGGGAGACCTATCTCCCCGCCTTCAAGGCCCTTGTGCAGGAGGGAAAGGTGGCAGAGATCATGTGCGCCTACCAGCGTATCGATGGTCAGCCCTGTTGCTCGCAGACCCGCTACGAACAACAGATCCTGCGCGACGAGTGGGGCTTCGACGGCATCATCACCAGCGACTGCGGTGCTATCCGCGACTTCCTGCCCCGTTGGCATAATACGGCCAAGGATGGTGCTGAGGCCTCAGCACAGGCTGTATTGGCAGGCACCGATGTGGAGTGTGGCTCAGAATACAGGAACCTGCCCGCAGCAGTCAAGCGCGGTGATATCAAGGAGTCCGACCTCGACCGCAGCCTGCGCCGTCTGCTCATCGCCCGATTCGAACTCGGTGATTTCGACAACGATGACCTGAACCCCTGGACGAAGATCCCGGAGAGTGTCGTCGCCTCGAAGGCACATAAGCAGCTCGCCCTCGATATGGCGCGCAAGAGTATCGTGCTGCTGCAGAACCGCAATCAGACGCTGCCGCTCGCCGGACCATCCGGAACAGCCGATATCGTCGTGATGGGTCCCAATGCCGCCGACTCTGTCATGATGTGGGGTAATTACTCCGGCTTCCCCACCCGGACCATCACCGCCTTGCAGGGCATCACCCAGAAGGCGAAAGCCCTTGATGCCAATGCCCGTGTGCGCTATATCCAAGGCTGCGGACTTACCCGCAATGAGGCGTTCGAAAGCCGGCTCTCAGAGTTGCGCGATCCTCTGGGCAACAAGGGTCTGCAGGCCACCTATTGGAACAACACAGACATGAAAGGTGTTCCAGCTGTGGTTACCCGTATCGAAGGTCCTGTGCGCCTGAGCAACGGTGGTAATACGGTCTTCGCTCCAGGTGTCAACCTTGAACATTTCTCAGCCCGCTACGATGCCACCTTCATCCCTACACACGATGAGACCCTCAGCTTCGAGATCAGCGGTGACGACCGGTTCCGGTTGTTGATCAATGCCGACACCGTCGTCAACCACTGGAGCGCCCGCCAGCGTATTCACGGTGGAAAGAAGGAACTCACCGTCAAGGCCGGCCAGCACTACCGCATCCAGATCGACTATATGAAGGAGGAAGGCTATGCTGCCCTCAACTTCGATATCCGCTGCAAGGTGAATCCTACCCCCGAACAGCTGCTAGCCCAGATCGGTGAAACCAAGACCGTGATCTTCGTGGGCGGTATCTCTCCCAGTCTGGAGGGTGAGGAGATGCGTGTGAGTGAGCCCGGTTTCAGGGGTGGTGACCGCGAGAATATCGAACTGCCTCAGGCACAGCGCGACATCCTTGCCATGCTCCATAAGGCCGGCAAACGAGTGATCTTCGTCAACTGTTCCGGCTCGGCGATGGGTCTGGTGCCAGAACTGGAGTCGTGTGATGCCATCCTGCAATGGTGGTACGCTGGTGAGATGGGTGGTGACGCCCTCGCTGAGGTGCTCTTTGGCGACAGGAATCCCAGCGGAAAGCTACCCATCACCTTCTATAAGAGTGCTAATGACCTGCCCGACTTCCTCGACTATTCGATGAAGAACCGCACATACCGTTATTTCCAGGGCGAGCCGCTCTTCCCCTTCGGCTACGGCCTGAGCTATACGCAGTTTGAAATCGGCAAGCCTGCCTATAATAATAATAAGGTACGCGTGAACATAAAGAACGTCGGTACACGAGAAGGACTGGAAACCGTACAGGTGTATCTCCGTCGCGTCGCCGATGCCAACGGTCCTCTGAAGTCGCTGCGCGCCTATAGTCAGGTGACGCTGAGCCCGGGCGAGGCCAAGACCCTGAACATTCCTCTCCCCCGCGAACGCTTCGAGGGCTGGGACGAGAAGACCAACACCATGCGTGTGGTGCCCGGCAAATACGAGGTGATGGTCGGCACCTCCAGCGCCGACAAAGATCTGCAGAAACTGATTGTGACAATCAAATAGTTACACTAATCCCTCGCAGAATTCTGCGAGGGATTAATGTATCAGTATGCCAAGACGTCCCACAGTTCCTTGATGCGGGCTTCAGGATGCCATTTGCCTTGGAAAGTCCAGTCGGCAGTGACACCATGAAACTCTGGATGTTCCTCCGACTCCTGCAGATTGTTCCGAAGCCAGCCACTATGTCCGCCCTCACGCAGACAATTATAATAGTACACGCGAAGACCCCAGGGACAGGGATCAAGCACCTTGTCGGTATAGGCATAACGGATATTCTCATCGAGGATATTCTTCGAGAGTTTGCAGTTGAGCAAGAAGAATTGTGAGTCGTGGTGATATCTGCCTAGAGGAGTCGGCGAGAGCGCATCGAAATAGGAATCCTTAATGACGAGTTTACGCGATTTGTCGCCACGACCATCGTGCCAGATAATAGCGTGGCCATCGCCCATAAACCGGCAACGAGTGGCGTAACACATCCCTCGCGGACAAAGGAAATCAACACCAAGACAGCGCAGATTAAGATCAGCATGATAATACATGCCATCGCCACCAGGAGCCCAGAGAGAAAGGGCATCATTACCGTCAGCCCAGACATTACAGTTGATCACGATAGTGCGCGTAGCACGTCCGAAGATCGCCATCTGATGCGTGGTGTTGCCCGGCTCAACGACGGTGCCGTAGTTATTATAGACGGTCAGTCCGCTGATGATGCAATCGTCGGCTCCCTCTTGTATCACAATAACGCCATTGCCTACAGCCTTACCATGATACTCGGTGATGGTTTGTGTTGCACGTGTCTCAGCAAGAACCAGCATGGTGCTATCGCGATCCTCGCCCACCAGCATGATGTTCGGCCGGTCGATGATGACTTTCTGACGGTAAGTGCCCTTGCGGATCAGAATCCTGTATGGTCTGACAGGATGCGCGGGAGCACGCTCAATGGACAACTGAATACTGTCGCCAGGATTGACAATCGCATCAAACAATTCGGGATGGATCGCGGGTTTCCTGAACCACTCGATTATACCATTCTCATTAGCCCCCGGGGTGTCAAGGCTAACGGGCACCTCATTGGCAGGATCGAAACGCTGCGCCCATTTATGGTAGAGCGGGAAGAGACTGGCAGGATTAGTGGAATACCAGGCATAACCATTACGACGCTCAGAGCCAATCTGCTCCAGATGTCGACGGGGAATACCATCGCGGTCACAGACATAAGGCTCGCAATGCTCAAGGTCATAGAAGCGGGCCCAGAGGGGCTTTGCCTTGGCATCAGCCACGAGACGCGTCTCACTGTCAGCAGCAGCCCACACGCCACGATGCTCCACACGGTAACCTTTGAGTTTATAGGTGTCAAACCAACGCATGGCTGCATGGATAGCACATTTCACACGATCGCCAGGATTGGGCAGTTCCATCAGCAGTTCGATGATACCTGCACTTTCCATCGAGCAATACGACGGCAACTCATAGGCACGGGCAGCAGCGGGGAGGAGCGTCTCATGGTCATGTTGCTGGCACCAGACGGTAAGACGGCCGTTGGTTTTGATCTGTGTAGCAAGGATACATTCGATGCCTTTATCGAAGGCCGTTGTCATACGATGACGCTGCTTAGCCTCGGTGAGATCACCCTGATAGGGCTCCTGACGTGCTGCCATGTCGCGGAGCATCCGCAAAGTATGAACCATCGCGTTGTCGTTGTAGGTGATATGAATCTGATAATCGCGCATCTCAGGCCAGAACTGTGGCCAGCCACCATTATCATACTGTCCGCTGAGCAGATAGTCGACCGCACGACGGAAAGCATCACGATAACGTTTGTCATGAGTGGCTTGGTAAAGTCGCGCAAGGAAATCCATTTGCAACGTAGTGGCATCGTTGTCGGTGGTAGAGTCATTACGTTTCTGCCGGTCGCCGAGGATCTGTTCTTTTTCCTCGTCGGAGAGAGCACGGGCCATATCAATATTCTTGGGCCATCCGCCAGTGACACGCTGGAAAAGGAGCAGCTGATCACCGATGCGACGAGCCTCGGGTGTCTGGAAGAAAGTGGCGTCTGTACGACGCATCGTCTGTTTAAAGGACGTACGATACGACTGTCCGAAAACAGGCACAGCCATCACGACGAGAATCGTCATAATGGCCGTGCGTAGTGTTTTTAAGTCTGTTGTCATTGTATTGGGATAAAAGAATGGATCACTCTGCCTTTGGCTCCGCTTTCACTGCTGGCGTTTTCTTGGCGGCTGGCTTCTTCACAGCCTTAGCGGGTTTGGCAGCCTCGAGTTTCTCGAGTTTTGCCTTCAGGCGGGTAATCTCCTTATCCTTCATCTCAATCTCATCACCCTGGTTCTTGATGGTGGTGAGCAGGCCTTCGAGCTCGTCATTGTCGATGTCGAGCGGATAGAGGGCGTTCACTCTGTTGATGAAGTCACCCAGGATATTCATATAGTTCGTGAAGGCATCAAACGGTCCGCTGTAGATGCCACGATCAAGACCCACGTTAGAAGGTTTGGTGGTCATAAAACGGAAGTTGTTCGAAGCCTGGAGATAATCCCAGTCCTGATTAATACGCGGATCATTGGCGATGCGCAAACGATCAGCCACAGAATAGAGTTTATTGAAGGCTTCATGCTGCATAGCATTACCCAGCCAACAACTCACATCGCGCTCCTCATCCACCCATGACAATGTATCGGGCACATCCAGATTTCCCACACTCTTGCAAGCCTTGCAGATCTCCGTCGGTGTGGAGAAGGTGATGCCTTTCTCCTTAGCACAAGCGGGCAGTGCATGGATGAAGTCGAGGATATTAGAACTCAATGGTTGTGCAATACCTAGGGCGGAGAGTTCCATAAAGATATTGATGATTTGCTCCTCTTCTGGCAGACGGGCAATGCGGTCGATATAGGCATCAGCAAACAGAGGATAGCCATCCCACTCTGAGTTGTTGAAGCGCAGGGAGATATCATCCGACAACTCAACATCGCGGAGCAACAGTTTCAGGTTGGGGGCGATATTACAATTGTACACATAGTGTGGCGACTTCCAGCCCAGCACGTGCTTGGCACCCTCAGTGAGCATACCCTTGAAGCCCATCGCTGCAATCTGAGCACCAATGTCATCGCTATAGATAAGCGAAGAGTTACGGGCTACTGTCGGCTTCTTGCCAAACAGCTCCTCAATCTTGGCAGCCTGCTTCTTCACGTCGAGGGCGAAGGTCTCCTCGTTGGCCAGTGACGACAGACCATGGCTATAAGGCTCTGCGAGGAACTCCACGCAGCCAGTCTCGTTCATGGCCTGCAATTTGGCAATTACCTGTGGAGCATGATACTCCAACTGCTCAATGCCAGTGCCCGACAATGAGAAAGCAACTTTGAAATACTTGCCGTTCTCGTTAATCATGTCATGCAGGGTATTAAGTGCTGGCATGTACGAACGCTCGGCGATGTCGGTGATGCTGCGCTCATTCTCGTAGTCATCATAATAATAATGATCGGTACCGATATCGAAGAAACGATAACGCTTCAGATGAATAATCTGATGTATCTCGAAATATAAACAAATCGTTTTCATATACTTTTCACTTTTAACTATTAACTATTCACAATTTACTCTTCCCAACCAAGGGTACGGCGATAGAGGGTGCGGATCCAAGCACCGACCTTTTCCCAGGTAATCTGGTCTACCTCGCGCTTGCCCTCTTCTTTCAGATAGTTGAAGAGCGACTCGTTGTGGCAGATAGAATAGATGGCGTCGGCGAGTGCGTGGATATCCCAGTAGTCGACCTTGATACAATTGTCAAGAATCTCGGCACAACCCGACTGTTTCGAGATGATCGAAGGCGTGCCGCACTGCATAGCCTCGAGCGGAGAGATACCAAAGGGTTCACTCACGGAAGGCATGACATATACATCAGATGCTTTCAAGCATTCATACACCTGTTTGCCGCGCATGAAGCCCGGGAAATGGAAACGGTCGGCGATGCCACGCTCGGCTGCGAGGTGAATCATCGCATCCATCATATCACCGGAGCCGGCCATGCAGAAACGCACGTTACGGGTGCGGTGGAGTACCATTGTGGCAGCCTCAACAAAATACTCTGGTCCTTTCTGCATCGTGATACGACCAAGGAAGGTTACCACTTTTTCCTTACCCGTATGGTCAGGACGCGGGATAGCCTGATACTCCTCAGGCAACGGGTATACGGCATTGTGCACCGTGAAGCACTTGCGCGGATCCTGATGATACTGGTTGATGACGGTCTGACGCGTGAGCTCCGACACACACATGATACAGTCTGCCCAGTCCATACCGTTCTTCTCGATACCATAGACCGTAGGATTCACCTTACCGCGACTGCGGTCGAAGTCGGTAGCATGCACGTGGATACACAGCGGTTTGCCACTCACCTGCTTGGCATGAATACCAGCGGGGAAGGTCAGCCAATCGTGAGCGTGGATGATATCAAACTCTTCGGCACGGGCCACCTGACCAGCGATGATCGAGTAGTTGTTGATCTCCTCGTGCAGGTTGCCGGGATAGCCGCCTGCAAACTCCATCGCACCGAGGTCGTTGACGTTCATATAATTGAAGTCGGCATAGATATGGTCACGAAGCTTGAAATAGTAGTCGGGATCCATGATATTACCCACACGCTGACGTACATAGTCATAGTCCACATCGCGCCAGGCGATAGGAACAGCATTCATCGCAACGATGCGGCAGGCATGCTGGCTCTCATCACCGAAGGGATGCGGCAGGCAGAGGGTGATATCCATATCGCCCTGAGCCTTCAGACCCTCGGAGATACCATAGTTAGCAGTAGCGAGTCCACCAAATACGTGAGGAGGATACTCCCATCCAAACATTAAAACTTTCATAGTCGTTCCTCCTTATTTTTGATATGAATACTTATCCATGAGTTTGAGCGTACGCAGGATCTCTGCCACGTTCATCGCAAACGACATCGCACCACGTCCGTGGAAAGGCGGGTTGCCGTCGAACAACTCAGAGATGGTGCCGATAGCATGGTAGTCCATTTCGTCCTCATAGCCCACGAGCTGGCGCTCGATGAACGAGAGACGGGAACGCTTATAGAGTTTCAGACAAGCCTCCATATAGAAGCCGCCGAGCCAAGGCCAGGCTGTTCCCTGATGGTAGGCATAGTCGCGCTGTGTCTGCGGACCAACGTAAATGGGGTTGTAGCCGCCACTCTTCGGAGAGAGTGAACGGAGTCCCTTCGGGGTGAGCAGTTCACGGGTGCAGATATCCACCACGCTCTTCATCTGCTGCTGAGAGAGCGGTGAGTAGTCGAGGGCTACGGCGAAGATCATGTTCGGACGAACACTCCAGTCCATCATGTTACCATCGACATAGTCGAGCAGATAGCCATACTCATTGACGAAGGTGTCGACAAACGACTGCTTGGCAAGGTTTGCCCGCTCTTCGAGGGCCTCCGCATCCTTGGCCTTGCCCTGCTCCATCTTCATGGCGGCACAGAACTTCAAGGCGTTGTACCAAAGGGCATTGAACTCGACGATATAGCCGGAACGGGGAACAACAGGCTTACCATTAGCCGTTGAGTTCATCCAGGTAACCGCCTTATCACGACCATTGGAATACAACAGCCCGTTCTCGTCAAGGCGCAGGTTGGGATGTTTGCCCTTCAGGATAAAGTCGACGATGTCGCTGACCAGCTTACCATATTTCTTAAAACCTTCATCAACGCCCACCTCCTTGACATACTGCTGGATAGCCCAGATGGCCCACAGGGGTACATCAGGCTGCTCGATCTCATAGATCTTCACGGAGAGGGGTTTATTACTCATGAACTCGCGCAGGCCTTTCTCGGCAGTCCTCATCACCAGCTCGAAATAGTCGCGCTCACCGATGGCAAGCGTCAATCCGGGCATTGCGATGAACGTATCGCGGGCACGGGCCTTGAACCAAGGATAACCTGCCAGCAGATAACGCTCGTCTTTCTTGTCAATCTTCTCCATCGTGCCACTACGGCGATCGCGGAAGTGGAACTGATGGGCTGCCGTCACCAGACAATGATAGAAGTTATCACGCGGCACGCGGTCATCCACCTCCTCATCGAAAAGTTTCTTCAGCGTAGAAGTCTTGATCTGCGATGTAGAACCAGAGAAGATGATGCTCTCGCCCTTCTTGATGGGCATCTCGAAATAGCCAGGCACGTAGAGGTCCTCGTTCGAGGCATAGCCACGTTCCTGCTCCTTCGGATACTCCACACCACGATACCAGTCGGGCTGGAATACGAACTCATTCTTCTTCGAGAACTGCATATACAGGTCGGGATAGCCTGCATACATACAAGTCTTGATACCACCGTCAATCTCATGATACTCACGACTGGCGGTCATGTTCTCATGTGTAAACTGACGAACGCTGCGGAAAGCCAGGAACGGCCGGAAGCGCAAGGTGGTGGCAGAGTGGGCATCGACCAGCGTATAGCGGATGAGGATGCGGTCCTCATAATGCTGGAAGATGACTTCCTTCTTCAAGATCACACCACCCACACGATAGGTCGTTGTCGGCACCTTGGTGGCATCAAACTCACGGATGTACTTGTGTCCGTTAGGACTGAAATTGTTGCCCTGATACTTGTGGAGTCCGAGGTTGAACTCAGCACCATGCTGGATGACCGTACAATCGAGCGATGAGAGGAGCACATGGTTCTCGTCATCGAGCTCTGGTACAGGAACGACCAGCAGACCGTGGTATTTGCGCGTATTGCAGTCTACGAGTGTAGACGAACTATAGGCGCCTGAACGGTTGGTCCTGAGAAATTCGCGACGGAGACTCTCTTGCAAGTTAGTCATCACGGCTTTTTCTAATCGTAAATAACTCATAGTTCCTTGTTAGGTTTTTATAATGTTTATTCCTTTTTTTGTAGTTTGAATTTCCAAAAGTACACATTTTCCGTCAAACCACAAAAGAAAAAGTAATATTTAACAATAATTTAAGGCTATGTCTATAAAAAACCTCCCATTGAAGGGAGGCTTTATCTTGTTCAGACCGGAATGAGGAAACTGATGACTTCCTGTTCGACATCGATGCGGAAGTCGCCCACCGGGGTCTTCATCAACCGTCCGTCGATACCCACCATCGCTTTCTTGGCATAGTCAACCTTCACCTCAGTGGTGCGATAGGGATGCACACTACGATGATTGAGGAAGCGTCCCGTGATGAGCAGCCAGAGACCCTCGATGAGCTGCACCATCTCAGGGTGATAGACCACCGAAACATCAAGCATACCGTTATAGGGCACAGCATTGGGTGTCTGTCCGTAACCCGGACCACTGCCTATACAGACGGTCATCACCTTACGGTCGATGACATCGTTGTTGATCTTCAGTTTCATCTTATACTCCATCCGGTGGAAAAGCATCACGAAGAGCGACGTAATAAAAGATAAGGTACGCGAACCGAACAATCTGCGCGTCTGGCGGCGCAGGTTCATGATATCGGCCGTCATACCAATGTTTACGCAGTTCAGGAAATAACGGTGACATTTCTCACCCTTGGCATTGGTATAGCGGATACAGCCGAGGTCCACCTTGCGCAGGCGACGTTGCAACAGCCAGTCGATGGTCTGCTCCACCTTGTCTTCATCAAAGTCCCAGAACCGTGCGAAGTCGTTCATCACCCCGTTGGGAATCACCCCCAGGGCAATTTCATCGCGCACACTCTTCTCCTCCATCATCAGACAGTTCACAGCATCATTCAAGGCAGAGTCTCCTCCCACCACAATAATGGTCTTATAACCATTGGAGATCATCATCTTAACGAGTCGCTCCACACTCTCAGAGTTCTCGCTCTGCACCATATCATACTGCACCTTCCGTGCATCGAGCACGGCACCGATCTTATCCCAGCGCTTGCGAGAACTGGTAAGACCTGTCTTCGGACAATAAAGGATGCCCCAACGGGAGTCCCCTAAGTTAGGGGGCTGGGGGGCTGAACGACCCACTTTTGTATTACTATTTTCTGCCATATTGTATTGTTTTCTTTGCTCTTGTTCAGACCTCCAACCTCCTAACTTAGGAGGCTTATTATTTGCTTTATTTTTTCCTCCATCGGGAGGGTGGCGTCAATCCAATTGATTTTAAATCCGCGGCGCTCCATTCCCCTGAACCAGGTCATCTGCCGCTTGGCGAACTGATGGATGGCAATCTCAAGACGCGAGAACATCTCGTCATAGGTCAGCTGTCCCGTCAGATACTCCGTCACGAACTTGTATTCCAACCCGTAATAGATCAGGTCTTCTGCAGGTATGCCCTCATCGAGCAAGGCCTTCACCTCATCCACCATTCCTTCGTCCAGTCTTGTCTTCAGACGGCGGGTGATCTTCTCCCGCCTCAGCTCACGGTCGATATTTACGCCGATGATCAGCGAATCCACTGGCGGTAACTCGCGACGGGGCGTTGGATGCTCCAGATTATAGGTTTCGATCTCAATGGCACGGATGGCCCGCTGACATGAGTCCACATCGGTGGTATTGTGCATGTTCGAACCCGTCTTGGCCTTCAGTTCCGTAAGCATCTGAGTGAGTTCTGCGAGCGATTTGCCTTCAAGCGAATCCCTCAGTTCCTGATTCTGCGGTACGGGCGAGAGATGATAGCCTTTCAGCACAGCCTCGATATAGAGTCCCGTCCCCCCGCAGAGGATGGGCACCGCCCCCCTACTCCGGATATCCTCGTAGGCATCGAAGAAATCCTGCTGATACTCAAACAAGTTATATTTCGTGCCTGGCTCCCGGATATCTATCAGGTGATAGGTGATGGGTGATGGGTGTTGGTTATTACCGACAACCACCGTATAATCCGCCAAGTCCTTCCCTGTTCCGATATCCATCCTACGATACACCTGCCGCGAGTCAGCCGAGATAATCTCCCCGCCAATCTCCGCCGCCAGTCTTGCTGCTATCGGTGTCTTTCCCGATGCCGTCGGACCCAGTATCGTAATCATTTGCCGCATGTCACTCCTTCGTCTCGATATCCCGGAAATAGGCGTTGATCTCCTGACCTTGAGGAATCTTGTCGAGATAAGCCTTACCCTCCTCCTTGGAGATGGCCTTACCATTGAGGGAACATTCCTCAATCTCACCTTCAACCTCGAGCACATTCAGTTTCCACAACCGTTTACCGTCCTTGAAGGCGTGAATCTCCTGCTGCCACGAAGGACCACCGGCTGAACCACCAAACTTCAGATAGTGGATGCCATCCTTCTCACTCCTAGAGGGTTTCAGGCGGGGATTCTCGATGGCGATGAGCAGGAACTTGCCATCCTTACGGATGAAGAAGGCGCCGTTCTTATCGTCGTTGTCACGCAGCCAGATCCACTCGTTGTCGTAATCGATATAGCAATGCGCCCACTTGGTGAATTTCACGTGGCTGTCGCTATATTCATCAGCATGATAGAGCTTGTCCATCTCGGCAAAGTCCTTCTTCCAGACAGGGATATCCTCGTCGACCATCGAGTGGTAGCACTCGTATTCCAACTCAATCAATTTTCCCTCTCTTGGGAAGAGCATACCGACACAGTAACTCTCAGGCGCGCCATGGGTATAGCAGATTTCCAGTCCCTTCGGACCTTCGAAGGCGGCCTCGATGTCGTTGGGGATATAACCGTCGGCATCGGCATTCCAGGAAGCACCGTATTCGGGATCATAATAGCCTATCTGTTCAAGGACATACACCTTATCACCATTCACAAGTAACTCGACGGCAAGGGCTGACTTACGGTCGGCATCGTATTTATCCTTCGGGGCGTTCTTATACTCGCCCTTGAACTCGATGGCTCCCATGATGATGCTATCGCCGATGGTACAGGTCTTGCTTGATTTCAGCGCTTTCATACCGTACTGCGCCTCCAACTGCTTCACGATGTCAGCAGGAAGCTTGGGATATTCATAACTCTCGGTCTGACACGGTTTGACGTCGAGACGCTTGCGGGAACTGAGATAGCTGTCAGTACAGATGATTGAGCCCCAGGAATCTGTCCGGTATTCCAGTTTTGGATTGTCTTTGGGATCAACATAGTCGAAGCGGGCGCAAAGGGAGGGTATCTCATCGCGACCGTGAATCTCACCAATACTAGGGGTGTTACCATCAGGATCCTTCAGCACCTCATCAATGAACTTCACCTTCACGATCTTGTCGCCATTCAGCAGATTGGTATACTGGGCAGCATTACGGCGGAACATCTCCTGCAGTTCCCAATGCTTATGCCAGGCCTCAAAGTAATCTTCATCGCCCTCACTCCTCTGAGGTTCCTCAATATTAGCCCAATAGAGCACCTGCCGGTATTTCCCGTCGGTACCGATAAGGAACATCGGTAACGGAGTGGTATCGTTTTCCTCAATGATACTGTCGATGACGGCAGCCGTCACCGAATCCTTACTGTCAGCAGGAGCCGTCTGCCCCTTCTGCTTACAACTGATCATCACTGCCATCATGCAGACAGCCCCAACAAATAATTTCCTCATATATTTTTAAAACAACGATTTTTACATTACTTATTTTCCTTCATGATCGGGACCGATGGGTTGTTTACGGGGTTCAGGGATATAGTTGGCCTTCTCGCCCCACTTGCAGTCGTTGTCGGGAGTCTTCAGCCGAGCACGGGCACCGATCTTGGGATGGTATATCTCACATTTCTTGAGTACAATGTCATTGTTGCTCGTAAACAACGGGGCATCGGCCCAGTTACCGAAGAAGCGACATCCCTCGAACACCACGTTTTCGCTGCCATAATTGGAAATCAGCTCATATTCGCGGTTACTGAAGAAGTCACACTGATAGAACTCCACACGATCTGAGCTATAGAGTTCCATGATGCCGTAAGTGCAATCGTGGATATTGCTTCTATACATGGCGAATTCCCTGGTTTCACGGGTTACGACACCATAGGTGCCGCAGCCATAGAGGTCGCAGTTGGACACAGAGATGCGTTCTCCACCCTCGACCCCGATTACGCCACCATCACAGTAGCCGCCCTCGGTATGACCGATGGTGAGATTCTCCACGTTACAACCTTCGCAATTCATAAAACTCAGACAGAAGGAATAGCGAGGATTGACCTCTATGCTGGAATTGTGCTTACCACGAATGGTCAGGCCTCGGATATTCTTCAACACCAACTGGTGACCGTCGTTGCAATACTCGCTGATCACGACAGGCTGGTTGTTGCCGTCACTTTTGGCGATGGTCACCCAGGCACGACCCGGAACACCCGAGAACCAATCCTCGCGCTCCAGGATACGTGAGAGATTCAAGTGGACATCCTCGCCCAACTCAATGACGCGGTCGTTACCGAGAGCATTGATGAACTGCTCCTCGGTATTGACGGTGATGACACCATCAATGGCCTGAGCCATCTTAGGAGCCGTCTGGGTATTCTCGTAACGCACACGGTTGTCATCATCCTCAGCCTCTTCACTCTTCAGCAACTGGATGTTGGTTGTCTCGATGATATTGAGCTTGATGCTGTTGTTGCTGGCAACGGGCTTATACCAAGGCTGACTGCCGAAATAGTCCTGCAGGTCCTTCGACTGGAACTTCCACCCGTGACGGGCCAGGATCTCGTTACGCATCAATCGCAGCTGGGCCTTAGAGAAACGCCCCAGATAACGGGTGTTCATCAGATAGTTCTGCAGCATCCAACTGACATCGCGCTCATCAGCAATCTTCTCCTGTGCTACGCAGTTTTTCAGATTGTCGGGCGTCAGGGTCAATGTGTAGCAGCAGTCGCCATTGGCTTTACGGACAGCGAGGAAATTCATGCCTTCCTGACGGATATAGTCCACGCGGGCGCCAACTTCTCCACGGATGAAGATCCACCCGTGTGAATTGGTTGAGTAGAGGGTGTAACGGCCTTCCACACCATCGACCTTGTTCAGGGCGAACGAATCACCACCCATATCCACACTCTCACCTTCCATCCTGACGTTACCCTCATTATCGACGATGGCAACATACAACCGCTCACCGTCCCACCATTTGGAACCATCCTTGATCGTCTGCGACGAAGTGAACAGTGAACAGTGAATAGTGAATAGTATCACTACCAGTCTTATCAGCAGATTCTTATTCATAGACCAATTCGTTTAATTCGTTATATTCGTTATCTTATATTTAGTCGTCGAGCTTGAGGGGAGCAGTCTTGGAGTAGACTGGTTTCATGCCGTCCCAGGTAAAGGTATGCTGCACAGGACCGTTGTCGCCCCATTCGTCGACGACGATATTCTTGCCCTTCCTCGGCAACTTGGCGAAGATCTGGGTAAACTCCTTCTTGTCACGCATACGGTAGCCTTTCAGGATATCAGGCTCGGGCGTCAGCGTCTTCTTCTTGGCGTCGTAATCATAGAAACACACGAAATCAATGCAGGGATCAGTGGGCTTGCCCAAACGCACGGCGAAGAGTTTATGGCCGTTCTTGCGATTCCAGTAGCAAAGCGACATATAGCCGCCGTCAGTACCGCCATCGTCTATTTCCGCATAGCCGTTCTTCGTGTCAACAATAACCGTGAGTGCCGTCTCTTCATCGAGCACTTCCTTGGCGAGCCCTTTCTCCATCGTTTCGCGTATGGCTCCTCCCATCCACGTTGGCCAGGTCTGGTCAAAGCGTTCCAACATGATGCCGAGACTGCCGTTGATTACATTGTTGATGGTCTTCGTACCCCACCCTTTCTCGATATCCTCAAGCGAAACGGTCTCCTGTGCTATTGCAATGAATAGTGAACAGTGAAGAGTGAATAGTATTAACAGTAACCTTTTCATATCTATTTACTTCTTTTCTCTTTAATATTCTCGGTTCATCAGTCTGTGGAAAGCTTCCGTCAGGTCGTTGGCAAGACGGGAGGCAAAGACTTCATCCATCTGTTTCTGTCCCTTGATATCCTCATGGAAGAATCCACCTGATCCCCAATAGTAACGGGTTTCATCATTCTCACTCTTACAGAAATAGAACACCAGGCTCCCCTTGTCGAAGAGGAATTCCTCGTAATAGTTACGGGCGCCCACATTATAGCTGCGAGTCATGAAATAGGGTGTGTAGTACACATTACCCAGATTCTCATCAAACTCCCCACTATAATAATAATGTGTCACGTCCTTGATGGCTCCGGCACCCGGTGCCATGTAGTTACTGGTGACCACCGTCTCATCAAGCGGCACCTCAGCCTTCTTCTTATCGGCCATTCTCTGCTTGGCCTCAGCATACATCTTACGGATGTTTGCCACTTGGGCATTCTGTGCCTGTACACTACCTAGAGCGCACAAGCACAGAACCATTGATAAAACATATTTCTTCATAGGCCTGACCTATTCGTTATTCAGTTGCAGGAAGCGGTTCAGCATTCTTTGCCTTCCCCTTCGCAGCCAGCTCTTTCAGCTTGTCCTTACCCTTGAAGGCGAATACCCAGATGAGGAAGCCTGCAAGTACCAGGAGCGAGATGCCCAGCAGCGGACGATAGAACAGCCATGCAATAGCAATCACGATCAGCGACCACACGATACCGAGGACGGTGCACACAAGACCGACACCCCAGCCGAAGATGCCTGCGATGAAGGGCACCACCTTGAGGATGGTCTCGATAAAGCCGAAGATACCCTTCAGACCGCCAATCACCATCAGGACACCGAGGATACGGAGGAACCAGAGAATCATGTTGTTGGCCTCTTTCTCGGCTTCGATGATCTCATCACCCGACTTCTGACCCATCACGAGGGTCTGGAAACGCTTGCCGTTCTTGGCCTTGAAAGGCTTGAAGGTGTCACCATCTACCACAGCCATCACAGTCACCTTGGCAGGAACGACCTTCTCGAATGTCACACGTACATCTCCCACCTCAGGCGCACCGGGCACACGGCCGAAGTACAGCACATTGCCAGCCTGGTGGATATACTGCAGATCCTTCTTGTTCTCGGCATTAGCCATTGACTTGACAATAGAGTCATTGACAGCCTGCAACGAGTCGAGGACAGCCAGAGCAGAGTCAGAGAGCAGAGCTCTTACAGAATCTGGAATAGCAGGCTGAGGAGCAGGCTGAGACTGCTGAACGGGCTGTTGAATACTCTTCTGCACCCCGTAGAAACGCTCGTAGGCGGCCTGGGTTGTCTTATCGAACTGCGCCAGCAGATTCTCGGCAATAGCCAGATCCATACCCTCACGTGATGAGATGCTGTGAATCAGACTCTCGTTCAGCTTATAGGCACCGAACGATACGTTCTCAGCGTACTGCTCAGCATCCTCAACAGTAGTCAGTACCGTATTCTTATTCTGATAGGCAGGATCATGGAACTGACTCGACTGAATAGGACTTGACACCCACTGCTTGGAATAGGTATAAGTGGTGGTGGTCACTTCCTTACCACCCAGTTTGTCCTCTTTCTTTGTCTGAGCGTGCTCTACCCACTGATAGTATTCTACCGAACGACGAAGGGCAATAGCCTTGGCACCGATACCGAAATCGGCATCCGTCAACGAATCCTCAGTGGTGGCCATAGCCGTACCACAGATCAGTTCACCTTCGAGCGAAGCATCCTTCTTGCCGGGATTCTCCATCTCAACGTATTTACTGCCGGCCTCGTCGAGCATCTTTTCGGTTTTCACGGCACGACCTTCGTTCCACCAAAGCAGAGCCGTTCCTAACACAAACAGCAGAAATCCGCTGCCAATTGCCTTAAATGAATTTCCTACTCGGGTACCATAACCCGTGGTTGTTGTTTCTGTATAAGCCATAATTACTAAAGTTTATAGTTATTAATGTTTATTGTCCGATGTTTGTTCTGGCAGCAAAACCGCCCTGAAGGTCTTCAACGGTCAGTTCCGTCAGCTGTGACATACTGAGGTTCTTCATGCCTTCAAGACGATTGGCCTGCTGCTGGATGCTCTTCTCAAACACATTCCTTGCAAAACGGGCATTACCGAAATTGCGGTCCTTATGCGCCACAGCGTATTCGAACTGCTCCTCCAGAAAGTCCTCGGCATCAGGAGCCAGGGTGTACTGGTTCTTCTTCATATACATCTTGAAGATATCGGTCAGTTCCTCACCTGTATAGTCGGGGAAGTCGATATACCGGTTAAAGCGTGACTGCAGTCCGGGGTTCGAGTCGATAAAGCGCTGCATCTCGTCCTTATAGCCGGCGATGATGACAACCAGGCGGTCACGATAGTCCTCCATGCGTTTCAACAACGTCGAGATAGCCTCCTGACCATAGTCCTGTCCGCCACCACCCTCAGGCACCAGTGAATAGGCCTCATCAATAAAGAGCACGCCATCAAGTGCCTGCTGAATCACAGTATCGGTCTTGAGGGCCGTCTGACCCATGTACTTAGCCACGAGTCCACCACGGTCCGTCTCCACAGTATGACCTTTCTTCAACACACCGAGGTCCTTGTAGATACGACCCACAATACGGGCAACGGTGGTTTTACCGGTACCAGGAGAACCGTAGAACACCAGGTGATATGACACCTTGGCCGTTTTCAGTCCCTGTGCCTCACGCTGTTTCTGGAGTTCCACAAAGTTGGCCAGCGAACGCACCTCCTGTTTCACGGAACCGAGACCAATCAGGTCGTCGAGTTCCTGATAGGGATCGCCTTCCGTTGGTTGGTTTACCACGACGGTGTCTTGATGGTTCTCTTTTTCCATCGATTTTTGCACCTGTTCTGTCTTCTGGGCCAATTCCTCAAGGGCTTTCTTATTGTCATCATCGTCGGCAAATATACCGATGATAATCAACAGCACGAAAAAACCGATCGAAAGGCATCCACAACCTTTGAGGAACTTGCCCATATAACCTTTCATATTACTCGTATCCATACTCTATTCACTTTTCACTATTCATTATTCACTATTCACTATTCACTTTTCTCTTCTCACTTCATCTCCAGGCATCTGCTTCCCTGGAAGCTGACTTTCTTCTGGCGCTCCAGATAATTCTTGATAATATCGGGCGTGGTGATGCCCACGCTATGACCCTGATCAGCACGGTTGGTTGGACTCACGGCTACGGTATAGCTGTTGCTTACCACCCGATAGGTCTTCTTCAGATTCAGTTTTTTACCGTTCAGGTCGAAGAGCGTGAGTTTCTTTACCTTCTGCGTGGCAGGGTCGATAATCACCTCACACTTCAAACCACCCACATAGGGGAAACGCTGCTTATCATTATCGTAACAGGAAACGAGCATCTCAGCCAGTTCCTTACCTGTGACCTGGACTTCCACGAGGTCGTTCTGGAAGGGATCCATCTTCATCACATCACCCATCGTGAAGTCGCCAGCGGGATGATTCTCGATGCGCACGCCACCGGCATTCTGATAAGAGAGGTCGGCATCTGTCTCTGCGAGATAGGCATCGCAAACCATACATCCCAGTTCTTCACGATTCTCGAAAGGTGTCTCAGCAACGGCCAGGACACGTTTGAAGGCGGGATTCTCGGAGAAATAGCGCACCAGCTCGGCAACGGTCTTGTTCTCGCCCGGCATACCTTTCACGGCAATGAGCTCTGCTTTTTTCTCCACAACCTTTCCACCTGCCAGCACCAATGTGGAGTGCGTGGCGAAAGGAACACTCTTGGAGTTCTGGGTGATGAGGATGCCGTTGTGCATCTCACCGCCTTGGATCTGGGTATGTGAATGGCCACCTACGATGATGTCCACCCAAGGCAGTTCTGCCGAGAACTTCACATCGGAAGTATAGCCTAAGTGTGACAGCAGGAGCACCACGTCGCACTTCTCACGCAGGAACTGATACTTCTGGATGGTTTCCAGCGGCTCCATGAACTTGATGTCAGTCAGGCGTGCGGGATGACTCTCAGGAAGTCCCATCGAGCCGAGAGCCGTGATGCCGAGAACACCGACAGAGATACCGCCACAGTCAAATATCTGATAAGGTTTGACGTGCATCTTCCACTTCGGGTCGGGCTCCATATTGGCACAGAGAGTCGGGAAGGTACCCAAATCAATGAGACGGGCCAGGCCATCCTGGTTCGAATCAAACTCGTGGTTACCGACACAGGTAGCATGGAAGCCTATCTGGTTCATCAGAGCTACCATCGGATAGGCGGGAATATCGAACATATCGTTAATCGGATCTCCCGAACGGTTGTCGCCAGCAGAAAGGATCAGCAGGTCGGGATAAATAGCCCGCAGCGAGTCTGCCACGTAGCCAAGTCTCGGAAACTGCTCTATGGCAGCATGAGGGTCGTTGATGCTAAGGATATGGAGCTCACGACGATTCTGTGCAGAAAGCGTCAGCGCCACGAACAGAGATAATGAAAATGTAATGATCTTCTTCATCTATTTATTCTTTTTAAACTTTATTGTATCGTACTGACTGGCAGGCGCACCCAGGTCAATCTCATGCCCCCAGCGGTCATAGACTGTCAGGCTGTCCACCTGGCTCACATCCATTCCCTTCAGAGCGAAATAGCTCAGGATGGCATGACGCACCTCAGCGCCTTCAAACACATCGATGTTCTTACGGTTTACCTTCAGTCTCATCCATTCATGATAGTTAAAGTTTATTTTGGGGGCAAAGATACAAAAAAAAAGCCGTCCGACAAAATCGGACGGCAATTTTTTATCAATAAGCGAGCTTTTTGGCGTTCGCTGCTTATTTCAGTTCAGCGAGGTACTTAATGGTACGAACCATCTGAGAAGTGTAAGAGTTCTCATTGTCATACCAAGCAACAACCTGTACGAGAGAGTTGCCGTCACCGATCTTAGAAACCATGGTCTGGTTAGCGTCGAAGAGTGAACCGAACTTCATACCGATGATGTCGCTGGAAACCAGCTTCTCCTCAGTGTAACCGAAGCTCTCGTTGGTAGCAGCCTTCATGGCAGCGTTGATACCCTCAACAGTTACCTCACCCTTCACAACAGCGTGCAGGATAGTGGTAGAACCTGTAGGAGTCGGAACGCGCTGAGCAGCACCGATCAGCTTACCGTTCAGCTCGGGGATAACGAGACCGATAGCCTTGGCAGCACCAGTTGAGTTAGGAACGATGTTCTGAGCACCGGCACGAGCACGCTGAACATCACCCTTGCGCTGAGGACCGTCGAGAATCATCTGGTCGCCAGTGTAAGCGTGAACGGTGGTCATGATACCGCTCTGGATGGGAGCGAAATCGTTCAGAGCCTTGGTCATAGGAGCAAGACAGTTGGTGGTGCAAGAAGCAGCTGAAATAACGGTATCAGCGGGAGTCAGAGTCTTGTGGTTCACATTGTAAACGATGGTGGGCAGGTCGTTACCGGCAGGAGCAGAGATCACAACCTTCTTGGCACCAGCCTGGATGTGAGCAGAAGCCTTCTCCTTAGATGTATAGAAACCTGTGCACTCCAGAACAACGTCTACGTCCAGCTTACCCCAAGGCAGCTCAGCAGCGTTAGGAATAGCATAGATGGTGATCTTCTTGCCATCAACCACGATGAAGTCCTCACCAGCCTCAACAGTGTGCTTGTTCTCACCGAACTTGCCACAGAAACCACCCTGAGCAGTGTCATACTTCAGGAGGTGAGCAAGCATCTTGGGACTTGTCAAGTCGTTGATTGCTACTACTTCATAACCTTCAGCCTCGAACATCTGACGGAAAGCGAGGCGACCAATACGGCCAAAACCGTTAATTGCAACTTTTGTCATTTTTACTTGAATTTAATTGGGTTTATACCTATATTACTAACTTTTTCGGGTCTTTTTGACACTTTTTTTCGATTTCGGATGCAAAGTTACAAAAAAATTCCTATATTTGCAGCACGATTCAGTCTTAATTTAAGTGAAAAGTGAAAAGTGAAAAGTGAAAAGTGATTTAACTCAAGGCCACAAGCCGATGATTGCAAAACGAAGATTACAATTCAACTCATATTATAAACATTAAACATTAGGATTATGGGATTTATTAAAGAATTCAAAGAGTTCGCCGTTAAGGGCAACGTAATGGACATGGCAGTCGGTGTGATCATCGGCGGTGCTTTCGGTAAGATTGTGACCTCTCTGGTCAACGACGTGTTGATGCCGCTCATCGGAAAGATGACGGGTGGTATCAGTTTCACCGACCTCTTCGTAAATCTCGGTGATGGTAACTACCAGACGCTGGCAGCAGCCCAGGAAGCCGGAGCCCCTGTTCTGGCTTACGGTCAATTCATCCAGAACATCATCGACTTCATCATCATCGCCTTCTGTATCTTCCTGATGATCAAGGGCATGAACAAACTTAAGAAGAAGGAAGAGCCCGCACCCGAGGCACCTGCAGGACCTACTCAGGAGGAACTGCTCGCTGAGATCCGCGACTTACTAAAGAAGCAGTAAAAAAAGCCCCCTAAGTTAGGGGGTTGGGGGTCTGAACGAGATTGATAATTCTATTGCATCTTGTTCAGACCCCTTTTGATTCCCCCTAACTTAGGGGGACAAAACTACTCCCACTCAGTTTTTTCTGTTAAAAACTTAGGGGGTTCCATTATGTTTATTTTCAACACTTTAACCCTCATTGCCTATTTGTTCAAATATGCAGGTGGTGTCAAAAAGTGGTGTCAAACTCAATCAAACCTACAATCTCACAAAAAGAACTGCCCCTATTTGCATAGAAAATGGGACAATTCTTTGGGACACTTACTTTGGGACAAGTAGTAGGGACATCACCCCTTTAACAGCCTATCAACTTTTGATTTGCTGATACCTGTCAATGAGGCTATTTCTCGAACAGATTTCCCCGCTGCTTTAAGTGACTTAACACTTGCCATCTGAATCACTTTCTCCTGTGCTTTTGGCTTTTTCAGATGGTCAGCCTCATCACCATATCCCTGAGGAACGAACTGAACCAAGGAGTTCTTCTGTTCAATAGTACATAATAGTACATGGTCTGAGTCATAGACGAATTGGCCGGTTCTCACTTTAATCTGTTTGAGATATTTGATGTAGGGGTCATCCATACTCTTACCTATCGAGAATGCAGCATCGAAAAAGTTAATCAAGCGTTTGCTACCTGCAAGGTCGTTTTGGTCGATTGGCTTCGATGCCGCCTTCTTTTTGGTGTGGGCAAGAACCAATATTGAGAGGCCATATATCTTTTTCAGTGCGACAAGCCTTTTCATCAGATTTGATGCCGTTTCTGTTGAATTACTTGCATTCATCAGCCAACTGATATTGTCAATAATAAGTATCTTGGCATTGTAACCATTTACATCACCCTCAATATTGGCCATAATGGTTTCCTCCATATTGCTACTCATAGCATTCAAACACTCTGTTGGGAGTGTTAAGCGAATGAACTTCTTCGAAAATTTGTATAGCTTCTTTGTCTTTGGGTCAGTATACCTCATCTGAAATTGTTTCTCAGACTGTTCGAAGTCATAGTAAAGCACCTTGTCCGTTTTTGAGATTTCTGCTGCTATCTGAACAGCCAAGACAGACTTTCCCACATTGCTGTCTGCAAACAAGCAACAGACTTCGTTTTCAAACCAAAACTCCTTCCACATCTTTCGTGGGTCAGGTTGCTTCTGTGCTTCCAACAGCGTTTCATAAGCAGTTCTTGCAGTAAAGATACTACCTTCCCTTGCTTTCAGATGATACGTAACTGTTGCAGATTTGCGCTTCGGGTTTTCAACTACTGCGGTTACTGCACCGCTCTCAGACATTGAAACGGCTCCTGAGGACTGAGCCAACTTTGTTTTATTTTCTATCATTATTATAAATTATATTATATTTTTGTTTACCACTAATTGCTGTCACCAACAATCTAACATTTTTGTTATCCTCTTTCCTATTGGACTTGTCGTATCTCTCATTAATTTTCATAAGCCTTGTTATTAAAAGGAACAGAGATAACCTAACAGAGCTAATCCCTGTTCATAATTAAACAATCTATTATTGATTATTACCCTCGCTTTGTATATTCTCCTATCTTCTTATCTTTTTGAAGATTTCAGAACCCGATGGGCATGTGATTTTCACGTGGCCACTTGGAAAATCTAACAACGCAAATATACAAGAAAAAATCGAGAAAAAGAAGTCAAAATAGGCCAAGATTGAATAATTAACAATATTTAACCCTCCACCACCTCACGCGTACTTACTTAATATTATACAGCCTCATCGTCTATATCACACAACAGGTCAACACAACTATTAAAAAAGGTGAGCCCCATCCCTTAAAGGACAAGGCTCACACAAATTCAACATTGCCAATCTCGTTGCTTGTCATTCTAACAAATGAAATTCTTTCTCCGTTACACTATCAATTAACCAATTACAATCAACACTAACAAGAATAATTTCGTATGTGCCACTATAAAGTTCCCCTTTCAATGTTACATTTGCATTCACTTTCTCGTCGGAAATATAATTCACAGAATTGATTATAAATCCTTTTGGGTCATCATCGGAATATTGCCACCATACTTTGGGGTGTTCATAGCCTTCCTTATCAGCTTTTTCACAGGCACGATTAAAATATGTCCTGTAATCTGCCGTAAAATACTTGTTTACATTCTGCATTTCCACATTGCTGTCGATTTCGCTATTTATCATTGTCGAAAGTATATTTTGAAGAGTTTCTTCTGCGTCTAACTCAACGCTACCTTCCATTATTGCTTGCCTTGATTCTGCTGCTTCAACTGCAACGGGGTCATTTATTAAGGAATCAGTTGGTACTTCTATTGAGTCAGTGTCAACAACTGCTATTATTTGATTTGAATTTTGAGAATAATACCAATATCCGCCTCCACCGATAAGGGCCAAAAGAATAAGTAATACAACAAACCATATCCACTTCTTAGAGCTTTTCTTTTCATAAGGTTTCAAAGTATCAGTTAAGTCTTCATGCTGATTTTGCCCTACTAACGATTGTTTGGTTCCGCAATAAGGACAAAACTCAGTATCGCGGTCAAGGAGTTCACCGCAATTTACACATCTATTAAACTTCGACAAATCTTTGCCGCAATTGGGACAGAACTGAGCTTCCTGCTCAATGTCTGCATTACAGTATTTACATCTCATATTACAAAAGCACTTTTTATATTTAACATTTTATCCTTTGTTATATTATAAGCTACAATAATCTCAAACTACATTGCGAACTCATCATCTGTTTCTATGAAATACATTTTGAGATGCAACGTCATTCTTTCGTTACGAGAAATAGACAAGGGTACATAAATCACTATTTTGTCGCCCCCTCTGAAAATAGGAATATTGCTTTGTGGCTTATCAGTTCTATATCTTCGATATTGATTAAGGTCATTTTCGTCAACGCCATGAAAATGAAATATCTCGGGATAACCAAAAAGGCCTTTAAAAGTGGATTCTTCTCTATCAAACTTCCATTTTTTTCCTTTAGGTATTGTTATAACATCTGTAGCAATAGCACCACCTCTCCCTGTGTCATGAAGACTACAATTACCATTGCTGTCGGTTATGTCAAACCTCATATAACCTTTGCTTCCGACGATTTCAACATCATTATAAATACAGACCTCATGAGGACCTTCTTTTTTTGAACTGCTTTCAAATAGTCCCAATGAATTGTCAGAATTACCTTTTATACCTAATCCGACTATCAGCATTATGACAAAGCAGAAAGTGGTAGTTATATACTGAGATTTTAGTCCTTTCATTTCTACTTTTGGAATTCCCATAAACGCTACATATAGCATTAGAATTAAAAGTAGATACCATATAATAGAGGCAGCAAAGCCCACCTTCAATAATACAAATAAGGCAAAAAGGCAAGCAATAACTTTAGTAGCCAACCCTATCTTCTTGGGATTATTGATGAATCCTTCAACAAATGACATAGCCTGCCCCTTTTTCTTATTGCCCTGCAGATTTAGTTCATCAACTTTAGAAGCCAATTTGTCTTTGGCATCCTGAATGCCTTTTCTGAATCCTTTCAGATAGGGTTTTCCATTCTCGTCAAGGAAAGGCTCACCACACTTAGGACAAAATTTCTGTCCGTCCTTCTGTTCAGTTCCACATTTGCTACAAAATTTTTGTTTGGGAATGCTTGTCGCATTGAAAGCTGTAATAGGGCTACCGCAGTTCGGACAATGTCTTGTTCCTTCAGGCACATCAAGATTACATTGAGGGCATTTCCATGATTGTGGAACAACTTCAACTCTGTTACCGCAATAAGGACAGAAACCTGAACCTTCAGGTATCGTCTTCTTACAATGAATACATTTCATACATTTATTCCATATATGTCAGATTAATAACGAGGAACAAACATTTCTTCAAAGGCTTTGTCCTGTATTCTCTTTTTCTCCCTTGCTTCTTCAATGATGTCTTCACTATCATCAAGTTGCCTTGCCAAACTAATGTATTCATCCCACAATTTCATTATCCTATTTCGGCAATCTTGCCATTTACCCCATGCAGGAGAGAAGTTAGGATTTCCTCCACTTGCAATATGCTGTTGATGAACATTATAAAGAGATTCTACTTGTGGTAGAATAGAATTTATTTCTCCATATACTTTTGACATCTTCAAAATGATTTCTTCATCATGGGTATTACTTGCTTTGTAATTTATTTCATCATCCATTCCGCCAAAAGCGCTCCTGCTTGGACTATGAAATACAAGCACAAGACCTAATATGACAGCTAATCCTAAAGACCAACGCGCCTTATTTAATGCATCATGCTCGTCTTTTGCTTCCATCTTATAAAATGCTGCGACAATAAAGGCTATAGCAAACAGCCACCAAGTCCACGATGCTGAAAAACCATGATTAAAGATAAAGAACCATAGAACTGCAACAATTGCAATTCCAATTGTTGCTTTCCTGAGTTTATCAGTATTCGAGAAGAATCCTTCAATTGACTTAACAGACTCTTCTTTCTTCCCTTCCCAATCAACCTTCTTCAACTCATCAATTTTCTCATTAAGATGCGGTTGCACCTTTTCATCCACAAGCTTTTTGCCTTGTTGAGTTAGTTCATCAACCTTGGATGCCAATTTGTCTTTGGCATCTTGCATATCCTTCTTAAATCCTTTCAAATACGGCTTCCCATTCTCATCAAGGAAAGGCTCACCGCACTTGGGGCAAAACTTTTGTCCGTCCTTCTGTTCTGTACCACACTTCTTGCAAAACATAACAATTCAACTTTTATTACTTTAATTTAAAACCATTTCTTTTATCTTGCTCTCTTGCAGCCGACAGTCCTTTATAAAGATAACCGTCCACAATATACAAGTCTGTTCCGTCAGACATCAAGATATATGTTACTCCATCTTTCTTTGTCCATTGACCATGATGTATAGGTTCGTTGCCGTATGCTCTATCATAAACTAAGTTACCTTTATTGGCGTAATCCGTCAGTTCTAATTCGAGAGTGTTATTACTATGAAGTCGTAATGTATAAGTGTTATCTACAGCATCGATATAGGTATAAGTACCACTTCCATCACAACCCATACAAGTCCATAGGAAATATAAAACTAATAGTACAAGTCCATATTTAAACAACGCTTTCATACCAATCACTAAATGTTACATTTTAGACTTTTCACTCTATCATAACCTGACAATATCAAATTGAAAACATTACAATCGAAATTTCACATTGACAGTTTGGGTGGATTTAACTCTTACTCCTCCACTTTGGGCAGGCTGCCAATTTGGCATCCTTCTTACAATTCTTAATGCTTCTTTATCCAATGCCCCTGAAACAGATTTCTCTATATGAATATTCGTAAGACTTCCATCGGCCTCTACTGTGAAGCCTACAACAACAGTCCCCTGCTCACCATTTTCTTCTGCGACCACAGGGTATCTAAGATTTGATGCTATAAATCTGTTCATAGCAGTTTCACCACCGACAAATGTACTTTTTGTTGTTGGCGATGAAGTATTGCTTGTAATTTGCTTGGTTGGTTGCTTGGTCTGAATTGTTGTTTTTGCTCTTGGAGTAGACTTGAAATCAAATGTGCTATTTCCGTATACATCAACATAGCCCCATTTTCCATTACGTTTAATTACCGCAAGTCCTTCACAAAACATTTCTCCAAAATATTCATAATTGGGGAGATGCTGAATCGTAGTTCCTTGTTTGTCGATAATTACATAGCCATCATCTGTTTTAACGAAAGCTAACTTCTCATGGAAATCGTATGCTTTCTTGTATTTATATGGAATAACCAAATCGCCTTGTTTATTAACATAGCCCCACTTTCCTCCAACCTGCACTGCGGCAAGACCTTCTGAGAATGGACGGACTTCTTCATATTGTAGAGGAATATATACCTTTCCATTGTTGGTGTCAATAAAGCCGCACATTCTTTTTACAGAATAGCCCGAAGCAGTCCTTTCGCCTTTATTTCTAATTGCAATACAAAGCCCCTCTGAAAGTCCTCCCAATAAATCGTATTCTATAGGAACAACTATATTACCTTTTGTGTCCATCAATCCATAACCACCACCATCAGACTTTATGGTATAGAAGCCATCTTTATATCCTTCACATCTGAACGGCTTTGGGGGTATAACCTCTTTCCCGCTCTTATCAATGAAATAGGTTACATATTTACCTATTCGTATGGGTGCAATCCCACCACCAAAAGCTTCTCCTAACGAACCTAATTTCAGATAAGGTATTACAAGTTCCCCTTTCTTGTTTATATAACCTGCCTGACGCTCGTCTTTATTGACGCAAGCAAGCCCCTCTGAGAAATCGCTAACATGCTCTCCTAACGTGAACGGGATAACAGTATTACCTTGTTTATCAATAAATCCATAGTCCCAACCCTTAGAGCGTACACGTGCCAAGCCGTCAGAAAAGTCTTTAGCCATTGAATAGATACAAGGTATGACCATATTTCCCTTTGAATCAATATATCCATATAAATTATCACTTCCTTTGCGAACTTCAATTTTAGCAAGGCCTTCATGGAAATCGCCTAATTGAATGACTGATGAAGTTGAATTCAACTTGGTTAATGTTTCGCCAATTCCTTCTAATGAGTAACTAACTCCATTTTGAGCATTTACTATTTGTACTGCCCCTAACAGTATCATTACTGCGAATAATACAATCTTTTTCATAACTTGCTATTGTTTTTCAAAATAATAACCTTGTCCTGCTTCTAATCTCTTTGAAGATTTATCCATACGATAGTGCATGCCACTTCCTGATTCTGTCATAATATCGTCACCTTGGATATGATATGTGCCATAATAAGACGAACCATCACCGGGGATTTCTCGAATATGGTCGCCGACAATTTCCACTTGCATGTTACCATAAGGAGTTATGCACGTCCATGTTCCTTGAATCCATGAAGGTGCTTTTTCTGATTCACTACTACTTGATGATTGTTCATAACTGTCAGAAGAACTATCATCACTGCTATCACAGCCATTACAGCCTCCGCACATTTTAATCATAAAGAACAAGGCAATAATGATTCCCAATCCAAAGATTTTTCCTATGGAACTACTTGAATCATTCTTAGTTTGTCCCTCTTTCTCTTCTCTATGGTTTTTTGAATCTCTTTGCATCTTAACATAGTAGTTTATTTGCTGTTCAGTTTCTTCTAACCCTAATTTTCTGATTAGAGCAAGTGCATTTTCTCTTTCTTCAGGAGTGATATTCTTAACTTTACTCATAGTGCTATTGTTTATTTGTTATATAGATTAGTCCAAAGTCACTAAGTTAATAGACAGAAAAAGAAAACGTGGACTATTTAACTTCGTCTACGCTTATCGAGGTATCGCCAAACACCTTTGCTTCATATCCGAGTAAAAGCCCACGCCATCGGCGTGAGCGTCTTACTTTTACCCTTGAAGCTTTCTAAAATTTTGGCGAATTTCGATAAGCAAGAATAGAAAGTTTAACGCTTCAATTCCTTATTGTCCTTATTTTGTCTTATGTCATACGCAAATCTTTTTAAGTTAATATTTCTGCAAAGATACGATTATTTTTTTTTATATGCAAATCTAATACAGAGAAAACGACCATTTCTGCACAATTGGGCCAAACTGTGCAACAATTCATAGCCTAAAAGAATCGAAAAAAGAAATAGACAGCTGCATATCTCATGGGTACACCTCTTGCATAACCTATCGTGTGATTATTGCTGTCTCTGACAGTCCCATCACTCTCGACCTTACCAAGTGTTGAGTTGTTGCTGTTTCGGACAATGCCATTGGTCTCGACCTTACCCATATAGGAATTATTGCTATTCCTTACATCACCATTGCTGCCAATCTTCCCTAATAGATGATTGTTGCTGTCACGAATGTCACCATTGTTGTCGAAACGACCAATCGTAGAATTATTGCTATTTCTAATCGTTCCATCTGTATCAATCTTTGCTATGACGGAGTTGTTGGCGTTTCTAATCGTTTGAGCTGAACACAGCCCAACACTAAGTGCAAAAAATAAACAGAGTATAATTCTTCTTTTCATTGGGTAGTTACAAATGCATGAATTAAATTAATGATGTACAATGTAATTCATCAGAAAAGAAAATCAATCTCTTCAAATCCAACAACTTTATCTTCCATTATATCATCATCATCATCAGCCCAAAAAGGTTTTTCTTTAACGACCTCAAAACCTCTATGTTTTGCTTCTTTTATTAATTTCTCTCGATTTGCAAAAGGAGAAAACATTATTAGAGGCAAATCTCGGTTGCATATACAATAAACGGTATCGTCACCTTGTTCATCAACAATCCAATACAAGACAGCCTTATTGTCATCAATATCAAACAAACTGATAATGGAAATATCTTCCGAGGTGTATAGTCCATCAGAATGTACTGATTGGGCAATTGTATTTAACAGCTCAAAATTTTTAAGTAAATTCCGTGAAAGAAATTCTACTGCTGAATATGTGTCTAACGATTTGTTTTTAGGTTCTTTTGCTTTTACATCTTCTTTACCTGATTCAACATAGAAATAGTATTTACCTATTCTCCAATCCAAATCAACATAATAATCTGTTCTAAGGTAAAACCATACCCCAAACAACACCCATTCATCAGGAGATTCATCATTCATGCTACATTTCGCTACAGAGAATCCTTTTGATTTGATTTCTTCTGCTATTTTATAATCGGCTTTCATAAGAAATAATATTAGTTATCGTTTGCAAAGATAACGAATATGTGACAAATCACCAAATTTCTAATTCAAAAAAACAAAAACCAAATGAAAGATAATACATTATCACCCTAATAAATACAGAACTCTGTTTTCAACCTCTGCACCGTACTTGTGCTAACTTGTGTTAGTTTTGCAGTAATTCGCACTGAGTACCCTTTGCGAAGATAAGCAAGCACCTCTTTATATTGGGTCTCTTTCTGCTCTGCGGTCTTTACAGAACCTTTTTTACGTCCCAACTTGCCACCGTTTCTTATGTACTGAGCACGTCCCGAATCAAGACGGTATTTTATGTTGGAACGCTCAAAATCATTTGCCATACTCAGACAACTTATATAGACGGCCATAAAGGGGTCTACACTGCCATCTTCTCGCAAAACCTTGATATTTTCCTTCTGCAAGTAAACGTTGATGTGTTTATCGATGCAGTGTTTAATTGTCTCTAAGACTTCCCAAGTACTTCTGCCAAGACGTGACCCCTCCGAACAGAGGATTAGACCAACTCTGTTTGTTTCTGCAAATGTAAGGCACTCATTCAAAACTTCACGTTCTGAGTTTTTCTTGGCTCCACTGATATGTTCCTCAAACACTTTCACCACCTTCACATGTGAACAATCTGCGTAGGCTTGAAGGTCTGCAATCTGTCTCGATGTGTCTTGACGATTGATTTGGTAGCCACTTGAGCTAACTCGGCTGTAAATAACTGCTGTCTTTGTTTCCATATTAATCTTTGATAAATCTGATTACACCTTATTATATATATGAACTTGTTAACCTCTGACTTTTTTGATTTATTTGACTACACCGCCTATTTTGATTACACAAGTGCATATTGTTGCTTAACTCTCTGCTCATAATCGGCTGTCTTTTCAATCGTGCTGTCAATGGCCTCGACTAACATGTCAAAGTAGACACCTCTCTGCTCTTCCACTTCTTTCATCTTGTTGGTCAAATACTGAATATTGAACAAGTCAGCCCCTTCATCATAAATCACTTTAACCCATCCTTTGAACTTGTAACCTTGAACGTGGAAGATTAGCCCTTCATTGTTGGGGAGTGCCATGAAATTAGAACTACCCCACGACCACATAATCATTAGTTGAGCTCTCAGGATGCTCATTATGTACTTTGCCATTTCCATATATCTTAATCCTTTAACTTGTTAATACTCGATTCTCTCCAACCACCACAATTTGCACTCATCGTCACTGCAAATAAGAAGATAGACATTCTGCTTACCATCATAGTAACAAAGTTCCACACCCATATTGCCTGCTGAGCGTCCAACAATCTTGAAGTTCTTATTGGTTGCTCTCTGATGAAGGTCACTGAATGACTGATGAACTTCACGATAATCACCATGTGTATAGGTCTTATACATTTTGCTCTGTCCCACCTTATATAAAAGATTGTATGCCATATCTTATACTTTATATTTGTTCTTATTTACAATGCAAAGATACGACATTTATTTAATATATGCAAGTTTTTAAAGCTAATTAAAGCTAAAATTGTGGCTTTTATTTGGTATTTGCAATAATTTGTGTAACTTTGCCCCAAAATTCAAATGAACAAGTACAATGGAAAGAGAAAGAACGGTGATACACCTGCAGCTATTAGAAACTGACGAGCACCATTACTTTGGTAGCATTGCCAATATCTTCGAGCATTACACAAAAGAACAACTTGGTATTACATATCCTTCACTTCGTAACTATGGGCTGTCAAATGAGCACCCCTATAAGAATAAGAAGTGTATCATAAGAAAAGGGGTATTGCTTAGTAAGACAGGCAATAGAGGCATCAGGAAACAGTCAGAATAAGTCAAATGGGATATTGTTACTCCCGTTGTGACGAAATACAAGTAACTGTTTTGATATACCATAAATAAAGCGTTTCAGAAGATTAATTCTTCCAAAACGCTTATTCATCGGTGCATATCTATTTCAAAATTGGGGTATTTCTCGTCCCATAATATTGTCCCATGTAATGTGTCCCAATTTGCTGTCCCATTCATACGTCCCACACATTAAAGAGGGATGGATATACGTCTGTCAACTACCTTCATCAATTCCTCTCTTAATATCGCCGCCACCCTTCTTTTGAAATTTTCGCCTTGAAGAAACTCATCCATTGTAGTATGATGAATTTTCTCTTTCATGCGCTCGTAACGTTCACGTTGAGATTTTGAAATAGCATCCCTTGTCTGTTGTGATTGGGAGCGACCATACATAGGATTGGCAGAACCAACCCTTGATGCCCTTGAAATTTTGTTGTTATCATCCATATATCTTTTGTGTTTTACATTATAATTATTGATGAAGTAGCTTCATAGGCACTTCTTATATGATATAAATATCACATTTCTCGCAGATAATTTGGTTTTCTCAAATTTTTCTTGTATATTTGTATTGTTGAATTTGAGTTATAACCTTAATAAACAATTAAACGACATGAAAGAACAAAAAACAATTAATGTACCATTCAAGCAATTTACTACCGTACCAAAACAATTGATGTGGCTACTTGACAATGATTTAAAAGCAGTATTGATGGCCTTGATAGATGAAAGGATGGCTCCTAAGAGGACTGACATATTCTTTGTCCCACGCAAGGACTTAGAATTTAAGTCAGGGATTAAGAAGACAAAACTGATAGCTGCCCTTGATACACTTTATGAGAATGGACTAATTGCCATTCTTTGTGAAGGACAGGGCAAGGGAGAAGGGCAGGATTGCAATTCCTACAGATTGAACTATGAAGCTATTAATGCTTTCTCTGAAATGGCTTATCAAGATTTGCAGAACCCAAGGTTGAGAATTAAATCAAAGAGTGCTAACCATAAAGGTGAAACACTATACATGAGGCCTGATAATCCTTTCCCAAACTTTTATAAAAAGTCTCAAAACGTGGACACTATAGAAGAAAAACAAGAATTACAAGAAAAACAATACCAACAAGAACCTATAAAACATACAACACCAATAACAGAAGACAAAGGGGAATGGGTTGATGATATAGTCTTTGAATTTGAAAATAAGGCAGACCAACTAACAAAGGAGTTGGAGTGGCCATACTAAATAAACTATTATGGATAAGTATAAATTAGCAGAAATTCTATTGCGCTACTGCAAGTCGATAGAAAACGCAGGAGGTAAAACCATTATTACCAACTATGACAGGATGAGAAACTACATCAATAATCTGAATGAGGAAGAACTTGGCCACGAGCTATGCAGACTATGCAACATATTGACTATCAAGCAAGCACTATTGGCTGTCAAGAAAGGAAAGATTAGCCTTAAAGAGAGTTCCTCAGATTGGAATGGAAAGGCCGTTGCAAAAGGTTATCAATTAGCAAAAGAAATAGCTTATCTTTGGAAGGAACGCCCCAAAGGAAAAGAGAAGGTAGAAAAGATGAAGGAGTTAGCAGAATTGGCTCTTGACGAACCAAGCATAGGAACTCAACTATGTCTCATGGAACTATTCTTCGAAGGTTCAGATGAAACGAGTCTTGATGAATGGAAGAGGCTTAAAGAACTACTTGAAGAGTGACAAAAGTAGAAATGTCCCACTGATTTTTGGAATTAGTGGGACATTTCATTTTGGGACACCTCTGAAATAATCAAAAATTGACTCCGGGAATTATTTTGGGAACAGATAAAGGTCTTTATGAACTGAGTTCATTGTATACCCAAGAGGGTTATACAAACAACACCAAAAAGAGGATGGCCTTACTGCCATCCCCTCATTAATTTTCAGAAATGTTCTTCAAGTATGTCGGCATGTTTCTCCTTATCAACCTTAATGTACTTCATGAAATTAGCCTCTGTCGTATGACCTGTAATCGCCATAATACTATGCACAGGTGCTTCCTTCAAGAACATGTTGGTAGCAAAACTTCTACGGGCAGTATGGTTGGTTATGAATTCATACTTATGTTTTCTCAACAGTACCTCATTACCTCCCCTTATCCTATCCAATGTAACATCTTCATTAATGCTTGCAAGTTTACCACACATACGTATTTGTTTGTTGGTCTTGCTCTTATCCACACTTTTAGGGAGAACTCCATCATACTTTTCAATAATTGCTTTTACATAAGGATGCAAGGGTATTACAACGGTCTTGTTGGTCTTATGTGTTGGCACGGTCATTCTATCACCATTTATACAAGCTTTGGAAAGGTCATGCCAATCGCCATACCTCAACCCCGTCCAACATGCAACTACAAACAAGTCTCTTGTCTGCTCAATGTTACTCTTAGGGTCTATTTGGTCTTTCACATCTTTGCTGTTGAAATCTATCTCGTAGATGCGTCTTATTTCATCCTCTGAAAGATAAATGTTGCTCACATCATGGGTTTTCGTTGTATATTCATGGAAGGAGGGGTCTTTAATAAGGCCATCCTTCTCTGCATCAGACAACCACACCTTCATAATACTATACTGCGAGGCTATGGTATTGGCAGCATATCCCTTATCATTCATCCAAGCAGTAAACCTTTCCTCCAACTTGTTGTTAAACAATTCCCAAACAAGACCTAATTTCTTCTCTGAACAAAAGAGTTGTAAACGTTTCAAGGCATTCTTGTGGTTATAGACAGTCCCACAGCAAAGTGTCCTTTTAGTACTTTTGTTTGTCATGGACTTTTTACGCTCGATATAATCTTGAATAAAGTCCAAAGGATTTTTGCGTATCATTGCTTCCTTACCTCTAAGTTTGGCGGTAAGAAATGTTTCAAACGTCTCTTTGGAAAAATCTATGCCATCATCCAACAAATTTTCTTGTGAAACTGCCACGCCATACTCCTGACAATAGCCAAGTATCTTACGCAGTTCCTTGTTAAGTTCCTTGTTGGCTCGCTTCTGAACTGCTGAAATATTACCATCTTCTACAGCTCTTTCGCCAACTTGATTACGTCCTGTCTTAATCCATAATTCAGGTTCAATCCTAAGTCCTGTGTATATACGTACACGCTGACGGTTAATTGTTGTAGTTAACCAAATCTGTGCTTTGGTTCCCTTCTTCATCACTAAGTTAAAATTGACTCTCAATGAAAACCTCCCATTGATACTAACTTCGTTTTCTATCATAATGGTATCGAAATTAAGTTAATGAATAGAATATGTAAAACAATTGCGGATATATGCCCATATTCACCAAAGCGTATACCGTCCAAGGCAAATATACAAGAAAAAATTGAGAAAAAGAAATCTGAACCCAATTATTTTCTATAACGCAGCTGTACCGTCCCATAATAAGTCCCATTATGCTGTCCCATTTTTCGGCAAAGTTACAGCTAATAATCCATCGGACCAAATCACAAAAAGTAAGGTGGTGTCAAAAAGTGGTGTCAAAATACAAAAATTAAGAAATAAGCTAATATCTCTTAATTACCATTCTAAAACACTGAAAATCAGTATATACATAAAGCCCCAAACCGAAGTTTGAGGCTTTATGACTTGTTGTAAAATGGCTAAAAAAGCCCTATTTTTACTCCCACTCTATGGTTGCTGGTGGCTTTGAGGAGATATCGTAACAGACTCGGTTCACGCCACGCACCTTATTAATAATCTCGTTGCTGACCTTAGCCATGAAATCGTAAGGCAGATGTGCCCAGTCGGCTGTCATCGCATCAGTTGATGTGACTGCACGCAGGGCCACAGGATGCTCGTATGTACGCTCATCACCCATAACACCCACGCTTCTCACCGTGGAAAGCAGAATGACACCTGCCTGCCAGATCTTATTATATAATGTCTCACCATCAGTGTCAACATACTCACGCAGGCCTCTGATATAGATGTCATCGGCATCCTGAAGAATACGGACTTTCTCAGGTGTGATGTCGCCCAAGATACGCACGGCGAGACCCGGTCCCGGGAAGGGATGACGGGTGATGAGATGCTCCGGCATACCCAACTGGCGGCCCACACGACGCACCTCATCCTTGAACAACCACTTCAGCGGTTCACAAAGCTGCAGATGCATCTCCTTGGGCAGTCCGCCCACATTGTGATGACTCTTAATCACCTTACCAGTGATGTTCAGGCTCTCAATACGGTCGGGATAGATTGTTCCCTGCGCCAACCACTTGGCATCGGTGATCTTCTTGGCCTCGGCATTAAACACCTCTACGAAGTCGCGGCCGATGATCTTTCGTTTCTGCTCAGGATCGCTGACCCCTGCCAAATCGGCAAAGAACTTCTCGCTGGCGTCGACGCCTATTACATTGAGGCCCAGCACCTTGTAGTCTTCCATCACCTGCGTAAACTCATTCTTGCGGAGCATACCGTGATCCACGAAGATACAGGTCAGGTTCTTACCTATGGCCTTGTTCAGCAGCACAGCGGCAACTGAGGAGTCAACACCGCCCGAGAGACCCAGGATCACTCTGTCAGAACCCAACTGAGCCTTCAGTTCTGCAACGGTGGAGTCAACAAACGAGGCAGCGCTCCATTCCTGACGCGAACCACAGATATCAACCACGAAGTTCTTAAGCAATTGAGTTCCCTGAAGCGTATGGAACACTTCCGGATGGAACTGCACAGCCCAGACCGGCTGCTTGGTTGAAGCGAAGGCAGCGTTCTTGACATCCTTCGTCGACCCTATCACCTCGAAGCCCTCAGGAATAGCCGTGATGGTATCACCATGCGACATCCACACCTGCGAGTGCTGCTCGAAGCCCTTAAACAGAGGATTCGTCGTGTCCACCGTTTCCAGATTGGCACGTCCGTACTCACGACTGTCGGCCTTCTCTACCTTTCCACCAAGGGTGTGCGAAATGAACTGTGCACCATAGCAGATACCCAGCACAGGCATTTTGCCCACAAACTGCGACAAGTCGACCTTAAAGGCCTCCGGATCATGCACACTGTAAGGTGAGCCGCTGAGTATCACGCCTATCACCGAAGGATCGTCCTTCGGGAACTTGTTGTAAGGCAATATCTCGCAGAAAGTATCGAGCTCACGCACACGACGACCGATTAACTGTGTCGTCTGTGAACCGAAATCCAAAATAATGATCTTTTGCATTTATAATTCGTTTAATTCGTTGTTTCTAAAAAAGCCTCGGCCTCGCGGAGCGAGTCGAGCTTGCCCACGTCGATCATCTTCAGGTCATCCTTCACCAGACCCATGATTCTGGAACGATGGCAGACGGAGAGATAGAAGTCGATGATGCTGAACCTGTCGGGGAAACGATCCATCAACGGGAACAGACGGGGCGAGAAAGAATGGATGCCGCTGAAAGCGAACATGTGGAGTTCCTCACCATGCTGCGACAGCCCAGTGCGACGCACATATTCATAGGGCGACTTTATTTCACCGGTCTCGATATTCTTCCAGCCCATCAGTCGCATACCGTTGTCAAACAACAGATAGCGCTTGGTCTGGCGGCGGCTCACCAGCAGCACAGCATCCTCATCAGCCTGATGCTGTTTGGCAAACCAGTTGTAGTCAACATTGTCGAGGATATCCACATTATGTATCAAGATGGGGTCGCTGGGGTCGAACAGGGGTGCAGCCTTCTTCAGTCCCCCACCCGTCTCAAGCAGCATCTCCGTCTCGTCGCTGAACCTGACGAGCCTGGCATAATCCTGCTGGGCCACATAGTCCTCGATATCCTTGGCAAAATGGTGCACGTTCACCACGAAATCCCTATAGCCGAAGGTCATCAGGCGACCGATGGTGCGGCCTAACAGTGTCTCGCCTCCCACAGGGATCAATGCCTTGGGCTTCGTGTCTGTCAGCGGTTTCAGGCGTGTTCCCAAGCCCGCTGCGAGTATCATCGCTTGTTTTGCCATTTTTAATGTCTTATCGGAAAGCGACTGCAAAATTACATAAAAATGGTGAAAACACAAAACAATCAACGGGAAAACTTTGGCTATTTGGAGAAAAAGCAGTACCTTTGTCCCGTCAACTATAACAGATATGTTAATATAATATTAAAATGAAACAAAACTTATTATTGCTATTCGCACTATGCGGCTTTAGCTATGCACACGCTCAGGATAACAAGAATGGATTGGTTATCAACGAGATTATGCAGTCCAATGTCGAATGCATCATGGACGACATTAAAGAGTTCCCCGATTCATGGGTAGAACTCTACAACAACAGTGATCAGACAGTCAATCTCAAGGACTACAAGATCAGCAACAAGAACAAGGAGAAGAAAGCCTGGCAGTTGCCCGACAAGGAACTGAAGAAGGGCGAATACATCATTATCTACTGCGATAAGGAGGGAAAAGAGGACAACCGTCTTCACCCCGATTTCCGTCTGGAGTCAGGTAAGGGTGCTACGCTTTACCTTTTCTACAACAAGGAAGTGGTTGACAGTCTTCCTGGAGACATGAAGAAGATGCCAGCTCCCGATGTAGCCTTTGGTCGTAAGACCGACGGTGCTGAAGAATGGGGCTATCAGCTCACCCCGACTCCAGGCAAGGCCAATACCGGTGAGATTTGCGACAACAAGCATATCCTGGGAACACCCATATTCAGCGAGATGGGTCGTGTCACCACAGACAACAAGGCCATCAGCCTCGAACTGAGTCTGCCGGAAAAAGCGCCAGAAGGTGCCTACATCGCCTATACCACCAATGGTAATGAGCCGACAGCCACAGACACGAAATACACTAAAGCCATCAATATCACTAAAAGTACGGTGGTTCGTGCCAAGGTATTCTGTGAAGGCTGGCTCTCACCTTTCAGCACCGCCCAGTCGTATATCTTCCACCCCAGAGAGATGACACTTCCCATCTTCTCTATGCAGATCAACGACAAGTATCTGAATGACTCGAAAATTGGTCTTTTTGCAAATAACAAAAGTAAAGCTGATAAGAAAACTCACGACTGGCGTCGTCCGATGAATGTGGAATTCTTCCCAGTAGAAGGTGAGGCAAGTGCTATCAACCAGCTTGGCGAGATCCGCATCCAGGGTGGACAGTCACGTGAGAATGCTCTCAAATCGCTGGTATTCTACGCCAACAAGCGTTTCGACCCCGACCACAAACGTTACGAATATGAGTTCTTCCCTGATCAGAAGCCGGGTGTGAACCAGTTCAAGTCGTTCTCTCTCCGCGATGGTGGTAACGATTTCAGTGACATGTACTTCCGCGATCTCATTATCCAGCGCACGATGGCAAGTCACGTCGACCTCGATTGGCAGGCAGGTCATTCGGCCGTTCTCTACATCAACGGACAATATATGGGTATGCTCAACATCCGTGAGCGCTCGAACGAAGATAATGTCTACAGCAACTACGACGGGCTTGAGGACCTCGACATGATTGAGATTTCTCATGAGAAAGTGAATAATGTAGACCAGTTTATCGAAGAACTGAAGGAAGGAACCATCGACTTCTACGATAATTTCGTGAAATTCTATAGCGAGAAGGGCCACAATCTGGCAGAATATGAGGAGTGGATAGACGTCAATGAGTATCTGAACGTGATGGTGATGAACCTCTACTACGGCAATATCGACTTCCCAGGCAACAACTATGTGCTGTGGCGTCCCAACGACGATGCCAAGGATTGTCCCCTGCCCAAGAGATTCCGCGTGATTGTGAAGGATACCGATTTCGGTATCGGCCTCTATAGCAGAAGTTCTGATGTCAACACCATCGGCATGATCTACAAACCAAGCCAATACCAAGACACCTGGGCTTTCACAGAACCGGCTACCCGGATGTTCAAGAATATGATGGAAAACGAGGATCTGCGCCAGATGTTCATCGACAAGAGTTGTGTCTACATGGGCGACTTCATGAATGCTGAAGGAACCGGTGCCACAATGGATGCCATACTGGATGAAGCATTGGAAGAGTTTGTGGCTCACCGCAACAAGTATAACAGCGGCGGTGGCTGGGGAGGCTGGCAGACCGACAATCGTGCTGACATCCTTAACAAGTTTGAGAATGCAAAGAGATGGCTTTCAGGTTACACAGAAACCTCTTATAATTGGTGGACTGGAAAAGAAGAAACAAGAGTCGTTCCTTCACGAAATGATTATTTTTTAGACCATATGAGCAGCCAGTGGAAGCTCGGTACTGCCATTCCTGTAACTGTCAACAAGGACGTCACCGATCTGCCTGACTCTGTGGTTGTCAACGATATTGCTCTCTCTGAGGGCATCTTCGACGGAAAACTCTTCCCCAACCGTCAATACGTTATTACAGGTAAGGCTCCTGAAGGCAAGGCCATCAAAGGCTGGAAGGTAACCAAAGACGGCAAGTCGAATACCATCAACAATAGCGAACTCGCATTGACATTAGAAGCAGGTATTAAATCTGTGTCCATCGAAGCTATCCTCGGCGACGAGACGGGCATCAGCACTGCTTCTGTTCAGCCCCTGTGGCAGTGGAAGCGCACAGTTGGCGGTGTCAACGTTTCGGATGTTCCCGCAGGTCAGAAGGTCAGCCTCTACGACCTCCGTGGTGTTCTGCTGAGCGAGTCTGTTTCCGACGGCAGCGACATCTTCCTGCCTGCCACCTCTGGCAAGCTCTACATCCTGAAGGTTGGCAGCGAGTCAGTTAAGATTCAATAAACCACATTGATCACAAACGAGAAAAGGAGGCTCCGGCCTCCTTTTTTATATAATTATGATGAAACGATTCATACCATGGATTTGTTCCTAAAAGATGGAAACAATAATCTTGTCAACGATTGATGGTACTTCATAGGTAGCGGGCAATTATGGAAGCCATAGACTTGCGAGAATGTTCGAGGGCTGCATCCCTCAGTTCACGGTGAACCTGCAGCTCTTCCGCAGTCGGCTGATCGTAACTGACAGCCTTTTGGACGAACAGCCCCGTTGCCAGCAATGCGGCCAACTTACGCCGTGCCAGGGCATTGCTCTGATTGTATTCTAACGTTATGGTACACATAATTACAACTATTTAATGATTATGGGTGCAAAGATACGATAAGTTTCCCAATCTTCCATGCTTTTTTCAGAAAAAAGTGCTTGTCACATCTACATGGCTGCGGTATTTTTGCGGGAAGGCCTTCCAACACTTTTTGGGAAGCCAAGGAAAACGTGTTGGAAGGCCTTGTAAAAAACAGGGGGAAAATCAGGTTATTGAACCTTGACTTAACCTTGACTTAACCTTGAATTAACCTTGAATTAACCTTGAGGCAAAACCTTACCTTAACCTTACGGTAACCTTAGGGTACTCCAAGGGAAAACTTGGCCTGAAGGTCGACGCCCTTTAGTATGACACTAGACACCCTCTAGTGTCATACTAAAAAGTGTCTAGTGTCGGGGTAAAGAAAAATGGGGGATGCGTCAGAATGGCGCATCCCCCGAATAGGTTGATAATAACTTAGTCTCTATAATTCTTTATTTCTGGATGGACTTCTGGCCATTCTTGATGACGAGACCCTTATAGGAGGCGTCAACACGCTGACCTGCGAGGTTGTAGATCAGGCCATTGTCAGCCTTTGCCTGCTTCACGCCCTTAATACCAGCCAACTGATCGATTGTCTCCTGAGAGCCCAGCGTTATATTATAAATGTAATACCATCCACCCATAGAGATAGCGAGTCTGGACTTCAGTGTCTCACCATTTGCAAATGAAATACCTGAATCAGGATTGTTCCAGACATTGACGTTGATCTTTGAGCCATCAATGCTTTCATCATCCAGATAAATCTGAATACCATCCATGAAATCAAGATCTACGAAATAGCCTTGAGCATTGAGGAATCCACCATCAGTCCAGGGAAGGACAGAGCTGAAGATCTCTTCCGGTTCATCTTCTTCAGGATTTTCCGGCTTAGACAGGGTGAGAAGGGTGATACCATCCTTACCGTTGTTCAGGAAGCTGAAGTCCTCAATTTCAAAGGCCTCAAGCATACCAGCCATGTCAACTGTTGTTGCCTTAGGATCGTCACCGGTGTTAACAGGTAGTGCAAGGTCCTCAGGTGTGCCAAGTGTGCGGTCAGCCATTGTGACGTTCTTCTCACTGAATGAGCACTCCTCGAAAGCGAAATAATAATTATTGGCTTCCTGAAGAAGATAAGTGTCAAAGGTAATTGTCTGACAACCAGCAGCTCCACTAGGAATAGTCTTACCCTGAGGATCGCCTAGCTCAAATTTTGTCCATTCGGTCGTAACAGGGAATTCCGACTGTTCTGTACCACTTCCATCAACCCATTTGAAGGTGTTGTAGTCCTTGTATTTAGTAGGAAGTGTATGTGCCTGAGTGGCAATTTTGGCATCCTTATCTGCCTTAATCCAGAACACCAACTTATATTTTTCACCGGCCTTCATCTTATGCAGTGTAGACACAAAGAACTGAGAAGAATATCTTGCAGGAGCAGAAGTACCAATCACACTACCATCAGACCAGTAATAAGTGGTACTGTCTTTCATCAGGACATTACCCTCCTCATCAAACTGCTCGTTGCCATCAGCATCAAGGTCCTTAATTTGGACTGTCTGAGAATAATGGTCTTGTGTTGGCACTTTCACGGCATAGGGATGGTCAGCATCACCTGTTTCAACAACATCTGCTTTCTTCAAGATATTTTGTCCTGTCTCCTGGTCACGGACCTGTAGCATGAAATTAGAAACCTTCACCATATTTGGCTCTTCGTCTGAACCATAGTTTACAAAGTCAATAGGATCCTCAGAGAACACACCCTTTCTCATGAAGTTAACCCATCCTGAATTATCTTCGATAACGGGCTCCTGTGGCTCATCGTCACTCACAACGACAGAGATATCATCGAAATAGAGGTCAAAACTTTCTGTTGCAGAAGAAGAAGCCACATTGAAAGCGATTGCCTGGAACAACTTCGATCCACTTGCAGTATGGCTTGAAGATATCTGGGCCTTTCTCCAGATCTTATTCCACTTACCTTTCTCATAAGAGATGGTATTGTTGGTGAAAAGAGTGTAGTGGGTATAGCCATTGGGTTTCTCGTGAGCCTGACCGTCCATTGAACCCTCTCTATCTTCACATCTGACTTTCATCTGCAGAGTAATCCACTTTCCCTCAGGCACAGCCTCTTTAAGATAAAGATAGAACTGGGTGTTCCAAGAGACATAAGTACTTCCATCCATTCGTGCTGTTCCCATTGCATCTGACTCTGCTTTATCAGCAACGTGCACTTTGATACACTTGCCTGCTTTAAATGGATTTTGCACAATGTCGGCAAATTGTAGCCAACCCTTCACACCGTCGGAGTGAGTGATTTGTCCTTGTCCGGTTGCTTCGTCAGTCACACCTTCAGCCTTAGTGTCCTGCACCCAGAAGCTGGACCATCCGGCCTGCTGTTCACCCTCAAGGTCACCATTGATGATGAGTTCTTGTCCAAAGGCATTACCTGCCAGCAGGACACCAACTAATAGAGTAAATAGTTTTTTCATAAGTTAAAAAATTAATTAGATAAATTAGAAATGTAAATATTATAATGTTGATTAAAATTAGGCGGTACTGTATTCAAAAACAGTCCATTTCTTTTTCTTTTTGTATTATCAGGTGCAAAATTACTGTATTTCAAGGAAAAAGACATTGCTAAATGTAACACGAACATTATAAAATGTAACTTATGAAGAATTTGATAGATTTTCGTAAACGGTATTATAAAATAATACATAACTTTGCATACGTTTAAAAAATTAAGCTAAATTCTAGCAAAAACTTATAATCAACAAAAATAAAAACCAAAAAAAGTTTTATGAAACAGAAACAAATCTCAAAACAACGGCATCAGCTGGCCTTCGCGGCCTTGGGTCTGTTGGTAGGGGCCTCGGTTCTGCAAGGTTGTAAAGACGACAACGTGCTGACCGGACAGCCTTCATGGCTTGGCAACTCTATCTACGAGCGCCTCGAGGAAGACGGCCAGTACAAGACGATGCTGCGGTTGGTTGACGACCTGGGCCAGCATGAAGTGCTCAGCCACACAGGTTCGAAAACCTTGTTTGCAGCCAACGACTCGGCTTTCCAAGTGTGGTTTGCAAAGAACAACTGGGGTGTAAGCAGTTACGAGCGCCTCTCACTGGCGCAGAAGAAACTTCTGCTTAACAATTCTATGGTCAACAACGCTTATCTGATTGAGTTGTTGTCGAACGGCCGCCCAGAAGGCGAGGACAATCATCCAGCCGAAGGCCGTACGATGCGTCGCGCAACTGCCACAAGCATCTACGACTCCGTGCAGTTCATGAAGCCCAGCCAGATGCCAGACAGGCCGGTCTGGGATTATTTCCGCACCGTAAACAACGGTAGGGGTATAGCCATCGTAAGAGATGCCACCGAAGCTCCGATGATTCATTTCTTACCCGCCTTCATGAAGATCAACAAGATGACGAACACCGACCTGGACGTGCTGACCAACCATCAGGCCAACGACATCACTGAGGCCTGGGTCAATGGCAAGAAGGTTACCGAGCGTGACATCACCTGCAAGAACGGCTACATCCAGAAGGTGGACGGCGTAATTGAGGCTTCGCCCAACATGGCAGAGATCATCCACCAACACCCGCAGATGTCGACATGGGCAGGTCTGATGGACCGTTTCTGTGCACCTTTCCATAGCGACGCTGTCACCAAGGAATACAATCGTTTGTATAACACGGAAGACTCAGCCTACGTGCTCCATTATTACAGCGAACTGTCGGCCAACGGCAGAGCGTCACAAGACAATGACGGCTCATACGACGTGTCCCCGAGCGGAGATAAAGTCAGAGAGCTGTTGAAGTTCGATCCGGGATGGAACAAGTATATCAGTGCCTCTGGCGATGCTATTATGAACTACGATGCCGGCGCCATGTTTGTTCCCACCAACGCGGCTATCGAGAAATGGTGGAACGAGGGCGGTAAAGACCTCCAGGCAGAGTATGGCACGCTCGATAATGTTCCCGACGAGACGATTGCATCGCTCATCAACGTGAATATGCGCGACGTGTTCACGGATGCCATTCCCTCGAAATTCGACAAGGTATTGAACGACGCCAAGGTTGAGATAGGCATTACCATTGCAGATGTCGACTCCTGCTTTATGGGTTGTAACGGTGTGGTCTATCTGACCAACCGCGTCTTTACCCCTGCGGCATTTGCTGCTGTGTCCTACCCTGCCCTGGCTCACCCGACGATCATGAATATCATCTATGGAGCAATCAAACAATATAATTTCCTGCCCTTCCTGCTCTCCATGGATTCAAGGTACAGTCTGATTCTTCCCACCAACGATGCCATGATGTGGTATATCGATCCGGGAAGCTATGGTTCTGAGAAGGATGGCATGGAGGCCGTACAAGTATTGAAATTCTGGTACGACGACACCAGAAAGGCCACGAGAATGTACCGCTATGATGCGACTGTCGACGAAAAGGGTGAGATCACCCTTGACATGGCCTCTGAGAAAGAGGAAACGGAATCGGCTGTTAAGAATGACTGTCTGAGACGTCTGGTTGACCAGCTGATTATCGTAGGCGACATCGAGGACGGCCACGAATTCTACAAGTCAAAGAGCGGCACTCCGATGCGCGTCACCAAAACGAGCGATGGCCGTATCGCCTTTGCCGGTGGCTGGCAGATGGATCACAACAAGCTCCTGCCAGTGAATTCCGAGGATGTTTACACCAAGGAAAATGGTAAGTCATACGTCCTCAACGGACAAATGCCATTGACAACCGACAAATCTATCTATCTGACACTGGATGGGCGTGATGAATTCTCGCTGTTCCTGGAGTTGCTGGATAACGATGGTGCTGACTTGATGTCGAATGCACTTGTGTATTCCTCCTCCAACACCACCTATTATGCAGGTATGAGGAGTAAATTCAGCAAGAACCTGAAATTGCTCGATAATTATAATTATACGATTTACGCGCCCACGAACAATTCTATTCAAGAATTGATCGACAAGGGTCTGCTGCCGACATGGAAGGACTATGAGGCTCAGACCGACTCTATCTGGGGTTCAGAAGATGCCGCCGAGCAGGCTAAGGGCATTATAAAGAGCATTATTGTCAATTTCCTGCGCTACCACATTCAGGACCACGCCATCATGATCGGCATGGCACCTGAGAATGGCAAGTACGAGAACACTTTCGAGACCATGAGACGAAATCTCGAAACTGGACGATTCTATCCCGTTACAGTCAACAACTCACCCGGCCAAATGTGGGTTAAGGACGTCCAAGGCAACACACGCAAAGTTGTTCAGACCGAGGGACTCTATAACTGCCTCTGCCGTGAATACTGGCTAAATAATCTGGGTACGGATGTCAATCCGAAGTACACGACCTACATGGCATCCGACGCAGTCGTCCATCAGATTGACGGTGTGCTTCTCGCCGAAGAGATGAAACCCTGGAAAGAATTACTTAATAAAAATGTAAGGAGGAAATAAGGTATGAGAATACTCAAACAGATAATAATGCTATTTGCGCTGATGGCGGCATTGTTTATTCCTACGGCCGTCAACGCCCAGACTCCTATTACGTCAGTTCACGGAAGCATCAGCGACGATATGGGTCCCCTGATGGGTGCCACCGTCTGTGAGATCGACGGCAACGGACGTATCATCGAGTCAACTATTACCGACCTGAATGGTAACTTTACCATGAGGGTAAGAAATCCCAAGGACCGCATCCGTTTCAGCTATGTCGGTATGAAGA
>JAEEGG010002102.1_pt1 | contig 52197 bp, 29 predicted proteins | sample 9134161 | NCBI WGS metagenome assembly JAEEGG01 (sample SAMN16246543, study PRJNA631951) | gut metagenome | biome: gut microbiome; feature: rumen; material: CR-attached | host: Bos | place: Iran: Karaj | collected 2018-10 | reverse complement strand
CGGGGGAAGAGCTTGACCTTGTCCTCGGTCGCCTTGTTCGAGCCGAGGAGGCCGAATTCGGCGTTGTAGCCGCTGCCGTTGACGGGGGCGGTCATGATTTCGTCAAGGCCGAGCACCAGCTCCGCGCCGGCGGCCTTGAGGAGGCGCTTGGTGCGCGGGAGGGTGTGGATGTCGCAGGCGAGGACCTTCTTCGTGTAGGAAAGAATGGCCCTCGGGTCGTTGGCGAGGACGATTTCGACCTCCGCGCCGCAGGACTGGATGAGGTCCTTGTAGTAGGCCACGTAGTCGACGCCGGTGAAGGGGTGGCGGCTCTCGCCGAAGAGTTCGCGATAGCGCTCCTCGGTAAGGACGTCGCGGTAGGGGTCGACGCCCTTCTCGTCGAGCTGGTCGAGGGAGACGAGGTGGTTGCCCACCTCGTCCGACGGGTAGCTCAGCATGAGGACGATCTTCTTAAGCCCCTTCGCGATGCCGCGCAGGCAGATGGCGAAGCGGTTGCGGCTGAGGATCGGAAAGATCACGCCGACGGTGTCGTTCCCGAACTTGGCCGAAACGTCGGCCGCGATGTCGCCGACCGTCACGTAGTTGCGCTGCGCGCGCCCCACGACCGCCTCAGTCACCGCGACGATGTCGCGGTCGCGGATGGCGAAGGGTTCCTCCTTCGCCGCCGCAAGCAGGGATTCGACCACTATTTCAACAAGGTTGTCGCCGTCACGTATGATAGGCGCGCGTATGCCGCGGGACACCGTCCCGACCATTCTGCTCATGTTAGCTCCTCTATTTCGGTGAAAAACACATAAAATAATAATACCGCGTCCCCCGCCCCAAAAAGCAAAAAAAACTATTGTCCTTTGGAAAATTGTTTGTCTTCGCCATTGGTTTGTGGTAAGATAGTATCATCCTTGATTGCCAATTTGTCTCCCGAAAGCTTGGATGTCTACCATGAAAAAGTTGTTTTCACTGGCGATTGTCGTGTTTTGTGGTGGTCTGTTGCGCTATGCGACGGCAGACACGATTCCGCTCACCGTCAATCTGTCATTCCAAAGTACTGAAGCCGGAGCGGCCAAAGCCAATGATGCTTTCGCCTCTGGCGACGCCTGGATTTTCGTCATCGACCATTCGGGGTCGATGGTCGAGAACAGGGACGCGGTCATTGAAAAGGACGACGGGACGCCGCCCGAGACCTGCACCAGGTGGGACGCCTTCCTCAGGACCTTCCCGCTGATTGTCGAGCAAATCGAGTTCGGCTCCGTCGCCTACCTGGTGAAGGTTGGAAACCGTAGCGGCCCCGCCGAAATCTTCCCCAGGCAGGAAATCAGGTCATCCGAGGACCAGAAGGCCCTCATCAAAACGGTCCTGAACTGGAATCGACCCATAAAATATGATTTGACGCCGCTTTACGGCGGGCTCTTCCTCGCCTGCCAGGAGGCGCAGCGCCTGATCGAGAAGGAAGGCCGCAACGTCTGCATCGTTGTTTTCTCCGACGGCAACGACTTCGTTGGCGGAAAGCAATTCGGCCAGAAGCGCTACACGCCGAGGGACATCGACAATTTCAAGGCGATTTTCGCCGAGGACGGCTTCACGGCATGCCTCAATTGGATCAACTCCACGGAAAAACCGGCTGACAGGCCTTTCGGCGAAAGGTATCTCTGGGCGGAGCCAAAGGGGGGAAAGGTCATCATCCCCATACCCTGCCGCGTCAAGCCGGGCATGTCGAGCGTTTCGCTTGAGAACCCCATGGCGGCGGGCGGCAAGGTCAATCTCCGGATCCCCTATTCGGTGGCCATTTCCCCGAAGCGCTGGGACACGGTGCTCGCCGAAGGATTCGACGCGGACGTCAGGCTCCGCCTGCCGGACGGGACGGACGTCGGCGGCGATGCCGTCCATGTCGCCCGTGGCGCCACGTCCTCCGAGGTCTGCTTCAGGGTTCCTGAATCGTATTTCGCCGGCGGAAAGGGGGCCTCGTTCGACCTCTCCCTCGTTTTTTCCGAAGGCGTGAGCGCCTGCCGCTTCATCCAGCCCCCGCCCGTGCGCCTTTCGTTCGAGCGGCAGGGGGCCGTCACCATTTCCGCCGTCAAGCCCGGTCCCGACTCCGGCATCGTCGCCAAGGTGGGCGAGGCGGTTTCGTTCTCCGCCGAGGGAACCGAGGGCGCGACGTTCACCTGGTCGTTCGGCGACGGCGCGAACGCCAAGGGCGCCCGCGTCTCCCATCCGTTTGCCGCGCCGAACCCGAAGGGCGTGCCCTTCTCCGTCCTGGCCGAGAAGCCGGGGCTCATTCCGGCAAAGGCGGAGGGATCCGTCGTCGTGGTCGAGGCCGGCGTCAGGATGGGGGCGGTCCCGTCCGGGCTCAAGGTCGGGCAGACGGCCGTGTTCACCTGCACGGGAGTGGGGGAGGTTGCCTCCTATGACTGGTTTGTGGATGGCGAGCCCGTCATCGGAGAGGATGCGAAGGACGGTGCTTCAAGCCGGCTCTCGTACCCGCTTGCGAAGGTTGGCGAACACAAGGTCCGCGTCCGCGCCAACATGCGGCGCGTTTCGCCTGAGGTGACGCCCGACGTCGCGTTCACGGTGTCGCCGGCCCCCTTTGCCGCGATTTCGAAGCCCGAACCCAACGAGCGTTTTGACGCCGAGGCGTCCGTGCTCCTTGAGGCATCCGTCGAAGGAGGATTCGCGACGGGCGTCTGGACGGTGAAGGATGCGTCGGGCGCCGTGGTCTTGCCGCCAACACAGTCGACCGTCAAGGACAAGGCGTCGACGGCGCACTTCAACGTCCCCGAGGCGGGCGGTGAGTTTTCCGTGTCATTTGCCGCGGGCGAGGGCGAGGGCGCCATCGCCGCCGCGCCGGTCCAGTTTTCGGCGAAGGCGAAGGATGTCCGCCTCGATGTCGTCCTGCCACTGCCAGACGCCGAGGTGGAGACCGGCGCCCCGGTCGAGCTCAAGGTGGCGTCGAAGGGCGTGTCGGGCAATGTCGTATTCGTCGTCAGCGCGGATGGGGTGGAGACTGTCGTCGGCCGGCCAGCAAAGGTCGCGGCGGACGGCTCCGCCGGCATTTCCCACGAGTTCCCCGTAAAGGACGGGCAGGGCGACCGCGAAATCTTCGCGCGCAGCGAGGACGGCAAGGTCGTCTCCGACCCCATCCCGTTCCGGCTCAAGACCAATGCGTCCATTGAGCTGAAGAAGCCCTCCAACAACGCCCAGGTCTTCTATGGCGAAACGCTCGATTTCGAGGCGGAGGTCTCCGGGATAGCCAATCCGAAGGAAGTGCGCTGGTTCCTGCGCCCCGCAGGCGGGGGCGAACAGGCGCTCAAGGACGCCAAAGGCACCAGGTACACGCACCAGTTCGACTCCGTCCCCAACCTCAAGCGCCTGTCCTGCGAGGTGTACGCCCGCGTGGGTCTTCCGGACGGATCCCCCCCGCTTGAGACGGACCATGCCGTCGTCCGCGTTTCCTGCCCGGACATCGTCGCCGACCTGGACATCCCGAAGGACGCCGCCCCCGGCAAGGAGTTCACGGCGCGCCTGAACCTGGACGCCAGGAGCGCCCCGGTGAAATCGGTCACGTGGGACTTCGGCGATGGAACGGTCATGACCGCGGCGCCATCGGACATCGTGAAGCACACCTACACGGGAGAGGGAACGCAGACCGTCACCGCGAAGGTGTCCTGTGAAACCTGCCGCGAGGAACGTGTCTTCAAAAAGCAGTTGTCCGCCGCCTGCCCGCCCCTTTCGCCGCTCGTCCTGCACGCGGACCCGAGCGGGGACATCGGCGCGGCGGTCGCGTTCCGCCTCGACCACAATGGCGACGCATCCGAGTACCGCTGGTCCTTCGGCGACGGCGCCGTCGAGACAAACAAGGAGCCGCAGGCCTCCCATGCCTTTAGCAAGGCCGGCACCTACACGGCGTCCGTTTCGGCTGTCTGCTCGTCGTGCGGGGCGGTATTCGACGCGGCGCCCGCGACGGTGGAAATCCAGTGCCCCGACCTGATGCCTGAAATCGTCTGCACCAAGGCGAACGGGAGCGAGGGCGCGTCGTTTGGCCGAAACGAGCGCATTGAGATGCGCGTGCGCGTGGCCAAGGGCATGGAAGGCGCCGTTGAAGACGTCGCATGGGATTTCGGCGACGGGGAGAAGGAGTCTTCGGGCGCGAGGACGTCCACCCACCACGAATACAGGTCTTTCGCCAAGGACATCGTTCTGCGCGCGACCTTCAAGTGCCGTCTTTGCGGCAAGGCCTATTCGCCTGAAAAGCGGGTGACGGTTGAAGTCCAGAAGCCCGTGGCGTCCTTTGCCGTGGTCCCCGACCGCACGACGTTCTCCATCCGAGGCCGGATTTCGCTGAGGGACACCAGCGGAGGCGACGTCGACCGCTGCGTCTGGACTACGAACGGCGTCCAGTTCACGACAAGCAAGAGCGGCGAATCTGTTGACCTAACGCTTCCTGGCAAGCCATGCGAGATCTTGATTGGCCTGCGGGCCGAGAACGAAATGGGCGCCGTAAGCGAGGCGCAGCCGCGCGCGCTGAGGGTCAGGTTCGGCTGGTGGGCGGCCCTCGTTTTCCTAGTGTTCACCGCGCTGGTCATAGTGATTCTCTGGCGCATACTTGGAAGTGGGAACAAGGCCGCCGGATGGAAGATTTACTCATGGACGCGCGGGGAGCCAGTCCCCAACGCGAAGGGGTCGTATGAGAGGGAGGCGGACTACGACTCGGCCGACGTCAGCTACACGGCCCGCGAGTTCTGGAGCGTCTTCACCAAGCGCGCCATCATCCCGACTGAAAAGCTCAGCGAGGAATTGGGGACGGCGCTTCCGGGCACGTCGGTCACGCTGGAGGACGCGGGAGGCAAGCCGGATTTGGAGCAGCCAGGTGGGATGGAGGACGTCACACGCCAGTACAAGGTTGTCGTCCAGGATGGATTCTGGCACTGCTACAGGCTGAGCCGCGAGACGGGCAAGACGCCAAAATACATGAGGGTCGTCATATCGTGCCTGACCCAGGACATGGTCTACGCCGCCTACTTCTGGGCGCTGACGTTCATTCTGCTCATTGCGTGCTTCCTCGTGTGCGTGAAGTTCGCGATTTGACCAATCTACCGATTTTTTATTCACCCATAAAGGAGAAAACATGAACCACAATACACTGTTGGTTGGCTGCGGCGGATCCGGGATAACCACCCTTCTCCGCTTTAACGAGATGCTTGCGGGCAATCCCGATTGCCGCAAGGACATCTGGGAGGGCATTTCATACCTCATCCTCGACACCGAAGTCAAGAAGACGGAAACCTTCAAGGATGAGATTGAGCGGCAGATGGGCGGTCCAAAGACGCCCATCATCAAGCTCTGCAAGGTCACTGCGGGCTACACGCTTCTCAGCGAAATCGTCAACCCCAATTTCGAAGGGCAGAAGAATCCGGAGAAACTGGCCCGCCTGAAGAAGCACTGGTGGTACAGCCCGGGCGTGGATTCCGAGGGGAAGCCCTGCGCGGACATCCCGTTCAAGGCCCAGGAGATCTATCCGATTTGCGATGGCGCCGGCCAGTGCGGCCCCGTCAGCTACATGGCGACCTGGAACTACCTTCCGTCGCTTGAGCGGGACGTGGAGGACGTCCTCAACCAGATCAAGCAGCGCAACATCGGCAAGCCGAACCCACTTGGCGGGCTCAGGGTCTACATCGTCACCGGAACCGCCGGCGGAACCGGCCGCGGCACCTGGAACCTGGTCTCGTTCAAAATCCGCCAGTACCTCAAGGCGCGCGGCATACAGGTCATGCCGGAGGGGATTTTCTTCGACGCGTCCTGCTTCTCGTCGGCCAGCAAGGAGAATCCGGATGAGCGCATTGCCAAGGAATTGAACTCGCTCACGTCGTTTTCGGAGCTTTCGGCCTGGATGCGCATTCGCCAGGGCGGTGCCTTCCGGTACTGCCTGCCGAACCTCACCGACCCCGACCTCGACGGCGAAACCGATGTGATCTCCGTGCCGGAGGACGCCGACAACGCAGAGAAGTCCCCGGTCTCCGCCGCGTACATGATTTTCGGCAGCAATGGCTCCGCGACGCTGAAGGACAACCGCCAGTACCATGAAATGGCCGCCGCCGGGCTTTACGCGATGGTGGCGGGCGACGAGTTCCTCGACCCCTCCAAGATCAACCGGCTCGAGCGCCTGGGCAGTTTCGCGGCGACCACGTTCGAGGTGAACACCATCGGCATCCGCAACTACATGGAGGGCGCCGTCCGCCAGAAATACGCCGAGAAGCTGGCGGAGGGAGCGGCCAGGGGCGGCCGCCTCGACAAGGAGGCCGATGCCGTCGTCGGCACAATGGACTGCGTCCTGAACCCGGAGCTTGACCCCGAAAAGGCGACCTTCTTCGGGCAGACCAAGTTCTGCGTGCCCCTGCCGGTCAACGCGCAGTCGATCGCCCCGGCGGACGCGGGGAAGGCCTCGATTCTCCAGCTCCTCATCGGCAAGGTCAGCGAAATGATCGGTGTGGACGGCGACGGGAACTTCAAGGAGTTCAACGCCTTTGAGAAGTCGATGCGCGAAAAGCGCCGCGTCGACGCGAAGACGATTGGGCGCAAGATACACAAGGCGATACTCCTCGAGGATTTCGAAGAGGAGTACGCGCCCCAGGTCGAGGAGTTCCTCAAGTCTCGCGGGCTGACGGACGAACTCATCGTCGAGAAGATGCGCGAGACCGTTCTGGGGGCCTTCGCCCCGCAGGGGATGGAGCCTTCGGTCGGCAGGGCGCGCGCGGCGGCGGCGAAGCTTGTGGCCGCCTTCGAGACATCGAAGCAGAACCTCATCGGCAACCCCGACGCGAACCAGGGCGTCGCGATTAGAGACGACGCCACGAAGGCCGATATCGCGAGCAGTGACAATGCCGCCGAGCAGTACGTCAACGGCCCGTACAAGAAGGCCGCGGAGGAGAACGGGCTCTTCGAGCACCAGTTCACGGACCAGGAGATCGACACCCTGAAGAAGCTCTACCCGGACTTCAAGCGCTACTCCATCTTCTTCCGCGTGCGCCAGGTGCTCGTCAGGAAGTTCAACAAGGCCATTTCCGCGATCAAGAAGATCGACGGGTCCCTTGAGGCGATGTGCGACATGCTCGACAAGGTCGCCGCCCAGTTCAGGGAAGACCTCCGCGCGAAGTTCAAGGCGACGACCGACGAGGAAGTCCTCAGGCTTCTTTTCACGGATGACTCCGACGACGCCGTGGAGGCCGACCTGCCAAAGGCCGACGCCCACACGAACGTCTACAAGCGCGTGCTCAAGCCCATCATGTCCAAAGACACGGTCACCGAGCTCCTCGGCGCGAAGGAGAGCAAGAACGTCAACGTCGGCCCCATCCAGAAGCGCCTGAACGAGGAGATCATCAAGATCGTCAATGAGGAATACCCCTCGCTTGAGGAGGCGAAGTACATTCTCCGCAAGGAGTTCGTCTCGCTGATTTCGAACAACGTGACCCTCGCCTCCAGCAGGTCCAGCGACTTCATGGACCGCAACTTCTCGTTCGAGAAGATCCTCATGGACAACCTGCAGTATTGGAACCGCCTTCTCAAGCACAGGAGCGGCAGCAGGGACGCGCTTGACATGATCACCGACCGTCTCCGCGTGTTCCTCGGCGTGCAGGACTCCGACTACATCGAGGAGGAGGGGTACATTCGCCTTGACTCCACGACGATCATGGCGAACGTGGCCAAGCAGATGGTGGCGACGTGCGTGCCGTGGATCGAGATCGACCCCCGCAGGGGCGGTTCCTCCTCGTTCCTCTTCACCCTGGTCCTCATGCCGGTCGAGCTTACGGAGGAGAAGGAGCTGGCGCTTGAGAAAATCCTGACCAACTCGCTGGGACGCACCTGCAAGGTCGTGCACCGCGGCTCCAAGGCGGACGGCGGAATGCGGCTCCCGCAGGACCGCATCGTCGCCTACGCCTCCTCGGGCGTCAACGCCCCGCCGGACATCGACGTGAACCCGATGGACTGCGTCAAGTCGCTTGACTACTGGCGCACGCCGGAGCTCAAGTCGAGGCTCGTCCAGGCCGAGTCCAAGGCCGGGCTCTGCTACTTCCAGCCCAACAAGGCCGGGCTGAAGGTGCCGTACATCGAGCGTGCCCGCGCGTTGGGATACGTCTCCCCGCTCTTCGTGCAGGACAGTGAGTTCAGCGACCTCCGCTGGAAGCCATGGGGCGACGGCAACAGGGAGGATGTGATCATCATGCAGGGGCGCAAGGTCGATTCCGCGCTGCTCTTCGCGTTCCTCGGCTGCGGGGCCGGCGACGACCTCAGGGCCGCCGTGCGCGCCGCCGGCTGGCCGGACGGGGAGGAGACCGGGTTCCCGCTGCTCAAGATGGGCGCGGGCAAGAAGACCGAGTCATTCCCCTTCATGCGCGAGCATGTCGAATGGCGGGACGGCGCCGTCAAGCCGGCGCTGGACACCGGCATCTGGGAGGTCGGGGAGAACCTCGCGACCAGCATCGACCATGTGGTCGACTACCTGGCCGGCAACGGGCGTCCGGGCGAGGAGGCTTCCGCCCTCAGGAAATCGCAGGAGGACGGCCAGACCAAGCGGGAGGCGATTCTCGGCGAGCTTGAATGCTTCATGTCCAACATCGCGCCGAAACTCGGCTCGTCGGCGATGAAGGCGCTCATCGAGGCGCGTCACGCATGGCTGAGCGCGCAGAAGAGTGCCGCGTCGACCGAGGACAAGAAGGTCTGGGACCGCCTCCTCAAGCTCAGCGCCGACGAGATCAGGGGCGACAAGTAAGGGGGGCGGCGAATGGCGAAGCCCTTTGTAGTCATGCTTCCCGAGGCGGACCGGGAATCACTTCGGAACTCCGGGGTGATTCCCCCCGGCGCATTCCGTTCGTTTGACACCGAATCGGTCGGGTGGGATGACAACATGGCCGCCGGGGCCGGGGCTTCGTCAATATACCTCTGGCCGTTTGACCTCAACTACGCTGACAGCGACAAGCTCCTGGCCGACGTCGAGCGGAACCCCGTCGACATCGCGGCCTTTTTCGGGCTCGCCGCCTCGTCGGACGACGCGGAGATGCGACGCAACGAGAGGCTTATAGCCAAGCTTCTCGACGCGGTCTGCGTCCATGTGGTCTTCCTGGACAAGAAGAGGGCCGGATCCGGATACGCCGCCTTTGGATCCTTCTCGGAAATCGCCAAGTGGAGCCGCAACCTCCGGAAGGCGCTGGGGATACGCTTCCCGAACGCGCCCGTGCTAAACGAGAACAGGAACGTCCTCGTGATCGTGGCGCGCGGGCAGCAGGTCAAGGCGTCGAAGGAGGAGCTTGCGGAGTTCTCGCGCTGCGTGGGGACGGATCCAGACTGCACCTTCCGCTCGTGCTACTACATGGACTTCAACCTCCGGAGGGGGCAGGGCGGCGGGATAATCCACTCCCACGACATCTGGGACGTCATGACGGCGCGCCTTTTGCTGGCCTTCATGCTCTCCCGCGAGGAGACCCCCGCGAACGCCAACGCCCAGGCCACATTCTGGGAAAACCCGGGCATCAAGGTGTGGCGCTCGCAGGAATGCCATGTCGGCGTCGACCCCTCGTCGAGGACCGACTTCCTCGACGAGGCGTTCGGCTATGTGGGCGCCAATCTCCGCAATGCGGCGCGCGACGCCGACATGGAGAAACTGGCCCTGTTCTGCGACGACGCCGGCAGCGAGGTCTCGCTCGAGGGGCTCGACCACCTGGAGGTGGAGGAGAAGGATCCCGAATGGCGCTCCGTCGAAATGAAGAGCTGGTGCGATTTCTCCGCGTCCAGATGCGCCAGCCACACCATTGACGCCGAAGGGAGCAGGTGGAAGCCGAGGTTCGCCGAATTGCGGCGGGCGTTCGGCCGGTGGTGTGTCGGCCGCCGGCGCACGGAGCGCGACCCCGACCCCGGCGATGTTTTCGAGGGGGTGAAGAACAGCCCCAAGGTCATTTTCGAGGGGACGTCGCGGCTGGAGGACGTGCTGATCGCCAGCCGGGACAGGATGTCGGGGTCGCTCAAGGGCGAGGGGGCCCTCAATTCAGGATGGTCCCGCGTCTTTGCCGCCGAAAGGAGGAGGCTCGGAAAATTGTCGGAGCTTGCCGCGGACGGGGAGGAGTTCGACAGGGCGCGCCGGCACTACGTCGGATGGCTGCCGGGAATCATCGTCTTCATCGCCGTGAGCGTGATGTTCGGCTGGGTTCTCCACCGGATCGTGGTCGGGCTTGGCGGCGCGCTGTCCACGTCGCTCGCCCTTGCGGGGTCCGCCGCCTTGGGCGCCTTCGCCGCCGTCGCGCTGATCCTCCACCTGCATGGAAACGCGGGGAGGCGCGGCGCCCGCGCCATCGCCGAGGAAAGCCGCGAGGCCGACAAGCTCATGGTGGCGCGCGACAACTGCGTGCGCGACATGGTGTCGAAGGCGATGGGGGTGCGCCGCCAGCTCCTGATGCGCGCGCTGAGGTTCCGCGTCTCGGTCCTCCTCAAGCGCGTGGAGAGCATCCTTTCAAAGGAAATATCCGCGAGAAGCGCCACCGCCATCCTCTGCGACGACGAGGACGACGACGTTGCCGAGTCCACGCACGAGGATGATTTCAAAAAGGGCTTCATAAGGACGACCAACAGGCAGATCGGCCGCTTCCGCCCCGACGACGGGCCGGCCACGAGGGCGGCCATAGAGCAATGCGTGAACGACTGGTGGTCCATGACGTGCGAACGGCGGCCGGCCAATCCGCCGGACAACTTCGGCCATCTCTGGGCCAAGCTCGCCTCGAAGGACTCCGAGACCGCCGGGTACTTCCCCGCCAAGCTCTTCGTCAGGGAGATTAGGGATTTCGTCGCGCGCTTCACGGACAAGCTGCGGAACATGGAGGAGCGGCTTGTCATCCGCGACAACGCCGCCGCCCTGCGGGACGGGCTTCGCCAGTGGTTCGACGAGATCGTCTCCTGCGACGACCCATATCTGTGGGCGACGGGGGAGATCTCCGGCGCGACAATCACCGAGGGGATGGTGTCCTCCCCCCGCATCTACCTTCAGCCGGATCCGGCACTGGTGGACCTGGATGAGTTCGAGCAGGAGGCGATGGCGCACGCGACGGCGCTCGCCCATTTCAGGCCCGTGAGCTCCGCGCTCATAGGCAGACTGCCGCAGCTGGGCTTCATGTTCCAGGAGTATCCAGTGTCTCTATCCAGCGACGCGAACGGCAATCTCGTTTTCGGGGAGGTCGGCGATGCCATCTAGCTTTGTGGACAGAACACTTGGCCCGTGGTCGAGCCATCCGGATTCGCTAAGGTCGCAGCGGCTGAAGCTGGTCTTCATCGGGCTTGCGCCCCTGGCGCTGCTGATCGCCATCGCGTGCCTGTGGCTCACGGACTTTGACGCGTGGTGCTCCCTTTTCAAGCATCCGGGCGCGAAGGCGCTGGTCTTTTTCGGGGCGATATGCATGAGCGCGGCCTTTATCATGGCAATGTCGCTCATGAACATGGTTTCGGTCACCCTCGCCACGCAGGACAACGACGGATACGGCCGCGACAACATGCAGTTCCCGCTCTGGCTCGTCCTGACCGGAGCCTTCTTCTGGCTGGCGCCATACGGGCTGTCGCTTTGCCGGCTGCGGTTCTGGGACGGCCCGTATTTCGGCATCATCCAGTTCGTCTTGAACCTCCTGTGCTTCCTGCCGTTTGTCATCGTCGTCCTCTGGACGGTTTTCGCGAGGGAAAAGCCAAAATGCGGGGAAGGCGAGAGGGTCGTCCATCCCAAGCTCCCGTTTGTCGTCGCGGCGCTTTTCTTCTTCCTGGCCGTGTATTCGCTCTTCACGGACATCTGCGCGACGGCGATACGCCATTTCCCGAAGCTGGAGCCGCGCCTCGGAGGGTACAATGAAACGCTTGTCCGGGTTGTCCTCCTGGCCTCGCTCATCCCCCTTGGGGTCATCTGCTGGTCGCTCGGCAAGTTGCTGTGGACGGTCAAGAAGGCCCGTCGTCCGGGCAAGACGGCGGGCGAAGGGGAGTCCGCCGACACCGCCGAGGAGCAGCCGGACTACGAGACCGAACCCGAGTCCGTGAAGTGGATCGTCGCGAATCTTCCCGAAGGCGTGACCGCCGAGGGCGTTGAGTGCTCCAAGGGGTTGGAGGAGTTCTCGCCCCTCGCCACGGGGGAAGGGGCGGCGGAGGAAAACACCGCGTTCTTCGGCGGGATTACGCCGACGGAGGACCAGTACGCGTTTCTGCGCAGATTCCAGACCGCCTACGCTGAAGCCCTCTGCCGTTTTCTGGACAACCAGAAGGCGGGCGAGCCCGTCAACTGCGCCGACATGATCATCCAGGGGGTGGACGGCAGCGGCAGGACCGAGGCGCTGCTGGCCGCGGCCGCCTATTCGGCGATTGTCCGCGGGCAGAACGTCCTCTTCATCGTGCAGGACGAGGCTTTCTGCAAGATACTCGCCGAAAGGGTGAACGCCCGGTTCTCGAATCTGATGGTCGACTCCTATTTCCGCGCCGACGTCGCGGTCCCGCTGAGCATTGCCGCATGGATCAAGCCCGACGGGGCCGTTCCCGAACCCAACATTCTTTTCGGCACCCCCGGGCAGGTGGAGTCCTGCCTCTTCTCGACCGAAATTTCCGACAGCCCGGAGCGGATCCAGGCGCTGAAGCGGCTTATCGTCGGCTACAACGTGGTCCTCGTGGACGACTTCATGGAATACCCGCTTTCCGTGAGGTCGCATCTCGCCTTTGTCATTGACAAGCTCCGGCTTGTCCAGTCAAGCGAATGCGCCGTTCCCCAGATGGTCATCTCCACATCCCCCCTCTTCGCGCCCGAAGGCGTGGAGGAGCTGGGCAAGAGGTTGTTCGGCCTTGGGGAGTTCAACCGGCTGCGCAACGTCATGACGCTGAGACCCAGGCCGTGCGCCCCGTACTGGCACGGCACGCTGCGCGTCAAGAGCGGCCTGACCCTCGACAAGGTCAGCCGCGAGCTGGTCAAGGTCAGCCTCCAGGGGCAGTTCTCGACGCTGCTGTACAACAAGGGGTTGAGCGAGGTCGAGAAGGACAGCATGGAGTCCGATTTCCGAGATGCGGCGAGCGGTGTCCAGTTCAAGGTCCTGTCCCGGCTTTACGAGGTCGGCGATGCCGACGCGTGCCAGGACACCGTGTTCTACCTTTCGATCGTGTGCGGCAACGCCGATGTCGCCCTGCGCCTGAATCTGCCGGAGTCCGAAGATTCGGTCCCCGTCTTCTTCAAAATCGCGCTCGAAGGCGAATCGGACGAGGTCTCCGACAGCCGTTTCGCGCTTTTGCCCGACGAAACCGCGCTTGCGATGCGGGCGATGCACCTGCGCAGCGTCCTGCCGTTCATCAGCAGGCTCACCCCGATTTCCGAGCGCATCTGGAGCCATTTTGGAATTTCGATGAAGCACCCGTGCGTCCGGAAGGCCGTCCTTGACCGCGGGAAGGGTTCGGGGGTCGCATTGAAATGGCTGTACGACGCCTCCCCCGGCGATTCTGGCTACGGGGACGACGAGCTGTGGCCGTACTTCGTCCTTCATTCAAAGTCGGCGGCGAACGGGGGCGGGGGCGTCGCGGACTTCAACTCCCTGCCCAACACCCGCGAGGGCATCTGGCTGGAGAAGAACCCCGACGCGGACGATTGCGGATGCCTCGTGCTCGCCAAGCCCGCCCAATCCGATTCGGACAACCGCAGGCAGATGGCGCTGTGGACGGATGGGCGCGGCGGCAATGTCCTCGGCGTAAGCGACCTCGCGCACGCCGACGAGTTCGTCATGGCGCATGGCGACGACGAATACACCGCGATACGCATCGTCGCGCCGACGGAGAAGAATGACGCCGCGCGGTACGCGGTGAACATCATCGCGAACTTCCGGCGCGGCAGCGACGCCGACTTCACAATCCCCATACGCAGGCTTTCCTGGCAGGTCCCCTACGGCGGACTGGTCGTCCCGGACATCCGCGAGCAGGAGTCCCTTGCGTTCTTCCGCATGGACCGCCGCGGCGGATTGTCATTTGACGTGTCGGGCCGCCTTGTGGGACTGATGAACCTCCGCGGGGAGCCCGACAGGCGCACACCGAGGAGCTTCGGCTACGACGCGTACCTTTCCTGCCTCGTCCTGCTGCCGTCCATCAGCCTGGAGGATGAAGAGGAGGAGGAGGAGTCCAGGGGCGGCGCCGAGAAGTTCATCCGGAACTGCCTTTCCGGCGCCTGGTCCACGGACGCGAAGTCCGGTTACTCCCCTGCCCTTACGCACGCCCTCACGGCGGCGTTTCGGCAGCACATGGCGGGCTGGTCGTTCTTTACCGTCGCGCCGGTGTTCTACACGGAGGGACGGGAAGGAAGCGTCGGCAAGGTCACGATGTGGCTTGTGGAGCCGACGAACAGCGGGCAGTCCGTCTATCCGGCGCTTGAATTGCTGCTCGACCAGAACGCGGCGTTCAGGAAAGGCGTGTTCGAGAAGGCGAGGGAAATCCTTGGCCGCGCAAAGACGATAGAGGAGCTCCGCCTCGCCTCCCGCCTCGCGTTCGCCGACGAAACGCTCACGGACGACGACCGCGCCCAGGCGCTTCAAATCCTGGACATGATGATCTCCGGGGACAAGCGCCCCGCCGAGGAGGGCGAGCCCAAGCCCGGGAAGGACAAGAAGCCCAAGCCTGCGCCAGTCAGGGTCCTTGAAGACTCCTACACCGATGCGGAGCGAGAGTTCGACGCGAAGGTCGTCGCCGGCCTGCTGGACTTCGACCCGACAATCGATGTCACGGAGTTCGTCGAGAAGTACGGCTGGGACGTCGACAAGATATCCGACCTCTTCATGGACGTGCTTTGGAACAACCCGCAGATCTTCTACGTCTCCAAGCGCGGCCGCTACCAGTGGTGGAAGAACTCGGACGGCAAAATCGTCCGGTTCGTCATCACCGACATCCTGTACGGCATCCCGCAGGACAAGTACGACGTCTGCAAGCGCCAGCTGGACGAAGAGGTCTCAAAGGCGATGGAGACGGTCTCCGGCGTCGAAGACCCCGTCGAGAAGGCGCGCATCCTGCACGACTACATCGTCAAGGTCTGCGATTACGACGTCGTGGCGGCCGAAGAGGACGACCGCACGCCGCTCGCCCGGACCGTCTACAGCGTCCTTGTCCGCCGCAAGGCCGTCTGCGAAGGCTACACGATGGCGTACCGCTACCTTCTCCACCACGCCGGCATCCGTTCGGAGGAAGTGGTCAGCGAGAAGATGTGCCATTGCTGGAACTATGTCCAGATCGGCGGGAAGTGGTACCACGTCGACGTGACATGGGACGACCCCGTGTACCAGGGGCGCAGACCGGACAACGAGGTCATCTCGCGCGAGAACTTCCTAATGAGCGACACCCGCGCCCGTTTCACCAACCACGTCGACTGGCAGTCGAGCCTGCGCGGGCTCCCGCCCGCGGACGACAAGAGCTTCGACGGGAAAGACTGGGGAAAAGCCCGCTGAAGTTTCCCGCATAGCCACCCGCAGATTCCACAACCATGCTTGCCCTGACCATATTCGCGATAACTTGCCTGACAATGATTCTCGGGATTCTGTTCCAGCCCGAAATCAGGCTGGGGCGGGTGCGCGTCGGCAGTTACTGGGTAGTCACGTCGGTGGGCGCCGTCGTCCTTCTCCTGATTCCCGGAATAGTTGACTTCGGCAGGCTGGGGACCTTCATATCGGACTTCTCCCTGCCGGTCAATCCGGTCAAGATCCTGTCCCTGTTCCTGTCGATGACGATGCTTTCAATCTACCTGGACGAGCAGGGTTTTTTCCGGTATCTTGCCAATGCCGCGCTGAGGCGCGCCGGAAAGGATCAGAAACGGCTGTTCGCGTTCCTTTATGTCACAGTCTCCGTCCTCACCGTATTCACGTCGAACGACATAATCATCCTTTCCGTCACGCCGTTCATCTGCTACTTCGCCAAAACGGCCAGGATCAATCCGGTCCCGTACCTTGCCGCGGAGTTCGTGGCGGCCAACACCTGGAGCATGGCGCTTGTCATCGGAAACCCGACAAACATCTACCTTGCGACGGCCAATGAAATCGGCTTCGCCACATATGCCCGGACCATGATGGTCCCGACCCTGTGCGCCGGCGCCGCCGCATACGCCCTCCTCCGGTTCTTCTGGGGGCGCAGCCTGAACGAGCCCATGTCCGGGACAGCCGACGACATACGCATCACCGACCGTGGACGCCTTCTGCTTGGCCTTGCGCACCTCGCGGGGTGCACGGCCATTCTGGCCGCCAGCTCGCTTGTCGGCTGGGAGATGTGGAAGATCTCCTGCTTTGCGGTGCTGAGTCTCTTCGTGTGCGACGCTGTCTTATGCGTTTTTAGGCGGGAACGGCCGCGGGCGGCAGTCGCCTGCCTGCGGCGCGCCCCATGGGCGCTTGTTCCGTTCGTCTTATCGATGTTTGTCATGATCGCGGTCCTGGGGCAGCATGGAATTCCGGCCAAAATGGCCTCCATCCTCGGGCGCATCAGTCCCCTTGCCGACTACGGCATCGCCTCATTTCTCTCTTCGAACCTGATAAACAACATTCCGATGAGCGTCCTCTTCTGCTCGGTGGTTGATGCTGCGCCGGACGGGGTCAACAGCCTCGCCGCCGTTTACGCGACAATCGTCGGTTCCAACCTGGGCGCCCTCTTCTCGCCGATCGGGGCGCTGGCGGGCATCATGTGGGGTACCATCATCGGCCGCCACGATGTCTCGTTCGGCTATCTTGATTTCATCAGAATGGGCTTCGTCATAGGAGTCCCCTCGCTGGCGGTGACGCTTGCCGCGCTTTCACTTTTCGTCTGAACTCCCAATTAACAAAAGGACACCAACCATGAGCACCGGATCCTCCCAAAACACCAACAAACAGGCCGTTACCAGCCTCAATCTGCCGTCATACAACGGCGACGCCCCCTATCTGTTCGTGAGCTACTCCCATGAAGACACGGAGGCCGTTCGCAAAGTGTTGCTTGAACTCACGGCAGAGAAGTACCGCTTCTGGTACGATGACACGATGGAGATCGGCAAGGACTTCCGCGACTCCCTTCGCGACCGCATCCTGTGCTGCGCCGGTTTTCTCGCGTTTTTCTCGGACAAGTACTTTGAATCCAAGTACTGCGGGATGGAGCTGCTCACGGCCATTGGAAGCGACAAGCGGATTCTGCCAGTTTACCTGAAGGCCGGCGTCAAGTACCCAGCGGTTCTCGACGGCCCACTGGAACATGTGCAGCACGTCCAGATCATCGCGGACAAGGATTCGGACAACTTCAAGAAGAGCATAAAAAGCCTTCTCGCAAGCCTTCCCAAAGACACCCGCCAGAGCCTGGAAGTCAAGGGGAAGGACACACTCTTCAAATGCACCGACGCCAGCGAGAAAATTAGCATACCGGACTCCGAGGAGCCAGGCGTTCCCGGCGTGGTGACCATTGACCGCGAGGCTTTCCGCAATTGCGAAAAACTGGTGGAGATAGATCTCGGCGACAAGGTGAAGCGTCTCAGGAAAGAGTCCTTCCGCGGATGCAAGTCGCTTTCGTCACTTGTCCTTCCGCAGAGCGTGGAGCACGTGGGGGAGAGCGCATTCCGCGACTGCGTTTCATTGAAGTCCCTTGTGGTCAAGAACCCGAACATCGAAATCTGCGACCGGGCCTTTGAAAACTGCGCGTCACTTTCCTCGATTACCCTTCCAATGGCACTCACCGAGATATACGGCGGCGTCTTCAACAGCTGCAAGAGCCTGGAAAGCGTAGATCTCCCGACGGAGCTGACAGTCCTTGGCGAGAGTTCCTTCGCCGACTGCTCGAAGCTTTCCGAGGTCGCCATTCCGGCCTCTGTCACCAAGATTGACGACCTCGTGTTCAGCGGCTGCTCTAAGATATCAAGGGTTGTGTTCTGCGGGGCTGGCGAATCCTCGGAAGAACGGTCATGCAAACTTACGAAAATAGGCAAAAACGCATTCAAGGATTGCCGGGCCCTGTCCGTGATAGAAATCCCGAGTAAAGTCTCGTCCATTGGCTCGGGCCCCTTCCGCGGGTGTTCGTCGCTTAAGAGGATCATCGTCATGCCGGGCAACCGCCACTTCAAGGAGATTGACGGCGTCCTCTTCAACAAGAGCCGGTCTGTTCTCATCTGCTATCCTTCGAGCAAGCGCGGCTCCTCGTATGAAATCCCGGACTCCGTGACCACCATCTCGGACTGGGCCTTCTGCGAATCCAGATACCTGCAGGACGTGCAGATCCCCGACTCGGTCGTTGAAATCGGCGAGGGCGCATTCCACTTCTGCTCGGAACTGACTGAAATCGCCCTGCCCGATTCTGTCGAGAGGATTGACGACACCGCCTTCCGCGGGTGTGAGAAACTCAGGCGCGTCGTCATCCCCGGCTCCGTCAAGGAGTTCGGCTGGGGCATCTTCAATGGATGCAAGGCCCTCTACGACGGCGACGGCATCGTCATTTGCCCCGATGGCTCCCCGGCCGCCAGCTACTGCCACTCAAAGGGAATCAACCACGCGGCGAAAAAATAGGCGCCCTGCGCCCAGAATGCGGCGCCGCCGGCGCCTAGGGAGGGGGGCTTTGCCCCCCATCCCTGAACTGCCCGTGGCGAACTCGCGAACGCGGGGGGATCCGAATGAACGAACATCCGAAAACCGAAATCTTCATCAGCTACCGCCGCGACGGGGGCGTGGACTACGCCCGGATGATCTTTCTGGAGCTGAAGGGGCGCGGCTACGAAACGTTCTTCGACTACAACTCGCTGCGGGACGGAAGGTTCAACGAGGGGATCCTCAACGCCATTGACGAATGCCGGTACTTCATCCTGGTGCTTTCCGACGGGGCGCTGGACCGGTGCGTGAACGAGGACGACTGGGTCCGCCACGAGATTGAAAGGGCCATTTCAAAGGGCAAGTCCATCATCCCGGTTTGCCCCTCGGGGAACACGCGCGGATTCCCGGAGAAACTGCCTCCGAGCCTCGAGCCGCTGAGGATGCTCCAGATTTCGATGCTCCAGATGGACGACTTGTTCGAAAAGTCTTTCGACAAGATCGTCGAAGACCGTTTTGCCGAAGACTTCCGCGGCGGGCGCGCCCCCGTCTCCAAGGGCGACGTCGTGACTGTCCGCTCCTTCAGGAAAATCGGGGTCGGCGTCATTGCCGCCATCTTCGCGGCCTCCGTCATCATTGGTGTCGCCGTGATGCGCGCCAATTCCGCCGGGCAGCGGCGGCTGAAGGCGGAGGCGGAGGCCCGGATCCAGTCCGAAAGGGAGGCGCGGCTCCGCGCTGAGGCCGAGGCGGAGGCCGAGGCCCGGATCCAGTCCGAAAGGGAGGCGCGGCTCCGCGCGGAGGCCGAGGCGGAGGCGAAGGCCCGGATCCAGTCCGAAAGGGAGGCGCGACTCCGCGCGGAGGCCGAGGCGGAGGCGAAGGCCCGGATCCAGTCCGAAAGGGAGGCGCGGATTCGCGCGGAGGCCGCGGCCTCCGCCGCGAAGGTCGCGACCTCCGCGGGAAAGGGCGCGGTCATCGTGCAAAAGGAGGGCGAATCGCTGCGGAAACTGCTTTCGCGGGAAACGGAGCTGACGACGGAGATCGCGGCCGCGCAGGCGCAGGTGCAGTCCCTTTCAAAAGAGCTTGATAACCTGGCGTGGTCCGATGATGCCGACAAGAGATGGCGCGTCAGCGGCCAGAAGGAGGAGACGTCGAAGAGAATCCAGGAGCTGACCCAGAAGTTGGAATCCGTCCGGGAGGCAATCACGCGGGTGCGGGCCGTTGACGAGGCCTACCGGGGGGAGCTCCTCGACGCGGACGCGGTGGAGGAAATGGAGAAGACGCGTGAAGAGCTCGAAAGGACAGTCGCGCGCATAGTCGCCAGGCGCATCAGCGCCGACTCCCTGAAGGACCGGATCCCCGCCGACGCATTGCTGAGGGCGAAGCAGCTTGAAGGGATAGCCAACGCCGAGCACAAGTCGCTCGCGGACGCACTCGCGAAAAACAAGGCGGCGGACGACGCATACGGCGAACTCCTTGACAAGGTGGTGGAGGACGAGATCGCGCGGGCGATGGAGACCGTCGACAACCTGCCGGAATGGTCAAAATGGAAGACTGCGGTTGAACTGCTCGCCAAAGTCATGACCATAGATCCGGAAAACGAACGGGCCCGCAAGGCCTACGACGAGGCTCTCGGCTGCCTCAACCCCTCCATGACGGTGACGGCGGAGCTGGACGGTCAACCAGTCCCCGGCGTGCGGTTTTTCTCCAACGGAAAACCAGTCGAAACACCATTCCATTTCGTTTTCGAGGACAAAGGCGGCGACGGCGGCAACGTGAAAAACACCGGTGTGAAACTCGACGCGGTCTACGCGAAGGACGGAAAGAACTATTCGGTCCGGGGACATGTTTTCGCCTCCTGGAAGGGCGAGACCAACATCGTCCTGCAGTTGAGGGAAAACCCTGCGGCGGGGACGGCGGTCAGGCTGGTGCTGGACCGCGTTTCGCAAGGCGATTCGAACTCGACCGGAAGCGAACGCGACAAAAACAAGGATCTCTACATTGATTTCGTCTGGTGCCCGCCCGGATCAGACGTCATTGAATACAGGGATTCCAACACCGAGGAAACCAAACGCGTTTTCCAGTCTGTCGACGTGGGGTTCTGGATATCCCGATGCGAACTGACCCGACGCCAGTACAACTTTATCAGGGACAGCCTCAGGGCCAATACAATTTTCAGGGGCTTTTTCGCAAAAGGCGAGAAGGAGCGCGAACCAGACGACGACAGGCCCGCTCTCGTGGGGGATGACGAAATCTCTGATGGACAACTTCAGTTTAGAAGCTATCAAACGCTTTTCCGCATTCCCAGTATTTCCGAGTGGTTCCACGCGGCGCACTTTGGAGGGTTCAAAGTCACGGAGGACGATTTCGCCGACTACGCCTGGAGCCTGGACAATGCGGGGACAAATACGTCGTTCGCCGTCGGCCGGAAGAAGGCGAACAAGCTCGGGCTCCACGATGTGTACGGAAACGCGCCCGAATGGACAATAGGATCCGTGCGCCACTGGCTTGGATTGGGGGAGGTCGTGCCGGATCACGACGATTCGCTGGCGACGCTGATGGGGGGAGGGTGCGCGGACGACTACGAGAGCGCGACGGACCTGCTCTCCCTGAGACCGGTCGATTTGAGGAGGAGCTCGAAAAACAGAGGCGGAGTCCGGCTTGTAGGCCGAACCGAGTTCCAGCACGAAACCAGTTTGGTGGAATGGGTCAAGGCGATCGACCTGCTGGATTCCGGAGAACACTCCCGTCAAAAAGAGGGAATGGCCCTCCTCGCGGGATACGCGACCGGCAGCCCCGACCCGTCCCTTCGCGCCCTATCCGAGCGAGAGTACGTCATGCGGGGCGGAGACCCCGCTGGCGCGGGCATCGCCCTATCGAAGTCCGTGCGGCGCTACTTGGTGGCGCGGTGTGATGATGTTGCCGAGCTGTCCCGCTTCGCCACGGAGGACGAAGACGCCAACGTACGGTACCAAGCCTACAAAAAACTCAAGAATCCCCCCCTTGATTTGACGGCCCGTTACCTGGCACGGGTCGAGGACGACAAAGAGAGCTTCCAGAAGACGGATGCCTATAAAATCTACTTAAACAGTTTCTTCCAGATGCAGCGGAATCTTACGCTTGCCCCGAAAGAGGGCGCCGAAGCGTGCCTCCACCACCTTGCCCTCCACGCCGTGCACCCGAAGATGAGGGTGCACGCCGTGTCCGCGGTGACGAATGACGCGGTGCTGAAATCTGTAGCGCTCAATGACCCCGAGTTCTACCCGGCCTGCGTCGCGATCTCGCGGATCAGCGACCGGGTCCTCCTGATGGAGATCCTGGAGGAGGCGAAGCGGAAGAAAATCAAGGCGGCGGTCAGGGACCGCCTGAAGGAACTTTCCAAATAACCCATTACACGCGGTTGCCACCCGTGCGGCCCGTGCCGAGGATTCACGCACATGAAAAGAAAAACAAACAAGCATCTCCTCCCCGCCTTTCTGCTCTGCGCCCTTTTCGCAGGCTGCGGGCGGCAGCCATACATTCTTCCCGTCAAGGACGGCAAGGAAATCTCAAAGGGCGCCCATGTATTCTGGGACGCAGGTGGCGCGGGAGCGGCGAAGGCCGTCGGCTCCGTGACAGACGTCACGGAAAGCGGCGACAGCAAGCGGCCCGTACTAATCAAGTTCGACCTCAAGGACGAATACCGCCAGTCAATCCGCGAGAATGTCGCCGGCGCGGTCATGAGCGATCCGACAATCGCGCAGAGCGCGTTTGTTCTCCTGCTCGGTGGAACAGGCGAAGGGAAGGAGTCGCTCAAGCCAGGCGTTGCGATCAAGGAAGTCCGGCCAGCCACGGCTTCCGCGGCCGATTACGCCACATCCTTTTTCAACTGGCTCCGCAACGCGCGAATCGAGGAGCTAAAGGCGATTGGCGGCATTCTTCTGGTGCTGTTCATTCTGCTCAAGATTGTCAAGAAGATTCTCAAGGCGATCGTCATGCTCGCCATACTCGGAGCCATTGCCTACTGCTTCCTGTCAGTCCGCGGCGGCTGGGAGGAGCAGAAGGAGCAGCTTCGGCAGGGAATATCCAGCACCTTTGAGCAGGCAACCGATTGGACGGCACGCCACGCCGACCAGCTCCGCGCCGAACTCGCGGAGCAGATAGACGCCAACCATTAGCTGGAGATTCGGCCATGAGTGGACCATTCCAATTCAAGTCCCTCATTGCAACCGTGGACTGCGCAAAGAAGAATTTGGCGGTTTTGAAAGCCCATATCCCCGAAGTGGATCAATAATGGGAACCCGCCACAATCAGTGAGAGAACAGGAGAACAGACAATGACCATGATCAACCAACTAAAAACCATCATCGCGGCTACGGCTTGCTGCGCGATTCTTTCCGGCTGCGGACGCAAGCCATACCAGCTTGCGGTCCGAGACGGACACGGCGTCGAAAAAGGCTCGCATGTCTTCTGGGACATGGGTGGGACCGGAAACTTCAAGGTCGTCGGCGACGTCACCGACGTAGGTGTGTCCGAGGACTCGAGTCCAGTCCTTATCAAGTTCGAGCTGAGGAAGGAATTCCAATCGACGATCCGCGAGAATGTGTCCGGCACGGTGCTGAGAAATCCGAAGGTCGCCCAGAACGCCTTCGTCCTTCTTATGGGAGGCGTCGGCGAAGACAGGGAACCGCTGTTGCGCGGCGTAACCATCCAGGAGGCCCAGACATCCATCCAGCAGGCTTTCTTCGACTGGCTCCAGACCGACCTTCCTGAATACATGAAGAAAATCAAGGAAGACGCCACACAGGCCATTGACCAGGCTTCCGAGTGGGCAAACCAGAAGGCTGGCGAAATCAAGGAAAAGGCCGAGAAAATCAAGCAGGACCTGTCCGCGCCCACAGACGAATAGGCGCATACAGCCATGCCGCGCGACATCTTCGCAGACAAACCAGAAGAAGCGCCGGACAACCGAGGGTGAACACGTACGGTTCGCATGGGAGAACATGCTGAACTTCACGGATTCAATGCCGCGTATGCGCCCCAACTCCACGGAGAATATCGACGAGAGGTCTACAAGTTCGTTCAGCGAGAACACATGGGCAAGCTGGCCGAGCATCAGGAGCTCTTAGCAGAAGGAAAGAACCGGAGGAAATCCCCATGACACATCCCGTACTGCTCGTCGGCGTCGGAGGCTCCGGTCTCGACACCCTTGCCGCATTTAACCGCAGTCTTGCGTCAAATCCAGCCATGCGCCACCGCATGGCGGACGATATCTATTATCTGGCCGTTGATACCGAAATGTGCAAGTTGGATTCTTTCCGCCAGTCCGTCAGGCGCGACATGGAAATAGTTGGGGCCCGTCAGCCTTCGATTGAGCCCATCTATCTGTCACGCGATATCAAAATCCTCAACGAAATCATCTCGCCTTATTTTTCCAGGCCGTTCTCCGGGAAGCCGGATGATCCGGGCCTTGCGCGTCTCCGCGAACACTGGTGGTTCGACCCCAACGGCTCGCCGTTCTCCGCACCCGACGTCACAGATTTGGAGTGCGGCTCGGGAATGTGCCCACAGGCCGCATATGGGCTCGCCTGGTACCATCTTGATAATATCGGGGACGCCGTAAAGCGCATCGTCACCCGCGTCATCATGGCACACGGCCATGGGACAAAGCCCCTTGAACGCATGGACATATTTGTGGTGGCGAGTCTAGCCGGTGGAACCGGTCGTGGCGCCTGGGGTCCCATTGCGTTCAAGATAAGGGAGGTCCTACTCGAAAACTACAACCTGACGACTCGACCTGTCGGCATATTTTTCGACGCAGAGGTCTTCGAGAGTGTTTGCCACGGAAGTCCCGGCCAAGGCGCCGCCATATATGTGAACTCCGCAACTGGCATCTCGGAGTTGGCATGCTTGATGCGGAACGACTTTATGTCCGGTGACGAACAAAGTGATTTCCGCCTTCCAAACATGGCATCGCCCGACCGCTTCGAAACAGATGTGCTGAAGATAGATCGGGAACTCAATCACAATTCAGGGACGCCTGTTGACGAGGCGTTTCTGATTTGCGGTCGCAATGGCTATGCATACCTGCCCGCCCCCCGACAATACGCCGAAATGGCAGGCGAGGCGCTTTACGCGATGGTTGTCGGCGATGAATACCGGGCACCGTACTACATTAACAACCCCTCCCGCTTTAAGAGCTTCGCGGCCGTAAGCTGCGAAGTCAATAAAATAGAGATATGGGCATATTTGGAATCCATCCTCCGCAAGCTTGTCGCCAAGAAGGTCTGCGAATCCACCCTGGAGAATCCCGCCCTTCTGGTGGAGGCGCGGAAGCTCGTAGGCGCCGGTTCCGATTCCGACGCGCCCGATTCCTTTTTTGCAACGACTCATTTCTATGTAGGGGAACTGAGGTCCGCGCTCTTTTCCGCCCCTGAAGGCTATGGGGACGCCACACTTGTCCAGCGCCTTATCGCAACCGTCCGCGCGGACAAGGCCGGCATTGTCGACAACTTCAGGGAGGAACTTGAGAGGCAAGATCCGGAAAATGCCTGGCGCAAAGTTCGGACCTGGCTTTGCTGCGACGATCTTGACGACGCGCGTACCGCTGAAATTCTGGACAAGGTTCTCGGTCAATCATTCAGGGATTCCCCACGCCAGGCAGTCATCGATGCCGCGTTGCGCGCGTTCGCGCCTGAAAAGGAGAAGGCCCTCGCCCCCTCCATCGGCCGCGCGCTGGCCGCAATTGACCTGATGGTCAAGGAACTGCAGGCCTCGGTAGACAATCTTGGAAAGGCCATCGAGATTGACATTGACGGGCGGAGCTACGCAACGCCTGAGGATGTCGAGGCCGGTTTCAAGAAAATCTTCGATGAAAAAGCCAGGAGGAGCTTTTGGATAATCAAGCCGTTCACGCCCAGAAAGATTGAGGCGCTCTGCGGTATTTTTGACTGTTATCTTGGCCTTGCAATCTTCTTCAAGTTCCGTCAGGCGCTTAGGGCCGTTTTTGAGACCGCCATCCATGTCCTCCACAAGGTGGAATGGGGGTTCCAGACTCTTTCCAGGGTGTCTTTTGATGTCTGCCATGACTACGACAAGGATGAGGATGGGGATTGTTACCACAATCTCTTTGCCGAACCTGGGAACGAGGCTGTTCTGGCCGCCATTCCCACTGTGCATGAATGCGTTACAGATTACCGCCGCGTCATCAAGCCAATAATGTCAAAGGAGGACGTTGTGAAACTTGTCCTTCGGAAGGATTCTCACATCCAGGATGATCCCATAATCGCCGACGAGGTGGCAAGCCAGCTGATCAAGCTGCTTGATGGGGAAATGGCGCCGAACGAAGACGACAAGCTCGCGCTTCGTTGCTGGTTCCGCCACATGTTGGAATCCAGCGTTTCCGTCGACGCGAACTTCATGGACGACAAGTTCACCCTTGAGAGCGTCCTTCGGAACAACCTCGCCCACTGGAACAAGTTGTTGTCCTCCAAGGCGGGGAATCGCGCAGAGTTTGAAGGCATTGCGGACCGATTCCGCGCTTACCTTGGCGTCAAGGAGCTGGAGCTGGAAATGGTGTATGTGGACAACAGGTCGCAGATTTCATTCGAAGACCTGTTCCGCGATCTTGTCGTGTCGATGGTTGGAACCTGCAAACCGTGGGTTCTGCTCCGCGAATGGCCGGGGGACGAGCAGTTCCGCACGCTGGCGCTGCTGCCAATCGAACTTGATAGTGATACCGGGGATCTGCTCAAGCGTGCCGCAGGCGACGCCCATTCGGGGCACGTTGAACTCGTTCACTATGGCATGGAGTCTTGCGGGGAGTTTTTCCTTTCGCGTGACCGCATCGTTGTTCTTACCGAGCAGGACATCCGGCCTGGCATGTGCGGGGCGTCCGCCCTTGACAGCGTCGCTTCGCTCGACTATTGGAAGAAGCCCGATGTCTTGGCGCGCCTTGGGAAGGCCGAACTGCAAGACGGGGAGTCGATTTTCGCCCCAAAGGGCATGTACCACGCCTACGGATACATATCCCCGCGGTTCGTCCGCGACCCGGCGGTTTCCGCCAAACGCTGGAAACCGTGGACGGAGGAACTTGAGTATGCCCCGTCGGAGGAGAACAAAGTTACCCCTCCGAGGGAAACACAAGAATCGTTCCCCGATGTTTTCATAAGTTACCGACGTGATACCGGGTTGGAATAAGCGCGTACTTTTTAGCTTCAGACCACGAAAACCGTGAAAACATGGGGAGGCGGACTTCCAATGCAAACAGACGTGTTCGACATCCTTGGCTTGATTATGCGGCTGAACCGCGACAACGGACATCGGTTCACGCGAACCGACCGACTCGATGAGATTCAACGGATCCTTTTGAACAGTCCGTATCGGCGGGTCAACCAATATGGACTATTCCACCTCTATGCGAAGCACCCCATCGATCAGCTTGCAGGTCCAGTTGTCCTCGTCTCGTCCCATGTGGACTGCGAGAAGGGCATTTCGCGATGCTTCTGGGAGGAAACCGAAGACGGCCTCCTCCGCGGCACATTCGACAATGCGGCGACGAACGCGGCCGTGCTGTCTCTGATGATGGATGAAGTGCTTCCGGACCATGTCCTTGTCTCCTTCACCGGCGACGAGGAGGAAGATTCGCACGGCATCATTGAAACGGTCAAGTTCCTCCGGTCTAGAAATGTGGAAATCCGGTTCGCGGTCGTGCTCGACGTCACCGACATGGGGTGGAAGGAACGCGCCGACTTCACGGTCGAAAACAACTTCTGGGATGACGCCTTAGGCAGCCGCATAATTGAGCGGATCGGAAAGGTGCCGATGGAATGGCGTTTCGTGCCGGAGGATCCTGACGACATCCCGGACTACATCCCGCCGGCGCGGGTGGTCGCCCACGAAGCGGAGGCAGATGAGACATGGGACCTCGACGAATTGGATGTCCCTTGCTTCAGCCTCTGCCTGCCCGTCAACGGGGACATGCATGGCGACTGCGGCGTGCTGGCGCGGAAGGATTCCCTCGTATGCTATTGCAACGCGCTCGCGGCCGTTCTCGCCGCGCGGTAGCCGACAGCCGGGGTGGGAGTTCCCATGGATCGGTTTACGCAAAGAATCCGGTGGATGGACAGGGCGGGGCGGTTGGCGCGGACCTACACGTTTTACATGGTGGGGTTCCTTTTGCTGAAGTTCTTGCTCCTCCTGTGCGAAAATGGGGGAGCCGGCGTCCTGGGCGCGATCATGCCGTTCGCACGGGCGCGGGCGCTGTATTTTTTTATCGGCCTCGCATTGTGGGGCGCGTACGGGGTCCTTCGTTTGTATGCAAGCCTGCTCAATTACGAGTGCCTGTACCAGTCGCTTCTCCTCGAGTGCTACATCGACAGGGAGGCCTGGCCCTTCGCCAACTACGGCGTCGTCTTCGGGCATTGCATGACGCTGTCGCTTTTCCCGGAAATATCCCAGTATGGCGGCGCCGGAAATGTCATGTGGGGGTGGGGGAACACCGGATCCATTCGCGTCAATGTGATGGGGAATCCACCATCCGGCGACGCCCCCCTTTACCTTTCAGCCCGTCCGATGGTGTTTTCCGAACAGGCAACCTTGACGTTGAGCCTGGCGACAAGGGACCAGCTGGACATGGAGGCCGGGAAGAGGAATGTCAAGCTGGTCCAGTTGGACGCGGAGGGGACGGACGGCAAAAGGCGGGGCGAAATGCTCTTGCAATGCATCCGGGGCGGAGGCGTGGATTTCTACGCCCCGCTTTCCGTGGAGTGCCTGGTATTCACCGCCGAAGGCCAATTGGTGCTCCCCCCAAAAAGAGGGGAGGAAAAAACACGCCTCACGTGGAGCCATCCGGTCGGGGGAAACGCCGCGAATGAAGAGTTCGGGGCGCGCCTCATGGAGGAAATCCGGGAGGAGGTCGTCTCGCGCATTCCCGGGGGGAAGGCGACAGTTGGCAAATGGGGGATATTGGCGCTCTTCCTTGATTGCCGCAACGGGAACGCCGGCCTTGGGATGGTCCTGAAACTCAAGGAGACCGCGGACGAATTGGGCGGCGGCGTCGCCTGCGTCCCGGCGGACTCGATGGAAAGCCTGGCCGGATTGATGACGGACCCCTCCATCGACAAGACGGGGAGGTATTGCCTGCTGATCGACATCTATGCGCAGAAGGACCAGTTCGAGTTCTCCCGAATAATCTGCGAGGGAAACAAGCTAAGGGCGCTCCGGGCCCTTGGGTGCCGCGCCTGGCGGAATTGGCTCGATTCCGATGGCGATGGGGGCGCGAAGGATCCGGCGGCCGGGATTATGGCGAGGTCCCCGTCCGGAGCGGAACCGGCCAACGGGGACCAGCTTATCGAAAGCCCATTCCTCGAGCGGCTCAAAAACTTTTTCCAAACCCTTCCCCAGAGGTTGGAAAGGCTGCTCGGCCCAAGGATCAGGGAGATTATCATGGCCTTCGTCCTCTTTCTCCTCGACAAGCGCATCGACCCGGTTGTCGTAAAGGCGTTTCAGAGGTTGAGCAAGGGAGGGGGCGGAGGCGGACTGCCCTGGCACTGGGACGTGCCGCCGCGGGGGCTGGGGGCCGTCGTTTCATCGGAGCTTCTGCCGCTGGGGGTGTTGGCGGCGCTGCTGCTGCTTTGGCTGGCGGTGCGCAAGGTGCCGTTGCGCCTCCGCGGCCCCTGCTGGCTGGGCGAGTCGTCTTCGCTCTTTGGCAACCGCAATGTCGTAGGTCCGCGGAGTTTCCACGGATACGATGTCTCATCCGTGCATTTCCGCTTGACGGACCGGATGCACCGATTCCCCGAAAAGCTGCGGGGCACGGGCCTCTACAAGTCGTTTCCCGACGATGGAGTCAAGTTTTGCCTGACGGACTGCAATCTTCGGGGCGACGGGGTTGAATGTGTCCTGGGGCAATGCCGCTTTTCCGACGTGCGGGCCGTGCAGGAGATGGTGAAGGCCCATTCCAAGGGGGTGCTCAGGGAATACGGGGCGGAGTGCGAGGAGCAGTTCGACAAGTACGCCGACGCGATGAGGGCGCTTTCAGCGCGGCGCATGCCGTTGTCCAAAAGGGGCGACATTCCTCCCCATTCGCTTTGCGCCCATACTTTGATCGTCACCAGGGATGGATACGTCGTGGTCATGGAACGGAGTCCAAACGTCTATTACTTCCCGTCCAGCTTCTCCGTTTCATCGGAGGAGCAGCTGAGCGTGCAGGACGTCTATGACGACGACACCCGCCTTCGGGGCTGGGTGGAGAGGATGTGCGAGGAGGAGCTCGGCCTGACGAAGCGGAACTCGGGGCGCAACTCAATCGGCGACATGCGCCTCATGTCCATCTTCCAGGAGAAGGACGTCCTCAACGTGTCGCTGGCCCTGGTACTCCGGCTGAACATCAGGAAAAGGCAGCTTCAGGCGATCATCCGGCACTTCCCCCGGAAGGACTATGAAGGCACCTTCACGTTCCTCAGGTGGGAGGAGCTGTACAATCGCTTTGCGCGGGCTGTCCTTGCCGGGGAGAAGACGGTCTCCGGCAATCCGGTCTTCCATCCCTCTTCCGTCTACCGGATGTACTGGGGCGCCATTGCGGAGCTGCGGTTTGACATCGCCAGGCGGCTGGTCCGCCTGGATGAGGCCGTCAAGTCGCGGAGGGAGGCGGTTGCGCCGGCCGCGAAGGCATGATATGCTGGTTAACAGGAAACAGAACACAGGACGCGCGTCGTCCCGCGCCTTGATTCTGCACCTCGAATGACATAAGATCGGAGTCAATCAATGTCGACATCTCACACGGCGGGCAAAAAGCGGTCAAACGCGGGGCATCGGCCCCGGACCGTGGAGGAATGGGTGTCCGCCATCTGCCAGAACCTGAACTGCCTGATATCGGTGAAATGCCCAGTTGGGCAGTTCTCCGCCGATGACTGGCGAACCATACTTGGCAGTTCAAACAATCGCGTTCGCGTTTTTTGTGGCTGGTCTTCAGATCCCGAATACCGGAGAATCCTGCCCAACAAGCATCTTGATTCGGCTGCCTGGGCCTCGCTGGTCGCCGAACTGCCAGGGTACGAAGAAGAGTGCCCTGAGACGGCAAAAACTGGGGAATACTGGTCCAAGCTGCTGCAAAAGAGACCCGAACGCGCCGACGGATGCGACTGGTCAAAGCTTAACGGATTTGAGTGGCGCACGCTTCTGCAAAAACGGCCGCAGTTCGCGGACAAATGCGATTGGCCGAAGCTGGGCGGGTGGGATTGGTCCACTCTTCTCGCGTGCCAGCCGCAATTTGCCGGCAAGTGTTCCTGGAAGAAGCTGAATGATCGCGACTGGGCCCACCTTCTCGCCCAGCAACCCCAGTTCTACGCCAAGTGCCCGAATGAAAGGAAAACCGGCGAGTTCTGGTCCGGGCTATTGCAGGAGCGCCCGGATTTCGCCGACCGCTGCGATTGGACAACCCTAGACGGAAGCCAGTGGGGGGCTTTGCTCGCCCGGCAGCCGCAGTTTTCCGGCAAGTGCCCGGCGGACAAGAGGAACGGCGATTACTGGGCTTGCCTGCTGCGTGTTTTCCCCGAATACGCCGACCAGTGCGACTGGACGAAGCTTGCCGGGGGAAACTGGCGGATGCTGCTGGAAAAACAGCCGCAGTTTTCCGACCAATGCGACTGGTCGAAGCTTAGTGGAGCGGATTGGTCGAACCTTCTAATTGAGCAGCCGCAGTTCGCCGACCAATGCGATTGGACAAAGCTTAATGGAACGAATTGGAAGTATCTTCTCCTTGAACAGCCGCAATTCGCCGGCAAATGCGACTGGTCGAAACTCAATAGTCTGGACTGGGCCGATCTCCTGGCCGAGCGCCCGGATTTCGCCGACAAATGCAACTGGGACGAAATCAACTGGCGGGGGGCGATGTCCCTTTTTTTGGAGAGAAGGCATTTGGCCCAAAAATGCCCAGATGACAAGCGGACAGGCGCATTCTGGGTCTGGTTGCTGAGGGAATCGCCAGAGTACGCCTCAGCTTGCGGCCCGGATGATTGGGCGAAATTGAATGGGTTCGATTGGGCGGAGCTTCTGCGCGAGCGCCCCGATTTGGCCGGCGAGTGCGACGGGAGCAAGCTAAACGGGTGCGACTGGGCGGCGCTTTTGCATGATCGCCCCGAGTTTGCCGGCAAATGCGCCTGGTTGAAGCTGGACAGATTGGATTGGCGACATCTTTTGTCACGGCAGCCGCAGTTCGCCGACAAGTGCGCCTGGGATCAGTTCGACGGCGACGACTGGAAATGGCTCATGGACCGGCAGCCGCGGTTCGCCGACAAGTGCGACTGGAAGAAGCTCGAACGATGGCATTGGGACCGCTTGCTTCAGCGGCATCCGCAACTCGCCGACCAGTGCCCCGGTGACCAGCGGACCGGCGCGTTCTGGGCGGCCTTGGTAACTTTACATCCCGAACGTGCAAGCCTGTGCGACTGGACGAAGCTCGACAAGGCGGACTGGACATGGATTCTGCACGAATGGCCCCAGTTCGTCGACAAGTGCCCCAAGAACGGAAAGTCGGGCGCATTTTGGTCCGGTCTTCTGACCCAACGCCCCGAAGACGCCGACAAATGCGATTGGAACCTGTTCCACGGAAGGGACTGGGCGGCGCTTTTGGCGTCGCAACCGCAGTTCGCCGACAAGTGCGACTGGGAAAGCTTCGACGGCGATGCCTGGGCTGCGCTTCTGGCGCGCCAGCCCCAATTCGCCGACAAATGTCATTGGGAACTGTTCGACGGAGGCGCCTGGGCAGTGCTCCTATCCCACCAGCCACAGTTTTCCAACCGGTGCGACTGGAACCGTCTCGGCGGCGATGATTGGGCGTCGCTCCTGTCCGAACAGCCTCAATTCGCCGACAAGTGCGACTGGCGAAAGCTCGACGTGGAGTGCTGGTTGAAGCTCCTGCCACGGCAACCCCGGTTCTTCGACAAATGCGGCGGGGCCTCGCTTGATGGACGATTCTGGGCGAGGCTTTTGGGAGATTGGCCAACGGAGTCCGACGGCGCCATCTGGCTATTACCCACTCCCCGGGACGAAATGACCGATTGGAAGAGACATGAGTCCGGAGACTGGGTGAGAACAAGACGAATCTCCGCCCCATTTTCCCATGAGTGCCCCTGGTGGAAGCTCGACGGGCGGGATTGGACGATGCTTCTGCGGAAACAGCCCCAGTTTGCCAGCAGGTGCGATTGGGCGAAACTCGACGGCGAGGATTGGGTGTCGCTCCTTTCTGAACGGATTCAGTTCGCCGGGAAGTGCGATTGGGCCCGTCTTTTGTCCGAACAGCCAGAATTCGCCGAATGGTGTCTGTGGGACATGCTGGACGGCGGGGCGTGGGTGAGGCTTTTGAAGGCGCGGCCCCAGTTTGCCTACCGATGCGACTGGACGAAGCTTAATGGCGAGGATTGGATATCGCTTTTGCCGGAAGAGGGCGATTCGGGTTTCTATGGGTTGTTGTTCAGTCCCCGGCCGCACCTTCCCTCGAGGCGCATTTGCCATGAACTCAACATGCCGTATTCCGAAACAATGATCGACGACTGGATTGACGCATGGCGGAAGCTCGATGAACGAAGTTTTGCGATGATTCTGAAAAAACGGCCTCAAGTGGCGCATGTGGCAAGTGAGCGGCATCAATCAAGGTGGTAGGAAAGGAGCGTTTCCATGAATTCACGGAAATACAACATTTCCATCAGCTACCGTCATGACCTCGTAGCCGTGAATCCCATCCAGGAGGAGCTTGAGGCGCAAGGCTTCTAATGACATTCTTTTTGAGGATTTAAGCATGGCATTTTGGAAAAACATAACAATCCTTTGGTGTGACATCTCGTTCAAGCGAAGCGTCAAGATGCTTGGCGTCGTCATATTGTCCGCCATGATTCTATTCTACCTTCTCTGGCTCCTCGGCATCGGGATAAAAGCCGAAGTGTATCTGGGCAATGCCGGCAGGCATTCGATGAATTTCCTCGAATACGCATTTTGCGTTTTGGGGGCGATTGACGGCGATCCTGAGACGCAACCGGTCTATGCCTTCTATTCCGCAATCGTGCGTTTAGCCGGCGCCATCCTAATCGGAGGCGTGATAACCTCGTTCCTTTGCACGTTGCTCGATCGCTACTCAGACATGACGTTGCGCGGACTGATGTACAGAAAGTTGTCCGGACACACCATAATAGTGGGTTACGGCATGATTACGGACGATTTCATCAGACGGGTGCTGGAATACAAGGAGGACTTTGAGTCCTGGTATCCGGATCGGCCGTTGCGCGGGGAGCGCAAGTCTCCTTCCGGAAAAGTGCTGCTCTATACATCGGATGACATCATCAAGGTGCGCGAGGCAATGGCAAACCTGCTGCCAAAGGACATGGTCAAGAACATTGAATTTGTCTCGGGCGAGATGGATCTCTTCAGCAAGGGGAACCAAATTTGCGAACGCCTATGCCTTCTGGAAGCACAACGGGTGTTTATTCTTGGCGATTTCTGCGATGCGGGAGCGGGCGAATTGCGCAATCTCAACTTGGCAGGGGCGATGGCCGGCTATATTCATGAACGAAGAGAGGATGGGCTCCCCTTCCCCATCTATGTCCAGATGGAGAGCTCGTGTTCTTTTGACTTGGTCAAGAAAATGGATTACAGTTTAGACACAAATGTCATGCTGATTCCGTTCAGCTTCTCCGAGGGCTGGGCAAGAGCGGTTTGGGGTGACTTGAAATCGAAGTATGAACCGCTTGAGTTCCGTCCCCTGCGGGATGGCGACTATGTGCACTTGGTCATCGGCGGGTTGTCTGATTTCGGGCGTGCACTTGCAATTGAGGCGATTCGGATTGCACATTATGCCAGCGGAGAGAAAACGCACATAACGCTTGTCGACCCCCAGCCCGCCAGATGGTGGCGTCTCGCTGCGGCTTTTCCAGGATTGCAGTCTTTGCCCGACATCGACCTCTCGTATGTCGAAGGCGATCTTCAGATGGATTCGATTCGTGAAACGCTTGCCCTTGAAGCCAAAAATCCGCACTGCCTGCTGACGGTTGCCGTTTGCGATGATTCCCCTGACATTGCACTTGAAACAGCCCTGAATCTGCCACGAGAAGTCTACCCGGAATCGCAGGCATTTCCGCCCGAATCCGCTCCAAGAATTCTTGTCCGCCAAGAGCATCAAGTCGGATTCCTTCCTAAGGAAGGAACACGATATGAACATGTCCAGCCATTCGGCTGGCAGGAACAGGGGGTGCCGACATGGTGTCTGCAACGGCACTCGGTGCTGTCTAGCCTATGCTGCCACATGAACAAGGATTGGGAAAAGATGTTTGAAAGCGCCCATAGCACAGAATACATTGACACCATGCGCAAGGATGCTTTTGAAGAATACAAAACAAGGAAGCCGAGCACCATGTGGGCAAATGTCTATACTGTCGACAATCTACAGACAGTACTAAGGCAATTAAATTTGAAGGCTGTTCGGCCAGAGGATGTGGTTGAGGAGAACGAAGTTTCGCTAAGTCAGGCAAAAAACATGCTTCAAGGGCCAAGGCTTCGCGACTTTGCCCGCGCCGAACACAATCGCTGGGTGGCAGACCGCGTACTCATGGGGTATCTGCCGCACCCCACAAAGGACGATGCTTTCCGATGGCACAATTGTCTGGTCGGATTCGAGGACTTGTCGGAAGAAGATGTCCATAAGGACGAGAGGTCATTGCAATGCCGATTATTCACCCTGGCAATAATGGGGTATAAAGTTGTAGGTGGTTTGACAAGGTACCCCCCCTCCGGTGGAAGGGGAGTGCATTTACCTTGTCAAACCACCCCGACTTTTTCCCTTGCACACCGCGTGAATCTTTTGCTATAATCGCTACACGCCCTAGAATAAGAACCATGAGAACCAGACTTACCCATATACCCTTTTTCCCAACCCTCGCGCGTTATGTCAAAACGCTTAGGAAGGACGTCTCCTTCACGCTTAGCGCGAGGATGCTCTTCACGATTCTTTTCGTAGCCTTAATCCTCTTTTTTGTCTTAGGACTCGTCGGCATATGTGGCACATGGGCCGAGGTATTCGATCCTCCTAACGCTCCTAATGCCGCGAAAATCTTAGAGGCAAACAGCAAACACCTGCTGACCTGGCGGGAGTATCTTTTTGGATTCATCGGGGCAATTGATGCAAAACCCGATGCCGATTGGGGGTCGGTGGCCTATTCCGCATTCTTTCGCCTGGTCGGAGCCATCGTGATTGGCGGGGTCATCACCTCGTTTCTCTGCGCCCTTGTGGAACGCTTCGCCGAAATGAAGATGCGCGGTCTTCTCGTGCCAGTCATGCGTGACCATTTCGTCGTGATTGGATACGGCACGATGACGGACACTCTGATAAAAGTTCTCCTTCAGCCAGAGTTTCACGAAGATCTTTCCATCTGGTTGCCGCAGGAACGAATAGATCGAACCAATTGGAGCAAAGAGGTCAAAAAGCGGAAAATACTTCTCTGCACGGGGGAAGACGTGGAAAAGATTCGCGAAACGCTGGGCTCCGTGCTTCCCCGGGAAATCTCCCAACGGATCGTCTTCGCATTCGGAGACATGCAGCCAGGAGCGGGACTGGAGGAAGTCTGCGAACGGCTGAGTCTGCAGGATGCACGGCAAATCTACATCGACGGCGAAGGTAAAAACACGGCGGCCGGTGACGTGCAGAACCTGGCCTTTGCCAAAGGAATCGGCGAATACCTCGCCAAACACATCCCAACACATCCCACGGGCATACCCATACCGATTTTCGTAAAGTTGGACGGTGGGGCATCCTTTGATTTTGTGAAGAAAATAGCTTTCGAGACAAATGTAACCAAAGGCAAGCGCGTTGACGAGGTTGCCTCCTACTTCAAGCCTTTCAGCTTCACGGAGGGCTGGGCCCGCAGAATCTGGGGGGAGGCTACGGCCGCCACCGAAGCCATCCCACTCGACTTCGCCCCGATGAAAAAGGGGATGTCCGTCCACCTCGTCGTGGCCGGACTCACGTCAATGGGTGAAGCCCTCGTTCTGCAGGCGGTTCGCGTCTGTCACTTCCCAAACGGCAACCCATCGCTTATCACCATAGTTGATCCCGACAAGTCCGTGGAGGCCGCCTTCGATGCCCGCCATCCTTCATTGCGTACCGAGTTGTCGGACGTGAAGATCGAATTCAAGAACTGGCGAATCGAGTCTCAGGAGGCCCGTGACATGCTCCGCACGTCGGCCTTGAATGAGAATCGGCTCCTCACCGTGGCGATATGCTTCCACCACACGGACAGCGCGCTTTCAGCGGCGCTCAACCTCCCGGAAGAAGTCTATTGGCACCGAATGCAGGGGGGAAAGAAGAACATCCGGGACACATACCGCGAAAACGGTGCCCGAATCTGGGTATTCCAGGAGCATGCCGATGGACTTTCGGAGCAGGCGAAGCACTACCCACGCTATCAAAACCTCAGGCCATTTGGAATGGAGGAAGGCGGGTTTACGCCCTGGTGCCTGCGCGAATTCGCCGGCATGTACCTTAATGCCGTATATGACTGGCCCAACGACAGAGACCATTCGTGGCTTGACAAGTGCAATGTTCCCGCGCTTGCAGGCAGAATCGGGGAGTTTCGCGATAAATGGGCCCGCGAACTCGCACCTGACAATCCTTACGGTGTTTTTGAAATCGACGCAAAGGAGAAGAAAGACCTTCTTCTCGAAATTCTCGCCGAAGGCGGCGAGGAAGAAGTGCTTCGCTTCAAGGAATACGCATTCAACAAGTACGTTTTGCTCAAACCGGAGCTGCGGTGGGCCAACATGTATGTCTCAGACTCCTACGGCACAGTTTTCCGGGCTCTTGGTCTACGGGCCATATACGATTCCAACATCAGCTTCGCCGACCTCGCGCGCGAGAACGACCGACTCTTCTCGGAAGCACGTGCAAACGCGCAGATTGAACGGGGCCTGGCGGAAGTCGAACACAACCGATGGATGGCCGACCGCGCCCTCATGGGCTATCGCGCCCCGCGTCCAGGCACAGGCGAAAAGCGCGACGACGACTTCCGCTACCACAACGACATGATTCCCTTTGCCGATCTAGATGAAAGCGGAAAAGACAAGGACGAACTCTCTATTTCATGCATCCCGCTTTTCATGGCGCTTGAGGGAATAAGACTGGAAAAAGCGTAGGCCGCTGGCGGAAGACCTCTATTTCCACTTGTACATCAGCCGCGTCCGCGAGGCGTTCTCCAGGATACGAAGGCCCGAAGTCATCCCGAAGATGCCCTCGTTCTCCAGCATGTCCATGAAGGTCGCCTTGCGCTCGTAGCGGACGACGTGGAGTGAGTCATTGCCGATGAGATCGGCCATGGCGTCAAGCGCGTCGGGGAAGTAACCTATTTGGTCGACAAGGCCGAGTCTAAGGGCTTCCTCCGCGATAAAGACGCGTCCATCCGCTATTTCGGAAACCTTCTCAACAGACATGCCGCGCCCTTCGGCAACCAAGGTTTTAAACCGTTTGCTCAACGCGTCCACGGAGTCCTGGAGCATCTTGCGCTGCTCATCGGTCATGTCGCGCAGAGGGTTCAGAATCTGCTTGTTAGCGCCGGAGGTGATTGAAACGTCCTTGATGCCGATCTTGTCCGCGAGTTCCTTGGCATTGATGCTTTCGATGAGGACGCCAATCGAGCCTGTGAGCGTGGTCGGGTGGGCGATGATCGTGTCGGCGGCTGCGGCGACGTAGTAGCCGCCCGAGGCGCAGGTGTCGCCCATCATGACGACCACGGCGCGGTTGGTGTCCGCCTCCTTGAACTCCTGAAGCGCGTTCCAGATGATGTCGCTGGCGGTGACGCCGCCGCCGGGGCTGTCTATTTCGAGAATGATGCCGCAGACATCCTCGTCTAGCGTGGCGCGCTGTATGGACTGGAGAGCAATCAAGGCGGAACCAGGTTTCAGCCCCCAACGGCCCTCTTCGAGCATGATGACGCCGTCGAGGCTTATTCGGACGATCTTGGCGCTGCCCTTTTCATTGTCGCCGCAGGACCAGACTTCCTTGAAGGGAGGATATTCATCGACTCCGGCGTCATATTTGTCGGACTTTTGCGAAATGCCAAAAGACGTTTCCAACTTGTCCTTGAGGTCTCCAGACTCCACGGCGCTCTTAAATGCCGAGGCGCTGAGAATGGCCAAAAGCAAAAAGAGCACAGGCGGCAGTACGAGGGCAAGCAGGCAGCCCGTCATGCAGCCAAAGAAGAACTTTCCCCCGCCGCTTTTTTCACGCTGTGGCGGTGGCCAGACCACGTCCGTGTAGGGCGGACGCGCGCCATGCCATGGGGGAACGCCAGGGCTGGGGGGCGGCGCGCCAGCGGAGGCGTTGGCGCCATGCGGAGCCGACGATGCTCCAGGGGGCGGGGGCGGCAGGTCGACGATGGGGGAGTCTGGTGCAGTATCCATGGTAGTTCCTTAATACCGAATGACTTTTTGTCGCTACGAATCCACGAACAAACGACGCAACGATGAAACAAACCTACATGATGCCAATGACCGCGCCGGTGTCCGTGTCGACGTCGATGCGGCGGAAGGCGGGATTGGAGGTTGTGCCGGGCATGAGCTTGATGTCGCCGCAGACGGGGACGACCCAGCCGGCGCCGCAGTAGGTCATGATCGAGCGGATCGGCAGGCGCCAGCCCTTCGGGCGCCCGAGCAACGACGGGTCGTGCGTGAGGCTGTATTGTGTCTTCGCCATGCAGACGGGAAGCTTCGCCATCGCCGGGTCGGCGAGGATGGCCTTGAGGTCGGCCTGGGCTTCTTCGGAGTAGTCGACGCCGTCGGCGCCGTAGACCTCGCGGGCGATGGCCTCGATGCGCGCGGCCATCGGCTCGTCGTCCTTCGAGAGGAAGCGGAAGTCGGAGGTGTCGTCGCAGGCGTCCGCGACGGCTTCGGCGAGTTCGACCGCGCCTTCGCCGCCCAAGGCCCAGTGGTTGGAAACGGCGAAACGCGCGCCGGCGGCCTCGGCGGCCTTGCGGACGACGGCGATTTCGTCGGCGGTGTCGTAGGTGAAGGCGTTGAGGCAGACGACGGGGCTGACGCCGCTCTTGCGAATTGTCTCGATGTGCGCCTGGAGGTTCTCGCAGCCCTTCTCGACGAGGCCGGGGTTGCTCGTGGTGTACTCCGGCGGGAGCGTCATGCCGGGCTTGCAGGCGGGGCCGCCGCCATGAAGCTTGAGCGCGCGGATGGTCGCCACCAGCACAACGGCCGATGGGCGGAGGCCCGAGGCGCGGCACTTGATGTTCCAGAACTTCTCGAAACCGATGTCGGCACCGAATCCGCTCTCCGTGACGTGGTAGTCGGCAAGGCGGCATCCGACGAGGTCGGCGATGACCGAGCTCTGGCCAACGGCGAGATTGGCGAAGGGACCGGCGTGGACGAGCATGGGCTGTCCCTCGGCGGACTGCATGAGGTTGGGCTGAAGGGCGCGGACCATCCAGGCCGTCATCGCGCCGTCGACCTCGAGGTCGGCGGTTGTGATCGGGCGTCCGGACTTGTCGCGGGCCACGACGATGCGGGCCATGCGCGAGCGGAGGTCCTTGAGGTCCTTCGCGACGGCGAGGATGGCCATGACTTCGCTGGCGACGGAAATGTAGAAGCCGGACTCCATCTCGAAGCCGTCCATCTTGCCGCCGCGGCCGATGATGATGTTGCGGAGCGACTGCGCGCAGAAGTCCATCGCCCAGCGCATCTGGACGTGGGCGGGGTCGATGTCGAGGCGGCGCATGTTGGTGCGCGCGAGGCGGGCGTCGTCGTAGTTGCGCTCGTGCTGCATGCGGGCCGTGAGGGCGACCATCGCGAGGTTGTTCGCGTTGGTGACGCAGTCGATGTCGCCCGTGAGGCCGAGCGAGAACGGCGCAAGCGGGAGGCACTGCGAGAGGCCGCCGCCGGCGGCGGAACCCTTGAGGTTGAAGGTCGGTCCGCTGGAGGGCTGGCGGATGGCGCCGGAAACGCGCTTTCCGATGGCGCCGAGGCCCTGGACGAGGCCAAGGGTCGTCGTCGTCTTGCCCTCGCCGAACGGTGTCGGGTTGATGGCGGTGACATCGATGTACTTCGCCTTGCACTCCTTCACGCGGGTGAAGAGCGGCACGGTGTCGACCTTCGCGACGTAGGCGCCCATTGGAATGACCTCGTTATCGGCGAGGCCGAATTCTGCGGCGACCTGTGAAATTGGCTTGAGGGTGGGTTCAATCGCGGCGGCGACCTGCCAGTCCGCGAGCTTTTTGGGGTCAGGACGGTTCATATATAAGATTATCCCCTATTTCATGCACATATGTAAACATCATTTTTCATTTTGGTGGGTTGACGCCGCTTGCCATGCAAGCGGCGCTGTGTTATCATTTTCCCATGCAAAACAAGGTCAGTAAGAACCTCGTCCATTAATCCCAAACAGGAGCCAACCATGCCAACTACCGATTTCCCATCTTCCATCTCCAATGCCGTCGCCACGGTCGCCAATGCGGCGCAGCCTGCGGCGAGGGCGCTTGTCGCCGTCGACCTCGGCCACGAGATCGGCCTCGTCAGGCCGATGAACGCCGTGAACAACGGCCCTGCCGTCAAGAAGCCCGGTGGCGACCAGCTACGGGGCAACTTTGAGGACTACAAGGCCGCGCGCATCCCCTTTGCCCGCACTCACGACTCGATCAACTGCGTGAACGGCGGAGCGCACACCTGCGACATCAACGCCATCTTCCCCGATTTCGACGCCGATGAAAACGAACCGGCGAACTATGACTTTGTCTTCACCGACCACTACCTCGACAACATGCGCCGCGCCGGAACGCAGGTCTTCTTCCGCCTCGGCCAGACAATCGAGCACGGCCCGAAGAAGTACGGCGTCCTGCCGCCAAAGGACTTCGCCAAGTGGGCGCGCATCTGCGAACACGTCATCCGCCACTACAACGAGGGCTGGGGCTGGGGCGTCGACAAGGGCTGGACGACGAAGAACGTCGAATGGTCGAACCAGTTCGACATCAAGTACTGGGAAATCTGGAACGAACCCGACCTCGACCCGTCCGACGGCGAGCCGCCGCGCAACCCGCGCTGCTGGGGCGGCACGGTCGAGGAGTTCTTCCGCTTCTACGAGACGGCCGCGAAGCACCTCAAGGCCGCCTTCCCCGACCTCAGGATCGGCGGTCCCGCCCTCTGCGGGAACACAGCCTGGGGCGAGCGCTTCCTCGCCTACTGCCGCGACAACGCCGTGCCGCTCGACTTCTTCTCGTGGCACATCTACGCAATCGAGCCGTCGCGCATAGCCTCCCGATGCGACGAGTTCCGCGCGCTGCTCGACAAATACGGCTTCGCCAAGACCGAGTCGATCCTCAACGAGTGGAACTACGTCAAGGGCTGGACGGACGAATGGGTCTATTCGCTCGAAGTCGAGTCCGGGCGCTTCAACCAGAAGGCCGCGGCATTCATCATGGCGACGATGATCGACTGCCAGTCGAAGCCACTCGACATGCTGATGTTCTATGACGCCAAAGTCGGCTCCGGCATGAACAACCTCTTCGACAAGACGACGCTCTGGCCAATGAAGGGCTACTACCCCTTCCCCGCCTGGACGAAGCTCGTTGACCGTGGAACGCAAGTGGCGTGTTGCGTGCAGGAATGGCGTGGGAAAGAGTCGACGGCCGCCACGGGCATCGTCTTCGACGACGGCACGAAAAAGCCGGCGGGAAGCTTCCGCGCCGTCGCGGCGAAAGGCGCGGAGGGTTCAGGGGCCGTCATCGTCGCCCGCTACTCCAACGACAACAACGAGACCGCCACGGCGGCGGTGACGCTTGCGGTTCCAGGCGCTCCGCTCGCAAAGGCCCGCTGCCTGCTCACGGACGCCGTCCGCACCTTCACGGAAGTCCCGCTCGACCTCCAGGACGACGGCACCGCCCAAATTCGCATGCAACCCAATTCCTTCGCCGTCGTCGAATGGTGAAGTGAATCCCGAAGTCCGCGTTCGGGGCCAGATGATGTCCGCATAGAAATACAACTTGACTTCATTTCTGAAATGCAATATAATTATTGCGTTTTAGAAATGAATTTCCAGCGGTTTAGAACTAGCTTTTCGCGATACGCCTGCTTTTCAGTTGAGCAGGTCTTTGGTGTTTTCCCGGACTTCAGCCGCGCCAATTTCGGGGAGTGGCTTCGACGCGGCTACATTGTGCGGCTTCGACGCGGCTTTTACGCCTTTACCGACGCGACCGACATCCCGGGCGTTTGCGACTACCTGGCGGGACGCATCTATTCGCCGAGCTATCTCTCCTGCGAGTGTGTCATGTCCCGTTGCGGCCTAATCCCGGAGTCAGTTGTGCAAATCACCAGCGTGACGACGCTCAAGACGGCTTCGTTTACGAATGGTTTCGGGGAGTTCATATACCGAACTGTGAAGCCGGACCTGATGTTCGGCTATGACGTGCGACGCGCCGGCGGAGACCTGCCTTTTTGCGTCGCCTCCCCGGCCAAGGCCCTTTGCGACTTCCTTTATCTCAACCCGCAGTATTCCTCGCGTGAGGAACTGGAGGGACTCCGGCTCGACGAGGATGCAATGGCAGATTTGCTTTTCAACGGCGACCTGCTGTCAGTGGCCGACCGCTTTTCATCGCATTCCCTTTCGGCCAGAGTAGCCATTCTCAAGGAGATGTTCGCACCATGATACCGCTCAATTCCATCCGGGGCTTTTTCCCGCCCGCCCTTCGTTTGCCGGCTTTTGACCGTCATTTGCTGAAGGAATACGTGGAATGCCTCGCCCTTGAATGGATTGCCCGCAGTCCCTGGGCAGGATGCCTTACATTCATAGGCGGGACATGCCTTCGGCTGACGCGCGGCATCGACAGGTTTTCCGAAGACCTCGATTTCGACATCAAGGGTCTTGATGCCGATGCGTTTCGAGACCTAACAGACGGCTTGGTCTCGCACCTGGCGAGAAACGGGCTTCCCGCCGTAGCGAAGGACCGTGAAAGCGAAAGACTGACGGCTTACAGGCGCTGCATTGTCTTTCCTGGTTTTCTCCATGATCTTGGGCTTTCGCCGTTTCAAGAGGAGCGCTTCATGATGAAAGTCGAGGCGCAGGACCAAGGACGCCGCTACAACCGCGAAACCGCACCCGTGAACTGCTGCGGGTTCTTTTTCCCCGTCTGCGTACCACCAGAACCCGTGCTGTGCGCCATGAAGATCTCCGCGCTCCTCACGCGCGGGAAGGGCCGCGACTTCTATGACGCGATCTTCCTTCTCCAGAGGACAATGCCCGACTATGGATTCCTGGCCGCGTCGCACCCCGGCGTCAAGGACAAGGCATCTCTCAAGTTGGCGTTATCCGAAAAGGCCGCGTCCGTCAATCTTGAGCTGAAGCGACGCGATGTCGAACATCTTCTTTTCAGCCGAGAGCGGGCCGCGTCAATTCTAAACTTCCAGTCTTTCGTGGCGACACTGTAAAGCCATTCTCAGCGCAGACATCTGGCGATCGCTGATGCGGCGGACAGGACGAAGAAGTCTAAATGACGCGTCCATCGTCAACCCGGCTTGTCCGTTCCCTTTAGCAGTGCCTGCAGGAAGCCGTTGGCGAAGAGGCGGCCTAGCGTAAAGTAGCCAGGGGTTCCTTCGGGGGTGAGGTCACGGTCGTATGCCATTTCCGGAACATGGTCGCCGCGCACCGGCACGTCGAGACCGAGCTCGCGATAGACGCGCATCAGCGCGAACTGGTCCGTCGTCCCCTGGTCATGGAAGAGTTCCGTGAAGTCCTCCTTCGTCCCCTCTACGTCGCGGACATGGACGTATGCGATGCGCTTGCCGAAGTGGCGGGCTGCGACCTTAAGGTCGCAGCCCATAAGCTTGAAATTCGCCTGGCAGAAGGTAACGGCGTTCGAGGGCGACGGGTAGAGCGCGTAGGCACGGTCATACGCCTCCACGCTGCCGAAGATGCGCGCAAAGCCGCCGAGTGATGGCAGGCAGGGGTCATCGGGGTGGAGCCCCATGCGGATGCCGCATTTCTCCGCTGTCGGCATCACGGACTTGATGAAGTACTCGTAGTTCGCCCACACCAGGTCGGCTGAGAGGCGAAGCGGTGTGTCTGGCGTCTCCGCAAGCGAGAAGTAAGTGGCTTTGGCTCCGCCGCGCCCTTCGCGGACGCCCGTGCGGGCCCAGCCCGTCCCGACCATGAAGTTGTAGCACAGCAGCTTTATCCCCAGCCGCCCCATCGACTCCAGCAACTCGCGGTAATGCTCCAGCGCCTTCTCACGCTCTTTTGTTCCAAAACCGATTTGACGGTTTGACGGTTGGACAGTTTGACGGTTGTCGGCCGTTCCCTGTTCCCCGTTCCCTGTTCCCCGTTCCCCATATTCCTTGATTGGAGCCATGTCGAACGGGTCGCCTTCGAGGCCGACAACGCGAAGTCCGGCGGACACGAGGCGCGAGACAATGGACGACATTGTTTCATACCTCCACGGGTCTGGAAGCCCTGTCAGGTCCGGGTTCACCTTCACTATTACATCAGTGATTCCCATCTGCGGACAGAGCTTCCACAGTGGATGCGGTACGGGGGGAACAAACTCTACTAGTTTCATTCGATGGTCTTTAGACAATGGTTCAGTTCCTACACGAATCATCGGTGTCCCTTCCTAGTCGAAATCGATGGCGGAACGTTCGGCAAGGAGGCACGGCGAGTCGTAAACCGGGACGTCGAGGTAGCGGACGACGCCGGCGGAAACGATGATGTTTTCCTGCGGGAAGGCGTAAACGCGGCCTGTCAAAAGATCGCACAAGATGGGATCATGGAGCGGCTCGCCGCCGACGTCGCGGAAGACCGCCGGCCGCGTCTCGAACGAGTCGCCGGGGCGCAGGTATTCCGGCGAACCGTCGGCGGCGGCCTTCTCGGCATGGGTCCAGAAGACAAAGAGCCGTTTGCCGTCGAGTTTGCGGTATTCGTAGGTCGAAAGCGTCCAGTCCTTCGTTCCGAAGCCGGAGTCCTTTACGCGCGAAAGAGTGCCGTCAAAGACGGAGACCACGTTCTGGACGGCGTAGTAGGCCCGCTTTACGGCGATCACATTGTGTTCCTCGTCGGCCCGCAGGAGTCCCTTGAGGTTTATTTCGCGCCCCTTGTGGTTGAAGTCGCAGAACGTGAAGACGCTGGACTCGACGTCATGACCGAGGTCGCCCAGCATACGCCGCATGTCCCACTTCGCCTGGCTGTACTCGCTCCATGGCACGCCGGAGAGCGCGAAGCGGGTCGCCATTTCGCTGGGGCAGCCGTTTTCGCCCTGGCGCAGGCGGGCGTGCGGCGCGAGGCGGGCGACGACCTCCTTCTGCGCCTCGACGATGGCGTACGATGATTCGGGCGCGTATGCGTAGCCATGGTAGATGAACCAGTCGAAGAGAGTGATATCGGGGCCAAGCGCGCAAAGGCATTCCTCAAGGAACTCTGCCGAGTTGTGGGCAAGCGAAAGGCCGGCGATTCTCGCATCGGGGATGTTGCGCCTGACGATTCGGGCGGTCCGGGCATTGAAGGCGGCGATCATCTCGGGTGTCTTTTTCGGTTCTCCTATGTCCGGCTCGTTCCACATGGCCCAGTCGCGGACGCGTCCCGCGAAGCGGCGCGTGAGGGCGTCCACCCAGGCGTCCCACGCAGCGAGTCCCTCGTTGCTTGTCGGAAAGCCGCCGGCGAGGTCGAATCCGCCGCCACCTTCGTAGATTGGGTTGCCGTAATCGGTCTCAAGCATGGGCGAGAGTCCGAGCGAAAGGGCGTCGTCGACTATGTGGTCGAGCCAGGCGAAGTCGTAAACGCCCTTTTCCTTTTCGCACTTGGCCCAGCCCGCCTGGAGGCGGACGTTCCTGATGCCTAGCGGGGCGAGGTAGTCGCGGTATTTGTCCCAGTCCGCGAAGTCGCGGTCGAGCGTCTCGCAGCCGATAGTCCAGTTCGATTGGCCGACCTCGGCGACGGCGCGGGGGCGGAGCGTGCCAATGCGCGGTAGATCGATGCAAAGCGGGGTCTTTACACGGTCGGGGGAGGTGGATGGGTGCATAGTGGTTAGTGGCTAGTGGTTAGCGGTCAGTATGTTTCGGCAAGATTCACGCCTTCCATTATCGCACTGAGCCGTATACGGGTGCAACACCAAAACCTTACGAATATGGCCGCCATAATTGGATATTCGTCGCAGAACATGGTAGAATTACAACATGAAACCGACACCGATTCCAAATGACGCGACAAGCGTCATCATCGACCCTGCCCGTACGCTGGGGCCGGTCAAGTACATGAACGCCGTCAACAACGGCCCGAAGAAGGCGCCGCCAGCCCAGCGAAGCGAGAACTTCGCGGCCTACCGCGCCGCACGCATTCCCTTCGCCCGCACACACGACGCCAATTACGCAGTCGCCTACGGCGCGCCGCACACGGTCGACATCTCGGCCGTCTTCCCGGATTTCGACGCCGACGCCGACGATCCCCGGTCCTACGACTTCGTTCGAACGGACGCCTACCTCCAGACTATCGCGGAGGCTGGAACCGAAGTCTTCTACCGCCTTGGCGAACTCAGCGACAGAGGCCCCGCCAAATACGTTTCACTTCCGCCCAAAGACGCCGCGAAGTGGGCGCGAATCTGCGAGCACATCATCCGCCACTATACGGAAGGGTGGGCTGGCGGCCCGCGCCTGAAGATCCGCTACTGGGAGATCTGGAACGAGCCGGACCTCCGCGTCCCGCTCGACGGCGTGAGCGTAAACGAGGGGGCGGGCTTCTGGTACGGGACGAGCACCCAGTTCTTCGAACTCTTCGCCGTCGCCGCGAAGCATCTCAAGCGGTGCTTCCCCCATCTCAAAATCGGCGGACCCGCAATCGCGGGGAGTGAAAAGTGGACCGAGCTTTTCCTGGCGGAGATGCGCAGACGACGGGTGCCGATCGACTTTTTCTCATGGCACTGCTACGCCTTTGACCCGAAGTGGCCCGCAGCCCGGGCCCGTACTTTCCGTGACATGCTCGACCGCCACGGCTACCGGAAGGCCGAATCAATCCTGAACGAGTGGAACTACGTGAAGGACTGGGCGCCGAGCTGGGTCTATTCGCTCGAGGTCGAAAGCGGCGCCTACAATCTCAAGGGCGCGGCCTTCACGGCGGCGGTCATGAGCCTTTGCCAGGATGCCCCCGTCGACATGCTCATGTACTACGACGCCCGCGTCGGCACATCCATGAACGGCATGTTCGACTCGCGCTCGCTGAAACCGACGAAGGGCTACTACCCGTTCTACGCGTGGGCCAAGCTCCTCGACCGCGGCACGCAGGTCCATGCCGAAGTCGAGTGGGCGGAGACCAAGGGCTGCGGCCATCCCGACACCGGGAACGACGTCTACGCCACGGCGGCCGTCTCGCGCAACGGCAGGCACGGCGCCGCGCTCGTCACGCGCTTCACGGACGACAACAACATTGTCTGGGAGCGCAATGTCCGCATCGCCGTCGCGGGCGTCTCGCTCAAAAAGGCCGTCAGCCACCTCACGGACGGCTACCGCACCTACACCGAGGTCCCGGCAGAAGTCTGCGAGGACGGATCGCTTCTCCTCTCGATGGGGCCCTGCTCCTTTGTCCTCGTGGAGTGGTGACAGCAATTCGCGCACGTCGATGACGCGTATGCGCGGAGAAGCTGTAGCGGCCTGCGGCGCTTTTGCGCCAAAATCTTTGGCGCAAAAAATTTGGCGCGAAGACCGCACTTTGTGGTAAAATGATTCCATGAAAACTGAAAACCCGTTCATCATCAAGGGCTACAAGGGGCCACGTTACTTCTGCGACCGCGAAGCGGAGACGAAGAAGCTCGTTTCGGCAATCGCGAACGGACGCGACGTTACCCTCATGGCGCCTCGCCGCTATGGAAAGACGGGCCTCATCCATCATCTTTTCAATGAAATAGGGCGCGATTACGCGACGCTCTACATAGACATCTTCAATATCTGCGACCTCACGGAGTTCGTCAAGGTGTTCGCATCGGCGGTCGTCGGACGGCTTTCGACCACGGTCGAAAAAGCCGGCAAGGGTCTCCTGGATGTTTTCCGGGGATTCCGCCCGACCATCACGCCGCAATCCGACGGAATGCCGAAATTCTCGTTCGACATCGCCCCGTCGCAAGCCGAGGCGATGCTTTCCGACACATTCGAGTTCCTAAAGTCGCGGAAGACGGTTCCGGTCATCGCCATAGACGAGTTCCAGCAGGTACGTTCCTTTCCTGAAAAGGGAACGGAGGCCCTGCTTAGAAGCCACATACAGTTCTGCCACAACGCAAGGTTCATTTTCGCCGGATCGAAGCGACACCTGATGGAGGAGATGTTCGTGCTGCCGCAGGGACCGTTCTACCAGAGCACGCAACTGATGTCGCTTGAGCCCATTGACAGGGAGAAATATGCGGCGTTTGCCGGGTACTTGTCCGAAAAGGGAGCCCGAAAGTTCGACAAGGACGCCTTCATGCGCCTCTACGACAGGTTCGACGGCATAACCTGGTACATGCAGGCCGTCCTGAACCGCACTTGGGATGAGGGAGGACTCGCCGGTGACGACGCCGTGGGGAACGCCATAGACACGCTCGTTGAGGAAAACGCGCTGACATACCATGATCTTTTCGCGAGCCAGACCGAGGCGGCGCGCAGCGTTCTCCGCGCCATCGCCGCCGAAGGTTGCGTGAAGGAGGTTTCATCGCGGCAGTTCAGCAAGAAGCACTCGCTCCCGTCGGGTTCGACGATACGGTATGCCGTCGCGGACCTTGCCGAAAAGGACCTGCTTTACCGCACACCTTCAGGCTACTGCGTGTACGACCGCATTTTCGCGACCTGGCTCTCGCGCCTCTAGCGCAAAGGGGCCAGTTCCCTTTCCATCCCAAAAAATGAGATTACCGACTTTGGGGATAATTTTCGCGGCATGAAAATATCCCCAAAGTGCCAAAATGGCAGATTGGGGATAATTATCCCAATCTTTTCCAAGCCAACTCCTTTGCCCGCCAATAGTCCGTCGGGCAATACCCGAACATGTTGGCATCGTGGAAAAAGGCGGAGAAGCTATTGGCAATGGGGAAGAAATGGGTGCCCATGTCGCCGTCATGGTCGATTTCCTCGTGGGAGATGTACCCAGTCTCATTCTCCTGCGCTCTTACCGCGATCATGTCGCCATTGGGGCAGTATCCGATGATGAAAAGGCCGCAGTCCATGGCTTCCGGCCAGGCGTCATTGACTGCCATGATTTCGCTGTAGTCGTTGATTGTGCCAGACCCAACGGCAATTTCAGCCCTTGGCATGAACCATGAGAATAGGTTGCAAAGTGGCTGTGGCGCATTCCTAGCCTTCAGCCAATTCAAAAAACGGGCATTGGCCGGTGAATACAGACGCTTGCCACCAAGGCATACCTCCGTCATCGCCCGCAAATCGCGACAAAGCCGAAACATCAGCGGAATCGCGTATCCACCGGTCGAAAGGACACGTGTCGTCCTTTCTTCATCAAGCAATAACTCTTCGTCAGCAGATGATGACCGCATGGACTTCCGAGACGCTTTCGATTCTTCCGGGATGACGGCCAGTTCACCGCTGTCGAGGGCGACTGCTATTGGCCGATAATCGGTTGTGCTTCCTACGACAAGTCGTCGTCCTGCAACATCATCAAGACAGTCGTTGCAACATGCGATTTGTTCCGCCGTAAAAAGGACACCCCCTTTCAAGACGATTTGGAAGGAAAGCGACTCAAGGGCCCTCACGACTTCCTCCAAGGCGTTTATCCCAAAAGGCAATGCCTTGGACGAAATGCCTCTCACGACTGGAAGGACGTCTGGGTTTGAGAAAAGTCCTGATACGATGGATTGAAGTTTCATTTCTGTGGATCATGCCTTTTCAGAAAGTGTCGGCAAATCAGCAAAGAGGCAAGCAATGCCGGAAAGGCATAAACGGAATAAAACAACATGGCACCTGGCCAACTTGCAAAAGCCAAAGCCACAAGCGACACCGGCACCAAAAGAAGGAGTTTTGCTACCTCGTGTCATGTCCATTGTACCTGCGGAAGATGATTTTCTCAGGGCCGGCAAAGTCGTAGTGATATATCGCGGGCTTCCAGAGATAGACGCCTTGCTCGTCAAACCCCACATGGAAAAAGTCTGTGCGGTGGAAGTTGTTGAACACTTTTACGTGCCATCGGCATCTGACGTTGTAATTCTCGTCGGAGAGCGAGCCATTTCCCGAGAACTCAGAGCGTGTAACCAGACGCCATTGAGTCCAGCGATTGACGCAAACGGAAGGGCCTTGCTCCAACCTAGGAAATGCATTGGTTCCATAGGGGCCGTCAATCACCTCCCGCTCCCGGTCGAGAAGATACCATGACTGTTCAACATTTGAGCGTAATGATGCCTGCTTGCCATTCGCGGAAAAGTCATACCAGTAAATGTTGCGCTCGTAATTGTCGACGATGTCGCTTAATGATGAGGTTCTTTGGGGTTTCCAGTAATACGAGTCCGCACCACGATATGCGCAAGATCCATCTTCATTGAGAAGTAAAAGATGATCATATCTGTTTGTATGCGAGTCAAAACCCAATTTGTCAGTGAGCAGGCGCAAACTTGCCGAATCTATTTTCCAGAGACCGGTGATGTTTGGCGGCTCACTCGCCTTCCCGCCGACATTGTCACGGCACCCGGCAATGAAGCATAGACACGCCAGCAAAGGCAACATAACTTTGTTTCCACAAGTCATAAAATCATTGTACCAAAATCCGCAGGACCAGCCACTGCAGAAGTTTGAAAATGAGCCAAATCAGCGCCAAGCCGAATAGTGTTGCCACAAGCCAGCCACAACGTTCCTTCCATAGTTTTCTCTTCCGAGGTTGGGCTTTTTCGCGCCCTTCGGCGGCGATTTGATCAAGGAATGTCGCAAGTTGGTCGACCGTTTCAAATTTGAGAAGCGAATCCATCTCTTCGTCCGTCAGCTTGCCGTATCGACACTCAACCGCCTCGAGGAAATCGACGATGCCGAAGTCGTCCACGGCGTCTTCATCCATAAGCACCGCCACCATTGGCCAGGAGTCTTCGGCCATCAACTGCGGGAACAGTTCGCCACATTCCATCCACAACGCCTCGTTGGTAAGTTGCCGGCATAGCGCCAAGACACTCGCAACTCTCCCGTCATTCGCCAACTCCAATTTCCTGCGCAGGCCCAGCTGTTCACGGGCAATTTTCTTTCTGCGACAGTAAGCCATGCCAGGCCAGAGCCAGAAGCTCTTGATCTCGACAAATACAAGTGGCGAGACTTCTCCAGCCTTGGTTTTGCGCTGCAATTCCAGCAATGGTTCCAGATCTTTGTTCAGCTTCTTTCGCATGATGGCGTGCACTTATCTTCGGCGACAAGACCTAGAGCCGTCTACTTCCGCCCATCCAGCGCGAGGGCGGTGGCGCGGTCTTCGTACTGGCGGGTGAAGAGCGCGTGGTAGTGGCCCTTGCGCGCCATGAGTTCGGCGTGCGTGCCGCGCTCGATGATCTTGCCGTCGCGGACGACGAGGATGACGTCGGCTCCGACGATGGTCGAGAGGCGGTGGGCGATCACGAATGAAGTGCGGCCGCGGAGGATCGTGCCGATGGCGTCCTGTATGATCTTCTCGGTGACGGTGTCGACGGAGGCCGTCGCTTCGTCGAGGACGAGGATGCGGGGATTCGCA
>JAEEGG010002101.1_pt1 | contig 52214 bp, 43 predicted proteins | sample 9134161 | NCBI WGS metagenome assembly JAEEGG01 (sample SAMN16246543, study PRJNA631951) | gut metagenome | biome: gut microbiome; feature: rumen; material: CR-attached | host: Bos | place: Iran: Karaj | collected 2018-10 | reverse complement strand
GAAGGGAGTGAGATCAAGGCTTACAAGGCTCTCTCCGGCGAGGCCGCGGAGTTCAATGGCGGCGGACGCGCCCAGGGAGGCCCCCGCGGAATGAGAGGAGCCGTCCCTAGCGCTAAAGGAGTCATGGCTTTCACAAAAGGCCAGAGCCTGTACATCAACAACGGTGGAGATATTCCTGTGGCTGAGAGCGAGAACGACCAAATCACTTATGGTCAGAGCGTCAGCCGCAACGAGTTCGGAATCAACGGAGGCATATTCTGGTCTCCATCAGGAGACAAACTGGCTTTCTACCGTAAAGATGAAAGCCGTGTCACCGACTTCCCTTTGCTGGACATCTCGACCCGCACAGGAACCCTGAAGAGCATCAAGTATCCCATGAACGGAATGGAGAGCGAGGAAATCAGCCTCGGAATCTATGACCTCGCCACAAAAAAGACCGTCTGGTGTGATGTGACTGACTTCGGTTACGACCGCTACCTGACTAACATCAGCTGGTCCCCGGACGACGCCTTCATCTTCATCCAGGTCCTTGACAGGTCGCAGAAACACATGAGACTCAACATGTACCGTTCCTGCGACGGCAGCTTTGTCCGCACCATTCTCACAGAAGATGATGACCGCTATGTCGAGCCACTGGATCCTCTCCATTTCCTTAAGGGCACATATTCCTTCATCTACAGGACCAATAGCCGCGACGGGTACCGCAACCTGTATCTCTGCGACACACTTGGCGTGGTCCGTCGCCTGACAGCGGTGGATGCCGATGTCGAGTACCTCGACAACGACGGCACCTGGATCTACTACACCTCCGCTGAAGTCTCACCTGTTGAGAATCACCTGTTTAAGGTTTCCGTGACAGGACTGAAGTCCAAGAAAGGAGTTGAGAATCTCTCCAAGGCTAAATTCGGCAAACCAGTGAGGCTCACCACAGAGGAAGGATGGCACAGCGTCTCCCTCAGTCCTGGACACAAGTACTTCATCGACCGCTTCAGCAGCTTCAATGTGCCTTCCGTGACTCAGGTTAGGACCATGGACGGGAAGCTCCTTCGTGAGCTGGGGCGCGCCGAGGATCCCCTCAAGGCGTTCAAGACTGGAGAGGTGATGCTTGGAACTGTCAAAAGCGCCGACGGCAAATATGACAACTGGTACAGGTTGTTCCTTCCCGCCGATTTCGATCCGGCGAAGAAGTATCCTGTCTTGCTTTATGTCTATGGTGGTCCCCACTCCCAGCTTGTCAAGGACAGCTGGCTCGGTGGAGTGAGCATGTGGGAGATGCTTATGGCGCAAAAGGGCTATGTGGTGTACATCCAGGATGGCCGCGGCACATCCAACAGGGGCGCCGAATACGAGCAGGCGATTCACCGCCACTGCGGCCAGAATGAAATGGCCGACCAGATGGTTGGAATAAATATGCTTAAATCCCTGCCTTTCGTTGATTCAGAGCGCATTGGAGTCCACGGATGGAGCTATGGCGGCTTCATGACCATATCCCTTATGACACATTACCCTGAGACCTTCAAGGTTGGTGTCGCTGGTGGTCCTGTGATAGACTGGAAGTGGTATGAGATCATGTACGGAGAGCGCTATATGGACAACCCCGAGACTAACCCCGAAGGCTTCAAGCAAACAAGCCTGATCGAGAACGCCTCCAAGCTTAAAGGCAAGCTCCTCATATGCCAGGGCGCCATCGACAACACGGTGGTTTGGGAGCACAGCCTCAGTTTCGTGCAGAAGTGCATCGAGAATGACACCCAATTGGACTACTTCCCTTATCCCCGCTCAGAACACAATGTCTTCGGAAGATGGAGAATCCATCTCATGGACAAAGTCACTGATTATTTCGAACTATATCTTTAACACTCAATACTTTCCAACATTTAAAACGCTAAAGAAATGGCATTCTCAATTACCGATGTTATCAAGCAGCAGGTCAGTTCCGCAGTAGGTGGAGTCCAACTTCCTGCCAACGTACAGAACCAAGTCCTCGGAGGACTCTCCGACTCTATCCTCGGCAGCCTCACCAGGACCGCGACCAGCAGAGGCGGTGTCAACATCATCACCGACCTTCTCACAGGTAAGACCGCGCCAGCCAAGAGCCCTGTCACCTCTCTCGCCGGCAGCATCTTCACGAGCAACATCCTGAAGAACCTCAATCTCGGCAAGGCGGCCAACGCGTCACTTATCGCTTTGATCCCCACCATCCTCGGTGGTGTCACAAAGCTCTTCAAGGATCAGAACGGTGACGGCAAGGTTGACATCAACGATGTCATCATCGCCCTCGGCGGCAAAATCGGAGGCGGCGGTCTCTTCGGAGGCCTCCTCGGTGGTCTGTTCAAGAGGAAATAAAACTACCTCAAAGGTCTTACGACCTTGATCCCGGAAAGGTTGGATCTCGGAACGACGTAATCTTCAATCGTCTTCCCGTCGATCACAACCTTTTCCTCTTTTTGTGAGGCGTGGATGAATCCCACCCGCCCATTCTCGACAAGAGCTATCGCCACATGGGCGATATCCAGCCCATCCACGGTTGAGACAAAACAGATGATGTCCCCAGACTTGATCCCTTCCACAGCGGTAGGGATCTTGTTTTTGGGGATATATGTCATCGGAACCTTATTCAGCTCATTCTCAATCTCCTCTACTCTCTTTAGGTCAAGAGCGGCTCTCGGGATGTTATCAGCGTCCTGAAGCTGCTTATAACTTTTGGGATGGCGGGACATGAAATGAATCGGATGGGCATATTCCTTACCTCCCAACTTAAGGGTCAGGTCAATAAGGTCCCCATCTTGCCTCCGGATCCATTCGGTAGTGTAATGGATGCGGTCGCTGTACGAATATGGAGCCTCTTTCCTGTACCGCATCTTAGCGATATTGGCGGAGAAAGACTCGAAAGACGGCTCTTTATCATCAGATTCCAAAACTGTCCTGACCAAGCCTAAGCAAGTCTCCACGAAGAGGATACAGTCGGTTTTCGTAAGATAGATCCTAAGGTTCTCCTCATTGGGATCCTCCTCCAGAGTCCCGGCCACATAAGGTGTACCGAGAAGGCTTTTGGCGGCAAGAACCATTAAATCTCCTGCTGGGAGGCCAGCCGAAGCGCCCTCCTTTAAATCACGCATAATCTTGACTGCCAGTTCCTTATCATGACTGGTCGTGACACAATTCACCTGTCCGGAAGACTCCCGGCAGCCGAAGAACATGGCAAAAAGCGCCATGAGAACAAGTTGAATCCTTCTCATGGCGCTAATTTAATCATTTTCCGCCTAAACAAGGCCTAATACTATCACAAGGGCATAGTCTTGCCATCATACACGGTCAAGATGCTTGTCGATGAGCAGAATTTACCGGAAAGATAACAACTGAAACTACCTTCATTGTAGTTGAACACAGCATAGTCACCAGCGTAACTGACTTTGCCATAGCGCATTCTGCCAGTGGTCTGATGGCTGGAAGTCGAGCTGCCGAAAATGACTTCGAGGCCGTCATACACATCCGAGATGCTCCATATGTCATTCCTCAACGCAGAGTGGTTGTCTATCTTGGTCTTATTATGGGTACCCACAACATTGACATATCCCTGCAAAGAAGAGTTTCCGTAGGCTGATCGGTAATCATCCAGCGAGGAATAACGCTCGAAGCGGAACGTGTCGCCCTCCAATGTCCCTTCTCCTTCAATATAGCATTGTCCGAATGTGGAAAGGTCGAACGCTCCGGAGAACTCGGTCTCACCCATCACCACATCATAATAGGTGTATGGAATGGTCACATTGGCTTCCTCATTCTCTGGGTCGTCATAGCGAGGCCTGGTCATCGCCCTCATACTGGTGAAATCCAAGTCTCCTATGTATCGTATCTCAGGGATATGAGTCTGGCGGGAGGTCCTTATCTCGAGGCCGTAGTCCGGGTCGGGCTTGCTTATTGTCAGTTTGCCGCCGCTTGAGGAGATAGTATAGACAGCAGCCTGCACATTCACCTGGGAGGGATTGGCCCCGTTACCATACATAAAATAGTCATAATCAGTAGATTCCCCATCAGAATAAGTACCCTTCCTGTTGTAACTGTCTTTGAGGATCGATGAATTGTTCGCAGCGGTAAGGGCATCTGCTGAATTGGCGATTCCGTCCTCAAAAGATGGTCTTGAACCGACCGCGGCATAATAAGACGCGATGGCGGATTCGCTCCGGTAATATTTGTAACCACACTTTGAAGACTCATTCCAGAACGGGTAATCAACTCCACCCCATGAAGACTCGCGTACACCTTCCACAATCCTGGTCAGCGAGTTGGTGGCGTTTACGTAGTAAGCGTCAAGCGTCGCATTTGTCATCTCCACCTCAAGATTCACCCGGTAAGGCACCTTACATGTCTCGCCTATCATCGAGGCATCTGAAACTGTTTTGCCGGAGAATTTGAACGAAAGTGGCTTCGATGGCGTGGACGCGGTCTTTGAACCAGCTGTCCACTCGGGCAGTTCCTCACGGCTGAGATAGATGAATCCATTGCCATCAGAAGTCTTGGTGTAGGTTTTTCCGGATACATCTTTGAAAACAACCTCACAATTTGGTATGATGACTGGCCCGGGCCCTGTCACGATGAAAGCGCAACCGCCAGAGTATGGGTTGACGTATTCATAAGTAGTGTCGGCCGCGGCGGCCTTGGACGCGGTCTTGATCTTCATCAAAGCTCTCACAGGCGCCAGATTGTATTTATCGGCATCAACCTCCTCATTGTATTCCATTTTCGCGGTCGGTTGAGCGTCATGCCCATCCTGGCCGTCCTGACCATCTTGTCCATCCTTGCCGTCAACACCATCTTTGCCTCTGAGGTACAGCCAGAAATCCGACACCTCAACGGCGCTCTTGGGCCACGTTGGATATTCATCAATGTCATAGACACCATTGCCAGGATTGGCCAGACCCGAATCCGAAAGCACATCGGCCTTCCAGATCTCATAGGCGGATTTACCCTCCGTGCCATCAACACCATCTTTGCCATCCGCTCCGTCTTTGCCGTCAACGCCATCCTTGCCGTCAGTACCGTCTTTGCCGTCAACACCGTCCTTGCCGTTGACGCCATCTTTTCCCTTGGCCGGTATTCCGGTGTCTTCACCACTGATCCACCAATTGCCATTGGCACCTACTTGAGGTGTGTCACCCTTTTCGCCTTTGCCTCCAGTGGCACCTTTGGGCCCGCGGGAAGGTTTGCCAGTGTCCTCATCACCAATCCACCAGTTGTTGTTCCCACCGATGTAAGGGATAAGGCCATCATCGCCTTTCGGTCCTGTCAGGAATAGGTAAAAATCAGCCTCGCTATCGTCCGAAGGATCCCACTTGGAGCCAGGATTCTGAGGATTATCCACCGCCCCGGAAGAGATGTATTCCTTCCAAACCTCATAGGCCGAGAGTCCTTGGGGCCCAGTCTCTCCCTGATCCCCTTTCACACCATGAAGGTAGATGTAAAAGTCCACTTCAGAGACCGCATCAGCAGGCCATTTAGGATGCTCAGCTGGATCATAGGCTCCATTACCTGGATTGTCAAGTCCCTCATCTGAAAGCACTTCCGCCTTCCAGAGCTCATATGCGGACAGGCCATCCTCACCATCATCACCCTTAGGGCCGGTTGCCGGGATTCCCGTGTCCTCACCGTCGATTATCCAGGATCCATTCTCACCGATATACGGGGTCTTGCCATCCTGTCCATCCTTGCCATCCTGCCCATCTTCACCCTTAGGGCCGGTGGCAGGGATTCCGGTGTTCTCGTCTCCGATCCACCAGTTCCCATCGCCACCAATGTACGGCACAAGGCCGTCATCGCCCTTAGGGCCGGTCAAGAACAAATAGAAATACCTTTCGCTGTCATTGGATGGATCCCACTTTGAACCGGGATCCTGAGGGTTATCCACATCTCCTCCAGAGACATATTCTTTCCATAAGTCATACGCCGACTTTCCGGCATCGCCTCCGTCTCCCTTATCGCCTTTCTCTCCTTGCTCTCCCTTCAGATAAAGGAAATAATCATGGACTTCCGTCTTGGACTTGTCCCATCCGCCGACATCTCCGTTCTTGACCGCATTGACCCAGACTTCATAAGCCGTGAGGCCATCGGCACCTTTAACACCTTGGATTCCTTGCTCTCCTTGAGGTCCTTTGGGAAGGGTCACCTCCAACTTGTTGCATGACGCCAGGGTGGCGGTTAAAAGAGTCGCCGCCAAAAGGATTTTAATACAGTTTTTCATTTGTCTTTGATTTAATTATTGTTTTTCAAGTAGTTCCACAATGGTTCCCAAGTCACCTGCTCGATCACGACTTTCCTATCCCCTCTTCTGAGATTATCCTCGGCTCCAGATGGTACCATAGCCGTCTTTTTGCCGAATCCCCTGTAGAAGAGCATCGACTCAGGAACACCCCGGCTCAATAGGGCCTCATACACCGCCTTGGCCCTGGCATTGGAGAGTTTCTCGTTATAAGTGTCACTTCCCCTCGCGTCGGTGTGACCGCTGATCATGAATTTTTTATCAGGGAACATGCTGATCACTTTGGCGACCTCATCAAGGACAAGTTCGCTGTCAGGAGTCAAATCCGCCTTGTCAAAATCAAATGTCACATTGTCCATGAGCTCGGCGAGAGTCTTCTCAGACGGGACTTCCTTTATCACTTCACGCACTGTCTCCACAGGCACTTCTTTCACCACTTCCTTCTCCACGACCTTTTCCACAATCTTCTCTACAACAGCGCTTTCCGTACCAGAAACCTGCTTTGAACCTTTCGGCTTGCCGCCGAACCTCAGGGCCACACCTGCGGTGCCCATAGCGAAATTGGCACCCTTCGAACCGAGGGATCTCATATAGTCACCCTCTATCCTGAGACCGACCTTGTTCGAGAGCCAGGCTACCAAACCAACACCGGCAGTGACCGGGTAGAAGGTCTCAGTGTCGAATGTCGTACCCTTGTTCCACGCGTCCTCAGCTTTCCAGATAGCTTCCTTGGTGAAATCCCCGGCGAACTGCCCGAAATAAGCTGAAGGGAAATTCTTGCGGTAATAGTTGACACCCACCCTGAAGTAAGGCTGCACCCATTCGCTTAAGGTGAACGGACGGAATTGCAAACCAGGTCCGGCGATAACCGAGAACCCTTGTTTCAACGCGCCTGAATCGTAATACTTGGCGAGCCCGAGGGTCCCTTGGACATCGGCGAAAAGCCAAGGACGGATCTCATAAGCTGAATAGAGATTGACACCTCCATAAAGCAGTTTCTCTTCCAAAGTGAACACATAGTCGCCTCCCGGGGTCTGATGGAAATCCGAGACCATATTCCTTGTGTGGTTCACGGCCGATCCACCAAGACCTAGCTCAAATGAGTGGGAGGTGTTTTGGGAATATGCCCCTGAAGGGCATAGCAGAATGATGGACACTGCCATCGGGATTAGAAGTTTGCTTTTCATCAGTTAATCGTTACTGTTTAAAAATTGAATATATATTCATTCGAACGAATATTCAGTCAGGTTTTTAATCCCCGGGATACCATAGTAGGCAGTCTCGATGTCACCTTTCAGGTACACTTTCCGGCCAAGCAAGGACGGGTTTCCGACGAGATTAAGAGCATCCCTGATGTCACCTTTCGCGAGCTGAACCGAGACACATGATGATTTCTCAGAGACAGAGGAACGAGCGGCGATGGCAATATTGGTCAGGGACTCAAACGGTCCTTCGAACTTGATTCCGTTCTTGCTTGATGAGAGGTCTCCTCCGACAATATAACCCGTCACCCACACACCTTTCTCGCCCGCATGTTCCTTGACCTGGGCGACTCCATAGGCCCTCGCCTTGGTGGTTCCGGCATCGTCCGATCCGCCTGAACCTATCTCGTATTCTTCCTCAGTCCATGTTCGCAGGGTGTCCACAACTATCGATAATTCACCGCCTTGCGATGAAGGATCGCTTTGAGCGGGGCATGATATCCCGAGAGTGAGCATGTCACGGGCAGCGAGATTCCTTGTAAGTAACCTCGTCGTCTTCGAGCCGTCATTAAGCATGACAGACAGACTTCCTGGCTTAAAGAAACCCATACGTTTCTCCGATGGTTTATAGGTCAGGGAGCCTTCTGTCGATGTGACTGCCATGGAACCTCCGGGATATGCCTTTGAGAAACCTGGATCTATCCTCAACCTCAGACCACAGTTGAGCTGGGCGCATTCAAGTGTGGCTCGAGTGACAGCGCCAGCCTTGACCACAACCACTTGCTCATCACCGAATTGCGGCATGTCGAAACCCGGGACTGAAAACTCCCTGGAGACGGCCGTGACGGTGTAAGAGCCTGGATTCACAAGCATAGACTCCGGAGAGTTGCCATAAGCGCCTTCATAGAGAATCTCCCCGGCGGAGTTACGCACTTTGAGTATGAATGAATCAGTGTCGGGCAAATCCGTGATAGCCCGTGTGAGAATGCCGGAGGAGAATCTCCAGCTCAGCGAACCCTGCCCGTTTTCAGATGGAAACTTGTTGCAGGAGGTTGTCAGACCTGGCATCAAGAAAAGGGCCAGGGCCAAGATCAAAAATGAATGTGAAAAAGTTTTCATAGCCTTGCGAAAGCATTAAGCGGCCGCATCGTCGCGAACCGTTTGCAAAGCTATGGAGAGCAAACAGAAACAATCTAGGAAAACAGAAAAAAAGAGAATAAAAAACAAAAATTTCCCTTTCCATGCGGCTGGGATGGGTATAAAACACGTAGCAATCGCAGTCACTGCGATCGCTACGCTACTTAACCTAAACTTAAACTATGAAAAACTTCATGACAAAAATACAAAATCTTTTGATATAAACAATTATTTGATGTCTTTTTTTAGACTTTAGATAAAAAAAATCTAACTATGGTGTCTCGACAGCAACTCCTTTTCAAGATCCTCAAGGCGGATTCCCATTTGCTCATTCAGGACAATCAGGTGATAAAGCAGGTCCGAGGCCTCATAGATATATCGGTCCCTATCCCCTCTCATAGCCTCCAGGATTGTCTCAACGGCCTCCTCCCCCTTAGTCCAAAGCGTACCCGACGATTCCCAAGTCAGCGGAACCGTCAGCGACCACTTCCGGGATGTCATCATCCCTGAGGTAAAGGAGCTCCAGAGGGAAACCCGAAGCCTTGCCGATGAACTTACGCTTAGTGTCATCCACTTCTATTCCGGAGTCTCGCAAAAGTTTAAGGCTCTCCTCATTAAGCCTTCCCTTTGACTGGATAGCTAATCTTATCATTTTATTCATAAAAAAAGCGGCTCGCCATTTCTGGCAAGCCGATGTATTAGTCTGTATATTCAATACACCATCACTTACCAGACCTGCCGGACCGGAGAATGATGATGCTTATGAGCGTTCCTTGTGAACATAACTGTGGCAATATAGGCATTTTCTCTATATTTGCAACTATCCAAGACGGATTTTCGCATATTTGAGCAACAAGATCTTCTCGCCGTAGTTATCAAAAACGATTTTAGCCTTCAAATCAGGGACTTGGCCTGTTATCTCAAGTATTTTTCCGAAACCGAAACGATTGTGCTCAATCCTCTGGCCAACCTTCAGGTCGGTCATCGGAACTGGTGTGAAATACTCATCCGGAATCTTAGGAGGCAAAGGCCTGTTTCGCAATGACTCCAAAGTGACAGGACCGGTTGGATTATGTTTCGGCGGGGTTGCCGGCGAAGCAGGCCTGGGCGTAGGGCGCCTTCCACTTCCAAAACCTCTGAAAGACCTGCCGAAACCACCGGAGAAGGTGTCATCGAACCCTTCCGACTCATCGTCATCACGAAGAGGATTAGCCAGATATTTCGGAGTTATCTCTTTGATGAAGCGGCTCGGGGAATTGGACTCATGCTTCCCGTTTCTGAGCCTGGTCGACGCGAACGAGAGGTACAAGGCTATCTTCGCCCTCGTCATCGCGACATACATCAGGCGCCTTTCCTCCTCAATGTCAGCGGGAGAAGCCAGCATGCCACCGGACGGGAACAGGTTCTCCTCAAGCCCGGACACGATGACATAGGGGAACTCAAGTCCCTTTGCGGAATGGACGGTCATCAAGGCGATCTTGTTCATCGTGTCTTCGTCACTCTCCATGTCCACATTGGACAGAAGGGAGATGTTCTCGAGGAAATCCCCTACCGTGACCACCGGATAATCGATCTGATCAGCATCTTCCACATCGCTATCGGCAAGCGATTCCTTCAAGTACTCGTCTTGCCTTTCCTCAACGAACTGTGTGGCGCTGTTGATAAGTTCCTCCACATTCGAAGCCCTTGACTGCCCTTCGATGGAAGTGTCAGCCTTGAAATGGGCATATAAGCCGCTGGCATCAGCCACCGCTTTGGCCAGTTCGTTGGCATTGGTCACAGGAACCTTGGCCGCCAGACCATCAATCATATCACAGAAAGACCGGATACGAGCCAGAGCGGGAGCCTTCAAACCATAATCGGCGAAATCGGTCGAATAGGCCGCCTTGAACATAGACAGCCCTTTCTGACGCGCCATTGCTGCAAGGGCATTTACAGATGTGTCACCGATGCCCCTGGCAGGCATATTCACAACCCTCTTGAAAGACTCGTCATCATGGACGTTGACGATAAGTTTCAGGTAGGCCATCATATCCTTCACTTCAGATCTGTCAAAGAAAGAGTTACCCGAGAATATGACATAAGGAAGGTTCCTCTTGCGAAGCGCCTCCTCAAGCGCCCTGGACTGGGAATTCGTACGGTACAATATGGCGAAATCCTGATAGCGGGCATGATCCGAACGCATACGGGAGATTATCTCGGAGCAGATCATAAGCGCCTCCTCCTGCTCAGTGAAACACTTCATCAGACGGATCTTCTCCCCGGTCCCACCGACTGAGACGCAGGTCTTGGGGATGCGGCCTTCATTCTTGGATATCAATGAGTTGGCCGCATCAACTATATTGCCGGTAGAACGGTAGTTCTTTTCCAGCCGGAATATCTTGCAATCCGGATAATCCTTCTTGAAGTTGAGGATGTTCTCAATCTTCGCGCCACGGAAAGCATAAATGGATTGCGAATCATCCCCGACCACGCAGATGTTCCTGTGGACAGCGGAGAGCTTTTTTAAAATCAGGTACTGGGCATAGTTGGTGTCCTGGTACTCATCCACAAGGATGTGATCGAATCTCGACGCGATGTCCTCCAGAGCCTGTGGACTGTCCCGCAAGAGGATATTCATATTCAGCAGGATGTCATCAAAGTCCATGACTCCGCTCCGGCGGCATTTCTCGGTGTATAATGAATATATGTCACATGTCTTCGGCTTCCTGGACGCTATGTCCTTCAGAAGAATCTGCTGGTTGTTGCGATAGGCATTCGCGGTCACAAGGTTGTTCTTGGCAAGGGAAATCCTGGAGAGGATGTCCCTGGGTTTATAGACCTTGTCATCCAGCCCCAACTCCTTGATGCAGGCCTTGACCGCGCTTGTGGAGTCACTCTGATCATATATTGTGAAAGAAGGGGGATAGCCCAATATCCCGGCATATTCCCTTAAGAATCTGACGAATACGGAATGGAAGGTGCCCATGCACAACTTCCAGGCCTGCTTGCCACCGACCATCCTGGCGATTCTCTCCTTCATCTCGGTAGCCGCCTTTTTGGTGAAAGTCAGAGCTAGAACCCTGGATGGGTCACCACCCCGGGCTAGAATGCAGGCTATCCTGCTGGTCAAAACCCTCGTCTTACCGGACCCCGCCCCGGCCACTATCAGCACCGGGCCATCAAGATTGCTGACCGCCTGTCTCTGCTCCGCGTTCAGCCCCTCTAATACAGCGTTCTCAATGTTTTCCATAATGCTACGAAAATACGGATTTTTCCCTAAAAAATGAGTATATTTGCGGAATGTAAGCTGAAATAACTATCAACTTAATATCTACTAACAATAATGTCAAACAACATCGTGTTGAAAAAAGGGCTGAACATCCCCATCAGCGGGGAGGCTCCCCTTGAGACAATGAAAACGATCGTGCCTGACGTTGTCGCCGTTAAGCCCACTGATTTCAAGGGATTCTCCCCTAGGCTCATGGTGAAAGAGGGTGACAAAGTGCTTGCGGGATCGCCTGTTTTGGCAGACAAACAGAACCCGGATATCCTTCTGACCTCCCCTGTGAGCGGAACGGTCAAGGAAATCGTAAGGGGTGAGAAGCGCAAGCTCCTCGCGGTACTCGTCAAAGCCGAAGGCGACGAGGCCGTGGACTTCGGAGCCAAGGATCCGAAAGGTCTGAAGGCTGAAGAAGTCAAGGAGACCCTTCTCAAGAGTGGTTTGTGGCCAACTATCATCCAGAGGCCTTACGGTGTCCTGGCCGACCCGGCTCAGACTCCTAAGGCTGTTTTTGTGTCCGCTTTCTCAACCGCGCCTCTCGCGGCGGATTCCGAATTCGTGTTCAAGGATGACTTCGCCGCCATCCAGGCTGGAGTCACAGCGGTTTCAAAGATCGCTAAAGTCCACGTTTGTGTGAATTCCGAAACCTCCGCTTTCGCCAAGTTGCAGGATGCGGTTCTCCACACTGTCGTTGCCAAGAAGCACCCGGCAGGAAATGTCGGTGTGCAGATCAGCCACATCTCCCCCATCAAGAAGGGAGAGATTGTCTGGACCTTGAACCTTCTGGGCCTTGCTGCTATCGGCAAGCTTTTCACCACCGGCAAGGTCGATCTCTGCCGCAAGGTCGCCGTCACAGGCCCCGCTGCGGTTAAGACCGGCTATGTCACCGCCCTTCCGGGCACTCCTGTGAGCGCTCTCGAGGGCTGCTTCGACCCTACAGTCGAGACAAGGTTCATCAGCGGTGACGTTCTTTCAGGTGAGAACATCGGGAAAGATGGCTATCTCGGATTCTTCGACAATCAGGTCACCCTCATTAAGGAAGGCCGTGAAAGAGAAGTTCTCGGATGGGCGAACCCCTTAAGGTTCAACCAGTTCAGCTCCTCTATGGCTTATTTCTCCTGGTTGCTCCCCAAGAAGAAGTACAACATGGACACCAACACCCATGGTGGAGTGAGGGCTTTCGTCTGCTCCGACATCTACGGCAAGGTGCTACCTATGGACTTGTTCCCTGTCTATCTTATCAAGGCCTGCCTCGCCGGCGACATCGACAAGATGGAACAGTTCGGAATCTACGAGGTCCTTCCTGAGGATCTGGCCCTCTGCGAGTTCGTGGATCCTTCCAAGAACGACATCCAGGCCATCATCCAGAGTGGAATAGATCTCATGATCAAGGAAATGGCATAAAAAGGCAATGACTATGGAAGAAAATACAGTAAAACCCGGCCTTTTTGAGAAAGGCGGCAAATTAGGGTGGCTGCATTCCACATGGGATGCCTTTGACACCTTCCTTCGTGTTCCCGCGACCGTGACCGCCAAGGGCTCTCACGTCCGCGATTCCATCGACATCAAGAGAGTCATGATCATTGTTGTGCTCGCCCTTGTCCCCGCCGCCCTGTTCGGCATGTGGAACGTGGGTTACCAGCACAACCTCGCCATGAACGACCTTCCCGGATTCTGGCACCAGTTCTGGTGGGGCCTCTGGAAAGTCATTCCTCTCTATCTTGTGGCTTACATCGTCGGTCTCGGCATCGAGTTCACCAGTGCCCAGATCAAAGGTGAGGAGGTCAACGAGGGTTACCTCGTCTCCGGAATGATCATTCCTCTTATCGTCCCTGTGGACGTTCCTCTATGGATGCTCGCCCTCGCCGTGGCCTTCGCGGTCATTTTCGGCAAGGAGGTTTTCGGAGGCACCGGAATGAATTTCCTGAACCCGGCTCTCCTCTGCCGCGCCTTCCTGTTCTTCTCTTATCCGAGCTCAATGTCCGGTTCACAGGTCTGGATCGCCCACCGTTGCGGAGCGGACGCCATCACAGGCGCGACTCCCCTCTCCTACATGTCTGAGGGAATGAGTTCCATCTCCAATGCCGGTTACAGTTTCTGGAATATGTTCGCTGGAACAGTTCCCGGATCAGTCGGTGAGACTTCCGTGATCGCCATCCTTATCGGCGCCTTCATCCTCATCTGGACGGGAGTCGCCAGCTGGAAGGTCATGGTCTCCTCCGTTGCCGGAGCTCTCTTCGTGGGCTGGCTAGGAACCGCCTTCGGTGCTACTGATGTCCCCGCTTACGTGCAGCTCGTCATGGGCGGCTTCGCTTTCGGAACGGTCTTCATGGCTACCGACCCTGTCACTTCGGCCCAGACCGAATGCGGCAAGTGGATCTATGGATTCCTTATCGGCGCGCTCTGTATCGTCGTGAGGCTCTTCAACCCCGGATATGCCGAGGGAATGATGCTCGCCATCCTGCTTATGAACACATTCGCCCCGCTGATTGACCACTGCGTCACTTCCTGCGCCACCAAGAGAAGGGCGAAAAAAGTCTCGATCGCTTAAATGTAAAAGGATATGAATACCAACAGTAACACATATACGATCATTTACACGACCATAATAGTCACATTGGTCGCGGCGATCCTGGCTTTCGTTTCCCAAGGTTTGAAAGCCAAGCAGGAAGCGAATGAAAAGGCCGACACCATCTCCCAGATGATGACAGCCGCGAAGTTCGCCACCAAGGCGGAGCTCCAGAAGATGGGCAACACCGCCGTGTTGGCCAAGTATGCCGAGGAGATCGAGAACGCCTTCACCGTCAACATGGACGGCAAGAAGGTCGCCGACCTCGAACTCGACCAGGTCTTTTCTCCCAAGGAACTCAAGAAGCAGAACTACAAGATCAAAGATGGTAGCGATGCTGAGATCCCCGTGTTTATATTCAAGAACGGTGTCACGGTTGTTCCCGTGTACGGTGCCGGTCTTTGGGGCCCGGTCTGGGGTTATATAGCCTTTGAGCCGAACTCAAACGCCATCAAGGGCGCCTACTTCGACCATGAGAGCGAAACCGCCGGCCTCGGAGCCAAGATCAAGGACGACCCCGAGTTCCAGGCTGAGTTCAATGGCGAGAAAGCCGATTTCAGCAACGCCAATGTCTTTGACATCGTAAAGGGCGGTGCTCCCAAGAACGCTGACGGAACTTCCATCATCGACAACAAAATCGACGCTATCACCGGAGCCACAATGACTTCCAACGGTCTTGACGCCGCGATCGACACTTGGCTCGGAGCTTACGCCGCTTACTTTAAAGGAGCCGTCAACACTAAAACCGAGGAGGAATAATCATGGACGCTAAATTGAAAGAAACAATTCTGAATCCGATTTTCAAGGGCAACCCTATCACCGTCCTTGTCCTCGGTATCTGCTCCTCGCTGGCAGTCACTGTCACCCTGAAAGGAGCTCTTGTCATGGCCCTTTCGGTCATCGTTGTTTGCGGCATCTCCAGCTTGATTCTCTCACTGCTTAGGAACACGATCCCCAGCCGTGTGCGTATCATCGTCCAGTTGGTGGTCGTCGCGATGATGGTTATCCTCGTGGACCAGGTATTGAAGTCCTTCGAGGCCACCTACGCCATTGACAAACAGCTGTCTGTCTACATCGGACTCATCATCACGAATTGTATCGTGATGGGACGTATCGAGGCTTTCGCCCTCGGCAACAAGCCCTGGCCGTCATTCCTCGACGGAGTCGCCAACGGCGCCGGCTACGGCATGATCCTCCTGATTGTCGCCTTCTTCCGCGAGCTTCTCGGAAGCGGCACTCTCTTCGGAGTCGACGTGCTGAACTGGCTCGGTTATGTACCTAACAACTTGGTGATCCTTCCTCCTTTCGCGCTCATCCTTCTGGGATGCATCGTGTGGGTTCAGAGGAGCATCCAGAAAGACTTGCAGGAGAAATAGTTAAACATCAAGGTTATGGAATACATCAGTTTATTCGTAAAGTCAATCTTCGTTGACAACATGATCTTCGCATACTTCCTGGGTATGTGCTCATACCTGGCTGTATCGAAGAATGTGAAGACTGCCGCTGGCCTTGGTGTCGCTGTCATCTTCGTCCTTCTCGTGACTCTTCCTATCAACTACCTTCTCAACAAATATGTCCTCGCGCCCGACGCCCTGATCAAAGGTGTTGACTTGAGTTTCCTCAGCTTCATCATCTTCATCGCCGTCATCGCCGCTATCGTGCAGATTGTCGAGATGGTCGTCGAGAAGTTCAGCCCGTCTCTCTACTCCGCTCTCGGAATATTCCTCCCGCTGATCGCTGTCAACTGCGCGATCCTCGGAGGCTCGCTGTTCATGCAGCAGAAAGATTTCGCGAACGTCGGTGAGTCGGCCGTCTACGCTCTCGGCTCCGGAATCGGCTGGTTCCTCGCTATAGTCTCCCTCGCGGCTATCCGTGAGAAGATGGCCTACAGCAAGGTTCCCGCCCCTCTCAAGGGTCTTGGAATCACCTTCATCACCGTTGGCCTCATGGCTATCGCGATGATGACATTCATGGGTATATCACTTTAAAAAGGAGGTTAAGCTATGTTCAACACAATCATCGGAGCTATCGCGACAATAGTTGTCGTCACGCTCATACTCGTGGCTCTCCTCCTTGTCATCAAGGCTAAGCTTACCCCCTCAGGTTCTGTCGCCATCAACATCAACGACGGCAAGAAGACCATGGAGGTTCCCCTTGGTGGCGACCTGATGCACACCCTCTCCGACCAGGGAATATTCCTCCCCTCCGCCTGCGGCGGCAAGGCCAATTGCGGCCAGTGCAAGGTGCAGGTTCTTGAGGGTGGCGGAACCATCCTTCCCACCGAGAAGGGCTTCTTCAACCGCAAGCAGATCAAGGACGGCTACCGTCTGGCCTGCCAGGTCAAGATCAAGGACAACATCAAGATCCAGGTGCCTGACTCGACTCTCAGTGTCAAGAAACTTGAGTGCGAGGTGATCAGCAACGACAATGTCGCCACCTTCATCAAAGAGTTCACAGTCAAGCTGCCCGAAGGCGAGAATATCGACTTCAAGTCCGGCGAGTACATCCAGATCGACATCCCTGAGTACGACATCGACTTCGCTGATATCGACGTCGCGCCCGAGTACAGGGGTGACTGGGAGAAATACGGTTTCTTCGGCATCAAAGCCAAGAACACTGTTCCTACGATCAGGGCTTACTCCATGGCCTCATATCCGGCAGAGAAGAATGTTATCAAGCTCAACGTCCGTATCGCCACTCCTCCTTTCGACAGGAGCCAGCCTAGGGGCGTGTTCAAGATGCTGCCCGTTCCTCCGGGAGTCGCCTCATCCTACGTGTTCACCCGTAAGCCGGGCGACAAGGTTTGGATCAGCGGTCCGTTCGGAGAGTTCCTTCTACCGAAGGACGACCCCGAGGAGCAGGAGTACATATTCGTGGGTGGTGGAGCCGGTATGGCCCCTCTGAGGAGCCATATCATGCACCTCTTCAAGACTTTGAAGACCGGCCGCAAGGTGAGCTTCTTCTACGGGGCGCGCGCCCTTGTCGAGGCCTTCTATCTTGAGGACTTCGCCGAGATCGAGAGGGAGTTCCCGAACTTCAAGTTCTACCTCGCTCTCGACCGTCCGGATCCCGCCGCGGACGCAGCCGGTGTCAAGTACACCCCTGGCTTTGTCCACAATGTGATGTACGAGACCTACCTGAAGGATCACGAGACACCCGAGGACATCAAGTACTTCATGTGCGGACCGCCTATGATGGTCGGCGCCGTCAACAACCTGCTTGACAGCCTCGGCGTCCCGCCTGAGAGCATCCTCTACGATAACTTCAGCTAGTCCGGATTCGAGCTGCTTGAATAAGAACACTACTTAGAAAGCGCATGGTTTTTCCCATGCGCTTTCTTATATTTGTAAGCGACCATGGACAGAAGAAAATTCTTGAATTTAGGCGCCGGAGCCGCAATGGCGACCGGATTCGCCGGAGTGTTTCCGGGATGCGCGGCGGCCGCGGCTGTTTCCGCGAATAATAGTTACTCTCCCATCCATCTAAAGGATGGAGAGGAAAATGGATCCCCGTTAAGGATGCGGTTCCTCGGTACCGGGGCTGCAGACTGGAACGGCCGGGACGAACGGGGCGAACTCCGGAGGCTCTCCAGCGTTCTTCTCGACAACAAGATCCTTATAGACTTCACCCCTACCGACGAGGACATGATCCCACCCGGTGTGAAGCCGGAAGCTATATTCTACACCCATTCCCATGGCGATCATTACAATCCCACCGCCGCCTTGAGGCTAGGTTTGAATAAAGTGTTTCTCGGAGGGACATGGATCGATCGGGCACGGGAAGACTTCGCCAAAGCAGCAAAAGAGTCCGACCTCAAAGTCCCAGAGATCGTACCGCTCTCCCCCGGAGACAAAGTGACGATCCACGGAATGACCTTGACCGCCCTTCCCGCTAATCACGCCACCGGGGACCTCAAGGAGCAAACGCTCATGTATCTAATTGAGAAACAAGCGGTGAGAGTCCTGTATGCGACCGACACGGGAGGCATTCCAGCCATCGCCGCGAGGATTGTCGGCATCGACCCCCACGCCAAGGGCAAGCCGATTACCGGTCTTGTCATGGAAGCCACGATGGGCATGGGTACTGAAGGAGATGAGGACTTTCGTATATTCACCCACTCCAGCGTCGGGACTGTCTTGAGGACAACCCACATGCTTCTCGACAAAGGCCGGTACACTCCTGCCGAAGGCCAGCCCGTCTACCTGACCCACCTCGCCCGCACGCTCCACGGCACCCAGGCCGAGCTCGACGCTACCCTTCCCAAACCCCTGAAAGCCGCCTACGACGGCCTGGAAGTAACCTTCACAACCTAGTAGAACAATCAAAGATGAGAAAAACAATTATAATCTCGATCCTCCTTTCCTTTTCGATGGCCCTTTTCCCCGCCAACGGACAGACCGTCATTCAAAGCAGGTGTTACCACGGGACCTTCAAGCACCAAGGTATGATCCGGGAATACTACCTATACACTCCTGCCGGACTCAAGGAAGGGGCACCGCTGGTCCTTTGCCTCCATGGGTATGGTGGATCCGGAGCGAATGGCAAAGTCGAATTGATGGATGCTGCCGACAAGCACGGTTTCGCTATCTGCTATCCTGACGGAAGTCCCGATCCAAGAGGCAAGAAGAGTTGGAATGTCGGTTATCCTTTTCAGAAAGGAATGAAAACCGACGATGTGGACTTCATCGCGAAACTTGCCAAGAGTCTCAAGAAAGAACATGGCTTCCGCGAGGCTTTCCTTACGGGCATGTCAAACGGTGGCGAGATGTGCTACCTCACAGCCCAGAAAAAACCCGAGGCTTTCAAGGCCATCGCCTCTATCGCCGGTCTCACCCTGACCGCCATGATGCCGCTCAAGTACAAAAAACCAGTACCATTTATGGAAGTCCATGGCACGGAAGACCACACTTCGGAATGGACGGGTGATCCGGATAATGAGGGAGGCTGGGGGGCATATATGGCTGTTCCCGCGGCCTTGAGCCACATTATCGCCGCCAACGGATGCGTCAATGTGACTGTAACCAACCTCCCTCAAAAAGAGGGGCGTAACCAAGTGATCCTCCACCATTTCCAAGGAGGATCGGCGGATGTCCTGGTCTATAAGGTTATAGGCGGGAACCACAGTTGGTCTGACAAGGACATGGACACCTGCGACGCGATCCTGGAATTCTTCAAAGCATACCTTTAAATATTAAGCGATGATTGACTCTAATGTTCATATGATGGACGCCGGAATGCGGCTTTTCTGTTCGGAGAAGCCATTCGGCACAGTTCTAGGCGGCATCAAGAATGAGATGGCTAAGTACGGGAAGGTTTTGAGATCCAAGGAATTGGAAGGCGAAAACTTACCTGAGGCATCAGTAGGCTGCGACCTACTGCTGGACAGATCCACCAGATACAAGGTGAAGTATGTCTCCTGCGTATTGGAGGATGCCGGATCCGTGGGGACGACTGCCGACGGAGAGGAGATCCACCGCTACGCCGCATCCCTGAAGGAAGGCAACAAGAACACCAATGTGGGAATATATGTGGCTATCGCCCTGATCTTTATTTGGGCAATGCTCGGATGGTTCATATCTGACGGCAAACCCTGGCTAGCGCTGGTCTTCGCCATCATAGGCATTTATGGAGCCTGGCGCATGCTACGCCCCAGCAAAGACAACGGGAAAGTGGTCTCAGCCCTCCTAGAAGCATTCGCGGAAGGGAAATAAACGTGAGGTAAGTCAACGGACGTGTACGCGGGAACGCTCAGTAGAAAGAAGCATCTTTCTGGCGGCACGTGTGTCCAATTCAACCGGTGCTGATGTGAAGTCAGGTGTGTTGAAAGAATACATCAACTGGTCATAATACTCGCGAGGATTCCTCTGAGGGAGGAGGAACGGGCGCCCGAAATGCCCGTTTTCATCCATATGAGCTATATACAGCAAAGTATAGAGGCTGTTGTCACGCCTGGTAGTGAAAACCACCCAACGTGAACTCGAACTCCAGTTATGGAAGCTGTCAGGGCAATCACTGTTTATCTCCTCTATATTGCGGAAATCCCCCGTCTTTATGTCATAGAGCCACAGGTCGGACTCAGGATGCCATATCGGGAAGGTTCCGAAGTCCATAGCGGCCACCATCACGAAACGTCCGTCATAAGATGGCCTAGGGGTATTTATACTCATACCTAAAGCCGGACCGTTCACCAATGTGTCAACTTTGTCACCGAATCTGCCGGCTTCGGCATCAAACGCTATCTTACAGAGGCTGTACTGGTTCCCCTCCATCTCCTTCGGAAGATCCCCAGCCTCGGATGAGACGAAATAAATCTCGCTTCCGTCAGCCGAGAAAGAAGGATAGTTCTCAAACTTATCCTTCCTGCGGACGAGGTCGCTCAAGATCACCTCATGGGTCTCTGGCTTATATACTATAAGGTCAGAAGCCTGGTCATATACTTCAATTCTCTTGTCGGTATGGGTATAGAAAGAGAGTCGGGTCTTATTGACTGAATATGCTATATAATTCCCGCTGGGATGCCATGACGGATATACGAAAAAGCCCCCTGTCTCATCAGTGATAGTATTCAAACACTCAGTCTGGCCATCACGAGTGAGCAAGGTCGCGGAATGGTCACCCCTGATGTGTAGGCTATATGATGAAGGATTCGTCCTGTTTGAAGTATGGCAATTAAGGCATCCGGCATCGAACATCTTGTTGTCCAGAACGGTTTTCTGACGGAAATTCGAGAGATTCCTCTCATAAATACCCATATGCCCGAAAGACTGGTAACCGGCCTTGATCAGCCTGTATGTGAGGCCGTAATCAATAGCATCCGCACTGATGTCCACGCTGAATGGCTTGTAAGCGGTCCACACTCCATTTAGCTTTATGGTAACAGCAAATGAGAGAGATTTCCCTTCGTTAGTCTTAAGCATCTTATGCCACTTCCTGATAGGGAACTTTATAGTCTCCTTATCAGATAAACTAATCAGTTCTGAACCGCTTTCATCACACACCGACACCGCTATACCGTCGCCTCCACATCCTTCCGTGAAGGAAAAATTCAAAGGAGCGATGGTTGACGGCACCGTGACTCCCACATAGTCAGGCCAGATAGGAGGATAGCTGTCAATGGTCTTATCAGCGCTCGGAACTGAGCACGAGATGAGCAATGCTAACGCGATCGTCAATATGATGAATCTATATGCCTTCATGTCCGAGTCCGTTTATTTGCTAGCATAATAGAACCAGAATGTCTTGCCGTAATGCCCCTTCATGTAGGATGTTGTGCGTCCCGTCTGGAGATCTTTCAGGAAAGCCTGGGCCTTTGTCAGGACGTTGTCCGACACAAAGTCCCTATCATAATCCGCATTGCCTCCAGCAGTGATCCATGGGACGAGAAGGGCCTCCTGATATAGCTCCGGGACTGGTCCATCAAATTTTGCCAGCTTGATATCGTTTGCCAGAGACTCCACATCCTTGGCCAATAAATCATAGGCCATAAGGTAATGGAACGACTCATCCGCCTTTCCGGACTTCGCCACCTGGCTCCTGAGGATAGCCTGCTTAGGGTAGTCATACATATCATCAAAGATCTCAGGATCGCTATTACGGCAGCCCGCAAGACGTGAATACTCGGCATCTTCCAATATAAGCGATTGATCCTGAAGGTATTTCTTTGCCCATTTTCTATAGAACAAGGTATGGGAGAGAACTTTCAGATACTTTTCCGCGACGTCTTCGTCGCCTCTTATCATGTTCACTTCCGCCATTCGCTTAATGTGGCGAGCGCTCTCCCTTCCTCCTGGGAAGGTCTGATAAGCCTCAAACGAATAATGCAAAGCCATATTCAAGAGCCCGGCCTGATACAAAGCCTCCGATCCGGTGAATTTCAGGAATACGTAAGTGTCGTAATTAGGGAACAAGCCAGGGATTCCGGCTTGGAAAAACTCGAACAACCTGTCTCCACTCTCCCCTTTCATAACCAGGGCAAGATTAAGGCATATAACCTCAGAAGGGGTCCTTGGGGTCTTCTTTTCCGCCATGGCGAGAATCTTGTCCCATTGCCTGTCAGCCGCGCAATAATCGTACGCATATATGCGTTCCATGTCCTTAGAGCAATGCTTCTTCACATATGCATATGAGGCAAGAGAAATGACAACGGAAACCGCGACCAGAACATATATCCTAGTTTTGTTTCTAAAGTGTTTTCCCACCGGTAACAATGAAACAAGCAACACTGCGGGAAGGGAAAAGACAGCTGTCCAAAAGCTCGCGGTATACTGGCCGGGAATGTGGCTATATTCAACTCCACACAGCAGACTCTTCACGGGATACTGTTTGAAGATGATTACGGATATACCCGCGACCAAGACGCATGTAAGGATAATCAATGCGGCGCTCAGCAACTTAGCAGACCTTTTCGCGGAGCTTCCGGCAAAGATATCCGCAAACGCGACCACGACAAGGATGAATGCCATCGGCCCCGCGAGATAATACGACAAGGCAAAGGCAGGCAACCATAATTTATCACACTTGCTCTTGCATACAATCACCTCGGTCTCACATATGAGCAAGAAAGCCACCAACGCACTGACAAGGTTACCGGCACCGCAAAGGAAAGCCCAAAAACAGACTGCCGGAATGAAACTGAGAGGGTACCAGACAATATCGGCATTTGCCTTGACAGAGCTCATAACCCGCCAACTCTGAACCTGCGCTAAAGCAGTCAATACAGCCAGCAACAACGCTCCAAGCCATGCGACATGGAAGAACTGGACAAAGAATTCGCCCAAATATGAAGCCACTCCACCAGGGAACGCGAGACACTGCTTCAGGTGCGGCCAAGTATATGGGAAAATCTGTATTTCTTCCTGGTAAAGAACGTGATAAGGCAACACGAACATCCAGAAAAGGAATACGGCTAGCGCGAATAGTAAAGTAAATAATTTCTTCATTGATCAGCAGACAATCCTGACATACACAAAGATAGAAATTGTTTGAAAGAATAACAACGGATCAATATGTTGAAAAAGAAAAAGCCCACAGTCCCGAACGGGCTGTGGGCTTGATTCAGAGCCACTTGGCAGATTTGAACTCCCGACCTGCGCGTTACGAATGCGCTGCTCTACCGCTGAGCTAAAGTGGCCTGCTACATTTCTCAGTGGAAATGGACTGCAAATATAACTAATTTTTCGGAAGTTAAGACTAAATTCGCGGTAGAATCCCAAAAAGATGAAATCAGACATAATCATAATAGGTGGCGGTGCCGCTGGCCTTATGGCGGCTTATGGAGCCATAAAAGCGCTGCCCGAAGGAAGCAGGGCTAAAGTGACAATCCTCGAGAAGATGCCTCGTCCGGGTCGTAAGATTCTTTTCACAGGGAAAGGACGGTGTAACTTCACCAATGTCAAACCCTGGAATGAATTCAGCAAGCACATCCGCACCAACCCGAACTTCGTCAAACCGGCATTCTTCAATTTTACCCCGGAGAATATGATCGACTTCCTGGAGACGAATGGTCTTGAGACAGTTGTCGAAAGGGGCGACAGGGCTTTCCCATATTCCCACAGAGCATCCGACGTGTTGGACACTATTGTGGAAACTGTTATGCGTCAAGGAGTAACGCTCCTACCAGAACGGGAAGTCCGTCAAATACGGCCTGGCTTTGAGGTTGTCTGCGCAGGAGGAGAAACCTTCGAGGCCACTAAACTGATTATCGCGACAGGAGGCCTCTCCTACCCCATGACCGGATCAACTGGAGATGGTTACCACTGGGCGGAACTGCTCGGCCATAAAATAATATCCTGCTTCCCTTCCCTCACCGCACTTGTTCCTAAGGGATATAAAGTCTCTGACGGTAGCGAGCCGGAGCTTAAAGGACATATCAGCAGGGAGACCCCGATGACCGGTGCCGGCGAGGCGCTCAAGGGAGCGAAACTCAAGAATGTGAGCCTGACTGTCACCTATGACGGAAGTGTCAAAGAGACAGAGTTCGGAGACATCGACTTCACCGACGGAGGCATTGAGGGACCGATCGGTTTCCAGGTTAGCCGCAAGTGCGTGAAAACCATACTGAACGGAGGCCGTGTGGCCTTCTCTTTGGACCTTAAGCCGGGGGTCCCTGTCGAAGAACTTACCGATAGGGTCAAAACCCTCTGGAACGAGATCAAGAATGACCCAAGAACCAGGCAGGCGAAAGACGGAAGAGGAATCAACGGGAAGGAAATGTACCGGATCCTGCTAGGTAAACTCATGCCCTGGGATCTGATTCCTGGTTTCCAGACTTGGAACCCTGACATCCTCAAAACGACGATAAAAAAGAATGAATATCGTTCCAGAAGAGGAGGCTCTCCTCAACACCGTTTCTATGACGTGAACCTTGAGCTTCTGGCAAAAACATTGAAGGACTGGAAGTTCGACATCGCCGGATTCGTAGGTTACGAAAGATGCGTCATCACCGCCGGAGGTGTCTCTACCGATGAAGTAGTGGCCAAGACAATGGAATCCAAACTTCAGGAAGGTCTTTATCTATGCGGGGAAATCCTCGACATGGACTGCGACACCGGCGGCTACAACCTCCAGTGCGCCTTTTCCACAGGCCTTCTTGCCGGTCAGTCTGCCGCTAAAGCGCTCAATGGAAAATGATTATAATCGCACTATAAAAACGAGAAGAATTATGAGAATTCGTGGCTTATCCAATGTTTTGGCCATCGCCTTGATGGCAATCTTGACCGCTTGCTCCGGAAAGTTCGAACCCTTTTCCTTCGTTCATTGCACCGACACTCAAATCGGGTTCATGGACAATTCGGAAGGGTATTCCCATTCAGACTCTCTTTTCAACATCGCTATTACCGCCGTCAACGCGTTGGCTCCAGAGGTTATCGTCATTACCGGGGACCTTGTCGACAATATCGATGATCCTCTTCAAAACAGCATTTTCGAGAAAAGAGTCGCCGAGTTCAAGCCTCAGGTCTATCTGCTTCCCGGAAACCACGACTACAACAAACAGTGGACAGAGCAAATCCGCGACGATTATGTCGCCTTGAGAGGCTACGACAGGTTCTCTTTTATAAAGAAAGGATGCGCCTTCATCGGGATAGACACCAACTGCATCAAAGAGAATGCGGAAGCAGCTGAGGCTGAGCAATTCAGCTGGTTGGAAAGCGAGTTGCGCAAGTCACGTAAAGCGAAATACACCTTCCTGTTCCTCCACTGCCCCATATTCAAAAAGGACATAGGTGAAGCGGATGACTATGAGAATTTCCCTACGGAAAAAAGGGAGAAATACATCTCGCTCCTCAAGGAATATGGAGTTGACGCCGTCCTGGCGGGTCACACCCACAAGGATTATGAGACTGAATATGAAGGGATCCGTCTTGTGGCCGCCAACCCGATCTGCAACGCCTTAGGGCATGGCAGGCCTGGCTTTAATGTGGTCAGGGTTGAGAAGGAAGGCTTCGAGATAGAATTCCATCCCACAACGGACTAACGCCGTTTCGGGACACGCTTTGAAGCGCTGATAGCGTCGACAGGACAGACGAGCGTACACAGGTGACAACCGACGCACTTCGCCCCGTTGACATGCGGTACCCGGTCCTCGGCGAAACTAATCGCCTGATGGCCACCGTCCCGGCACGATAGATAGCAACGTCCGCAGCCGATGCATTTGGCCGAGTCTATCACAGGATAGACGACAGTGTCACGATCCAGGTCAGCAGGCCTGACAAAATCGCCAATCGATTCACCGACAATATCTTCCAACTTGGAAACTCCTCTTTCTGCCAAATAGGAGCTCAAGCCGATAACCAGGTCATCGATTATCCTATGGCCATATTCCATGACAGATGTGCACACCTGGACATTACGACACCCAAGCTTAATGAAATCAAGGGCGTCACGCCAGACTTCGATACCACCGATCCCACTCAATTGGATATTCCGCAAAACCGGGTTCTGAGCCATCTCCATAATGAATCTCAGAGCGATGGGCTTCACAGCCCTTCCAGAATAACCGGAAGTGGTCCTCTTTCCTGAGACCTCACCTCCCATCGTCACGGATTTGATTGTGTTTATCGCTGATATACCATCCGCTCCGGCAAGATGAGCGGCAAGAGCCAACGGATTAATAGAAGCCACATTAGGAGTCATTTTTGGAATGACCGGTATTCTGACGGCCTGCTTGACATAAGCTGTGTAGAAAGCCACCATCTCCGCATTCTGGCCGACATCGCTGCCCATCCCCGCTATACGCATCTGAGGACAGGAGAAGTTTAACTCAATCGCATCCACACCAGCCTCCTCAGCTTGTTTCGCCAAGTCTATCCAATCCTCCTCGTACTGACCCATGATCGAAGCGACAACAACTTTCGTGGGGAAATCCTTCTTCAAGCGCCTTAATGTATCGAAATCCTCTTCGTTACGGTTCTCGGAAAGCTGCTCCATATTTCGGAAACCGGCGAAAGTGCCACCCGGAAGCCTCACGGCGTCGAATCTGGGCGAAACCTCGTTGATCTCCTGCTTACAGATTGTCTTGAAAAACACTCCCGCCCAGCCGGCCTTGAAAGCCTCGGCCACCATCTCGTAGTTAGTACAAACCGCGGATGAAGCCAAGAAAAAAGGATTCTCGCAATGGATTCCGCAGAAATCAATCTCCAGAGAAGGCCCCTCATCCTTGATTTGTTCCGGCAAGGATGAGGCCATCTCACGAAGATGCAGCGGCCTGTCGTAATGGATGCAGGCTTCCTCTGCCCTGGCGAGTTCCTCCTCAGAGCAACCTTCCAGCCACTTGGCGGCGATTTTCTCATTCCCGAATCTAATCGCACGGACCGCCCTGGCGGGATCTCCATTCTGACATACCGCAGAGCAAGGCGCATTCTCGCACAGCAGGCATCGGGCTGCCTCTTCTTGAATATTCAGCATAATAGGATGTATTAGATGTATACGCTAATATAATCTATTTCGGCAAAATTCCTATCTTTGCCTAACGTACAAATTATACGGAATATGAGAAAACTTCTATTTTTTATCACAATTCTAGCCCTGACCATCCAAGCCGGAGCCCAGACCATACAGAAAGGGAACAAGTTTTTCAATGGTAGCACACTTTACACGGTGCAGGAAATCCGGATGGGAACTATCGTATATATGACCGGAGAGAACGCCGCCGGTGACTATCTTGAGCTTACACTTGAAAAGGTTGCGGATAAGGCTGGCGCCTACACCCTCCAACCCAGCGTCCAAGCCGACGACTCCCCTTTCCCCGGAGCCGGGTTCGACAGTCCTGTCCAATATGTCCGGCATCAAGGGATGAACTTTCTGGCCGTGAGTGGCATATTCGGAGATATCGTGGAGATTCTCACGCTCACTCCAGACAACCTCAAGAATTGTCTTGGACAGCAGGAATTCGCTGAGTCACAATCACTATATGACCTTGCTGACGGAATGCTTCTAAACAGTGCCCTGCTGGCAGGATGCTCAGATCTTGAACTCGACGACTTGGCCAGGAACAAATTGAACAAGAAGACCACTTCGGTCATCGAGCGATACAATCTCCAGCTCGTGAAAGGCATTATAGCTTTCCGGAGCGCGATGGAATCATTCAACAATCCGGACGGCTTGGGAGGAGACGGCCGTGGAGAAGATGAGATTGAGCTCGAGAACAATGTCAAGGCTCGCATTACCCAGATATTCAAGGATGTCGCCCGTCGTAACGCTGGTGGTGAGGGGAATCCCACACCGGAGGATATTGAGAATCTCTACACCACAACCCTTTGGAGAAACACGGTGGCCAGGGTGATGGCTAAAGATGAAGGATCCGAGGAAATGTGGTTTTTCGACCACGATTACTGGACATTCAGCCAGGATCCATCTCCGGACCTTAAGGTCATAAAGATTGAGGTGGAGGAATTGGATGACGTACACGCGACAGCCTTCGTCAGGTTCACAAATTGGCCTGGGAGCAAGCCCCAGACTATGTGGATTGCTCTCGAACTGGAGGACGGAGAGCTGAGAATCAATAATTTCCGGGATTACGATGATGCCTTTGATGAGGGCTATTTCGACTATCTCCAGGAAATGCGCGAATACCTTGGTGACATCTAAGGAATCATGAACTCTGTACTGACCGCTCTTTTGATTCCCTTCTTAGGCACAGCCCTAGGCTCCGCCTTCGTGTTTTTCATGAAGAAGGATATGCCCGCAAGACTCCAGAAAGCTCTTCTGGGCTTTGCCTCAGGCGTGATGGTCGCGGCGTCAGTCTGGTCATTGATCATCCCGGCGATAGACATGGGATCCGGGAAAGAATCGGTCATCCCGGTCGTTATCGGACTGCTGGCAGGCTTCGCCTTCCTGCTTTTTATTGACCAGATAACCCCGCACATACATCCCGTCGGCGGGCCGGAGGGTCCTAAGAGCAAACTCTCCCGCACCACGATGCTTGCGCTTGCCGTGACCATCCACAATTTCCCTGAGGGAATGGCTGTAGGAGTCGCGATAGCCGGAGCCATGAACGCTGATTTCAGCATGGCTGGTGCCCTGGCACTCTCCTTGGGAATAGCTATCCAGAACATTCCGGAAGGAGCTATCATATCTATGCCCCTCCGAGCCGCAGGCAACAGCCGCAGGAGGTCATTCATGATCGGAAGCCTTAGTGGAATAGTGGAGCCTTTAGGAGGTGCGCTGGTGCTCCTGCTGGCTTCTTCCGCAACCTCGGCAATGCCCTACCTGCTCCCATTCGCGGCAGGTGCGATGCTATATGTCGTTATAGAAGAATTGGTTCCGGAAGCCTCACAGGGTGAGCATTCCAACATCAGTACCATCGGATTCGCCCTCGGCTTCGCCCTGATGATGGTGCTCGATGTCGTAATGGGCTAGCCTATTCGTCACTCCAGCCGGTCCTGGTCCGATAAACCATCTCACCAAGATCGGTGTCAAAATACTGGAAACCAATATCCACAAGTTTAGTCGGTCTCATTGAGGTGGGACCGGTTTTCCTGGCTATAAGATTCTCGGAACGGAACCATTCTCCGGCCCCCTCACTCAAGTCGCCCCAGATGTTTCCCTCATATGTCTTCCATGTGATGGAATCTATCAGGTAATATGAAATATAACCCCTGAAGCGTCCGTCACCCACATCCTTGGCTATCCAATCGCAGTACCAAACATCTTCGGCCCCCTCCTCACAGTTGAAGTCTATGATACTCACCGTGTTGAGCTGTCCGCGGCCAAAAGTGAGAGCCCTCCTCACATGCTCGGCGCAACAGTTCACAAGAGTCAGGTTATGGATTCCGGTGGTGTTACGGGATCCTTCTCCGATGCTGTCGATATCGTCTATCTCGCCGAAAACAAAACCATAAAGGCATCTTTGCGCGGTGCATTGCTCCATGATAAGGTGCTCACCGGCAAGGTGGAAAGCTGTCCCGAGACCAATCAATTTGCAGTGGGATATGAAATAATTGAAACCGTTGTTTCCACCATTGCAGGCCCTGATTCCCACGCATCTGGGATTCAGACCTTCAGTGCTGTTGAAGTTTCCTCCGGTCACCATGAATATATTCCTCACACTCATCTCAGAGGCATATTTCCCATCGATCACAACCAAGCGCTTAGTGTATCCCGGGATGACGAAAGACAGGTCGAAGAGGTTGTAGTTGGCCAATGAATATATCCAGGAAGGCTCACTGCCGATGATGGAGATGTCATCTTCTTCGGTGAAGGTCTCGTAAAGATCCTTTGTCACGATGAACTCAGCGCCGTCATGGTTCGAGTTGAACGACAGATTGGTAGCCTTGCGGGCTCCCCCCACTCCCTCAATCGTCACTAGGCCAGGCTTGTGGGGAAAGAACAAACCATACTTGTATGTCTTTCCGTTTCTTTCGATTTCAGTGAGGGAAGAAACGTAATATGAGCCAGGCAGAAGGGTTATCTTTCCTCCTTTCGCCGAAGCGAGACCATCAATCAGGTTGTTCAGCAACGCGCAATCAGATTTCCCGTCGCAGACATAATCCGCGGAAGCCTTATCAGCGTCCGAAGAATTGGATGCGGCCACCTTGATCAGCGATCCGCCAGCATGGAGGCTCAAAAACGCGAAAATAAGCGCCAAAGAAAGTGTCAGACGTTTCATAAGTGGTTATGTGGTAATATAGTGTTATTAATAAACTCCAGAGCCGAGCATCTCATCATCTTCGGAATACCATGCGGCGAACTGGCCGGAAGATATTCCTCTCTGAGGCGTGTCGAACAGGATGAATAACCCCACCGGGCGCTTCACGAGCCAGGCATCCTGCAGGGGTTGACGGTAACGGATCCGGACGCGATAACGGCGGATCTCCCCATCAGCCATTTCCAGATCCTGCCTTATCCAATGGATGTCTTTCGGGACAATTTTCACGCAACAGCGAGATAGGCCTTTGTGGCCGTGACCTTCTCCGACATAGATAATATTCCTGTCAATATCAGTTCCGATGACGAATATGGAATCTTGATGGCCACCGATATTGAGTCCTTTGCGCTGACCGATCGTATAGAACTGTGCCCCGTCATGATGGCCGACAATCTTACCGAGCGGATTCTCCTTGTAACGTATTTTCTTGATATGTTTCTTGCCGCTGCGATAGACCTCAGTCTCAAACTTAATTCCCGAATAATCAATGGGTTCCGCCAATTTTATCCAAGCCTCGTCACTCAGCGCGGTCAGTTTTCCCGCATCAAAAACGTTTCTAGTGGCGGTGGCGGCAATGCGCCGGGGCGGACATTTTCCCGGATAGGGCGCGAAGCGCAGGGAGCCCCGGCGCCTTTTGCCGCCATCGCCCTCTTGAGTAGCCTCAATCGAGCGATTATTGAAATCGGCGCCCCCCGAGTCCTCGGAGGAAAAGGCGGTAATCATATTCGGCTCACCGGGAGTCGCCAGGAGTGAAGACAGGGTGTCGTGGACAAACTTGTATTGAGCATTATCTTGAAAATAAGTGTCATACACCTCGACCACATCACCTTCCTTGGGCTCAAGTTTCTGCTTCAAGAAAGTAGGCAGGTCAACCTTTCCGACAAAACATATTCCCTGAGAGTCTTTCTTGTCAGCGGAAGGAAGGTCGGCGAGATGGGCGATCTGTCGCACCTCCGGCTTAGTCAAATGACCTATCGGGAACAAAGCCTTGCCGAGCTGTTCCTGGGTCAGTTGGCACAAGAAGTAGCTCTGATCTTTGTTCGGGTCAGTTCCTTCTAGGATGCGCCACTGAGGTAATCCATTGATAACCACTTGTTTCCCAGTACCATCCAATAAAGGTGCCCGGCGGCAATAATGCCCGGTGGCAACCATGTCAGTGCCCAGTTTGCGAGCGGCTTCAAAGAAAGCATCGAACTTTATCTCCCTGTTACAGAGAATGTCCGGATTAGGAGTACGTCCAGCGGAATACTCATTGAACATGTAGTCGACGACCCTCTGGCGATACTCTTTAGACAAGTCCACAAAATAGAACGGTATGCCTATCTTCCTGGCGACTATCTCGGCGACAAAGCGGTCTTCTTCCCATTCGCAATCCCCATGAAGGGTAGCGTCAGCATCGTGCCAGTTCTGCATGAACATGGCGAAGACATCATAGCCCTGCCGCTTCAGAAGCAGGGCGGCGACACTGGAATCAACTCCTCCTGACAGGCCGACGCAAACTTTCATATTCAAGGCAAAGATACTCAATCGCTGGAATTTGAACAATTATTGTTATATTTGAAATCGCCACATTAGAATCAACGCGCTGATGAAGACAATCAAACTTGACATCAACTACGAGGAATACAGCTCTCTTGAAGAGATGGATCCTGAGGATCAGATGCTGGTAAAGGAGGCTATTGAGGCCCAGAAGAGCTCGTACGCCCCCTATTCCGGTTTCAACGTCGGAGCTGCCCTCCTGCTTGAGGATGGCACCGTGGTGCGGGGATCGAATCAAGAGAATGCGGCTTATCCTTCCGGCCTTTGCGCTGAACGGACCGCCATGTTCGCCGCCAACGCCAACTATCCCGGGAAGGCGATGATCGCCCTCGCCATTGTAGGCGGCTTCAACCACACGTTAGCCCAGACGCCATGTACCCCTTGCGGCGCATGTCGCCAAGTTATGGCCGAATATCAGACCCTTGGAGGGAAACCATTGAGAGTCATTATGTTTGGCGAAAAGAAGGCCTGGCGGTTCTCGAAGGTCGACGACATACTTCCATTCATTTTTGACAGTTTCAACGAAAAGTAGTATATTCGCGTCCAGGGAAAGTCGTACACGACCAGCTCCCTCTGAATCCCCCCAGGGCCGGAAGGCAGCAAGGGTAGGAGGTCGTAGCGGTGCGATGTGCTAAGCTTTCCCTTTTTTCATTTAACAGACCTTAATATGAGAAAGTATTTGATCCTTGTCGCAATCGGTCTGACGGCCATCGCCTGCGCTCCCAAGGGAGAAAACGTCACCACAACAGTCATTCCCGCTGAATACAAATCTGATAATTTAGCTAATATGGAAAGAGTTCAAGAGTTCCTCCACAGCACTGGTTGTTATTTCCTCGCCACAGTTGACGGGGATCAACCTCAAGTCCGTCCCTTCGGAACGGCTGAAATCATTGAGGGCAAACTTTATATCCAGACAGGTCATGTGAAGAATGTGGCCAAACAAATCGCCGCCAATCCTAAGGTCGCCATCTGCGCTTACAATGGAAGCCAGTGGCTACGTGTCACGGCTACGCTCGTAGAGGATCCCAGGGTGGAGATCAAAAAGGCGATGCTGGATGCCAATCCTAGCTTGCGTTCGATGTACAATGAGAATGACGACAACACTGCCGTCTATTTTCTCACGGATGCTAAAGCGACAATTAGTTCCTTCACTGACGCCCCGATCGAGATTAATTTCTGATCCTATCCCAGGAACTGCTTTTTGAAAGTCTCGAGTTTGGCCTCAACCGCGGCGGAGTCAGCGGCCGTGGCACCGAAGTAGAACTTGATCTTAGGCTCTGTTCCAGAAGGACGGACCGTCACCACATCTCCCTCGGCATCAAAGTATTGCAATACATTTGACTTGGGAAGACCGGTCTTTTCGGGCTGGTTATAGTCCACGACTTTCACGACAGGTGATCCGCCCAGTTCCTTGGCGGGATTGGTCCGCATGTCCTCCATAATCTTCGCTATCTCCTCGGCTCCGGACTTGCCCTTGCGAACCAGGTAGACCATGGACTCCTTGCGATAGCCGAACTCCTCGTAGATCTTATCCATAAGCTGATAGAGAGTCAAACCCTGATCCGCGGCCCATGTGGCGCACTCGGCCACCATAGCGCAAGCGATCGGTGCATCCTTGTCGCGAACGAACTCACCGATATTGAATCCATAGCTTTCCTCACCTCCGCAGATGAACTCCTTCTTGCCCTCATTCTCACGAACCACTTCGCCAATCCATTTGAAACCGGTCAGCACATCGTAGCACTCCACACCGAATTTTTTGCAGATGTCAGCGATAAGCTGGGTCGTGACAATAGTCTTGACGCAATATTTGGTGCCGTCAAGCTTTCCAAGTTCCTTCCAGCGGGTCAGGATGTAATAAGTGAGCATTGACGCGGTCTGGTTGCCGTTGAATTGGACCATCTTCCCGCTGTTGTCACGCACAGCGATACCGAGGCGGTCAGCGTCGGGGTCAGAAGCCATCACGATGTCAGCTCCAACCTCATCGGCCCTTTCCAGCGCCATTTTCATGGCCGCAGGCTCCTCCGGATTCGGGGAAACGACCGTCGGGAAATCACCGTCGCTCACATCCTGGGCGGGAACGTTATACACATTGGTGAATCCGAGCCTCTTGAGGCACTCGGGGACAATCCTGACACCACAACCATGCAAAGGAGTATAGACAATCTTTATATCATTGTGCCTTGCCCTGGATTCAGGACTCAAAGTAAGGGAAAGAATATCGGTCATATAGGCCTCATCGACCTTCTTGCCCATAAGCTGGATCTCTCCACAACGCTCCCCTTTCTCAAATTTGACCTGAGAAGGATCAGAGACCTTGCCGACCTCAGCGATTATGTCTTTGTCAACAGGAGGGACAATCTGAGCTCCGTCAGACCAATAGACCTTATAGCCATTGTACTCCTTGGGATTGTGGGAGGCTGTGACCATTATTCCGGCCACAGCGCCCATGTACCTGATTGAATAGCTCAGCTCAGGAGTGGGACGGATATTGTCAAACAGGAACACATTGATTCCGTTGGCGCTCAAGATGTCAGAAGCGATCTTGGCGAACATCTTGGAATTGTTGCGGCTGTCATAGGAGATACAGACCCTGATGTCATCACCTTGGACATGTCCCAAGATATAATTCGCGAGACCCTGGGTGGCCATTCCGACAGTGTATTTGTTCATCCTGTTGGTTCCGACTCCCATAATGCCTCGAAGGCCGCCAGTGCCAAACTCAAGGTTCCTGTAAAAAGCGTCTTCGAAACCTACCGGGTCGTTATTCCTAAGTTCGAGGACTTTCATCTTGGTCTCGGGATCGAAATCCCCTTCCAGCCACTTCTGGGCCACTGCGTTATAATCCTGTGACATAAAAAACGGTTTTGTCAAATATACTTAAAAAACTTCAAATCCGGTGACAGACAAGAAGGAAATTCGCTGATTCGAAAGGTGTCTCAACCTTGACTCCGAAAATATGGGCGTCATCCCCTGACTTGGCCCCTAGACGGGCTCTAAGCTCATCGCTGGACATAGGGATGTTCCTGGCGCTGACCTCCGACTTCGGGAACCTCTTGGAAACGTCCCGGAAAGCGGCTTTCCCCATCTTCAGAACCTCCTCAACCTCAAACAATTTACCCATTCCAGACAAGGGTCCGAGACGCTTCTGGGCCTCGTCCCGTGAAATGAAATCCCTGAAAGAGAGCAGCTGGGTGAAACGAGCTAGCTTAACCAAGTCAAACCTTTCACAAAGAATGTTGAGAACACCGGCTTTCATGATGGATTTCCCAGGCTCAAAAACGTACTTGAAGTTAGCTGATTCCGGAAGTGCCGGCTTTGATGAGCGGATCTCCCGCTGCCCGAAAGACAGTGACCCACCATCCTCCCGACAAGTTATTGAATAATCCCCCTTCCACTCCCTGTCTATCCAAACTAGAAGCTCCTTACACTCCCCACCGCAAGCCACGACATGTATTTCCCTAACCCAGTCGCGCTGCTCATAAGTATTGTTTAGCCTCTCCACGACCATGCTTATGTCTGCCATCGGGGACAGTTTCAGCAGCAAATGCCTGGAGCTCGCCAGAAGCGAAGGCAGAATAGACAGGACATCAGGCGAGCAATCCTCAAGAAGGAAAACCTTGTTTCCATCGGATGACCGCCTTGCAGGATCAAGGAATATGATATCCGGATCAAATGATCCCAGGACAGCGCTGATGGAACCAGAGGTAACTTCTTGATCCGAAAAACGTACATTCTTTACCCCCAGCTCAGAATAATTATGCTTTACCGCGGCGACTAGTCGAGGATCACGCTCATTATAAAGGACTTCCGATGCTACTGTGGAAAAAGCCCAACAGTCGACCCCGAGACCTCCAGTCAAGTCAGCGATCCTTCCGGGGACCTCACCGAGAATCCTCTTGGCAAGGTTCGCCTTGTAACGGGCAGTGACAGAAGAACTACATTGCTCAGATCCAAGAGCCGTAGGATAGACCAATGAAGGTGTCTCATACCACTCCGGGACCTTGTCCTTGAGTTTTCTTCTCGCCTGGATCGTATTCACAGCCAACTCTTTCGAGTCGAAACCAGCCAAAAAAGGATCGTCAATCGAAGGCCACCTGGCACAAGAAAGCAGAAGCCGGGAGACATCGGCCTCAGCATTCTCGGAAATGAATCTCTCGAAGTCGTCCATGTCAAAGAAGCTTCTTGATAAAGGTTTCGGCGTCATCAGGATCGACATGGAATACCTTTAACACATCCGAATAATCTTTACAGGCCAATAGTTCCTTAACCAGGGAGTCTCCCCCATTTTCCCACGCGCACTCGACAAACAGCGCCCCAAGCATACCTTCAAGTGGAACCACAACGGTCGACTCCACTCCCTTTAAAGGCATGGTAAGGTCATAGAACAGATCCTCATCGGAGAAATCGATTTCCGCATGCGATTCTATGAATAGTTTCAATGACTTCTTCAGAGATTCGTAAGAATTGGTCATGTAACCGCCATGGAAGGTAGCGAAGCCCTCCTGAATCATCGCGAAAGCTTCCGGCCTGCAGGTACGGACAACAAGAAGCGCTAGTTCATGAAGGTCATCATAGTAGTTGGAAACCAATGTGTTAGGCCCGAATGTGCGGCCGTAGAACTTGAAATCAGCGGCTTTCGGAACGGCCGAACTCATCAAGGGGTTCGAATACGCGTTAAACAGGAACCCTGAGAACTGTTCACACTGATCCACAGTGGGAGCGACGACATAGCGGATCCGACGGTCAAAACCGAATCCATATTCATTGGAAAGGGCATCCACGAAACGAGCCACAGTCACGGCGTTGGAAAGGGGAACCTTGCATCCCGGAGCGCAATAATAGTCCAGCTTCCCTACCTCGGTCTTCGCAAGCGTAGGGATAACCGCATCCAACCAGTTGCAAAGCCTGAAAGGATTGTGACGCGACTCTTTCTCCTCTGACCTTGCCACGGCCATGGCACATACCCTGTACACACACTCGTTCCAACCGTAGAAATCCTCACCGGGAAGCTTGCTGCCAGTCATCACGGAGAGTTGATAAGTTCCGGGGGCTATCTTCCTCACATCCAATACCTTATTCTCCCGAAATGAAGAATATAAAAGCACGCCGTCATCGAACTCAGCCAGATAGTCCTGCATTCCATTAACCCACATTGAGCGTCTCTCCTGCTCGGACACAGAAGCGGAAGAATAGGAATCCACATAATTCTTCCACAATTCAGTCACCATTCTCACCGAGTCCTTCTCCTCCCTGGACATCACGGCCAAGTCGGTATCGTAGTTCCTGAGGCCAGGCACCTGCCGGCTCCGGGTCACCTTTTGAGCCGCCCCGGAGAAAGACAGCGACAGCATCAGAACGACGCAAAATGTGGATTTGATATTCATTACTCTCCCTTAAGGTATTTCAGCCAGAAAGCCCTGTTGGCGGCGCTGAAATGGCGACCCTGATAACCACGGTAACCATGCATGCCGTCAGGATAGATCATAAGCTCGAACTTCTTTCCGCCAGCTTGGAGAGCATCGATGAGCTTGAGCGTGTTCTGGAAATGGACATTATCATCTCCAGTGCCATGAGTGATCTTCAACATCACGGAACCGTCGTAATTCTCCTCTGTTACAGGATATTCCTTTGCGGCATTCGTCACCTTGGTTCTCTCATAACCCTCGGGATTGTCCTGAGGTGTGGACATGAATCGCTCTGTGTAATGGGTGTCGTAAAGTGCCCACTCATAGACTCCACCTCCAGCTATTCCGTAATGGAAAGCTTCCGGATGCTTCATCACCAGCAGTGCGGTCATAGTGCCGCCGAATGAGAAGCCCTCGACGCCAATCTTGTCGCCATTGACATATGGAAGCTTCTTCAGGTACTCTGCCCACTCGACAAAGTCCTCGACCTCAATCTCGTCCAGATGCTTGTAAATCATGTCAAGACCGGCCCTTCCGTTATAACCGGAAGCCCTGCAATCCAATACAACCTCGATAATACCGTTGTCTGAATACCATTTGTAGGGGTTTGTGGAACGAAAACGGTCATGGACCTGAGGAGAATCCGGGCCACCGTAAAGGTCAACATGGACCGGATACCTCTTGGACGGATCAAAACCCGTGGGATAAGCCATGAGGGCTGGCAACTCGAACCCGTCATGAGTAGTCATCGTGATGATTTTCGGGAGCGCCGGGGATGCCGGGTCGAAATCAGGACCGGCGGAATCAGCGACTTTGAATGACTTGGAAGGCTTGGCCAAATCGAACAGCCAGACCTGGTCAGGCGTGTTGCAGTTGCCCTGGGCGGCCACAATGTACTTCTTGTCAGGCGAGACACTCGGCTGGGAAACATTAAGTCCCGGATCGGATATCGCTCTTACGGTTCCCTTTGTCGCCATGAAAACGCCTGTCCTTACATGGGAGCCTCTCTCAGCGGTATAGATCACCTCTGAGGTGGTACCATCGAAATTCTTCGAAGGTTTCCCTTCTTTGACGGAGATCAGGTTCATCCTCCAGTTGTCTCCGGAAGTCAGTCTCTTACAGGTCTTTCCATCGTAGGAGAGGTAATATGCCTGCTCCCATCCGGTCTCGAAAGAGCGGACCATATAGAGGCCGTCTCGTCCGAAAACCATTCCTGAAATCCAGTCCAGCCAGGTCTTGTAAGTCTCATGGTAGATGTGAGTCTTGGATCCGTCAGCCGGAGACACGGAGTAAAGATCAAGGGTGTTCTGGATACGCGGTTCTCTTTGGATAAAGAAAGCCTTACTATCAGCGCCCCAGAAAGGCGTGCCGAAATACTGGTCGTCATTCTCGTCGAAATCAGCCCAGGCGGTATGGCCATCATCCAGATTGTATATTCCGATCTTGACCTTGGGGTTGGCATCCCCGCACTTCGGGTAGCGGGTCATCCTGACAGATCCGCCAGTAGGAGACATATCCTCCAGATCTACAGCTCCACCGGCATTCTGCCCGTAACCGAGCTGGAGACCGGAACGGTCAGCGCCCGTCGCGACCGGAGAGTAAATCGGGAAGAAAGGCACCTCAGTGTTGTCGAAACGGTAGAAACCGATCTTTTTCGAGTCAGGAGACCACCAGAAAGCGCAATACCTTGTCCCTCGGCCAAGGATCTCCTCATAATAGACCCATGAAGAATATCCGTTTAGTATCACATCGGAACCGTCAGAAGTCAGACGAGTCTCTTCCTTAGTGGCGACATCCACAATCCAAAGGTCATTATCCCTTGTGAAAGCCATCTTGGTGGAGTCCGGAGAATATCTAAGATTCTCAGCCCCTTTCACCTGGAAAGGAACACCTGTCCCTGGCATGCCCGGCATTGGCCTGGCAGTGGGAGCCACTGTAACACCACTACGTTTGTGGGTGGCGGCATCAAGAACGAAATCATCCTTTGACACCCCTCTGAAATCATAGGTGAAAGCGACCTGGTGGTCACCAGTCCATCTCCACATCGCAGGGATGCGGTTCAACTCCTGCGCCGACATGATAGTGGCGGCGAAAAAGGACAGCATTAAAACAAGTTTCTTCATGATAATCTATTTGTCACTAAAATAATCATCTTTGAAATTGACCAGATAAACTTTCTCCACAGCCCTGGTCAAAGCGGTATAAAGCCATTTAAGGTCATCAACCGTCAACTCATCCTGCCAGAAAGGATTATCGACGAAAACGCAACTCCATTGTCCTCCCTGACTCTTGTGGCAAGTGATGGCGTTGGCGTATTTCAATTGAAGGGCGTTGAAATACGGATCCTCCCGGACCGCCTCATAGCGTTTCTTCTTCGTGGTGAGATGGGAATAATCCTCATTGACTCCGTTGTAGAGCATGTTCTGCTGCTCGTAAGTGAGGGAAGCGGCCTCAGAAGAAAGGGTGTCGAGACAGACCTTTGCCGTAATCTCCGCATCGTCATAATCCGGGAAACTCAACCTCGCGTCAGCGAAACTCAGCCCGTATCTTTCCTCGAAGTTCTTGATTGAGACCAACTTGGCGATATCCCCATTGGCTATGTAATCCATCCCCTCGACTCCTCCGGTGAATTGGTAGCAATTCTTCACAATCATCAGTTTCTCTCCCCTGACGAGTCTTTCCTCATCGTATAACACCTGAGCCCGGATACCCGCGTTGTAGCGATTAGCCCTCTTGTTGGACCTGCACAGGACGATAGCGTCATCTTTTGAATAATCAGTGAAATATGCCTGATTAAGAGTATCCAGGAGCTCACCTCCTGTGATCCGCTTGATGTCGTCGAAGCCCTCTGTCCTCAGGCCGATCTCATCAGGAGTGAAGGTCACGCCACCATAAGGATCGCTCGTTATCAACCCCCTGATTCTCGTGGCGTTCCATAATACTCCAGACTCTTTCTGCTGACGGACTACTTCCTTGAGACCACTGTACATCACTCCCCCGAAACCGTCCATATAATCAGGTGACAAAGCCGGGGAGGCATCCAGGCCAACTGGAGGGAGCTGGGCGGAATCCCCTATCAGGATAAGACGGCAATCATTGCCGGCCCTGACGAAATCCACCAGATCCTTGAGCAGATCCCCCGTGCCGAAAGAGGCGGTTCCTTGCCGGCCATTATCTTCGATACCGATAAGGGACACCTCGTCAACGATAAACAGTTTATGGGACTGTTTGTTGGGAGCAAGTGAGAACTGGCCAAAACCATCGGAACCTATTGATTTCTGGCGATATATGCATTTGTGGATGGTACTGGCCGGCTTGTTGGCGTATAGGGATAAGACTTTGGCGGCCCTTCCTGTCGGAGCAAGCAATACGCATATCTCCTCATATTCCGGCCCATCATCTTTACGACTTACTGGCCGGAGCTCGTCCAGAGCCTCTATCACAGCTGCCATGGCGGTTGTCTTTCCGGTACCGGCATATCCGTTGACGACAAGGATGTCATGCTCGTCTCCAGCCAGGAAATCAGCCACGTCAGTAAACAACCGATCCTGGTCAGCGGTAATATCGTAAGGGAAACAAGCCCTGAACCTCTTGTAGAAAAAACCGCTCCTGTCCATCACTTGGCGGTCTTGCCGGTAATCATCATCAGGACCGCAAGCACAGGATAGATCTCGACACGGCCCAGGAACATATCGACTGTGTACATCAGCTTTGCACCGGTCGGCTCCGCCCCGAAATTGCCGAACACTCCGAGATCCCTGATAGCGGGTCCGACGTTACTTAAAGAGGTAAACGTGGCCGCGATAGCGTTGGAATTGCCGGGATTAACGGCCAGATTAATCGCCAAAGAGATGATGATCAACATCATATACAAGGCGATATAGAGGATGTGGGGGGCAATGTCCTCCTGCCTGACAACTCTCTTGTTGATCCTCACCTCGTTGACCGAGGCGGGATGAAGCACAGTCTTAAGCCTGTAATGGACCTCTTTGCAGAGCAACAGGGCCCTGTCGGACTTTATACCACCGGTGGTGGAGCCAGCCATACCGCACCATATTCCCACAAACACGAGAAGGGCGGAAGGTAAAGATGGCCAGACACCATTGTCAGATATTCCAAAACCGGAAGTCGAGGCATAGCTAATCACATGGAAAGAGCTGGCTAGCATGGACCTTCCCCACGATTCTTCGACTCCATTGGCCTTGAGAGATACCGCCACGATGATGCTGGTCACGATAATGATCCAGATATAGAACTTGAACACATCGTTCTTGAAAGGCTTCAACGATTTGGTCACTATCGCCACATAGATCATCCCGAAATGGATGGAGGAAAGAAGCATGAAGAACATTGTGATCAAGTCGATAGCCACGGAATCAAAGGCTCCTATCGACAAGTTCTTTGTGCTGAAACCACCTGTCGCTGTCACACTCATGGCGTGGTTGATTGCATCGAAAGGGCTCATCCCGGCAATCAGATAGCAGATAAAGGACGCCACCAGCATTCCGAGATAGACATTCGAGAATATGCTTACAGTCCTGTTGATTCCGGACCGGTATTCCTTCTTGGAGAGGGAGGAAAGCTCCAAGTTAGTCAAACGAAGCTTCATCTGCGATGAACCAGGGATGACTAGCAGGAGGAAGACCACGACTCCCAAACCTCCGATGAAATGGGTTGAGGAACGCCAGAAAAGAAGGCTCTTGGGCAAAGCCTCGATGTCATCAAGGATGGACGCGCCTGTGGTAGTGAATCCGGACACACTCTCGAACCATGCGTTCACGACAGTGAACGGCCCGCCCCAAAGGGCGTATGGTAGCATGCCGAAAATAAAGGAAAGGAGCCAGGACAGGAAAATAATGAGATATCCTTCCCTGAGGCTGATCTCAGGGGCTCTCCTGACGAATATGAAAGGGAATATTCCGACTGTGAAAGTGATGGTGAAACTGATCAGCAGGGCGGCGAGAGCACTATCGTTGCCATTCGCCACCGAGACCAGTATGGAGAAGAACATGAACAGGGCGCTGACCAGCAGCGCCACGCCCACATACCTCGATATCACCTTCACATTCATACTCCGGTGTTATTGATCCTGTTCCTGAGGTCAGATACTCTCTTGCGCAATTGCTGGTTTTCCCCAGCGAGTTCAGTGATGCCGTCGTTCAATTCGGAAAGCTGGTCGTCCCCATCAAATGTGTAAGAATATTTCTTGTTGAAAGACCGGTAATTGCTCAAACCGTCAAGCATCTTGTAGATAGGGTTGACATAATACACGAGCAGGAAGAACAGCAGCATCAAGACGAGGAGCAGCCCGACCGCGACGGCGACAGCGCCAGGAATAATGCTCCTGTAGAAACCCCTCTGGAAAGTCTCGGAATTCTTCTTGAGCTCAAGGTACACAGCGTCGCTCAGACTGTCGATATAGCCGTTAAGTCGCTGGTACTGAGGCTGGAGACGTTCAAAATACCAGGTCCTGGTGTCGATGAAGTCGGACTTGAGGACATCGCTTAGCTCCAGGGAAGTCAACATGTAGGCTGAATAGGCGTACATCACAGAGTCAGTCAATGGGGAGATCAGGTTTGAGGCCGTCGAGGCTCTCAGCGAATCACAATAATTCACGAATTCCTGTTGCCGGAAATCCGGGATATCACTCACCTCCTCATCACCGATGACCGCCAGAATGTCAAGGTTGTACTGGCTGGAGACCTCCGTCAGTTTCTGGGCGACACCGATATTCTTGATGTTGGCCGCGATCAGGCTGGACACATAGTCACTCATCCTGGAATACTCCATGATGGATATGAAACTGGAAGTCAACAAGGCGATGGCGATGGCGCAAAGGCTCAACGTCAACTTCGTCCTCATCGACAGCTTGGTCTCCTTGACTCTATTTACAATCTTCTTGAACATTCAAAGCGATAATATTCAATTTACAAATATAAGAAAATTCCATAATCATTGAGGTCCCCCCTCTCAGGATAGGAATCGAAATACGTGGAGTCCATGTAGACGGCGAATGAGGTAATATTCCTTATTCCATAACTCTTGTAAGTCTCAAGGTCTGACTTGAACACCTCGGGATGCCATGGAAGCCGCACGGCAGGTTTCTTCCAGCCACTCGCCAGGGAAACGTCCAGCCAATATTCCAGAGCAACGGCGGTTTCCGACGGAAAGACTTTCAGATTAGCCTCCAACAGCTCAATGACTTCCCTATGGGACATCCTGCCTTTCCGGCCAGGAGCATCCAGATCAGAAAGCGGACGGTCCCACTGCCGCTCAATAGGAGCGAACTCCAGGAATATTCCTTCTGAAGGCTTCACTTTCTCTGGGGGGACCATAGTTTGCTGGTATGCCAGATGGGCCAAAGACGCCTCCGGGTCCACTGTCCTGATGGCCTCTATCATTCTATTCTCTATAATGAGCGCCTGCTCGCTAGCGGAATACTCCCGGCAGGACGGACAGAAACACGGTTCAGAGTTATCGTCCAGCCATAAATAGTACCGGTGGTTAGTCGCGGGAAGATCCATGGCAAGTTCGGCGGCTTTTGAAGCGATCAGCCCAAGTGCCTTCTCCGAATGGACGCAACAATTGAAATCAGTGACACGGCGCCCGGACTCATCCATCCTGAACATGGTCGAGTCCTCCTCAAACAAGAATCTCGGGAGCAACTCCCCCATCGCATGAAGCTGATGCTCGACATCGATGCCATAGGCCCTGCATTCGTCCAGAAAGGTCTTGCCTTTCTCAGAACGCATGAATCCAAGTACCTGCGATGGGCTGATGTGGGTGCCGATAGTGTTTATCCCATTCTCCTTGGCTATTTTCGGCCAGTCCACCGTCTCAAGATCCTCCACCGACAGCACGACGCCCTTCATCTGAAAAAAGGATGACTTATCAGCTCGTGCCTTAAAGAACACGTTTGGTTGGTGAAAATCAGCCTTCTTGTCATCAGTTAGTTTCAACGAATACCAATTCACTTTCCCATCCGGGCGGAAATCAGCCCTGAACACGCCCATAAGGAAACCTCCATCGAAATCGACTCCAAACTCCGACAATTCCTCCAAAGACACGCTCCCGGCGATTGAATAGCCGTCCGGAAGTATCTCATGGCAATATGTCAAAGTGCTGAAATTCCAGTCATAATCGAATTCCCGGTAAAATGTGCATTTATAATCCAGGACTCTCCCGGCAGGATCCATCTCGGCACCGATGTAGGTGTCCAGTTCTCCCGGGTGAGAGAAGAAAATCTCAGCCCTGTCCTCGGGTTCAACATCTTTCTCGTTCTGGAAATCGCCATTCAAAGTCAACGTGGAATCCTTCACATCAAAGCGGAAGATAAACAGACTGTCCGTTACCATGCATCGGAACTCGGTCTCATCATCGAGTCCGTTCCAAGGAGCGTGGAAAACCTTAACCGGAGTCAGCACATCCCACACATGGGAATCCAGAAGTTCCTGCAGATCAGGAGCTACCGGGGAATATGGGATGAGATATTCGTCCTCTTGCCGGGACTGGCAAGATACAATGATGGACAAAGACGCAATGACAGCGCCTATATTCTTGAAAAAAGTCATCGCAAAGACTCAAGTATATTACCAATCTGATAAAGGCCTCTGGGGACGTGGAAGCAACCCTTCCACTTGCCTCCCTTCAGAGGAAGCAGCACTTCTCCACGGCGGTTCAGGTAACCGTACCACTCAGGGAACTCATTGTCCTTGAAATGGTTCCATAGATAATCATCCAATTTGAGGAACCATTCGAGACATTTCTTCTCGCCAGTCAACTGATAACCTTTTATCATCGCGATAGCGGCCTCGATGTGGACCCACCATAGTTTCTGGTCCCACTCAAGCTCCTGTGGCGGACAACCTCTCCGATCCATGAAATAGAATATCCCACCATATTCCTTGTCCCAACCATAATCAATCACCCTGAGGGAAATCTCGACCGCCTTCTTTATCAAGTCCTTATCGTTCTTCCTCAACCCAAGGTTCATGATGAACCAAAGAGCCTCAAGATCGTGACCGGGATTAATCCTACGCCCCTCAAAACAGTCAACAAGACCGCCGTCTACAGAAGACACGTTCTCCACCATCACACCGAGATCCGGCTGGTAGAAAACGTCCAGAACCTCATGGAGGCAATCCTCGATAGTCTTCTCCATCAAAGCCGGGTCATTGATTATCTCCTCAACTTCCAGGGCCATATTGCAGATTATCATCGGCAGGGCAAAATCTTTCATCGGACGGGTCCCCGGAACAGCTTTCAGCCACGGTCCCTTAGGATTGGAACGACGCTCAAGAATCCTGCGGAAAGTCTCTCGGGCAACTGAGGCATAACGGTCGTTACCTGTAGCTTTAGCGAGCTGGGCGAAAGCCATGCAGGCAAAGGTGTTCGAGAATATGTTATAGGGATGTATCAGAGGCTTCCCCTCTCGGGTCAGAGAGAAATAGAAGTCATAATCTCCCGTATAACCGTGCTTTAGAAGGAATTCAGCTCCTTGGGTGGCACACTCCAGCCAAGCGGGATCTTTCCTGAATGAGTTGTAAAGCATGGAAAACAACCAGACTTCCCTTCCTTGAAGCCAGACGAACTTGTCCGTGTCGAAAACGGACCCGTCACGGTCAAGGCAGGTAAAGTATCCGCCATATTCCTTGTCTTGTGACTTCTCAAGCCAGAAAGGCAACACATTATCAAGTAGTTCCGCCCTGTAGCGGGCCGCCATCGCGGCAAAATCCACATCAGTTCTCATCATCCGGAATAATATCGTTCGTTATCTCAGTTTCTTCAAGTTCACCCTCTGGATACAAGGAAGCGGGAATCACGGATTCAGGTTTGGGAATCCTTGAGCCAGTCTTGATCTTTCCTCGGGACTTTCTCGGAGATAGACCAAGTTTCTCAAGTTTTTGAATCTTCTTTAAGACACTCTGATTGGACTCGGATAATTTGCCTGAAGCATCATTGAAGGCAGTCTGGGCGTCAGTAAGCGCGACTCCAATCTTCTCGTATGCGCTCAACCAGCCCCTGATCTGGCTCATCAGTTCCTCACCGGTCTTGAAAACCTCCGCAATGTTTTTCTCCTGATCTGCCTGCTTCCAAGCCATTTGGATCATATTAAGGACTATAATCAGAGTCATCTGGCTGACAATCAGCACATTATTATCCTTTGCCACCTGCCATAGCATCGGGTCTTCCTCCAACATCAAACGGAAAGCGCCCTCAATAGGGATGAACATAATATTGTAGCTGACTTTCCTCCGCCCAACCGGGATATACGAGGCGTAATCCTTATTCTTCAGCTCATCCACATGTTTACGGACACTCTCGACGTGGGCTTTTGCCGCCTCCTTACGTCCCTCATAGGTCTCATTAACCATATATTTCTTATAGGCGTTGAGACTCACCTTGGAATCAATTATGACAGTCGTGTCATCAGGATAATAGACCATAATATCGGGGATAAGTCCTTTTCCCTCCTCGCTTTTTATCTCATGGCCTCCATCACCGGTGATAACCCCTTGGGAGAAGAAATGCACCCCCTCGACAAGTCCCGCGTTCTTAAGCACATCGGTAAGGAGCATCTCTCCGAAATTACCTTGCACCTTGGAGTATCCGGTCAAGGCGTCGGCAAGATTTCTGGCCTCATCTCCGACTGCCTGTGAGTGCTTTAGAACATCCTCTATGTTCGCCTTCAGGACCGCGCTCTGCTTGGCGCTTTCTGTCTGCGACTCGCGCACGGTCTTGTCGAAGGCCTCAAACTTCTCCTTTATCGGTTTCAGCAGTTCAGATATTGATTCGGCGCTCTGACTCTTGAAAACAGCGCTGTTTTCCGCAGACAGGGCCTTGAAAGCATCTTTCATGCTTTCGAGATCCTTCTCATGCCGCTCAGCCTGCATCTTAAGTGCATTTTCCTGAGCATCTTCCAGAGCCTTGTCCGCTTTCTCGCGCTCTGCCTTAAGACGAGTCTCCATTTCATCTCTAGCAGACAAAAGGCTTTCCACAGCGGCTTTCTCACTAGTGAGTTTGGTAATACGCTCCTGGAGGACATCCTCAGCATCCTCGTATTTCCTGACCAGTTTTTCCCTTTCCCTGGAACCACGGACAATAACCACAATCATCCCCACAATGGAAAGGAAAGCCACAATAGCCAAGATTATAAATATGACAGTGTCGTTATTCATTGAACTAGAGTATATTCATTGATTGCTCACGTATCTTCTCCAGTTCGTCCTTCATCTGGACGACTATCTTCTGTATCCCGGCATGGTTTGCCTTCGAGCCGGTCGTGTTGATCTCACGGCCCATCTCCTGGATTATGAATCCGAGTTTCTTCCCGGGATAAGGCTCTCCGTCTATAGTGTCCAGGAAATATTTGCAATGCTGGCGCAAACGGACCTTCTCCTCATTGATGTCCAGTTTCTCAAGATAGAATATCATCTCCTGCTCAAATCTGGCCGGATCGACCTTCTGCTCCAGATCTGACAGGTTTTTAATCAATCTCCCACGAACAGATTCCAGCCTTTCTCCCTCCAAAGCCTCGACCTGATCTTCTAACTCCAGAATGCCTTTTACCCTGGAAGTGACGTCAGCGTAAAGGGCCTCACCTTCTTTCGCCCTGTACTCGTTGACGGCGTCAAGGGCCTCATCCAAGGCTTTTTCGACCAGCGGCCAGTTCTCGTCTGTGACCACATCCTGACGGGAGGTGTCCATCACATCCGGGAAACGGGTGATAACAGTGATCAGCTCGTTATCCATCCTGGCCTGATCAGCGAAATTGATCGCCCTGTAGCTTGTAAGCTGGTTCCTGAGTTCCTTGATCTGGCCGAAATACTCCTTTAGCATCTCCCCATTGATCTTCTTGGCAGCACCGGCACCGGGCTCCCAAGTCAGGAAGAAATCGATTGTACCTCTCACAAGGGATTCAGCAAGCTTCTGACGCACAAGCAGTTCCTTATCCTTCGGAAGGAGCTGGGTCTTTATGTTGGCATCGGAGTTCTTTCCGTTGAGAGTCTTTATCTCGATGGTGAGTTTTCCTGTTTCCAGGACGGCCTCGGCCTTGCCGTAACCTGTCATTGACTTTATCATGTCCGTATCTTTGTATCATACAAAAATAACGAATAAAAGCGGATATTCCGAGAAAACGGCGTCCTACTTGATGTTGGAGAAGAAGTCGCTTTCTGGAACGCTGCTGGAGCGGACAGCGTCAACTATGGCTTTCTCCATGACTTTGGCGGCCAGGGTGCCTACGGCATTGACATCAGCCTGGACTTTCCCGGTGCCGACCGACAAGGCATAAATCGTGTCCCCGTCCCACATCGTGAACACGGGCCTAATGGCCCTGGACATGCCATTAGCCGCCATGGCGGCCACTTTCCGCAGCGAAGGGACATCGAAATCAGCATTTGTGAACACGGCGGCGAGAGTCGTGTTGGTGGCTCCGGAACCCGGAAACCCTCCGGATGGACCGACAGCCATGACAGCGTCCTCAGCGCTCAGGAAGACGTCCCTGTCCTTAGACAGCAGGCCGGAGATCTTCGTCTCTCCCTCATAGACATCACCCATGGCGTTCACCACCGCCGCCACACCGACCTCAACGTCACCTACCCGGCAGGCAGCATAGCCTATTCCGCTTTTCAAGGCCTGGGCAATACCATATGGTTTCCCGATGGTCGCTCCTGTCCCGGCACCCACATTCCCGCTCCGGGGATCGTTCCTCTTGACCGCCTCACTGGCCGCGCGATAACCCATTTCCCGGTCCGGACGGACTGAACCGTCACCGTAGCTCAAATCGAAAATGTCGCTCTGGCAAACGATAGGCACAATCCCGAAACCGGTGTCATAACCCGCTCCTATCTCCTCCATCCTCCTCATTACCCCGTCAGCGGCGGCGAGCCCGTAAGCCGAGCCTCCACCGAAGACCAACGCATTTAGTGGCAGCGAGTTCCGGTCAGGATCCAGTAAAGGGGTCTCCCTTGAGGCGGGGCCTCCACCGAGTATCTTCACGGCAGCTGTCGCAGGGGTGGGGAAATAAAACACCGTGACTCCTGTCTTGGCATAGTCATCTTGGGCATTGCCGACCTGGAGACCTTTAATGTCTGAGAAAGGGATATCCTTCAGGGATATAATCGGGAAAAATGATACCATGGCTATTCGATATTAAGTCTTTAAAGATATAAATACCTATCGATTAAACCGGATCAATTGCCGAGGACTGTCGCCTGGGCGACCGCACGCAGGAAAGCGGCTATTTCAGGGTCAACTCCGCAGCAGGCAGGAGAGCCGGAAAAAGGCTTCCCGGCGATAAGCAAGTAATTGACACAAGCCTTAAGATAAGCTCCTTCCAGGGACTGATGATGATTGTCGGGGCCCAGTAGTTTTCCTTCCGGCCATATCTCCTCAGCAAGGTTAAACGCGTCACCTATCGGCGAGAGACCGGTCCGAGCCTTTCTGGCCATCTTCGCCGCACCCCTACCAAGGTGATAATCAAGACTTTCCGGAGTCCCGAAGCCACCAGCCTCGTGACCGCTGTAAGTCCAGGTCCTCTCAAGGATCACCTCACATCCAGGAGAATGAGCCAGAACATTCTTCTTCAGCGTTTTGAGATCCTCCAGCACCTTCTTGTCATTATCCCTGGAATATCTCGCCGGATTGGCGCTCTGGTCCTGCAAAAAGGCAAAATCATAGCCCCCGAAATCAACTGCCGCGCGGGATTCCTCATTTTCCAGATGACGGCCAAACGTGTAGCCGCCCGCGAGGAACTTTCCGATACGGACATCAAGTCCTTGACTCCGAGCGATTTCCCGGAGCATCATGTCAGAATCATGGACATAAGTGAACGAGTTGCCGATGCACAAAATTTGAATCTCGCCAGGATCTTTCGCTCCTTCCGGCAACTGAAACCCTTGTGAGAACGCCGTCATTCCGCAAACCATGCAGAACAGAACGGAAAGGAATATCTTTTTCATCTGATTACGCTTTACCATTTACAAAGATAATCCGTTTTCTGTATATTTGTAAAAGTGAAATCAAGATAACAAAGTAATATTAAACACATGCTTAGAATTGGAGACAAGATGCCGTCCTTCGAGGTTCTGGACCAGGACGGAAATACCGTTAAATCAGAGGATTTCATCGGCAAAGGCCGCAAGACCATAATCTATTTCTATCCCAAAGACAACACCTCCGGCTGCACCGCTGAGGCCTGTTCATTCAGGGACAATTACGCGGAGCTTACCGCCGCAGGTTACAATGTCGTGGGAGTCAGCAAGGACAGTTCCAAATCCCACACCGGATTCAGGGCCAAATATGAGCTTCCATTCCGTCTCCTCGCAGACACATCCACCCAGATGCTACAGGACTTTGGAGCCTGGGGTGAAAAGAAGATGTACGGAAAAACCACAATGGGGACTCTCCGACGCACCTTCATATTCGATCAGAACGGCATCCTTGAGCGTGTCATAGAGAAAGTGGACACGAAGAACGCCGCGAGCCAGATCCTGGAGGGATAGATGAACAAGCTTCTGCAGGAGATGCTCTTGAAGGAGGACCCATCTCAAGTAGAGGGGCTCTCCCGCTTTTTTAAGACCGGACCCGGGCAATATGGGGAAGGAGACATATTCCTGGGAATTAAAGTTCCCGTTACAAGGGCTATCGTGAAAGCATGCTGGAAAGAACTGACTCTCAGTGATTTGGAAGAATGTGTCTTGAATCCGTACCATGAGGTCCGGCTCGCCGCGTTGTTGGCTCTGGTCGAGATGTTCTCCCATTCAAAAAAGGACAGGGCTTTCCAGAAAGAATGCGTCGGATTCTACCTTTCCCACACGGACAGGATAAACAACTGGGATTTAGTGGATCTCTCATGCTATCCCCTTCTCGGAGTATGGCTCCTCGACAAAGACAGGAGCTTGCTCTATGATCTCGCGCGTGACGGAAAGACTATATGGGAACAACGGATAGGTATTGTGAGCACTATGACCTTCATCAGGCACGGGCAACTGGACGACACTTTCTCAATCGCCGACATCCTTCTTCATCATCCACACGATCTTATCCATAAAGCCGTAGGCTGGTTGCTCAGGGAAGCCGGGAAAAAGGATGAAGTAGCTCTGACAGAGTTTCTTAAGAGTCGCCACAAGACCATGCCAAGGACCATGCTCCGCTACGCCATTGAAAAGTTCCCGGAGGAGAAAAGGGCTGTGTTCCTGATGAAATGACTATCCGGTGAGACGAGTCATATTCCATATTGATGTCAACTCGGCATTCCTGAGTTGGACGGCGGTCAAAATGATGCGTGAAGGACATCCGGACATACGCCTCATTCCATCAGTCGTCTCAGGAGACCCCAACGACCGGCGGAGCATAATCACGGCCGCCTCAATCCCCGCCAAGAAATTGGGAATCAAGACCGCCCAGCCTGTGTCGATGGCGCTCCGGACCTGTCCCAAGCTCCTGATCGTCGGAGGCGACTGGCTTTGGTACAAGGAGTGCTCTGAAGGTTTTATCGGAATATGCCGGAGCTACTCCCCTGTCCTTCAGCAGTTTTCAATAGATGAGTGCTTCATTGACATGACATTCCGTCTTTACGGAAAGGATCCTGTCCAGGTGGCCACACAATTGAAGGACGAGATAAAAAACAAATTGGGTTTCACGGTAAATGTCGGAGTCGGATCCAACAAACTCTTGGCGAAAATGGCTTCCGACTTT
>JAEEGG010002099.1_pt1 | contig 52239 bp, 35 predicted proteins | sample 9134161 | NCBI WGS metagenome assembly JAEEGG01 (sample SAMN16246543, study PRJNA631951) | gut metagenome | biome: gut microbiome; feature: rumen; material: CR-attached | host: Bos | place: Iran: Karaj | collected 2018-10 | reverse complement strand
CAGTGTGGGGGACCTTCCTCTCAGAACCCCTAAGGATCGTCGGCGCGGTGGGCCGTTACCCCGCCGCCTGCCTAATCCTACGCATCCCCATCCCGAGGCGATGAATCTTTCGTCAAAATCAGATGCCCTCTTCTGACTGCATCAGGTATTAATCCGACTTTCGCCGGGCTGTCCCTGACCGCGGGGTAGGTTGGATACGCGTTACTCACCCGTGCGCCGGTCGCCAGCAGCAATAGCAAGCTATTGCCCTGCTGCCCCTCGACTTGCATGTGTTAAGCCTGTAGCTAGCGTTCATCCTGAGCCAGGATCAAACTCTCCGTTGTATAAATTTCTATCGAAATTTCTACAATCCCCTTGCGGGAATCGTAAAAAGTTGTTGTCTGTACTCAAGGACTGCTATCCAGATCGAAGTCTCTCATAAAGAATCTCAGGTTCGCAAAACTTACCAGTGCATACACTTAACATACTATATAATATATAAGGTACGCACGCTTCTTGTACTACTACTTCTTGTCTTATGTAAAATCTTCAAAGATCGCTTCTTTTGTTCGCTTGTCAAGGGGTGTCCCTCGAAAGCGGATGCAAAAGTACTGCTTTTTCATGAACCCACCAAATATTTTTGCGATTATTTTCCAAAAATCACCGATTTTTTAGCTTTCTTGACATAAATCAAGGAAAAAGGGGGGCAAAAGTGAAGTTAATTGCACGAAAATCATAAATGAAGGGGGAAAGAATGATAGCACATAACGGGTGCGATATCATTGTAATTTGATCATTCTTCTACAACGTTTCCACAAACTCATCCCACTCACTGGGTGATCCTTTGCGGCCGAACACCTTCTGGAAGAGGCGGGCTCGCGTGCTCGACACCGATTGTCGGGAATGGGCAGTGAGGCGAGCGATGTCGGCCGGAGCAATACCGGCCTTCAGGAGTAACGTGATGCGCATCTCTTGTGGCGACAGCCGATGGAACTCTCGTAGACGCTGGTGAAACTGCGGATGGGTTTTCTCGACGGTGTCACTGAGGATATGCCAGTCCTCATCGGTCATGGAATGTGGCGTAGAGTCGCTGAGTAGTCGGCAGATGTGACGATAGATGGGCGTCTCGGTGAGTATCTGCTGTTGGCGTAGGGCCGTCTGACTGTCACGATTGCGGTGCTCGGCCAGCAGATGCTCCAGCTGTTGCACCTTCAGGCGATAGTGCATACGGCGGCGGCTGAAATAGAACAGCAAGGCAGCAAGCAGACAGATAAGCACGGCAATGGCAGCTATTGCGGCAACGATGCGATGTTGTAGTTTGGCATTTTGCTCTACCTGTCGCGAATAGTCGTAGAGTGCATTGATATGTCGCAGTGCTTCGGTATCGGTCTGTTCCATCAGTGTATCGGTCAGTAGTTCGTATTGCTGCAGATGACGTGCAGCTTCCTCGGTGCGGCCTTCTTGTAACAGCAGGTCGGCCAACCAACGATGTCCCATCTGCCGATGTACGACCTCTTCTTCATGGAGTAATGACATGCAGTAGAAGAAGGCTGAGTCGCGCGGGCCCACATGGCAATAGAGGTCGGCTGCCATAAATCGCAAACCCGCATCGTTGGGATTTTTGGCGATTGCAGGCAGAAGCAACGACTTGGCCTCAGCATATTGCTGGTGCCAAAGATGATAGCCTGCCAACTGACTGTTGATGCCGGCAGTGAGCAGCGGGTCACTCTCAGCCAACCCAAGTGCCTGCTGGAAGAAGACAAGACAGCTGTCGTCGACTTCTCGGGTGCGATAGACGTTGGCGATATCACAGAGGTCAGCGGCCATTTGCAAAGAATCGTGTTGAGCGCTGTCGGCCTGATATGCCAGGCGGAAAGCAGAGAGTGCTTCCTCCTGCAGCCCCTCATCGAAGAGCAGATGCCCCATATCGCTATAGATGGCTGCGCGAAGCGAGTCGCTATGGGCATGGTCGGCTGCATAGCGATAGCATCTCAGTGCCTGAGGGGCATCGCCTTGCTCAAAGAGATACCGTGCCTCGTCATAGGCATGGCGAGCCTGTCGGTCGCCCGTGCAGCCAGTCAACAATAGGACGACGATGGGTAAAAGCAGCAACTGTTTCATTCCTCACGTATGAATAATGGTTTGCGGAGTTCCAAGTCGAAGCGCACCAGCCACTGGCGCACCTCGTCGAGCGTGGCTTGGAAGAATTCGGCAATATAGATGGTATCGCCACTGTGGGCACAAACGATGCTGTCGTCGTTTTCAATCCCTATCTGCTCGAACTGAAGGCGAGCGGTTTCCTCGTCGGCAAAGGTGATGGTAAGCGTGTCGCCACCGACCATGACAGGGCTGTCGCCATAGGTGAAGAGGACGAGCCTAACGCGAATGGAGTCGTTAGGCATCCTCTGCTCGTAGTAATCACCTTCGCTGGTTCCGAAGAGCGGTGTAGCAGGCAACTGCCTAGTGGCGCTGGGGCGATACCAGTAGTTCAGTGCTTGGCGTACATCGGCGATGGTTTTTCCCTCGAACATATCATGGAGCGTCACACGCAGGTAGCGCGCAATGCTGCCAGCCGGACCATCTGCCGTGCTGCCGGGCGAAACATCTTCCTCCACCACGTCATGACCCATGAAGGGCTGGTTGTCGTAGCAGGCGAGATGGAACTTGTGGCGACCAGTGAGGGTTCCCTTCACATAACGCCACTTCGTGCCAACCTTACGCGGGGCAGGGAAAGAGAGCGTGTCTTCCATATAGGACTCGGGGAAGAAGCACTCTGCCATCGTGCAACGGTTGTCGTCGACCGTCAGTTGAATGTCGGGCATATCGTCAGCGTTGGGATGGTAGTAGCATGTCTGCAGATGGTCGTCTGTGCCGCCCCACCAGCCAGCACGCATGGGCACAGCTTGCCAATTATCCTGCCGTAGGGAGTCGGAATCTGCTATAACGAAGTTGCCGAAAGTAACGCTGTCGGCAAGGGCAGAATAATAGTAATTGCTTACATCGGCAACCAAAGAATCCTGATTGACGACGACCTCGCCGATGTTCTGAATATCGAGTGCCACACATTGCTGCCCGCTATGTATAAACATCACCTCCTGTGCCTGCACGGACATGTGTAGACAGAGGAGGAGCAACAGGCATAAAAAAAGTTTCCTTCGCTTCATGCTGCAAAGGAAACACTTTTTTCTGATACTGCCAAATAAATGTGTACGCAAAACGTACGCACGCCGCTAACTCACCCTTTCAGCCATGAAGGCAGGTCATGGACAGCCGACTACACCTATTTATATTATTTACCTTCTACCACTTGCCACACCTCAACGGGCCCCAGCAGTCCGCCAGGCAGCAACGGCGAGTCGGCACGATAGAACACGTCGGGCGTATAGGTGTACTTCTGCTGGCAGTCGGGCTGCATGTCGCCGATGATGCGATTCGCCCATGTGTTGACAACGCGCACCTCGAGTTCATTCTTACCTGCCTTCAATGCCTGGCTGATATCTATGCGATATGGCTCCTTCCACAACGTGCCCAGCGGCTGGCCGTTGACAATCACCTCTGCCAAGTTGTCCACCTGCCCCAAATTAAGGATATAACGGGTAGCGTTGCCCTTGCTAGTTGTGGGCAGTTGGAAAGTGTTGCGATAGACCGCCGTACCGGAGTAATACTTGACAGACGGGTTGTCAGACTCGCTATAGGATTGCAACTGCGGAAATACCACGGGCTTGCCAGGACCTATGTTATCGCCCTGAGGTTCAAGGAACTCCACCATCCACGGCGTGTCGATGCTGAGCAGCAACGATGATTGCGGCACGGGAAGCGACAGCTGTTGCTCTTCTGCCTTACCTTGGAACACCACGAACACGGCATCGTCGGGAGTGAGGTCAAGACTAACCGTTGTCAACCCGTCGTGCATGGTATAGCTGAGAGGCTCAACCTGTCCTCTCTCGGGGTGCCAAAGCGTAGGTTGCAGGCCGCTGATGCGGAACGTGACGTCGATGGAACGCGCCTCGTGCCGGTTGTTGCTAATCCAGTAGATATCCGCATCGGTGGTGTGGCGGTGGACATAATGCAGCTCAAAGGTGTCGCTAGCGCTGACATCGGGACTCAACAGGCGCAGGGCATCGGCGATGGTTTGCTGGCGCAGGTCGACGATAGGCGCTCCCTGCTGACGCAGAGCATCGAGCTTTTCGACGACGGCGGGTGCCATGTGCTGACAATGGCTGTCGATGATAAGCACGCGATAGCTACTGCCCGAAGGTGTGACGAACTGCCGGCCGTCGTAACTGATTAGACTTACGAGGGCATCCTTGTTCAGATAGTCGAAGTTATAGCCAAAAGGAATGGCGGGATGATGATGGGCAAAAAGACTCGTTATCACATCGTCCTCACCATAATAATATAATATGTCGGCGACGTTCCGTCCCTGTTGCAGCATGAAGCACGAGCGCGCCAGATAGTCGGTCCACGCGCGAGCCTGCTCCGCCCACGTCTCGTGGCGGTTGAACCACTGCCCATACTGGCCCAGTCCCAATCCCGGTCGCTTGTCGTCGACGGGCTGATGAGCACTCTCATGAATGACAAAGCGATTCACTCCACTTGCCATCTCCAAGTCGGCAGTGTGCTTTAGATTGCCTGGATGGTAGCAATAGGCGCCATTGGCGTGGCCATTCACGGTCATAGACTCGGCAGCTACATAGCGTTTCCCATAGAGGTGGGCCACCGATGCCGACTCGCGGATGTCGCACTCCGCCATTGACTCGCTGGAATTGAGTGCCTTCGAGCCCGGGTTCACCGTCCACATGGCAGCCATAGGGATGTCGGCATGATGTTTCGCCGTCATACCGTCGACAAGATAAAGGCGTCCGTTCTCGTGAGCTTCGAAGTAAGTTTCCATGCCACGCTCGTGGGCGATGCGTGCAGCAGTCTCGTACATGCACTCGCCGATGAGCTCGCCAATGGTGGTGCGCCAGTCGAAGAGGAATTCTTCGCTGCGCTCGGCACTCTCCACAATCTGTCCCGTCAGCACCGGCATCCACGGCAAGAGGCTATAGCCACGCCGCTTTTGAAACTCCTCGGCCAGGCGTGGCGACCACGTCTCCCAGCCGGCTTCGTAGCTATCGATGAGCAGATAATGCAAGCCCCGCTCGCCCATCAGCCCGCCTGTGGCATCGCGATAGAGGTCGAGATAATAGTTCAAGAAATCGCTGAAAGCCTCACTGTCCATCTTCGTCACTTCCAGACCCGTTGCTTCCGGTGAAGCCGGGTGGTTCTCCTTGCCTGTGAGCGTATAGCCGAAACGCAGAATGCGCCACCGTCCTTTAGGAGCCTTCCACGTCAGCCGTCCATCGGCATCCATGTGTTGCGTTACATCGACGACATCGGTCAGCATCACGGCATCTTCCGCTGAAGCCTGCGTGGGATGGTCGTTCAGGTCGGATGGCGAGGCATAGCCAGCCTTCTCTTCTGCGTGGTCGATGCGAGCGGCGCCGAAGAGTTTCAGTTCTGGTGTCTGTGGGGCATGCGGGACGACCACACGGAAATAGCGCGCCGTGGTTGGCGGAATGTTGATGGTTTGCCAAGAGATACTACCATGAGGAATCTCACACACGCGGCGGAACGACATGCCGTCATCGCTGGCTTCCAAGTATTTGTCGACCGGTGCCGGCAGAGCCGCCCAGATGCTACGATAGCGGCCGTCGTTGATGCTCAGAGCCTTGATGGTCTGCGGCTGAGGGAAGGTGCAAAGGATGGTGCAAGGACCATTCTTCTCATCCGACTCACGGCTGGCGGTGATTTGTCCGCCCATCTCTTCCAAGGTTTTATCGTTGTCGGGAAGGCGTACAGCCAACACGCTGATATCGTCATACCAACGGTCTTGTTTCGGCATGGGCAGCACAACTGATTGCTTGCGACCGCCTTTGACGACGGTCTCCGTCCACACCAGCCGCTTCATAGCCTGCTCGGGGCGAACCCATGGGCCGCCTGTATTGCTCCATCCGGGGCAACTTGCCACTGCCACCTCCATGCCTAGTGAGTCGGCCATGCGCACCGCCAGACGGAAAGCATCTTTCCATGGCTCTGACATGTAGTCGAGACGTTGCTCTACAACAGGCTTCATGCCCATACCGGCATCAAAGCAATGGAAGCCTCCGATGCCTGCGCGGTGCATCCACTCAATGTCCTTGCGAATGCCATCGCGAGTGATGTTACCGTTCATCCAATGCCACCACACGCGTGGACGAGCCTCCTGCGGCGGGTTCAGGAAACCACTGCGCAGGTCTTGTGCCAAGATTGTCAGCGTCAGCAGCTGACTTAGCAACAACAATACTCCTTTCTTCATTCTTATTCTGTAGGTTATTTGGTCATTAGGTGAATGGATGTGGGGACGTGGTGTGCTGCAAAACTTGATTAGCTTTTCTCGCTCCAGCAACGCGGCACGCCGCGTCCCTACATGCGAATGACTCCTTTTGAATGACAAGACAGATGAGCAGAAACCATCAATCACCCATTGTCAGCTGATGCTTGCCTGCACCATATTCGCGCCCCTCGATAGTTGCGGTGACGCCAATGGGCAACTCTACGTTCAAGGTTGTGCCGTCACGGTGGACAACGATGGTGCCATAAGGCGTCTCCTGGCTCACCCGCACCCACTGGAGTCCCTTTGGCTGCTGCGGACGGATGACGACATGGCGATAGCCGGGTGCATCGGCAATGATTCCACCCAGTGCCTGATAGAACCAGCTACCGATGCCATTGAAGCAGTTGTGCATGCGACTGCGCATGCCATTCCAGTGTTCCCACGTAGCGGTGGCACCCTGGTCGAGCATATAGAGATAGCCCGGGAAGTCGTGTTGCTTCAACAGCGTGTACATCCAGTCAGCAGTCTCGGCCTGAGTGGCCCACTCCGTGACGACTGGCACACCCACCAGCCCCGTGAGCAGGTGGGTTTCGCGCAGCAGACGCGCTGCGACCAACGGTCTACTGGCTTCCGGCACAATACCCACAAGCAGCGGATAGGCCAAGTCGATCTGGCTACCGCTTGCATAACTGCTATCGGCAGGATGCAGGAACACCTCGTTGATGCGCTGTGCCAAGGCATCGTAGCGACGGTGATAGTCAGCAGCATCGGCATCTTTCTTCATGATTCTTGCCATCGCCTCCAATTGTTGGTAGACCTGGCACATCGCACAGTTGTTCACAAGGTCTACCGACTGCTGGTTCTGCACGTCGACTCCCGGAGGCGCTGCCCAGTCGCCCAAGTACCACTGCCGATAGTCGGTGTCAGGCCAACGACAGAGAAGTCCGTCCTTCGTGTAGGCATCGACATATTCCAACCACTTCTTCATGGCAGGATAGCAGCGTTCGAGCAGACGCGGATCGCCATAGTTCATGTAGGTGCGCCACGGGGCCTGCACAATGAAACTGCACCAGTACGGACCGCCGCCGGCATGATAGGGATTGGGGGCAGTGTGCGGCAAGCCGCCATCGGGGCGCAAGGCATCGGTCCACGCCTGTAGCCAGTTCACGTAGAGTGGTGCCGTTGCGAAGAGCGTCTGCAGCGTCTGCGTTGAGGCGTTGCCGTCGCCGCCGTAGCCCAGTCGCTCAATATTGGCGCAGTCCACCATATAGCCGTTGAAGGCGAGGTTGTCGAGTGTGTATGCCACCATGTCGTGAATCTTGTTCAACTCGTCGTCAGAACAGGTGAAAGAAGCCGTCGAGGGGTAGTCGGTGCGCATGCGGCGGGCATGGATGTTCTCCTTGTCGGGAGCCACGGGCAGACTATCGAGGAGCACATAGCGGAACACATGGTGGTTGAAACGATTCTGGAAGATGTCGCCATCGGCACGCCCTGACGACACATAGCGGTTTCGGCTCGTCACTTCGAGTCGGCCGTCGTGGTGGCGGTAGTCGCTAAACGATGCCGTACTGACATGGCCGGCAGGTAGCTCAGGCAAAGTGATGTCGAACATCGCGTTGACGATGCGACCGAAATCGACGAGCCACTGGCCGTTGCCCAAGGGCTCGATGCTCACCGGCGACAGCGACTCCTGCACGCGACAGGGCTCGCACATCTGCGGCGAAGCCTTCATGCCAGGCACCGAAACCACGTCGACCGCCGTCCACTTCAATGCATCCAACTCGTCGCTTCCAAGCGAACGAGGCATCGCACGACCATCGATAAGTTCACCAGCGAAGCCATGCGGGCGCCAGTCGCCAATGTCGGCATAGCCACTCCACGCCCCTTGCCACGTCTGGTCGGTGCCAATGAGTCGACGCCCGCCATCGGTGGTAGTGATAGTTAACTCAGCCTTTGCCAACGGTCCTGTATAGGTAGCGCCGAACGTTGCAGGCTTGTACCAGCCGCAGCTCGTCCAAAGAACGATTTCGTTGCGGCCCTTCTGCAGGAGCGGTCCTACATCATAGGTGACGATGAGCGACCGTTTGTCGAGTTGCGAGACGGCAGGCGACAGTACGTCGTCGGCTACTTTCCGTCCGTTGATATATGCTTCGCAATAGCCCAGCACGTTCACTCGCAGCGTTGCCTGCCGACAGTCGCCATCGAGGGTGAACTGTTTGCGCAGCAGAGGCGAACGCCCCTCGCCGGGAACGGCACCGATGAACTGGGCCTGCAACGTGTCGGAACCAATCACCCCCACGCCAAAGCGCTGGGGCTCACTCCATGCCGAAGCCTTCTTCCCTTGCCAAATACGCACACGCCAAAATGCCTCCGACCGCGATGGGAGTGCCCGGCCGGCGTAGGGCACCATCACCTGATCGACACTAAGTTGGCGGGTGTGCCAGAGGTCAGGCTTCCCTTTCTGCAGCAGTTGCGGTGTAGAGGCCACAGCAATTTCATACTGCCGCCGGGCATCGGGCATCGACGAGCGAATCTTCCAACTGAAATGCGGGTTCGGCGAGTCGATGCCCAGCGGTTCGGCCAGCCCTTCACAGCGCAGGTCGTAGAGCTCCGGCCGAACGGTCGAGCAAGCTGTCAGCCCCAGCAATGCAGCTATACAGGTAAGAAATTTTATCTTCATCATAAACAAAAAAACTCTCCATTAAAACTTCCTTCTGCCTTTCTTTTCGAGATAGTGGATGAGGAATTCGGGGCGGTCGGTCTGGATGATCGACGTACCGAGCTCGAGAATCGGACCATAGACCTTGTCGGGATCAGGACTGTCGAAGGCCCGATCGTCGTCGTAGTTTCCACAGAGCGAACCCCAGATGGTGTTCACCCACACCTTCGAGCCTGCCTCCAGCACCCGCTTGGCCGATTGCCGCACATGGTCGGTCAGTTCGTTGAAGCACAGCTCATACGCCAACTGTGGCGGCTGAGCGGCGAGATAGCCGTCGAACGTGGATGTTGCCGAGGGGTTGTCGATTGACATCACCGGCATATACATCATGTTATGCGGATGCTCGGCAAGCTTCCGGCGCACCTCCTCCACCGTTCGGCCACTCTTGATGAGCACCTGGTCGGTCATGCCCAGTTCCTCGGTGATGGCCAACACCTGGTCGTAGTAGTCGTAACCCTGGTCTACGTTCACCGTGATACGATCCTTACACACCTGCAAAGCCTGCCGCAGCGTCGGGATCTTCAGGCCAGGAATGGCGATACCGTGACCACGTTTCAGGTCGAACTGCTGCAACTCGGCATAGGTGTATTTGCTAACAGGTCCGCTACCGGTGGTCGTTCGGTCGAGTGTGCCATCGTGGCAGAGCACGAGGACGCTGTCGCGCGTCATCTTTAAGTCGAGTTCCATCATGTCGACACCCATGCGGATGACCGACTCGATGGCTGGCAATGAGTTCTCGGGATAGTTGCGCCAGTCGCCGCGATGCGACACCACTACTACATAACGCGACTGAGGATTGTGGAGCGCAGCCACCACGCGTGCTGCTTTGTTTGCGGTGGAAGAGTCCTGGGCAGTCGGTTTGGACGTGCTGCAGGAAACGACGACCAGTGTTGTCATAGCCGTTAGCAAGACGGAAAAGACTGCCGTTGCGAGGGCTTTCGGTTGGAGAGAATGAGTCATAGTTTTGGTTTTTAGGTTGTAAAGTTACGATTTTTCCTTGAATCCCACAAATATTTTGCACACGTTTTCTTCATCCGCCAGCCGGAAACAGCCCGTTTCGTATCGTCATCTGAATGAAAAGGAGTTCTTAGCGGTATCATATTAACTTTTCTAAACAAATCATTTGCTCAATTCGATAAATATGACTACCTTTGCATTCAATAATGATTAACCATGAACATGTATTTCTAAACCATTACAAACAATGAAGAAAAGTGTGTTATTTAGTGCATTTGTCGCCCTGATGACCATTGTGGGCGTACAGACAGCAATGGCTCAAGACGAGTTCAAGCACGAAGTGGCCATCAGCTATGGCGCGTTATCCAACTCCCAAATCCTCGATGTTTTCGAGGAAGCCATCACGGCTCCGTTCCAAGGCGGCACGACATTGAAGGACGATAAGTTCTTCGGTCCGATTTCAGCGGAGTACTTCTATCACCTGCAGCCGTGGATTGGCATAGGCGGAATCCTTGTCTATGGACAGAAGAAAGGCGACCTTTATAGCGATTCCGACAACAAGAAGATTGGCGAAGACAAGAACACTTACCTCACCGTGATGCCTGCAGCCAAGTTCGACTGGTTCCGCAGAGCTAACGTTGGATTGTATTCGAAGGTGGGCGTGGGTGTCACCCTGCGTCATGACGTCAGCGAAGACATCGACTACGACGAAAGCAACATGCACGTGAACTGGCAGCTCACAGCCATCGGTGTGGAGGTTGGCAGTAAGCAGATTCGTGCTTTTGCCGAGCTGGGCACGGGTGAGCAGGGCATCTTCCTGGGTGGTATTCGCTGCAAGTTCTAAGCAACGGCGCGCCAAGTGCGTTTCAAGAAACGACAAACCAAACAACGAGAGCAACTTTCTCGCAGTCTGACAATGGTGCCGGACGCAACGAAAGTTGCTCTCGTTTGTTTGGTTTTTGCTTAGAGGAAGCCTTCCTTAACGGGTCATATCGAAGCCCAGACGAATGCCGTCGTAGTTCTTCGAGAGGTCGCCGATGGTGGAGAGGGTCTGGTTGCCACTAATAGCCGACACGGCCTGCAGCACGCTGAGCAGTTTCTTCGACTCGAAGAGGATGCTCATGCCCCCCGATGTCTTCTTCGCATAGGCGGGCATCGAGAAGAGCAAGGTCTTCATCGTGATGAGACACTTCTGCGGATCGTAGGTGTAGGTGCCACTCAGGGGCGTACCATCCACCTTTCCGGCAAACTGACCGTCCTGCGTGAACTGCAGATAAGTGTTGCCGCTGTTGATGCCAATGCCGCTGTAGTAGGCAGCAAGTTTCTCCTTGGCGGTTGTGGCAGCAACCTCACCGCCAGCCTTTGCCAACAGATTCTCAGAGGTGAAGGCCACACCTGGCTGACGATACTTCCAGGTTCCGATGAGTTCGGCCTGTGTGGGCTTGTCGAGACCGATGACACTCGACAGCACGTTGCCAATGGTCTGTCCGTTCGTAACTGCTCCGAGCACCGAGCCCAGAATGTCGCCCATGCCGCTACCCGAGCCCGTGGTACCGAGTGAACCGCAGCTTGTCAGGGCCAAACAAACGAGCCCTGCCAGAATAGTTTTTGCTTTTTTCATTATTGTGTAGTTTAGGGGATGATACTCTTTTTTAACGTTCCCTGCCCATGAACCGCAGCAGGTAGAGGAACAGGTTGATGAAGTCCAGATACAGACTCAGCGCACCCATCAGGGCAACCTTCTGTGCCGTCTCGCCCATATCCTCCTGCATGAGCAGCATGCGCTTGATTTTCTGCGAGTCGTAGGCCGTGAGACCGACGAACACGAGCACGCCGATGCCGCTCACGATGAGATCCATCGTGCTATTATGCAGGAACAAGTTCACGATGCCTGCAATGATCAGGCCAATCAAGGCCATGAGCAGCAGACGGCCCCACGACGTAAGGTCTTTCTTCGTGAAGTAGCCATAGACGGCCATTGCGCCGAATGTGCCTGCGGTGACCAGGAAGGTTTGGCCGATAACGCTCATCGAATAGACGGCGAAGATGCTTGCCAGCGTCGCACCGTTGATGATTGAATAGAGGATGAACAGCAACGTGGCAGTGGTCAGCGACAGGCGGTCGATGCGAGCCGAGACGTAGATCACCAATGCAAGTTCGGCGATGATCAGTCCGAAGAATGTGAACTTGCTCGAGTAGATCAGGCCGAGCAGGGCGGGCGACGATGCCACACCATAGGCGGTGATAGCGGTGATGGCGAGTGCCAGCGTCATCCATGTGTATACTTTTCGCATCAGAGCAGGGAAGGCTGCCGACAGAGCCAGGCCGCGGTCATTGTAGTTGTAACCGGAGGTGTTGTCCCATCTCTCCATTTGTTTCTCTTCAAAGTCTCTCATTTTCTTTTCCTTTCTTTTGATGACAATTGTTATTAATGATTTTGCAAAGATAATTCTTTTTTGGAATAAAAACAAATAACATGCCAAAAAAATCAGGAATCACATGGCAACTGACTTTTTTTACGCAGAGATTCCGCTGGAGGGGAAAGAGAGGAGGAGACGCAACAGATGCTTGGTTGCCTGCCTTTGTGTGGCGAGAGCAATGGTTTGATGCGGCAGGAGTGGTGCTCTTATGATGCTAGAGCAATGCTTTGATGCATCGGGAGTAATGCTTTGATGAAACGATATGAATGCCCTGAATTAGTAAATCAACTTGATTTAATCAGTAAATTAACTTAAATTGTGACGCAAATTAACTTAATTTACTCAGTAAAATAACTTAATTTACTATACAAATTAACTTAATTTACCGCACAAATTAAGTTAATTTACCGAACAAACTCATTGCTCCCGACATTTCAAAGCATTGTTCCTGCAACACGAGAGCATTGCTTTTGCTACATGAGAGCATTGTTTTAGCATCACGAAAGCATCGTTTGGGGCTTAGAAAAGCATTGCGTACTGGCTCTGCGTACGAATTGTTGACTCGCTGTCGACGTTTCTTTCGGCTGTTTACGCTTTGTGAACACGACAACTGCGCTGCAATGAATGGCGTCCATTAACTTTGCAGGCAAAACAACCGTATGCTGGCTCATGACCTCTTTCATGACACTTTCAACCAGCAAAAACAACCATGATGAGAAAAGGCTGCACCTACACTTACGTTCTATTGTCGTTGGCGTTCATCGTCGTCAACATCGTCACGCTGGACAATCTGGCACCCTGGACTGACGAGGTGATGTTTCTTGACACCTCTTATAATATGGCCATGCACGGCTCATGGGAAACAACGGCGTGGTATCGCACAGCCGGACAGTATCCTTTCTCCACCTATCCTCCACTCTATCAGCTGCTCGCCACCGCTTGGATTTGGCTCTTCGGCGGCAGCCTAGTGGCGGTCAGAAGTCTGAACTTGCTCATCACATTCGTGCTGGGTGGGGCCTGTCTGCAACTCATGAGGCGTCGCTGGCAAGCCTCATCGACACACACTTCCCAAACGGCAAGACTGCCATTGACGCCCTGGACCGTAGCCCTGTTCACGCTACTGCTATGGGGCACCGGCGAAATGGCGTGGATGTATCGCAACGGACGGCCCGACATGCTATGTGCCCTGATGTTCGTTTTTACCGTGAAAGCCATCGATTGCCATTTGACTGACAGGTCGACTGCCACGCTCATCGCCACAATCGCCACGTCGGCCCTGCTCGCCTGTTCAGGCTTTCAGGCCGCTGCCTATCTGCTTTCCCTCTGGCTGTTTCTCTTCATCGTGATGAAAGGACGGCGCAAGGAGAATCTCCGCTTGCTCGTTCTTTTGCTGACGGGCCTTTTGCTCGGTGTACTCTTCATGTCACTCTTCATGCTGGCGCATGGCCGACTGATGGCCTTTGCCTGCAGTATCCTACCCTATTCTGCCACCTTGTCGGCCCTTGCCGTGAAGGTTCTTCCCTGGGCAGGCGGCGTGTTGGGCTTCGACGTGACACCCTACACACAAAAACTGCTGGCGCTCTCCACACATACAACCCTCACAGAACGGCTCGCCTCCATCGTGGGCTATCGCAGTTTCCTACTGCTGGCGGCCATCACGTTGGCGGCCTATGCTAGCAACTTCCGCGACCGACTCACCAAGCCCGCATTCCTATTGTTGCTGTTTGCCCTTTATGTACCCGTCGTCATGACGCTGGCAGGCCGCTTTCCCATCTACTATCGCTGGATGGCCTTCCTCCCGCTGCTGTTTGCCGTGACGATGATAGCAGCCCGACAGCGGTTGTGGCGCATTGTGTTCAGCGTGGCGGCAGTGGCAATGACGGTCATAGGCATCCGCTCTATGTTGCCTGAAGGACATTGGCACTACGCCAACCTGCAGTCGTTTGTTGAGCGGCAACACTTCCAGCGGACCGATGCCGTGGTTTGTCCCTTCTCCGTGTTCTACGCGATGAAGCCCGTTTGCTACACCTGCTATTTCGCCGGCATCTTCCCAACGGAGTTTATTGGCCACGTCGACTACATCATCGAAGCCCACAACGGCGATGAATGCGACCGGCCCATCACAGATTACGTTGGCAAGCTACGAGCCGACTCCACCCTTGTAGTCACCGCCATCGACAGCTGCGAGAATCCTGCATTCACACTCTACCACGTCCAGTCAAAACATGAATAAGCACATCATCAGACTATTACGCCCGCACCAGTGGCTAAAAAACGCCTTTGTCCTCACGCCGTTGTTCTTCGACCGCCGCACCACCGATTTGCACTATGCCGCCCCTTGCCTGCTGGCATTCGCGGCGTTTTGCCTGGCCGCCAGTGGCATCTACTGCTTCAACGACATCCGCGACGCCGCTGCCGACCGCCTACATCCCACAAAGCGATGGCGACCCGTAGCCAGTGGAGCCGTAAGCACCAGGATGGCCTACGCAACAATGACCGCTGCATGGGTGCTCGCGTTCATGCTGGTCGCCGTGGGCAACTTGCATAGCGATTGCTCTCGACTCGGATTAGCAGGCACTTTGCTTTTCTATATCGCGATGAACGTGGCTTATTGCATGAAACTGAAGCAAGTGCCTCTGCTCGATGTGTTCATTATCGCCATGGGTTTTGTGCTGCGCATCGTGGCAGGTGGACTGGCCACGGGCATCGCCCTCTCCCATTGGTTGGTGGTCACGACATTCCTGCTCGCGCTCTTCCTCGCACTCGCCAAGCGCCGCGACGACGTGGCTCTCTATGAGTCGTCGGGCATCAAGGCAAGGAAGAACGTGGAGAAATACAACTTAACATTCCTCGATCATGCCATCGGCATGCTGGGCGGTGCCGCCATCGTGTGTTACATCCTCTACACCGTTTCACCCGATGTGGTGGAACGCCTGGGCAGTCCTCACCTCTATGTCACGTCGCTGTTTGTCGTGGCAGGCATCTTGCACTACATGCGAATCACCTTCGTCGACAAAAAAAGCAGCAGCCCTACAAGAGTGCTGCTGCGCGATCATTTCATCCAGGCATGCGTAGCCGGATGGATAACGGCTTTCGCCATCATCCTTTATTATTAATAAGGTGTAAAGTGCGGTCTTTATCTTACAAGCAAAGGAAGGCCGTGCTTAGCATTTAGCGAGGAAGCGGTCGCGGTCGACGATGTAGCGCACATGGGTGCCTTCACCAACGACCACCTCTTCCTCCTCTCCTGTCGGCGTGAGTTGCATGGCAACAACACGGAAGGTGAGGCGACGGCCATCAATCTCCGTGAGCTCGGCGGTGGCAATGATTTCTGCACCGAGTGGCGATGGTTTCAAATGGGTAACATCTACTCCGGAGCCAACAGTGGTGAGCCCCTCAGGTAGTTCCTGATCGACGGCGAGCATGGCAGCATTCTCCATGAGCGCAATCATGATGGGTGTGGCCAATACAGGCATATCGCCCGAGCCCATGGCCTGGGCGGTGTGTGCATCGCTAACAGTGAGCACGCTGGTGTGAGTAAGTCCGACTGTCATCATATATATTTAATTTGTTCGTTTGTCACTTATGTCTTATCATTATAACGTTCGTCTGTCCCGTATGTCTTATCATTATCATGTTCGTTTGTCCCGTATGTCTTCTAGTAACGTATTGTTCCGCCTGCCATAATCTCTGAGTGGGACAGCACTTTTGTTCCTTTTGTAGAAGGCTGGGGCGAGGCTTCAATGGTGAACGTTTGTCCGTTTTCGAGGTTCAGTGTGGCCCGACGGAACGTGGGACCACTGAGCTGATAGTAGGGTGTTCCTGGACAGACGGGATAGAAGCCAAGAGAGGAAAAGATGTACCATGCAGACATCTGTCCCGCATCGTCGTTGCCCGAGAGTCCGCCCGGTGTGTCGTTGTACTCGGTGTCGAGGATATGGCGCACCCATCGGCGCGTCTTATCGTTTCGGTCGATGTAGTTATAGAGGTAGGCAATCTGATGGCAGGGCTCGTTTCCATGCCAGTAGAGTCCTTGTTCGAACATCGAGTCGAGCTTCTCCTCGAACCGTTGCGGTCCACCCATCACCTCGATGAGTGCCGACACATCGTGAGGCACATACCACGAATAGTGACACGTGGCACCTTCAGTGATGTACGACTTGCGGTGGGTGAGGTCAGTATTGTTTTCAAACTTTCCCCCAACATGTCTTCCGTCAGCCCAGCCTGTCTGTGGATTGATGACGTTCAGCCAGTTGACAGAACGTCCTAGGAGTGCGTGGTAGTCGGCTTCGGTACCGAAGTCAAGGGCGAGCTGAGCAAGACAGAAGTCGTCGTAGGCATATTCGAGTGTTCGTGATGTCTGCTCATCGGTGTGGAAAGCATCGGGAACGTGATCCTCCATGGGTACATAACCATACTTCAGATATGACTGCAAGGCACGACGGCCCATCCCATTCTTATACTGTTCGGGCGTTGGCGAATCAAAAGCATTCTGGCGCAGGTAGCGGTAGGCAGTAAGGTAGTTTGGCACATTGGCACCGGGAATGCCAATGCCCTTGACATAAGCATCGGCAATCACCGAGGCACAGTGGTCGCCAATCATCGCAGCGGTGTAGCTGTTCCAACATGGGAAGATGGGCATCCACCCGCCTTGCTCCGCCATCGTGACGAGCGATTGCATCATCTGTGCCGACAACGTAGGCGCGATGATGTTGTACAGCGGATGAACAGCGCGATAGGTGTCCCACATGGAGAAGTCGGTGAAGAACTTCTGGGGAGAGGTTACGACGTTGAGGGGTTCTACAGGCTGAGAAGCGAAACGCGGATAACGGCCGTCGACATCGCTAAACTCGCGAGGAAGGAAGGAGGTGCGATAGAGGGCACCATAGAACTGATTTACGCGAGCGGTGTTGGGATCGTCGATATCGATGGTATGCAGGCGCGCTATCCACTGGTCGGCGAGTTCGGCCTGCATCTGTTCGAAGGTCTTTCCTTCGGCCTCAGCAGCAAGATTGCGCTCACAGCCCACACGATCGGTAAACGAAGATGCCATCTTTAACATGATGGGCTGATGGGCCTTGCCTTGGAAGGTGAGCCAGACGCACAAGCTATCGCTACCCGATGCCACCGGCTCTTCGTCGAACTGCAAGAGGAAGTGTCCGCTAAAGCCTGCCGACTCGCCCCATCCTTGATAGATGCGGTGAACGGGGTTGTAGCCGTAGACGGTCTTTCCATCCAGAAGAACCTTTCCCTCGCCTTCATCACTGTTGTGGTTGATGACGATGTGAACGGGTTCATCCTGTTCTGGCGTGATACGCATCAGGGCGGCATGGCTGGTGGCGGTGAGTTCTGTGACGAGATGTTCGTCGGGCAGACGAACTGCATAATAATGTGGGTGCGACACCTCTTCGGAATGAGAGAAACGGGTGGCACGCTCCTCGGGCTTCGTGCGCAGTGGACCACTGATGGCCGCTACGGTGAACGATCCATAGTCCTGGGTGCAGCCGCCTACAATCCAATGGCTGTTGCGGAATCCCTGCAACAGCGAGTCAGCATAATAATAAGGTGCCACGCACTTCTTCTCCGTGTCGCGCGTCTGCGGCGTCCAGAAGTTCTGACCATTCGGGGCGAGGACGGCAGGCAGTGTCTGTCCATGCTCCTCAGAGCCCTTGCCGAAGAGGCCCGCCGTCTGGGTGTTGGCCTGTGCCGTGCCAACCATCGTGTTGAGTGCACAGAGTTGGCGCAGGTGTTCTAAGCGATGAATGCGCTCAGCGACGCAGGCTTTGATGGTGGACCAGGGTATAAGGTTGGGCCTTACTGGTTTCTCATTATGCAGAAACAGCACAAGAACGGTGGAGTCGGTGGGTGTTTCGCCCTTCCGCTTGAAGAATACCATCTGCAGATTGGCTGCCATCGGAAGTATTTCGTCCATCTGGTCGTAAGAAGTAGCATGAACGGAGGACAACTGAAGCAGGGAGAGAAGACGATAGAGGTTGGTGTCGTGACCGAAACGCAGAGATGCTCCATGGCGATTACGACTGATCATCACATTGGCATCGTACACGATGTTCTTCCATAGCGTAAGGGCTGCTCGTGCAGGAATGCCCTCGCTCTGAGGCAGGTTGCCATTGCAGATGGTCATGCGACGATTGTTGGCATCGTAGAGGGCATGCATCTCCTCATCGGTGAACACATCGAAGAGGTTCACGTCGAGTTCAACATCTTGCATGTCGGTGGCGATGGTGAAGAGTTCAGAGAGGAGTTTCAATTGCAGGCCTTCTGCTGCAGAAGCAGGTTCGGTGGCAAACACGCGAGTTGGGTCTTTGAACAAGGCGTGCATGAACCTCGTTGGCGTGAGCAGCGGCTTCACTTGTGTGCGCTTCTCCAGGGCCTTCACCTCTGGGGTATTGTCGACAAGCCATTCCATATCGGCCTCGTGGGTGGCTATATCGAGGGAGAGAGAGGGATAGAGTTGGTGGAGACGATCGGTGAAGGCAAGCATGCTCTTGCGGCAACGATCGGCAGTACTCGAACGAGCCCATATCCTTGTATCAGCGGCAGCGAAGACAATGGGGAAGTTCTTCGCCATGCGCTCTGCGATGCCTTGATGCTGGCGTACGCCGAGAGGCGACAGCTTACCGCCATTGCCACGGGCATTCTTCAAGACTTTCTGCAGTCTGCGGCGAACGCTCTTGCCCAGAGACGTGAGGTTTTTCTTATCGGTAAACTGCGCAAGTACCCACTCATAGCGCTCGTCGCTGGTCAACCATCGCGACCCATGTCGCCCATAGTGGGAGATGTAGAACGGCTCATAGCCAGAGGGAACGTCGATGGAACTATTGCCGGCAGAAGAGGGAGCAGGGTAGGCATAATAGACACCACCGAGCTGCTCAGGCGACTTCTGCGCATAAAGGGCAATGGAAAGAAGAACCAGTAGGAATAGAAGAATGGACTTACGCATGGGTTGAAAGTTATTCGAGTTATTTCGATATGACTGGATGACAATACTTGTTACTTTGTTACTCTGTTCTTTCTCCGCTACGCTACGAAAGCAGCGAAGCCGAGTCCTTTGTCACTTGGAAAACACTGACAACACGGGACGGCCTACCCACGAGCGCGGTGTGGCAAGACCAAAGATGTAGGCAATGGTGGCAGCAGTGTCGTATTGCATCATGGGCTCGTTGATGACTTGGCCGGAGCGGATGCCGTGACCACAAATGATGAATGGATGTTCCATCTCGAGCAATGTCTTACCGCCGTGTCCTTTCTCTTTGCCTCCATGGTCGGCAGTGAGAATGACGATGGTATCGTCGTAGATGCCGGCTGTCTTCAATGCCTGGATGAGACGACCAACATATACATCGAGCTCGGTCAACGTCTGATAGTATTCGGGGGTGTCGTGACCAATGGAATGACCTGTGTGGTCGAGCTGGTCCCAGCAGACCGCGAAGAGCGTTGGCTTGCGGTCGATGATGAATCGCACTGCCATCTCACAAAGCAGCGACGTGTGGTGTTCCCAGTCGGGTGCAAGGTCGTAGTTGTCGATGGCCATTGTGTCAACAACATGCTTGATGCCATCCCACTCGGCAATGCAGCCGGTAACGACATCAGGACGGGCCTTACGAAGAATGGAGAAAATGGTGGGAAACTTTCCATGCTCATTAAGCTCAACGGAAGGAATCTCAGGCGTGTGGGAATTCCAAGTGGTGTAGCCATGCAGTTCAGGACAGGAGCCATTGAACATCGATGCCCAGTTGACTCCCGAATCGGAAGGCAACACCGAGCGTTTCTTTGCTGTGTAGCATCCTTGCTGCATGAGCAAACGGATATTCGGTATGTCGTGAGCCTTGGCCAGACTGTAGCCACCCCAGCCATCAATACCGATGACAAGGACGTGTTTTGCCTTGGGTTTCGGTTGCTTTGACTTGGCCTCAACAGATGTGACAAAAGACAAGCAGAACAGGAGGATGAGAAGAACGTGTTTCATTGTTGTGCAGTGGGTTTAAGGGTGAGGGTCCAGTCGATGCCAAGAGGGTTGTTGTGCATTTCGAGGACAAAGGGAAGTGAGGGCAGCGAGCTAAACTGCGGGCTTCCACCTCCAAGCCTTTGGCTGCTCTCCTCAGGCAGGGGAGCATTCGAAGCAAACGAGGACGGAAGGGCGATGGTCATCTCGGTGCCGTCTATGTCGGCACGGACACGAAGGGTAGTTTCGTCTTTGGCAATGAGACGCCAAGTGATGTCATCGTAAACAAAGGAGCCTTCAGCCTGCAGGCGGCGCAAAGCATCGAAGGAGATGAAGGCGAAGGTGCCTCGAACATTATGATATAAAGTTCCATCGGTCTGCGGTGAGAGCCATGAGAAGCCCGTTGCATGCTCCACTTCGCTGCGCGGGATGCAATAGGTGGTCTGCTTGCAGGTGAGCAAGAGCGTATCACCCTGCCAACCATAGCTGAGTGGCCATGTGCGGAACTGGCGGTTGAGGGTAAAGAAAACCTCTCCCGACCTCCCCAAAGGGGAGGAGGACCTACCGGCATGAGTATTGTTATTTGTGACTGAAGATGAAGATGCGGCTACTGATAAATCATTCTTAGAAAGGCCACTGCCCGCGAGGCCCTCCTCCCCTTTGGGGAGGTCGGGAGAGGTTTTGAACACCAACTCCCCTCCCTGCATCAACTGCTGATGGGTGATGCGGGCGCCCTTGAGTCGTTTTCCATTCAGATAAGCAGCCTTGAAGGTGTCGCCAGTGCCTTGCTTTGTGACATGAAGAGTGCGACCATTAGGCAATTGGAATGTGTATTCCGGCAATAAGGGGAGGTTCAGCAGATAGTAGTCGGTGCCGGCATTGGGATAGAAGCCCATCATGTGAAACGCCAGCCACGAGGACATAGCACCCGAGTCGTCGTTGCCCGGCAGACCGTCGGGCTGGTCGGTGTAGTTGTCACGAATAATCTGATGGATGCGCTGCGTGCTGAGATCGGGACGGTCTATCCAATGATAGAGGCAGGGAGTGAGGAACGACGGTTCGTTCTGCACGTTGTAATAGCCTTTCTCGAAGAAGAGATCAAGGCGCTGGCGGAACTGCTTCTTCCCACCACAGGCACGGATGAGTCCCGGAACATCGTGAGGCACGGAGAGCGAATACTCCTCACTGGTGGCCTCATAGAAGAATGTAGACCACCACGGCAGATACCACGGTGCGACCTTCGTCACGGGTGTATAGGGAATCGTGGGATGGAACACTTTCGAATGTCCCCAAGGTACAGAATCCATCCAATGCCCTTGGGCATCCTTCGGCAGGATGAAACCACGCATGCCATCCCACTCGTAATCGCTGCGCCAGAGGTTACGCCACGACTGCGACTTCAACATGTATTCCTTGTAGAGGTCCTGACGGCCGAGACCGCACGCCACCTGCGCTATGCACCAATCGCAGAAAGCATATTCAACCGTTCGGTTGCCAGCCCGGCCGATGCCATAGGGGATGTAGCCCAAGCGGTTGTACTCCGTGAGCCCACCACGACCGTGCTTCTCATGGTCGGCCCCGGGATCGATGGTAGCATCCTTGAGCATCGCCTCGAGGGCAAGGGAATAGTCGATGCCCTTCAATCCTTTGGCATAGGCATCAGCAATAACCACCTCTGCATTCGAGCCTCCTTGCGTGCGACCGTTGCTGTCGCCGCTACGCGCATCGGGCATATAGCCCTCCCGCACATATATATTTAATAAGGAGTTGACAATCGCCACTTCACGCTCCTCGTCAAGCAAGGTGAGCAAGGGCGTCGAGGTACGATAGGTGTCCCAGATGGCATAGTAGTCGTCATAATAGGAAGCCCCCCTCGTTCCTCCCAACTGGGGGGACGACCCGAGGTTGAAAGGGGGATCCTCGCCAGTCTTATCTACAGGCATGAGCATCGTGTGATAAAGGGCGGTGTAGAACATACGCTTCTGCTCGTTGGTGCCTGTGATTTGGATTTTGGAGAGCTGTTGCTCCCAAGTATCACGCAGTTGGGCGAGTTGTGAATCGAAGTCATGGGAAGGGATGTTTCGACGAGCCTGCTCGATGCTCACGTAAGAGATGCCCACCTGCACATGAACTAACGTGTCGGAGAAATGAATCCATGCACGTTGATTGCCTTCATCGGTCTCGGCAACGAAAGGAACTGTGGTCTTCAGACAGAAACAAACGGTGTAGGTATCGCCATTGTTCCAACCGCCACGAACACTAGTGTAACCGCAGACTTCATGATTGTTCTCCACTTCCAAACGACCATCGACAAACTGCTGGCGCTCTCGCAAGTTGGGAACGGTATCCTTACCCAGGAAATGAGTTGCATCAACGAACAAGCTGCCGCTATCGGGAAAGTGGAAACGATAGAAGGAGCAACGTCCGGCAGTAGAGATCTCGGTCCGGATGCCATTGTCATAAGTGGTGGAATAGTATCCTAAAGAGAAATCTTCGCTGACCCGTCGCTGTGGACAAGCGGGCCAACCCAGGCTCGTATTGAAAGAAGAATGGGTGTCGAGATAAGGCTGCACGAGAACATTGCCATACTTCTGACCTCCACCGGTGCCGCTGACGTGTGTCTGTGAGAAACCCAACACGGGGACGGGCATCTGCGCCCAACCGGCATTGGGCAACACGCCACAGTCGGGGCCAGGCTTCACCATGCCAAAAGGCATGCACGGTCCTGGAAACGTGCGCCCTACCCCAACGCTTCCGATGCGTGGGTCTACATATTGCCACACCTGTGCTACGACAACCGATGACAACAGGCAAAAGAATGCCAGCAAGAGTTTTCTCATTCTGAAATGATCGAAGTAATAATAGTACCTGCAAAGATACAACAAAAAATGGGAACGAACAAAAATCCGTTCCCATTTTTGCTATTTACTCTTGAGCTGTAGTAAGTTTTACTATCTACATTTGAGCAACGGCAGTTTTACTGTTTTCTCTTGAGCAGTGGCAAGAATGCTTCCGGTCGGTCGAGGTTAACCATGTCGGCTTTCTTCTTGATAACCAACTGAAACTGCGACGTATCATCCTCCTGACAAGCTGCCATCACACGAATGCGATGACGATGACAATAGCGACGGAATTTCTTCGTGATCTTCTCCGGAGCAATCTCCACATAGGAAGGCGAACAGATGGTCTGCCAATACTTGAGGCGGTCGACGTTCGGTGCATTGACCTTGACCTTCATTTCAGGTGCCAAGCGGATGAACTCACGCAGCATCTGTTCATCGGCAAACCAGAAGAAGCTGTTTTCGGCAAAGCCCTTCTCGCGCACGAGGCTGACCAATGTGGGGATAGGCGTTCCGCGCTTCACATCGAAGAATACTTTCGCCTTGCCCTCCAGGTAGTCAAGCATCTCAGCAATCGTTGGCACGTGCAATCCTGCAAATTGCGGGGAGAACCAACTGCCTGCATCGAGTTTCCGAACATCGGCAGCACTCATATCGGCGAGTCTACCCTTGCCATTGGTTGTGCGGTCGAGCGTTTCGTCATGCAAGTTGAAGAGCACACCATCTCTCGACGGGCGCACATCCACCTCAACCCACGTTGCACCATAAACAAGGGCAGAATCAGCCGATGCCATCGTGTTTTCGGGAGCCAAGGCATTGGCGCCGCGATGCACTACTATCTCAATATTCTGGGCAGCCACTGCCGTGACTGCCCAGAGAAAAAGAGTTGTTGCTATAGTTCGCCAATTAGTAGCCATTATTCTGAGTCCACTTCGGGTTCAGGTCAAGCATGCTCTTGTTGATGGGGAACACACGGCGAGTCTTGTCGAAGTTGGCTGTGGGGAAGTCCTTGTAGTGAGGGAAGTACTCATCCTCGAAATGACCGAAACGAATCATGTCGGCACGACGCATATTCTCATCGAAGAACTCACGTCCACGCTCCTCGTAGATGTCGTTCAGTGTGGGGTTGCCAGTGAGCTGTTCGGCATTCACATAAGCGCGAATCTGGTTCACCAGAGCCTTTGCGTCAGCAGCCTTGCCCTGACGAACGAGAGCCTCGGCCTTCATCAGCAGCACGTCGGCATAGCGGAACACGGGAATATCGTTCGACTGGTTACGACCGTTGGCATAGTCGTTGCGTGTGACATGCCACTTCAAGTTGCGGCAGCCCTGACGCCAACCCGTAAGGTTATCACCCACGTTAATGGTGAAATCCTTCTCCACGAGGTTGATGTTGCGGCTAAGCTTCAAAGGATTACCTTCCTTGTCGAGGCAAACCTCAGAGGTGGGCTGCAGCGTTGCGGGATCGTAAACGTAGACGGTGTTCTCGTCACCACCTGTGCCATAGCGATAGTCGTCGAGGTTTTCCGACAGACCGAGGATGAGCTTGTTGCGCTCATCACCCTTCAGGTTGAACAGCTTCACAAACTCCGGAGTCATCGTCACATAGCCACCGCCCGAGTTGGTCAGAGTCTCGCCATAGTAGCTGGGCTTCAGGTTCTTGATGTCCTTGTATGAGTGTGAACGTCCGTACTGCATACCCGTAGCCTCAGTGGTGTGATATGGCATAGCATAAATGAAGTCCTTGATGGTTCCATTCTGCACACGCTCGGTGTTGTCAGAAGCAAACTTGAAGCGATAGGGATCCGGTCCAAGTGCAAACTTACCCGACTTGATGATCTCGTCACAAACGGCGATACAGTCGGCCAGTTTCTCGGTGGAATAGCTATTGGCATCGTAAGCCTCAGGAGCCGAAGCGGTGTAGACGGGCCAGTTGATGTACAGCTTGGCAAGCAAGGTCTGAGCCATGTACTTATTAGGCTTACCATAGTTCTCGCCAGTGGTCTCGGTGGTGAGCTGCGGGATGATCTCCTTCAGCTCGCTCTCAATCCAACGAGCCACATCGGCACGAGGCTGTCGCTTTTCGAGGTCGATTTCGCCGGCGAGCTTCGAGTCGTTGATGGCCACATCGCCCCAGCAATCCATCATGATGTATGTGAAGAAAGCACGCATGGCACGAGCGGGAGCCTTATAAACGTCGTCGGCCTCACTATCGATGATCTCGTTGGCCTTCACCACACCAGAAGCGAGCACGGTCATCCAGTCGATAGAGGCATCCTCGTAGTTGAAGTTATGCAGGCTGGGATGAGCGTATGCACCATTGTCGTACCAGTTACCACCATAGGCTACAGAAGTATATTCATCGCTCGAGAGAGCCATAGCTTCCATGTAGCGGCGTCCGAAGCAGTCGCGCATCTGGAAATAGATGCCTGAGAGCTGTGCCTCGAGTGCAGCCTCGCTGTTAGGATAGGAGGTGTACTGAGACTCCACAGGAACATCCAGATCGGTACAGCCTACCATCAGCATTGAGCAGGCGGCTGCAAAAAATATCTTGATATTTGTTTTCATATTGCTATTCCTTTTTAATGATTAGAAATTAACCCTTACACCAGCCATGAAGGTACGAGTGTGAGGATAGTTGCTCCAGCGGAAGTCAACACCCGGCTGGATGCCACCCATATTCACCTCGGGGTCGAGACCCTTGTAACCTGTGATGGTGAAAACATTGTTGCAAGTAGCATATACCTGCAGGCTTTGCAACCAGCCACCGAGGTTGTCGAAGGTATAGCCAATAGAGAGAGTCTGCAAACGCAGGTAGTCGCCCTTCTCCAGGAAGCGATCAGAAGGAATATTGCTCAGGTTGTCGGAAACGGGACGATCGGTGATGAACTCCTTCAACACATTCTTACCGCCATTGAAGAAGTCGGGTGCCGTATAGTGAGCACGTGCACCATTGTAAATCTTGTTACCCAGCACACCTGTGAAGAACAGCGTAGCATTCCACTTCTTATAGGAAAGGGTGTTGTTCCAACCGAAGTTCAGCTTCGGCTGAGCGTTGCCAGCGATGTAACGATCCTTATATTCGGGCTCATTGGTGGTTTCGCCAGTCTTATTGCCGTTCTCGTCGCGAACGTAGTAAGAAGCCTTACCGTTCTCATCGTAGCCTGCAAACTCATACAGGTAGAAGGTGCCAAGAGGCTCACCTTCGATGATGCGCTGTGTGTAGCCATTAGCCGAGACGCCGGCAACTCTCGGGTCGCCCTGTGCGAAAGTAGAGGTCTGATACTTCTCGTTCGAGAGCTTGTTCACCTTATTCGAGTTGTGAGCAAGGTTCAGCGTGGTCATCCAGTTGAAGTCCTTTGTGCGAATAGCGTCGATGTTCATCGTGAACTCAATACCCTTATTGGTGATTTCACCCACGTTAGCAGCGATGTTGTCGAACGGATAGATAACGGTCGAAACAGGATAGTTCCAGATCAGGTCGGTCGTCTTCTTGTTGTAGAACTCGATGCTACCGTTGATACGGTTGTTCCAAAGAGCATAGTCAATACCAACGTTGAACATTCCGGTGGTCTCCCACTTCAAATCGGGGTTGGCAAGCTTCGTTGCGCCAAGGATAGCCCAGGGCTGACCGCCGTAGACAAAGGTCGTTCCTGTAGAACCATAGGTAGCAACTGACGAGTAAGCACCGAAGCCCAGTGCGTTACCGCTAACACCATAACCCAGGCGGAGCTTCAAGTTGTCGAACACATTCTGGTTCTTCATGAACTCTTCCTCAGTGATATTCCAAGCAGCAGAAACAGAGGGGAACGTACCCCAGCGGTGATCCTTGCCAAATACCGATGAACCATCGCGACGGATAGTGGCCTGCAGCATGTAACGGCTGTTGAACGAGTAGCTGGCACGACCATAGAACGAGATGTTACGAATGGTTTCCTTTGTACCGCTCTGCACGGCCTTGATGCCATCGATGGTACCTGCATAGGTGAGTTGGTTCCACTTCAGATAGTCATCGAAGAAGTTGTGAACCTCCATGCCGAAGCCGTCGTTCGAGTGACGCTCTTCCCAGCTATAACCAGCCATCAGGGCCAGCTTGTGAACCTTAGCAAACGTCTTGTCGTAGTTCAGATAAGTCTCGAACGTATGGTCGTCACCGAAATAGGTATTGCGGTTGGCGGTACCGTTGTAGGCGTTGAAAGGAACAATCTGAGTGTTATGAGAACGATAGGAGCTATAGATGCTCTGGCGGTGGTTGAACGAGTAGTTGGCATTCCAGTTCAGGCCATCGATGATGGTGAGCGTAGCCTTTGCCACTATCTGATTGCGCTTCCAAATGGTCTCAGAGAGATCCTCGTTGATCATGGAGAGCGGGTTGTAGTTGGCAGAACCATCGCCAACCGTCCATGCGCCATCAGTCTGAATGGGGAACGTGGGGTTGAAGTAGTTCATGGCATCGAGCACCGAAGCCGAACCACGACCATCGTCGAAGTATCCCTGAGGCACACCCACATGCTTACCATACATGGCATTCAGTCCGAGCGAGAGTTCCAGACGATCTTTCAGCACCTTACTACTGATGAGCGAGCGCAGGTTCAGACGGTTCATGTGTGTGCCGTCGACCACACCCTCGCGGTTGGTGTAGTTCAGCGAAGTCATATACTTCGTCTTAGCCGAACCGCCATTGATGCTCACGTTGTGGTTGTGGCTGATACCCGTGCGCAGCACTTCGTCCTGCCAATCGGTGTTGCCTCCCTTGTCGTAAGCATAGTCGATGTTGTTTGCCTTCACATAGTTGCGGATATCGTCGGCAGTAGCGATGTCGAGGGTCTTCGCAATGTTGTCGAAAGCTACGTAGCCGTTATAGCTCACGTTGGTGCGCTCGGTCTTGCCACCAGTCTTGGTGGTGATGATGATCACACCATTGGCAGCCTTTGAACCGTAGATAGCGGTAGCAGTTGCGTCGCGCAGCACGTCGATCGACTCGATATCGTCGGGAGCCACCATCGAGATGTCAACACCGGGGATGCCGTCGATGACGTAGTAGGGTTCCATAGCGGCACCCTCACGCAGCGATGAAGCACCACGCAGCGTGATGCTGGGACCACCGTTGGGGTCGCCGTTGGTCGTCACGACCAGACCAGCCACCTTACCCTGCAGCATAGAAGCGGGGTCGGAGAACACACCCTTGTTCAGGTCCTTTGACTGCACCGTCGTGATAGAAGATGTCACATCCTTACGCTTCATCGTACCGTAACCTACGACCACAACTTCGTTCAGCAACTGATTGTCTTCTTGCAGCGTGATGCTCTCGCCAGCATTAATGGTCTGAGGCTCGAAGCCCACGTAAGAAACGTTCAGCTTGGCGCCACGCTTCACGTTGAGCGTATAGCGACCGTTGACGTCGGTCACTACGCCATTCTGAGTTCCAGCCTCAACAACACTCACACCGATGAGCGGCTCACCCTGCGCATCGCGGATGACACCCGTCACTTGGTTTTGTGCCATTGCTGCTGTACTGCACACTAAGAGAGCCATAGAAAGAATTGTCTTCCTGGCTTTCCGTGAATTAAAGAATCGTACTTTTAGCATAATTGTTATTGATTAAGTTGAATAAAAAATTTGTCTTCTCCACGATTGGGGAATCCTTCTGTTCCCCAGTCTACATGCAGCCCGTCGATATGCACGTCGCGAGCCTGCTCAACATAGACGCCATGCACCTTTCCGCTAACAAAGCCTTCACCCTTGCAGGGTCGCTTGTCATATTGGCCGCCGGCATAAGGCGTCAGTTTGCGCATGGTCAGATTCACATTGTTGAGCGAGATATTGTTCACCTTGTCGGGCGTGTCGCCACCGATGAAGCAGCCGTTCTCGCTCGTGGCGGTGATGTTATAGAAGCGGATGCGCGACACTTCGCCACATCGGCCTTCAATCTGTCCCTTCGGGAATCGCCAATTGGCATCCTTGTGGTTGCCGTTGGCACGCGGATAGGAGGTTACATAGATAGGCTCGGCCTTACCCCACCACACATCCGACAACAGGCGGCAGTCCAACTGGATGTTCGAGAACGTCACGTCGCTAACCGTTCCCTCGTCGCGGTTCTGAATGCCCAGTCCGCGATTGGAGCGTGTGATGATGCAGTTATCGAACAACACATTATAGATAGAATCCATGTTTTCCGATCCAATCTTGATGGCACACGAACGCGATGCCATCACGCAGTTTGTCACCACGATATCATGGCACGAGCCATACTGCTCGCTCTCGCGGCGGTTCTTCAGGCAAATGCAGTCGTCACCAGAGGTGATGTAGCAGTTGGCGATGCGTACATTCTTCGAGTGGTCGAGGTCGATGCCATCGCCATTGCGTATCTTCAGGTTATTGAGCAACTGGATGCCGTCGATCACAGCACCGTCGCAGCCCACGAGATGCACCGTCCAATAGGCTCCCTCGGTGATGGTTACGTCGCGAATGACAACATTTTGCACATTGGTCAATGTCAGCACATGCGGACGAGGGTCGAACGACGGGTCTTTGAGAGGCTTCAGTTCGTACGAGTCGTCGAGCTCGGCACCCATGAAACGAATGCCGTTGCCGTGAATGGTGCCACGTCCGGAGATGGTGATATTCTCTGCATCCTTCGCCCAAAGCCACAACATGCCCTCGCCGCGATTCTCGCCAAAGGCGCTGAGCTGATAGATACTCTCATCGGGATTGGCCTTCAACACCGCCGTGGCCTCAAGATGTAGGTCGATATTCGACTTCAGTTGAACCGGTCCGGAGAGGAAAGTGTGGTTGCGGGGGAACAACACCGAGCCGCCACCCTGCTCCGAACAGGCATTAATGGCTTGCTGAATGGCCGCAGCATCGTCGGTCACACCGTCGCCCACGGCTCCGTAGGCCGTCACATCGTAGACCTGTTGCGAATACAGGCACACGACAACCGAGAACAAACAGCATAAAGAAAAGATTCTCTTCATGGTTCTTTATTTATACCTCTTTATATATACGCGCGGAAATTTAAACGGTTGCAAAGTTAGCAAAAAATCTATAAATAGACAAGGAAAATGTAAAAATTATTATGAAGCGAGAATTTTTATGCAAAAATATTTGCGAGTTTGCATTAAATTGCGTATATTTGCACCCGCTAAAGCATATTTATACACTTATGAAAGTCAAGAACAACAGAATTGAAACACTGAAGATGCTCATCTCAAGCAAGGAGTTGGGCAGTCAGGAGGAACTCCTACAGGAACTGAAACAGGAAGGTTTCCAGCTCACGCAGGCAACCTTGAGTCGCGACTTGAAGCAGCTGAAGGTGGCGAAGGCAGCGTCGATGAATGGCAAATATGTCTATGTGCTGCCCAACGAAACGATGTACAAGCGCGTGCGCAGCACCCAGACGGCTCGCGAGATGCTGGAGTCGCCGGGCTACTTGTCCATTAATTTCTCTGGCAATCTCGGCGTCATCAAGACCCGTCCGGGCTATGCCAGCCTCATCGCCTACAACATCGACAATGCCGACATGCCCGACCTGTTGGGCACCGTTGCCGGCGACGACACCATCTTGCTGATCATCAAGGAGGGCAGCAACCGCAAGGACGTCATCAAGAGTCTGAGCGCCATCATTCCGACCCTCAAGGACTGACTGTAGTAGGAGTAACTCATAACCACCATTTGCCAACACAAAAGGAGGTTTAGTTTATTAACGGTAGAAAGATTTTTCAGGAGAACAATCACATGAAAGAAATCACTGTTATGGTTGCCGATGCTTCTCACGAGAAATACATCGACACGATTCTCACAACCATCGAAGAAGCAGCCAAGGTGCGCGGCACGGGTATCGCCAAGCGTAGCCATGAATATCTGGCTACGAAGATGCGCGAGGCAAAGGCTGTCATCGCGCTCAGCGGCGACCGCTTCGCTGGTTTCAGCTACATCGAGACTTGGGGTAACAAGCAGTATGTCACCACGTCGGGACTCATCGTGCATCCCGACTTTCGCGGACTGGGCATTGCCCGTCGCATCAAAGACCTCACTTTCACACTGGCACGCACCCGTTGGCCACACGCCAAGATTTTCTCGCTCACCAGCGGAGCAGCCGTGATGGCGATGAACACACGGCTGGGCTATCAGCCGGTCACCTTCGCCGACCTCACCGACGACGAGGCTTTCTGGCGCGGCTGCGAGGGTTGCATCAACTTCGACGTGCTCCAGCGCACCAACCGTCGCTACTGCATCTGCACCGCTATGCTCTACGATCCCGAGGAACACTTGCCCGCAAAGATTCCCGACGACGTGCTGCAGCGCATCAGAAGCATCGACGGAAAGCGATAAGCGTGCAGTTCGACGGCGCTATCTCGCATGTCCCGACACGGTGGAGCATTGCCTTGAAGCGACAAGAGCAACCACTTCGTGCAACGAAAGCATTACGCTGGTTTTGCAAATTAATTGAGTTTGTGAAGTAAATTAAGTTAATTTGTGTAGTAAATTAAGTTATTTTACCGACCAAATTAAGTTAATTTACTGAGCAAATTAAGTTAATTTACCGCACAAATTAAGTTAATTTACTTTTCAATGTCAATGCTCTACCGGCATCAAAGCAATGCTCTACAAACACCAGACGACGACTCTAGCCGCACCGGAGCATGCATTTAGCGACTTTAGACACGTGAAAACGGAAAAAGATAACATTAAAGATAAAGACAACAATGGATAAGAAGAAAAAAGTGGTAGTGGCCTTTAGCGGCGGACTCGACACATCCTATACGGTGATGCGTCTGGCGCAGGAGGGCTACGAAGTGTATGCCGCCTGTGCCAATACGGGCGGTTTCAGCGACGAACAGCTGAAGAAGAACGAGGAGAATGCCTACCGGCTTGGCGCCGTTCAATATGTGACGCTCGACGTAACGCAGGAATACTACGAGAAGTCGCTGCGCTACATGATCTTCGGAAACGTCATGCGCAACAACTGCTATCCCATCTCCGTCTCGAGCGAGCGCATCTTCCAGGCTCTGGCCATTGCTCGTTATGCCAACGAGATTGGTGCCGATGCCATCGCTCACGGTTCAACGGGCGCCGGCAACGACCAGATTCGCTTCGACATGACGTTCCTCGTGATGGCACCGGGAGTGGAGATCATCACCCTGACACGCGACGAGAAGCTGTCGCGTCAGGAAGAGGTGGACTATCTGAACGAGCACGGCTTCACGGCCGACTTTGCCAAATTGAAGTACTCCTACAACGTAGGCATCTGGGGCACGAGCATCTGTGGCGGCGAACTTCTCGACCCCTCGCAGGGCTTGCCCGAAGAGGCTTACCTGAAACACGTCACCGCTGAGGAGCCCGAAGCACTGCTGAAGATCACCTTCGACAAGGGTGAGATTGCGGCAGTCAACGGCGAAACTTTCAGCGATAAGGTGAAAGCCATCCAGAAGATTGAAGAGATTGGTGCGAGCTATGCCATTGGCCGCGACTGCAATGTCGGCGATACCATCATCGGCATCAAGGGTCGCGTAGGCTTCGAGGCCGCTGCGCCGAAGCTGATCATCGAGGCTCACCGCCTGCTGGAGAAGTCTACGCTCTCGAAGTGGCAGCAGTATTGGAAGGACCAGGTCAGCCAGTGGTACGGCATGTTCCTGCATGAAAGCCAGTACTTGGAGCCCGTCATGCCCGACATCGAGGCGATGCTCACGTCGAGTCAGCGCAATGTGAACGGCACGGCAATCCTCCGTCTGCGCCCGTACGGATTCGAAACGGTGGGCGTCGACTCTCCCTGCGACCTGCAGAAGTCGAAGCTCGGCGAATATGGCGAGATGCAACACGGATGGACGGCCGACGAGGCGAAGGGCTTCATCAAGGTGCTTTCTACGCCACTTCGTGTCTACTACGGTATCCATCCCGACGAAAAACGATAAAAAAATCGCTCTCTCATGCAACCTTTTCGTCGGTTGCTTCGTCTAACAGTCAGAAACAACCAACAAAAGGAGATAAGATTATGGCAACAGGAAAGAAACTTTTACGGTCGAGCGACCGTTGGATTGCCGGCGTTTGCGGCGGTATTGCAGACTACTTCGATTGGGATCCTGCAATGGTCAGGATCATCTATCTGCTGCTGAGCCTCTTCAGCGCTGGCTTCCCAGGCTTGCTGATCTACATCGTATTGTGGATCATCATGCCGAAGAGCTAAGTGCACCAAAACATTGAATGATTAAGATTGGAATCCTCGGCGGGGCTGGCTATACAGCCGGCGAACTCATCCGCCTGCTCATCAACCACCCCGAGGCCGAGTTGAAGTTCATCAACAGCGAAAGTAATGCCGGCAACCTCGTCAGCGATGTGCACGGGGGACTGCTTGGCGAGTGTAATATGACATTCACGTCGTCGATGCCTTTCGACGACGTGGATGTTGTGTTTTTCTGCTTCGGTCATGGAAAGAGCGAACAGTTCCTGCAGGAACACACCATTCCGGAACACGTCAGGATTATCGACCTGGCACAGGACTTCCGGCTGAAAGGCGACCACGACTACGTCTACGGACTGCCTGAGCTGAACCGCGAGGCAATCCGCCAGGCGCGCCACGTGGCCAACCCGGGTTGTTTTGCCACATGCATCCAGCTGGCCTTGCTGCCTGCTGCCCGTCAGGGACTGCTCGTGAGCGACATCAGCGTGAATGCCATCACGGGTTCCACCGGTGCCGGCCAGCGCCCACAGGCCACCACTCATTTCTCGTGGCGCATGGGCAACATGAGCATCTACAAGCCTTTCCAGCACCAGCATGTGCCGGAAATCTGCCAGTCGCTCAATCAGTTGCAGCAGCAAGACTTCCCCACCCTGCCGCTCATTGGCTCGCCCGACGGCCCAAGCATCGACTTTATCCCTTATCGCGGTGACTTCGCCCGCGGCATCTTCGCCACGGTTGTCGTCCATCTGCCGCAACCTTCATCACTCGAGGCCTCTTCTTCAGGCAACGATTACGTTGCCGCTTACGAGCAGTTCTATGCCGACGAGCCGTTCACGCACTACAGCCAGCGTTCCATCGACATGAAGCAGGTGGTAAACACCAACAAGTGTCTGGTTCATGCCGACGTCTTCGGCAACAAGCTCCTCGTCACGTCCTGCATCGACAACCTGCTGAAGGGCGCCGTGGGACAGGCCGTCGAGAACATGAATCTGATGTTCGGCCTCGACGAGACCACTGGTCTGCGACTGAAGGCAAGCGCATTCTAAACATCACTACATCACAATTTCTAAACTTCCCATTATGAACTTATACGACGTTTATCCTCTTTTCGACATTAATATCGTTGAAGGCAAGGGCTGCCACGTCTACGACGACAAAGGGCAGGAGTACCTCGACCTCTATGGCGGACATGCCGTCATCAGCATCGGCCACTCGCATCCGCACTACGTCAAGGCCGTCACCGAGCAGATCAACAAGTTGGGATTCTACAGCAATTCCATCATCAACCCCCTGCAAAAGCAGCTGGCAGAGCGGCTGGGAAAAATCTCGGGCTACGACGACTACCAGCTGTTCCTTGTGAACAGCGGTGCCGAGGCAAACGAGAACGCCCTGAAGCTGGCTTCGTTCAAGACGGGTTATGTCCGTGTGCTCACCGCCCACAAGGCCTTCCACGGCCGCACCTCGCTGGCTGTCGAGATGAGCAACAACCCGAAGATTGTAGCCCCCATCAACGACAACCACCATGCGAAGTTCCTGCCGCTGAACGATATTGAGGCATGGGTGCGCGAAATGGTGAAAGGTGGCATCACTGCCGTTATCCTCGAGTGCATTCAGGGCGTGGGCGGCATACAAATGGTGAAACCGCTGTTTGCACAGGAACTGGCCTATGCCTGCAAGCGATTCGGCGTGGTACTCATCTGCGATGAGATACAGTGTGGCTACGGCCGTTCCGGAAAGTTCTTCGCCCACCAGTGGCTGGGCATCCGTCCGGACATCATCACCGTTGCCAAGGGCATCGCCAACGGTTTCCCCATGGGTGCCGTACTCATCTCGCCCGACTTCAAGGCCGAATACGGACAGCTGGGAACCACCTTCGGTGGCAACCACCTCGCATGTGCTGCAGCCCTCTCGGTGCTCGATGTCATGGAGGAAGAAAAGCTTGTTGAGAATGCCGACGTGGTGGGAACCTATCTCATCGAACAGCTGAAGGCGCTGCAGGCCGAACGTCCGGACCTCATCACCGATGTGCGCGGCCGTGGTTTGATGATTGGTATCGACCTGAGTGTGCCGCACAAGGACGTCCGCAGTCGTCTCATCCACGAGGAACATGTGTTCACCGGCTGCGCTGGAACCAACACCCTGCGCCTGCTGCCGCCGCTCTGCCTGACGAAGGCCAATGCCGATGAGTTCATGCAAAAATTCCGTCGGACGCTTGGTGCATAGGACGAAGAATTCATCATATTGGCCCCGCCGACATTCCTTTTGTACGGAAACGAAATCAAAAACTTTCGTTTTTGTTTTGCATTTTGCTCACTAATTCGTAATTTTGCAGGCGGATAACGTAACAAACCGTAAGATTTATGGACGAACTCAAACAAATAGGAGAGCGATTGCGCGGTCTGCGCGACGTTCTCGACATCAGTTCCGAGGAGGTAGCACGTCTGTGCGGAATCTCTGTGGAGCATTATGAAGAAATGGAGCGCGGCGAAGCTGAGCTCTCAGTGGCGAACCTGCAGAAGATTGCGAAGGAATACAACATCTCACTCGACGTGCTGATGTTTGGCGAAGAGCCGAAGATGAGCACCTACTTCCTCACCCGCAAGGGTCAGGGACAGCGTGTAGAGCGTCGCAAGGCTTATCAATATGAGAGCCTGGCCAGCGGTTTCCGCGGCCGTACTGCCGACCCGTTCATCGTGACTGTTGAGCCCAAGCCGGCCGACACGCCGAAGGAGATGAACTCACATTCAGGTCAGGAGTTCAACATGGTGCTCGAAGGTTCCATGGAACTCACCATCGGCAGTAGGGTGCTTACGCTCGAGGAAGGCGACAGCATCTATTTCGATGCCACCCAGCCACACGGCATGCGCACACTCAACGACCAACGCGTGCGCTTCCTCGCCATCATTTTCTCATAAGACTCCCTTAGCCGACACAATCAACATGGTAGAAAGATTTTTAAGGAAAACAACGTTCACGTCGGTGGACGACTATCAGAAGAACCTGGAATTCATCGTTCCAGAGAACTTTAATTTTGCTTACGACGTAGTAGATGCATGGGCTGAAGAAGAGCCCGACAAGCTGGCATTGCTTTGGACCAACGACGAAGGCGAGGAAATACGCCTGACTTTCGCCGACCTGAAGCAGCGCAGCGACCAGGCAGCAGCCTACCTGCAGCAGCTGGGCATCGGTCATGGCGATATGGTGATGCTCATCCTGAAGCGTCGTTTGGAGTGGTGGATCTCCATGCTCGCCCTGCACAAGCTTGGTGCTGTGGCCATTCCCGCCACCCATATGTTAACGAAGAAGGACATCATTTATCGCAACACTCGCGCATCGGTGAAAGGTATCATCTGTGCCGACGATGCCTATGTGATGAGCCAGATTGAAGCAGCCCTGCCCGAGAGCCCGACCGTTGAAGTGGTCATCGCAGTGGCTCACCTGCCGGAGTGGTGCGACGACGAGTCGCCGAAGCTGCCCAAGGGCTTCCACGATTGGTATAAGGAGATTATCAACGCACCGGCGTTTGTCCGCCCCACTCACGTCAACTCGAATGATGACACAATGCTGATGTACTTCACCAGCGGCACGAGCGGCGAGCCAAAGATGGTCGCCCACGACTTCCTCTATGCGCTCGGCCACCTCACAACGGGTGTGTTTTGGCACAATCTGAAAGAGGATAGCATTCATCTGACTGTTGCCGACACGGGTTGGGGAAAGGCCGTCTGGGGTAAGTTCTACGGACAGTGGATAGCCGGCGCCTGCGTCTTCGTCTTCGACCACGAGAAATTCAATGCCGATGCCCTGCTCCGACAGATTGAGAAATACCGTATCACCTCGTTCTGTGCACCGCCCACCATCTACCGTTTTATGATTCGCGAAGACCTGTCAAAGTACGATCTTTCATCGCTGAAGTATTGCACAACGGCCGGCGAAGCATTGAATCCTGCGGTGTTCGACAAGTTCTTCGAACAGACAGGCATCAAGCTCATGGAAGGTTTTGGCCAGACCGAGACCACGATGACCCTTGGCACCATGCCTTGGATGAAGCCGAAACCCGGCTCGATGGGCATGCCCAACGCACAGTACGACATTGCCCTAATGAAACCCGACGGCAGCTTCTGCGAGGAAGGTGAAAAGGGTGAAATCGTCATCAGAATCGACAAGCAGAAGCCACTGGGACTCTTCAAGGGCTACTACCGCGACGAAGAGCAGCTGCGCAAGACGTGGCACGACGGCTATTACCACACAGGCGACGTGGCCTGGCGCGACGAGGACGGCTACTACTGGTTCGAGGGTCGCATCGACGATGTTATCAAGTCGAGCGGTTATCGCATCGGTCCGTTCGAGGTGGAGAGTGCGCTGATGACGCATCCCGCCGTCGTGGAGTGTGCCATCACAGGTGTTCCCGACGAGATTCGCGGCATGGTGGTGAAAGCCACCGTCGTGCTCGGCAAGGAATGGAAGGACAAGGCCGGCGACGATCTCATCAAAGAACTGCAGCAGCACGTGAAGCGTGTGACGGCTCCTTATAAGTATCCGCGCATCATCGAGTTCGTCGATGAACTGCCGAAGACCATCAGCGGAAAGATTCGTAGAGTAGAAATCAGAGAAAAAGACAACCAGAAATGAAGATAGCCATCATCGGAGCAGGAAACATCGGCAGTGCCCTGGCATTCGGACTTGCCCAGAGCACCCTCGTAAAGGCCGAAGACATCTGCATCAGCAACACCCATCCCGAGAAACTTGAACGCATCAAGGCCAATGCCCCGGGCATTCGTACCACCACCGATAACCGCGTCTGCACGAAAGATGCCGACGTGGTGTTCATTGCCGTGAAGCCGTGGAAGCTGTCACCACTGGTCGACCAGCTCAAGCAACTGCTCGACTATCGCAAGCAGATTGTCTGCTCGATGGTGGGTGGTGTGGGCCTCTCCGACCTGAAGGCACTGTTCGAGCAGAATGGCGAAGTGCCGGTGCTCTACTATCTCATCCCCAACACCGCCATCGCCACGCGCGAGAGCATGACATTCCTCTCGTCGGCAGGTGCCACACCCGAGCAGGACGAGCAGCTGCTGCAGCTATTCAAGGAGCTGGGAGATGCCATGCTCGTTGAAGAGCGACTGATGAACGCAGGCCTCGTCCTTGCCTCCTGCGGTATTGCCTATGCCCTGCGCTACATCCGTGCCAACACCCAAGGTGGCGTGCTCCTCGGATTCTCGCCTGCCGATGCCCAGCGCATCGTCGCACAGACGATGAAGGGTGCCGCCAGCCTGTTGTGCATCGACGGTTCCCACCCAGAGTCGGAAATCGACCGTGTCACAACACCTGCCGGTCTGACCATCCGTGGTCTGAACGCTATGGAGCGCAATGGCTTCACCACCTCCATCATCGAAGGTCTCATGGCCTCCATTCCGCAACAAAAATAGGTATCGATAATGAGCAGAATCGTTGTCAAGGTAGGTTCCAATGTCCTCACGCGTCCCGATGGAAAGCTGGATGTCACGCGTGTCTCGGCACTCGTCGACCAAGTGGCTTGGCTGCACCGGCAAGGCCATGAGGTGATTCTTGTGTCGAGCGGTGCCGTGGCTTGCGGCCGGCGCGAACTCAAGGTCGACCATTCGCTCGACTCCGTTGAACAGCGGCAGCTGTTCTCCGCTCTCGGACAGGTGAAGCTCATCGGGCTCTACTACGACCTCTTCCGCGAATACCACCTTCATGTGGGACAAGTACTCACGATGAAGGAGAACTTCCTGCCTGGCGAACAGTTCGAGAACCAGCGTGCTTGCATGAGCGTTATGCTGGAAAATGGCGTGATTCCCATCGTCAACGAGAACGACACCGTTTGTGTTACCGAGCTGATGTTCACTGATAACGACGAGCTCAGCGGACTCATTGCCGAGATGATGCATGCCGATATGCTCATCTTGCTCTCCAACATCGACGGCATCTACACGGGTAGTCCCGACGATGAACATTCACAACTCATCCGCAGGGTGGCACCCGGCCAAGACCTGTCGGCCTGCATCCAGGTCGAGAAGAGTTCGTTCGGGCGAGGGGGCATGCACTCGAAATACACCACGGCTGTCCGCCTGCAAGAGGCAGGGGTTCATGTCATCATCGCTAATGGTGAGCGCGAGGGCATTCTGGTCGATCTCATGACGAAGCCCGACGACACCCCACATACCGCATTCGAAACCCATCCATCGTAGCTTTTGAAACCCAATCCATCGTAACGACAAGCATTGAAAGACTTATCTACAACGAAGAGCGCCAGCAAACTCATTGCAAAGCTCACCGACGCACAGCGCAGTGCCATCCTTTGCGACCTGGCCGATGCCACCGAAGCGCAGACATCCAGCCTCTTGGCCGCCAACGCCCTTGACCTCAACAGAATGGACAAGGGCGACCCGCGCTATGACCGCCTGCAGCTGACGGAGGCTCGCTTGCGCGACATTGCCCACGACTTGCGCAGTGTTGCCTCGCTGCCTTCCCCACTCGGCCGCACGCTGAAGCACTCCGTTTTACCCAACGGACTCGAACTCAGCCGCGTGAGTGTGCCCTTCGGCGTCATCGGCATCATCTTCGAGGCACGCCCGAACGTCTGCTTCGACTGCTTTGCACTCTGCTTGAAGGCGGGCAGCGCCTGCATTCTGAAGGGCGGAAGCGACGCCAAAGAGAGCTGCACAGCTATCGTCGGCCTCATCCATGACATTCTGCAACGCCATGGGCTGCCTGCCGAATGTGCTGTTTTGTTGACGAATCATGCCGATACCGACGAACTGCTGCAGGCTCGCGGCTTCGTCGACCTGATTATCCCTCGTGGCAGCAGCCGACTAATTAATTATGTACGCGAGCATGCCCAAGTGCCAGTGATTGAAACGGGAGCGGGCGTGGTGCATTGCTACATGGACCGCACAGCCGACCTTGAGAAAGCTACGGCCATCGTCGTGAATGCAAAGACGCGCCGCGTCAGCGTTTGCAATGCCCTCGACTGTCTCATCATCCATCGCGACCGCCTGGGCGACCTGCCTGCGCTTGGCAAGAATCTGGCAGCGAAAGGCGTTCGTATCGAGGCCGACGAGCGAGCTTATGAAACTCTTCAGGCAGTCATCGAGCCTTCCCTTCTCATGCATGCCGACGACGAGTCGTTCGGCACCGAGTTCCTTGCGCTGAGAATGGCCATCAAGGTGGTCGACTCTCTCGACGAAGCACTCGCACACATCGAGCATTTTGGCTCGGGCCACAGCGAGAGCATTGTCACCGAAGACGCTGAAGCCGCTCAGCGCTTCTTAAATGAAGTCGATGCCGCATGCGTTTATTGGAACGCTCCCACCAGCTTCACCGATGGTGCCCAGTTCGGACTTGGAGCCGAGATTGGCATTTCCACGCAGAAGCTACATGCCCGCGGCCCGATGGCACTCGAGGAAATCACCACCTACAAATGGGTGATCAAAGGCAACGGACAGACCCGGAAATAATGGTTCAACAAGAAACTAGAACTTTTGGAGCAGCGAGTGCCAAAGATGTTTGCATCTATTGGCCGAGTCGTGACAAAAGTCATGGAACGAAGTTACATAAACTTGAAACTTGACGCTCGGCTTTGCCGCTTTCGTAGCAAAGCGGAGAAAGAACTTGAAACTAGAACTTTTGGAGCAGCGAGCACAAAGCAATGCTTGCATTAGCTTTGTCAAGTCGTGACAAAAGTCATAACGTAGTTATAAACTAGAGACTAGAACTTTTGGAGCAGCGAGCACAAAGCAATGCTTGCATTAGCTTTGTCAAGTCGTGACAAAAGTCATAACGTAGTTATAAACTAGAAACTTGAACTTTTGGAGCAGCGAGCACAAAGCAATGCTTGCATTAGCTTTGTCAAGTCGTGACAAAAGTCATAACGTAGTTATAAACTTGAAACTTGAAACAAAATTTGATAAGATGAGAATTTTCCAACATGTACAAGACATCGGCGACCTTCGCGTTGCCCTTCAGGAAGCGCAGGAAGTGAAGCGCGACCGTTTCCAGTGGCAGCATCTCGGCCGTAACAAAACGGCGTTGCTCATATTCTTCAACAATTCGCTCCGCACACGCCTCTCCACCCAGAAGGCAGCCATGAACCTCGGCATGAACGTCATCGTGCTCGATGTGAACCAAGGTGCCTGGAAACTGGAGACCGAACGTGGCGTCATCATGGACGGCGACAAGAGCGAACACCTGCTGGAGGCCATTCCTGTGATGGCATGCTATTGCGACATCATCGCCATCCGCTCGTTTGCCGGACTCACCGACCGCGACTACGACTATGCCGAAACCGTCATGCAGCAGTTTGTGAAGTACAGCGGAAAGCCCGTTGTGGCGATGGAGACGGCCACCGTGCATCCGCTGCAGGCCTTCGCCGACCTCATCACGATTGAGGAACACAAGACCGTTGCCCGTCCGAAGGTGGTGCTCACGTGGGCTCCCCACTGCCGTGCACTGCCGCAGGCCGTTCCCAACTCGTTTGCCGAGTGGATGCGTGCTGCCGATGTAGACCTCGTCGTCACCCACCCCGAAGGCTACGAGCTCGACCCGCTGTTCGTGGGCGACGCCCGTGTGGAATACGACCAGAAGAAAGCTTTCGAGGGTGCCGACTTCATCTATGCGAAGAACTGGAGCTGCCCGGGTGTCACCAATCCTGCCGACTACGGAAAGATCATCTCGCGCGACATGAGCTGGACCGTCGACGCCGAGCATATGTCGTGGACCAACAACGGCAAGTTCCTGCACTGTCTGCCTGTGCGCCGCGGACTCATCGTCACCGACGATGTCATCGAAGGCCCCAACTCCCTCGTCATCCCCGAGGCTGCCAACCGCGAAATCTCTGCACAAGTCGTGCTGAAGCGCGTCCTCGAAAGTAATGAGTAGTGAATAGTGAAAAGCAAGTAGTGAATAGTTTATGATTACCCTTTCTCATGCCATCTGCAACCGGAAAAGCAAATCATAAACTATTCACTACTCGCTTTTCACTCTTCACTCTTCACTCTCCACTCGACGCGAAGCGGAGAAAGAACCTTCTGAACTTTCTCAACCGCGGCTCTGCCGCCTCTCAACCCTTCTTAACCGCGGCATAGCCGCCTCTCTCAACTCTAAACTCTCAACTCATAAAGATGTTATCTTTTGAATGCGATTATAACAACGGTGCACATCCGAAAGTGTTGCAGCACCTCATCGATACCAACTCGCTGACGAGCCTCACCTATGGCTTCGACGAATGGAGTGAAAGTGCACGGCGCAAGATTCGCGAGGCGTGCGGCTGTCCCGATGCCGATGTTTACTTCCTCTCGGGCGGCACACAGGCCAACGCCACCGTCATCGACTCGTTGCTCACCACCTGCGAAGCCGTCATCAGCGCCGACACAGGCCATATCAACGTACATGAGGCAGGCGCCGTCGAGGCCAGCGGCCATCGTGTCATCGGCCTGCCTTCCACCAATGGCAAGCTCTTGCCCGACACGCTGCAGGAGTTTCTGCAGGTCTATGAAAGCGACGAAAGCCGCGACCATGTGGCACAGCCGGGCATGGTCTACATCACCTACCCCACCGAGATGGGAACGCTCTACACCGCCGAGGAGATTAGCCAGATACAAGCCCTCTGCCGCCGCTACGACCTGCAGTTGTTCGTCGACGGTGCCCGCCTGGGCTATGGACTGATGTCGCCGGCAAGCGATATCTCGCTCTCGTGGCTCGCCCGCCATTGCGATGCGTTCTACATCGGCGGCACAAAGGTCGGTGCCCTCTGCGGCGAAGCCGTCGTTTTCCCGCGCGGCAATGCACCGAAGCACTTCTTCTCGAATGTGAAGCGCCACGGAGCCTTGCTGGCCAAGGGACGCGTGGTAGGCGTTCAATTTGATGCACTATTCTCATCGTCGGCTCCCCTCCCTACGGGGGCGACTGGGGTCTTAGGAGCAGCCACCGGTGTGGCTGCGGCCCCACAAAGGGGAGCGAATCCCTCATTCGCGACGGAGGGCAGGCTAGGGGTGGGGCTTCTCTATTTCACCATCTCCCGTCATGCCATCGTCATGGCAGAGAAGCTGAAGCGCGTGCTCAGCGAAGCCGGCATTCCGTTCTATATGGACTCGCCCACCAACCAGCAGTTCGTCCTCCTGCCTGCAGCCCGTGCACATGAGCTGAAGCAGCGCGTCGATTTCACCCTTTGGGGACCCGCACCCCACGATGCCTCCCTCATGATCTGCCGCTTCGTCACGTCGTGGGCCACCACCGAGCAAGACCTCGAGCAACTGCGCCGCATCCTTTCATAGTAAAAAAATCGGCAGCACATCAATAACAACCGCTCACCCCAATGAGGATGAGCGGTTTTGGTTTGTGTCTCTGCAAAGAGCCTTCTTCCTAAGACTAATAGCCCTTCTATTCCCTTTCCTAATTCATCAATGACGGACTATCTTTCGGACAGCAGCTGAACCATCCGCAAACCTTACGCATACAACATAAACATCAGCTTTGGTCACAGGCACGGTATCATGCGCCAAAAGACGTGTTCTGCCAGATAACTCACGGCCCGCCATATCATATATCATGCAACTGCCTCCCTCAACATTCTCTATCACAATCATTCCGTTTGCGTAAGAAACATTGAATGAGTGCTCTGACTCTGCACGCGCTTTAATTCCAGAAGGTTCCTTTACCTCATAGATAAATGTCGCCACATCACTATCGTATAGATAATCCTCGACCGCAATAACCTTCACCATTACAACACCTTCTGGTAATACAAACGGCTCTGTGTAAAGGATACGAGTATCTTCATTGCACGGACAACTGCCATCAAGTGTATAATAAATAGTGGCTCCAGGGGTCGCACAACTCAATGACAAGAGAGTTCCAATCTCAACCTCTGAACCATTGCGAATTGAAGCAGTAGGAGTGCTCACCGTCTCATATTCCATATCCACTTTCACTTTCGACTGGGCAGAGATATCCGTGTTATCTAATGTCAAGGTCAAGAGTGCTGAGCCTGGCAATTCGCCACCCAACTCAAATGTAGCCAATCCATTTTCGTCTATGGTAATCAATTCCTCATTGATAGAGGCTATCAGGTTTGACGAGAGATGGCCTTTCAACACCTTTCCAGCTGATACTTCTTTTGGCATCACCAACACTTGTACCGTTCTCGTGCTGTCATAGGGAACCGTCAATACGCTGTCAATTACAATAGCTGTTATCTCAGGTTCAATCACGACTATCTCTGTATGGTCTGTCCCCATCTTTACGGAACAATAACTCTCAACATCTTTCTTTACCGTTACATACACCTCATCACCGGCATGGAATCTCTCTTCAGGAACAAACTTCACCTTCGACACATAAGAAACTTCACCTGTCGGCGACTGTTCCGAATTAAGCATTTCCACACGACCGCTTTGCGACATTCCGTCTTTACTAACAACGATGGTATTCTCATTCAGGCTCTCAGGCAGCATATATTTGCTCATCTCGATGGTAATGCCGCTTTCTACACCCCGCATCTTCTTCACTGCAGGAGGTGTAGTTTGTTTCATTCCAACATTCACATCCAACTGGGGAGGAGGTACCGGCAGCCAATCAGAATAGCAGGTCTCATATCCTTCTTTTTCATATTTCACCTGCCACTCTCCCATCGGCACATCCCATCTATAGAAACCAGCCTCATCCGTTACCAAAGGATTTTCTTGAGAATAATCCTCTGCATTCCATTTCAAGGCATTGCCCTGTTGCTTTTGATAAACAGTTGTTGTCACGCCTGGCAGGCGGTTGCTTAACACAGCCTCATAGACATAACCCGACGGGTCAAGAATAGGTTGAACGGGCGGCGTGGTGAAGGTTACGGTGTTGTCGTCTTTATTCTCAACAAAAGTTTCCTGCTTGCCATCGGTATCGTTCTGATGTTCAGGGGTGTTCTCCTCCTTCTTAATACAAGATTTGTAGGCATTTTCGATACGTTGGTTCAGATCGGTATACTTCTTGATAATCTTTTTGTATTTCTTGGAACTCCATGAAAGAGCCTTATCCTTGATAGCATTGAAATCTTTGTATGCGAATATTTTGTCGAGACCATCAATAGCCGAACTAGATACCGTACCTATTAATCCTGATAGTGTCTCGGCCGAAGTCTCTGCTGATGTTCCCTTAACGAGAGTTTTCTGGAAGGCCTGATTCAATTTCGAGTTGGCAAAACGGGCTGTTTTCATTAATTTGCCTAGTGCAAAGGTGGCGGCAAACGTGGTTACGCTCCACGCTAGTTTCTTCTTATATTCTTTTAAGTAGTTGTCGTATTTTTCTGCTAACTCATTTTCTTCAGGCCATATCTTCGTCTGCATTTCATCCCAATAGTTTCTTTGCATCTGTTTTGTTAGACGCTCTGTTCCGTCGGGACATTTGGCAAATAATCTGATAAAAGTGTCCTGACGTTTCTCAGCAAATTTATTTTTGTATTTGTTTATCCGCTTTTCCATTCTATCGAAATCTTTCTTCACATTAACATATTCTGCAATGCCAAGAATGTCAAGCAGATTGTCGGCAAAAGAACTACCCAAGTCTTTAAAGAAAGACTTTTTAGGTGTCTTTCCCCAACTTTTCCTTTTCGCATATTGGTTTTGATCAGAGAGCGTAATCCTAAATGCCTCTTTCTCGCCTAGATCTACGAGGACAATTGTAATGGAATTATCGGTTAGCTCCGTATAGGTGCCTATACCACCATCGTCAGTTGTCATATAGGCAAATTGATATTTTCTCATCAGATTCTCTGCTTCTGAGAAAGCTATACTCTCAACGCGGTACCGGCTGTTGGTAGTTAATCCTGGGAACCAGCAGTTTACTGTAGCCGACGTCTCGTCCTGATCGACAACCCTCATCTCCAAATTGTCCTCAATGAAATTATAGACGTGGTTTGCAAAGGAGGCTATACTTGCTGCCTGCTCACGAATACTTTCCTCGCGGCTTTCATCTGTTTCTTCAAGAATGTAGTCGTAGTCGACGGTGACGTTCTGTGGCAGTTTGTAGCTGTCGTATTTGGATGTTGCCACCCAGGCCTGTCGCCTGCCGTCAAACACGGCTGGTAGCGTGCGGATTGTTCCGTCAGAAGCCTTCACTTTAAAGTTCACGTTCTGAATAGCAGTAGTATCGCTGCGGGTGAAATATACTAAGAAAGTAAAGTCTGTTTCATGGAAGAAATCATAATGTTTCTGTGATGTAGTTCCATTAATTAAGTCGAAGTCGACAGTAATGTTGTCCTGATGCCAATCATTATAGAACGTCATGGTGATACTATTTGGCACAATATACGACTTGTCATACAAAACACTTTTCACATCACTTGTAAGCGTCCAATCCTCTTGTGTTTTTGCTTTTACAATGATATCATGATATGAGAGGTTATAAGCATTATACAACTCACATTCAATTGCCCATGTGCCATCACTCTTAGATGTGGTTTCTCCAATCTTAACATTTCCATCATATACCTTAACCACACTATGAGGATTCGACAAACCACTTACATTGATTATTTTATCTGCAGTTGTGGAAGGTAGTCTGAACGAGAGATTCTCACCCTCGAACTGTACAACTCCTATCGGACGTGGAGTAATTATTTCTTTGTCGAACGACACATAGGCAGTTAGCGTATATGCATCAATTACAGTAGGACTCAAACAGAAACGCACCTCATTTTGTGCTTCCTCCTTGGTCAGAAGAATGGTAAGAGTTTGGTTATTAAAGGTGTAAGCTTTCAGTGAGCGTCCTACCATAACGGAATTCTCCACCATCTGGCAACCTTCCGGCACGTCAATTTTCAATTCTGCCTCATTCACCTTATTATATAATTCATTATCAATTTTCAACCGTGCAGACAGGGTGACATAATTACCTATCACAACCGATGATTTATCAGTGAGTAAACTTCCGTCGAAAAGGAATAAAGATTCATTCAGCTTAGGTATAGAGCCTACCGATATTACAGCCGTCTTTCCATCCTCGACTTCAACCTGAGTGATAAGGTAATCTTTGCCCTCCATCAAGTTAAGTTGAGATAGTTTTGACAGTTCACGAACGTTAGAAAGTAAAGAAGACTGTCCTATTGATACAAGGGTGTAGGAACCTTGTCTAAGGTGCTTCAATCGTAATGTCTCACCATTATAAACACCTCTTGTAACCAAACGGCCTTCTTTATCGTAAAGGTAGCCAGCATTGTTGTTATTCCCGCTCTCAGAGAACGTAGCAGAGAGTCCGCCCAATTCAACGAAGTTTAAATCGATGGTGTTTGTACCTTCCTCGTCCAAATAAATAGTTGCATGGGCATCTGACAACACACCCTTTTTACTCTTGGCGGTGATACTAATATCATCCCAAGCGTTGACTCCAGATTTGATAATCAATGAACCGTTGTATTGCACTGAGAAATCAGTAATAGCCTCTCCTGTCGTCTCATTATTCAGCTTCAGCTCCAAGTCATATAATCCACCAGGAAGAAGATCGCCCGTCAGCTCTTCATCGTCTGCTACAGGAGTGTATTCAATGTTCACAGGAATGACAAATCCCGTTATCGGTGTCATTGTTATCTGTCCAAGATCCCCATTCCCATTAAACTCACTCCGGTGTATTACAGCATCCATGTAACCATCACAACTGACTATGATTTCCGTGTCATCATCATAGACTTCCATAGAGAACTCTCCCTTGCTATTGGTTTGGGTGGTGAATGTTTCTTCATACTTTTTGTTAAGCATCTGCTTTATATGAACCGTTGCCGTTTTCTCGTCAATATCACTGGCAACAACTCGGCCCGACAGATTTACTTTTTGGATCTTCTGAAGCTGACAGACAAAGGTTACGTCGCTTCCTTCGACCATCACTTTTTGAACGGGTGGCTCACTATAAATACGTCCTGTTTCCTCAGTTAAGCTTATCGCATAGCACAATTCAGAATTCGTGGGTGTCTTACCTAAGTAACTACCCTCTTTCATAGAGAGCAGCTCTAAAATCTTTAGCGCCATTTCCCATTCGAGTTTTACATTTTCATCCTCCATTAACTCTGGATGTTCTTTTATCAGTTTCTCAAATTCAACCATTTGATCCTGAAGAGTCTGAATAATGTCATACCACGACCATCGGGGATACCAATCGACATCAACGCTTTGAGTGATATCGTTGCCCTCGTCATCCAAGCATTTCATGTTTACGATTACCCCTTCGTAGTCATAATCGAATTCTTTCAAGTTAATGATATCTGTTCGATGAATATCGCCATACTCAATTTCAAAAGGAATAAGAGGAGGCCATCCGTAATCTTCCGCATAGGCCATGAAATAATACATTGTTCCCGTAGGAACATAGAAAGTCAAATTCGATGTGCTAAAACAATTGGAAGAAAGACGACAACGAGGTTTTGCGCTGCAAACATACAAACTCTTCAAATTGTCACAATTCATGAAAGCGTAATCGGCTATCGAATCAAGCGTGGCAGGAATCGTAAGCGTCGAGATGTTTTCGCAGCCGTAGAAAGCATATTCTCCTACGGTAGTGACTACATATCTTCCACCGTTATAAACGATTGATTCCGGAATCGTTAAATCGGCAAAAGGATAAGGGTTGTCACCGGATGTAATCTCTGCTGTCTTTGCTGACTGATTGATGTTATAATAAATGCCATCGATCTCAACATCATAGGCATATACGGTCACTGCCGACAGAACCGATACCATCAAAAAAGCGAAGAATCTAAATTTGTTCATCGTTTGAATATGTTAGTAGATTAATAATTCTAAGTTAGCAAAAAAGGTGAAAGAGTTTGTTTGTCAACCTATCCAACACCTTTTATATATATAAGACTGACCACCTCCCAATCGTGGGCAAATAAGTGATGCTGCAAATATAAAAAATAATTCTGAAACTACAAAGACTTTTGGGAAAAACATAAGAATAATGCACAAAAAAAAAACGACCGCTCACCCCAATGAGGATGAGCGGTTTTAATTTGTGCTTCAGCAAAGAACCTTTCGCCTATGACAACAGCCGCTGAGTTGCTTTGCTATAAAAAGCCTCTCGGTTGGAGATTTACTTCAGCACACCCAGCTCCTTGCCGACCTTAATAAATGCGGCGATGCACTTGTCGAGCTGTTCGCGGTTGTGGCCGGCTGAGATCTGCACGCGAATGCGGGCCTGTCCCTTCGGTACCACAGGATAGTAGAAGCCAGTGACATAGATGCCCTCTTCCTGCAGCTTGGCGGCATACACCTGCGACAGCTTGGCATCGTAGAGCATCACGGCACAGATTGCACTCTGTGTGGGCTTGATATCGAAGCCGGCAGCCATCATCTTGTCGCGGAAGTACTCCACGTTCTCAACGAGGCGGTCGTGCAATTCGTCGCTCTCGCCCAGGATTTTGAACACCTCGAGGCTTGCACCGATGATGCAGGGAGCCAGCGAGTTCGAGAACAGATAGGGACGTGAGCGCTGACGCAGCATGTCGATAATCTCTTTGCGACCAGTGGTAAAGCCACCCAGGGCACCGCCGAAGGCCTTTCCTAAGGTACCCGTGTAGATATCCACGCGGCCATAGGTGTTGAAGAACTCACTCACACCGTGACCGGTCTTGCCGACCACACCTGCAGAGTGGCTCTCGTCGACCATCACCAGGGCATCGTACTTCTCTGCGAGGTCGCAGATCTTATCCATCGGGGCGACATTACCGTCCATCGAGAACACGCCGTCGGTGACGATGATGCGGAACCTTTGCTCCTGAGCTTCCTGCAGACAACGCTCAAGGTCTGCCATGTCGGCATTGGCATAGCGGTAGCGCTTTGCCTTGCAGAGGCGCACGCCGTCGATGATTGATGCATGGTTCAGCGCATCGCTGATGATAGCGTCCTCATCGGTGAGCAGCGGCTCGAACACACCGCCGTTGGCATCGAAGCAGGCAGCATAGAGAATGGTATCTTCCGTCTTGAAATACTCCGAGATGGCTTTCTCCAACTGCTTGTGGATGTCCTGCGTACCACAGATGAAACGCACCGACGACATACCGAAGCCGCGCTCGTCCATCATCTTCTTCGAAGCCTCGATGATGCGCTTGTTGTCGCTCAGGCCCAGATAGTTGTTGGCACAAAAGTTCAGCACTTCCTTTCCCGCAACCTCAATGGCTGCACGCTGCGGGCTCTCGATGAGGCGCTCTTCCTTGTAGAGTCCTGCCTCGCGAATCTCGGCCAGTGTCTGGCTGAGATGCTCTTTTATTTTTCCGTACATGACTTAAAGTTTTATAGTTTTGCAGTTTACATTATTGTTTACAGTTTACGGTTTTATAGTGAATAGTGATGAGTGAATAGTGAATAGGTTATGATTACCCTTGCTTTTGGTTTTTACTGCTGAAATCATCAATGCTGAAAGCAAATCATAAACTATTCACTCTTCACTATTCACTCTTCACTAGTCGCTTTGCACTGCAAAATAACAAAATATATTTCAATAAACTGCCCTCTGAGACGTTAAAGAAGTTAAAGCGAACGAAAAAACTTTCATCTTTCATCTTTTGTCTTTCATCTTTTTAGTAATTTTGCGCCGGAAAAGGAAATGCCAACGTTTCTTGCTGCCGAGAGCAGAGGCCAAACATGTATGGACGATGCCGAGGCAAGGAAAAGGTTGGATATGAAAATACCAACGTCTAACACTTTAAAATATATGAAGAATATCTTAGTGATTGGGTCGACAGGTCAGATTGGTAGTGAGCTGACCCGTGAACTGCGTAAACGCTACGGTGCAGAGCACGTCGTAGCAGGTTACATCCCTGGTGCAGAGCCTACTGGCGAACTCCGCGACGGAGGTCCCTCGGCCATTGCTGACGTCACCAACGGCCAACAGATTGCCGAAGTGGTGCGCCAGTACGACATCGACAGCATCTATAACCTCGCCGCCCTGCTCTCGGTGGTAGCTGAGCGCAAGCCATTGCTGGCATGGAGAATCGGTATCGACGGACTGCTGAACATTCTGGAGGTGGCTCGCGAGCACAACTGCGCCGTCTTTACGCCCAGCTCCATCGGCTCCTTCGGACCGGAAACACCCCGCATGATGACCCCGCAGGACACCATTCAGCGTCCGCGCACCATCTATGGCGTGTCGAAGGTGACCACCGAACTGCTCTCAGAGTACTACTTCCATAAATACGGCGTCGACACACGCTCGGTGCGTTTCCCCGGCATCATCTCCTATATGACACCTCCGGGCGGCGGCACCACCGACTATGCCGTCGACATCTTCTACTCTGCCGTGCGCGGCGAGAAGTTCGTATGCCCCATCAAGGAAGGAACGCTCATGGACATGATGTACATGCCCGACGCCCTGCATGCCGCCATCTCGCTGATGGAGGCCGATCCCACACGCCTCATCCACCACAACGGCTTCAACGTGGCATCGATGAGCTTTGCTCCCGAAACCATTTTTGCTGAAATCAAGAAGTTCAAGCCGGAGTTCGAGATGGAGTACGACGTAGATCCACTGAAGCAAGCCATCGCCGACTCGTGGCCCGACCGCCTCGACGACAGCGCCGCCCGCAGCGAGTGGGACTGGCAGCCGCAGTACGACATCACTGCTATGACCCGCGACATGCTTGAGCAACTCTCCAAGCGACTGCTGTAGGAAGTAATGTAAATAGCATCTTTCCACACGGAAAACATAAAAGAGGGTGTGTCAAAATAGAGCAAGGAGTCAATTTGTAGTCCCCTCCTTCTGGAAGGAGGGGTCAGGGGTGGTAGAGACAAATAAGGTTCGACCTTTCCTAAATGTTTAATTTATAATAGGTTATATC
>JAEEGG010002096.1_pt1 | contig 52306 bp, 44 predicted proteins | sample 9134161 | NCBI WGS metagenome assembly JAEEGG01 (sample SAMN16246543, study PRJNA631951) | gut metagenome | biome: gut microbiome; feature: rumen; material: CR-attached | host: Bos | place: Iran: Karaj | collected 2018-10 | reverse complement strand
CCTGATGTGATGCGGGTACTCACCGTAGAAGACGCTGCAGATTTGAAGGTACTCAGGGCTGAGTGTAGGGACTTTTCTGCACGTGAATTGGCCGATCCGCTGTACGCAGAGCTTGCATCCAAGCTGGTAGCCACCGTGACTTCTCCCGAGCAGGATGGTGTCGGCATCGCCGGACCGCAGGTCGGCTTGTCGCGCAATGTGATTGCAGTTCAGCGCTTTGACAAGGAGGGCGAGCCGTTCGAAGTGTATCCCAATATACGCATCACCGCCTTTCGCGGCGAGATGGAGCCGGGTCCCGAAGGCTGTCTCTCCGTGCCCGGCCGTCGCGGCAAAGTGCTCCGCTGGCGCGACATCGACATCTGCTATACCTCGCCCGAAACTGGGCAGGAGGTCTCTGAGCGCGTAGAGGGCTTCACTGCAGTTATCTTCCAGCACGAGACCGACCATCTGCAGGGGATTCTCTATACTGACAAGCTGGTGCAGGAATAAAAAGCGCTGGCGGCAAACTTGCGTGTCCGGGAGCCGACGGGTTATACGAGCTCTTCGGCGAAGAAGGTGGCCATGCGGTCGCGGATTTCGTAGAAAAACGGGGTGAAGTTGCCTTCGCGGTCCATATGCAGGCGATGTTTGGCCAGCGGATAGGGGTGATGTTCGGCGCGGATGCCCAGTTCCAGCGCCCTGTCGTGGATGGCTTTGGTGCCGTACATATAAGGTGCGAATATTCTTGTCGGGCCCCAGTTGAACTTCTTGAACGGATACCCTCCGCCGTAGGGCATAATAGGGTCTCCGGTTGCCTGGAACGAGAGGATAGGGGTGGAAGCGTTCTCCAGAATGGACAGGTCGCGGACCGAACCCCAGAAGTTGCCCACGGCGCAGATGCGGGGATGCTTTCTCACGGCGGCACTCCCAGCGTCACTCCCTGCTGTCTCCCCACGGACCTTTCCCACAATAGGACAGAATGCGAGCCGAAGCGCCACGATGGCCCCGGCACTGGTCCCGGCTGCGAAAATATGCTCCACATCAATGTGCAAATCATCCCTTTCCAGCAGATAATTAAGGGCTGCGACGGCATCTTCCACTGCGCGGTCCTCTGCCTTGCAATATGACTTCTTGCCCAGATTGAAGCCCATCCGGTAGTTGATGCAGGCAGCCACATAGCCCAGCGACGCAAAATACCGGCACCAGGCGACCTGACCCTTCTCATCTTTGTTTCCGATGAAAAAAGACCCTCCGTGCATCATAATCAGCAGCGGCCTTTTCGCGGAAGGGTCTCCGGCAGGCGTATAGATGTCCATATCCAGGTCCAGGAGCGCCATCTTGCCCTGACCGAAACTTACCGGCAGTGCGTTCTTGGAATCCTCCGGAGCATCTTTGCGGTATCCCATCGCCCGGGTATATACCACGTTCCGCTCTGTGGCGACTTCGTATTTTGGAGTTGTGTATGGCAGTTCAGCAGGCATTATTTGTATTTCTCTATCAGGCTGGCAATCTGCTCGCGGCGCTCCAGCAGGAACTGCGGATCCTGGATGTAATACTTGTCCGTATGCTCTGCGTCGTCGTCCATAAAGACGGCTTCGGGCAGAACCAGCAGGTCGCGGGCGGCTGCGGCATCGGCCTCGTTCATAGCCGGGATGCGCTCTTCGAGCATCTTCAGATATTCATAATCTTCTATGCCGTCGCGGTTGATCTCCATACGGATGCAGGGGATGGGCTCGCCGGTGAAGGCGGTTGTCTTGTCCTGGTTGGGATGGCGGTTGTTGGGGTAGAACATAATACCGTCGCCGCAAGCGAAGAATTCGGGGCCGGTCTTGCCCATTCCGTAGCAGTCGGGTGTCTCCCAGACCTCCAGCAACTGGCCTTCGGGCATAATGCAGGCTGAGTTCCAGCAGGTGGCGCTCCATATCAGGATGCCCTTCATCCCGTACATATACGAAGCCCAGAGCCACAGGCGCAAATCGATGCCGTTGTGGTCCACGAAATTTGTGAAGTAGGGATACTTGGTGGCGCAGCAAAGATAGCTCCACACCTCCTGGCCGGGGCCGCTGTAGTCGAACACCTTGGGGTGATTGTCAAAGCAGTTCCAGCTCACGCAGCTGATGTCGGTCACGTCCCCTACATCAAATTCGGCAGGAGTTTCAAGCCAGGTGACCTGTTCTGTCATAAAGGTGCGTATGCGCGGGGCGTATTTCTTCATAAGGGTGTGTACCTCGCGGATATAAGGGTAAGCTGGCTCAAGCGGCTCGTCACCCCAGTATATGTAGCATTTGTCCAGCACGCCCGCCTTTTCCAGGCCGTCCTGCAGCTTGGGCAGATAGTCGGCCATAAGCGCCTCGTGCTCCGGAGTGCCGAACTCGTAGCCGCCAAAGGTGCCGCGGACATAGCCGCCCGGATTGCAGCTGCCAAGCCCCTCGACGTCTATCACGAAAGAGTTGAACCCGCCTTCGCCAAAGTACTTGGCGGCCACCTTGTTGAATTCGGTGAAATCCAGGTCCACGGTATTGTCGGGATTGATGGTTGTCTTGATGGGGGCGTACCAGAATGGGTTGTACGGCGAAATCTTGTAGTCAAGGAAGGCGTCCAGATATTTGTAGAACGACTCTTTCTGCTGCTCTATGGTCTTGAGGTTCTCGTATTGTATCACGTGGTCGAACCAGAGACCGTAGCCGCTGGAAACGCTGGGTGTCTTGGGCAGGGCAAAAGAGCGAACCTTCACCTTCAGGGGGATGGTGACCTTCCAGCCGTCGGAGGCGGTGAGCACCACGCGGCCGCGGTAGCAGCCCTTGCGGCGCGACTCGGGAGTCTTTAGGGTAATCCAGAAAGATGTGTTTTCGCCTGCCGGCAGGTCCTCTGCCACGTCATAAAGAGGCAGAGGGTCTGGCCACTGGCCGGTGTAGCCGAAGCTGTCGCTGGGGGTGCGTACGGTGACGTATTCTACCTTGCGCACCTTGGCCTCAATGCCCTTGGGCAAACCCTTGACGGCCACCTTGACAGCCTGCAGAGGCGTTTTGGGATTGACCACGACGATAAATGATTCGTATTCGTTCTTTGCCGAAGTCAACTGCACGCGGCGGCCTTTGCGCTGGGCCACCGGAGTGTCCTTCATAGGCTTGTACACACCCTCTGCCCACCACACATCTGCCTTGGGCGTGTTTTTGACCAGATAGCCGTAGCCGCCCTGCAGCTTCATATAGGGGTCGCACTTTTCCAGCTTCTCTGCCTTCCACTCTTTGGCGCTTGCTGCAAAGGGAACAACGGTCAGGGCCGCCAAAATGGCGACTGCGGCGACAAACAACTTTCTCATAATAAATTACTTGGTCAGGATTATGGCGAAGCCGCCGCCGGAGGCCATATGGATGTTCAGAGGCTCATCGGCACTCACGGTCTTGAATTCGCGCTTAAAGTCTGTTGCGTGGAAGTTGGCATTGGCGCCGTCGCGGTAAATCTCTGCCTTCCAGCTACCGCCGCCAAGGAAACCGAGGTCTATGGTCACGTCGCGCTGGTCCCAGTTGGTGATGCCGCCCAGATACCAGACGTCGCCGCTGCGTTTGGCCATAATCACAGATTCGCCCACCTTGCCGTCGATACCCACGGTTTCATCGAAAACGGTAGGGATGCGTGAGATAAACGAGAGGCACTCAGGCTCTTTGCGGTAGGCGGACGGGCCGTCGCAAAGCATACAGAGCGGGGAGTCGAAAATCACATATTCGCCCAGCTGATGGCAGCGGGTGCCCTGGCTCATAGGCTCGCGGCTCTTGAGATAGGTGCTCTTGGAGCCGTTGCGCATAGCGCCCTGGGTGTAATCCACCACGCCGGAGGCCATACGGATGTAGGGGAAGGTCACGTCGTTCAGCGGCATATCCATCTCGATGCCGCTCCATTTCATATTTTCCAGGCCAAAGACGCCCTCGTAGTTGAGCACGTTGGGGTAGGTGCGGTTCAGGCCGTGAGGCTTGAAGGCGCCGTGGAAGTCCAGCACCAGATGGTATTTGGCTGCAATTCTGGCAGCCTCGGTGTAGAATTCGAGCATCGGCTGGTCGTCGCGGTTCATAAAGTCCACCTTGAAACCTTTGATGCCCATCTTTGAATAGTGGTCGCAAACGTGCTCTATATCACGGTGGAAGGCATAATAGCCGGCCCAAAGTATGATGCCCACATTCCTCTCTTTTGCATAGGCGATGAGCTCTTCAAGGTCAATCTCGGGTACGATGTGGAACAGGTCGCTGTAACCCTCCTGGCTCCAGCCGTCGTCCATAATGATGTACTCGATGCCGTTCTCTGAAGCAAAATCGATATAATGCTTGTAGGTGTCGTTGTTGATGCCGGCCATAAAGTCCACGCCGGTAACATAGAAGCCGTTCCACCAGTCCCAGGCCACCTTGCCGGGCTTGACCCAGCTGAAGTCGCTGCCCTTTGCGGGGGCGTCGCCCAGGCGGTACACTATATCGTTGGTGGCCATATCGATATCCCTGGTGCTGATGGCTACAATTCTCCAGGGGAACCTCTCGCCGGCCTTGCACTCGGCCAGATAGTCGTGACGGCTCTTTACAATCTCCTGAATGTTGTTGTAGCCGCCCATCTCCAACTCTTTGGGCATCTGGGCCCACAGACCGTGCAGTTTGGAAGTGCCGTCGGCCTGCAGATACATACCGGGATACTTATAGAGCGCCGACTCCATAATGTTGATTTTAATGCCCTTGGGAGCATCTATCATCTGCGGCAGGAACGCCATTTTTTCGGGATGGATGGCGCTGAGTTTGGAATATTCGTAGATATTTTCGAAAGACGATTCAAATGCGCCCCAGGAAAATCCGGCCCAGGTGTTCCAGTCCTCTGCAAAGTTGAATTCGGCGGTCTCGCTCTTTACCTTGAAGGCCTTCTTGCTCTTGGACACGAAGCGATATGCAATGCAATCGTCGTAGGCGCGGAACACTACGTCACAGTTCTTGTAGCTGAGGGTCAGCTCGTTGAAGTGATCGATGACCTCTGCGCGCTTGTAGGCGACCGGCCTGAACTTGTCGTTGACGCTGCGGCGGGTAAATTTCTGCATCTTGCCCGAGCCATACACGTTTCCATCGGTGAGCTTCATCTCAATCTTAGAGTCCTTCAACAAGCAGTCACCGTCGTAGAAAACGGAGTAGGTGAGGTTTTTGCCGGCGGTGATGTTGGCCACGATATGGCCGTCGGGAGACATCACCTGAATCTTTTTGTCGGCTGCAGAAGCGGCCACAGTGCCAAGCAGCACAAGGGCTGCCATAACGAACAATTGAAGAGTCTTTTTCATTTATCTATTCGGTTATATTGTTTGCTACTATGGTGGTGTCGTCCAGGCGGAGCCTGAGCCAGTTGGTGATTTCCTGCATCTGCTCTGCAGAGAGCGGCTCTGACGACTGGATGATGGCGTTGGTCACGGGAACCTCCGACAAGCTGTCGGCCTGCATCACCACACGGGATCCCCTGGATATTGCCAGGCTGCTCACCGTGGGGTATTTATACTTAAGCTCTTTGGTGATCTGGCCATAGGGGATGGCTTTGCCCTTTGTCTGTGACAGCTGGTTCTCCAGCTCTTTTATGCGGGCATCCCTGGCGGCTATCGCCTCGTCGCTGCGGGCATACAGCCCCTTGAGCAGTTCGTCTGCCCTGGCGCCTACGGCGTTGACCTTTATATGCAGCTTGGTGGTGTCCAGATTGTGCCGCTTGGCCGCATTGTAAAGGAAGTCCAGGTCGCCCTCGGTAAGATCGCCTGCAAAATAAACTACGGCGTTGGTGCCTGAAATGTCATAGTCATATATGTAGGCATTGCCGTAGGCTTTGTTTTCTTCTATGAAGGCGGCGACGTCCCTCTGGATGTTGTTGTCGCGAATCATAGTGATGGCACTAAGCACGCTGGGAACGATTATCGCTATCAGAATCACCGTTGAGATTGTGCGGAAACTGCGATTCTGCTGATTCTCTTCGCTGACCTTTTCAAAATGCATATAGCGGGCTGTGAGATAGGACGCCAGCAAGATGAATATGGTGTTGATCAGGAAGAGGTAAAGCGCCCCGAAAAAGTAGTGGAAATTGCCGCTGGCAATGCCGAATCCGGCGGTGCAGAGCGGCGGCATCAGGGCGGTGGCGATGGCTACGCCGGACAGCACTACTCCACGCTCTTTGCGGGTCTGCTCCAGCATACCGGCTATACCGCCGGCAAAGGCTATGAACACGTCGTACAGGGTCGGGCTTGTGCGGGCCAGCAACTCCGTGGGGTTGGCCATTTTGAGCGGCGAGAGCAGAAAGTACAGGGTAGAGGATATTATGCTCACCACCACCATCACCAGAAAATTCTTCAGAGCACTGACCAGCAGGTCTTTGTCGTTGATATAAAGCGACAGGCCCATACCGAAGATAGGCCCCATAAGCGGCGAAATGAGCATCGCGCCTATGATGACCGGTATGGAGTTGATGTTCAGGCCTACAGATGCTATTACAATGGAGCATACCAGAATCCATACGGTGGTGCCGCGGAAACTGATGCCTTTGCGGATCTTGACGGCAGCAGAAACCGTGTCCAGCTCGCCGGCCATAGAGGTTATGGCCCGCCACTGGATTCTGACTTTGTCCCAGAATGTCTTATTCTCGCTCATAGAGTGGGGTATTATCCTTTGAAGGGTTTCAAGCCTTTTGCGGCATCCTTGGCCACGATGCGTTTCGCGCCGTTGTCAAGGTCTATGAGGATATAGCGGTCGTTGCCCATCCCGAGCTCTTTCATATAGCTGAGCTGGCGCAGGCCGTGGCGGGTCTCGATGCGCTCCTGCAGGGCGTGGCGCTCGTTCTTTCTCATAGCATAGACAATATCCACGCTGGCCTGGTCTATGGCCAGGATGTCCAGCGAGGCCAGAATGCCCACATTGGGCGTTACAACCGGCTCTGCCTCAACGCCTTCGCAGTCGCAGGAGACGCTCATATTGCGCATCACGTTTATGTAGGCCACATTCTTGCCGAAGTGGTCTATGGTGGCCTTGGTGGATTCTGTCATACGCTCCATAAGCTCTTCCATTGCTATGCTCCACATATCGTCGCTGCCCTGGGCGGTGTGAATCATCTTCTTGCCTATGCGGCCGTCGGCGCAGCCTATGCCGATGTTTTTGTTGCTGCCTCCGAAGCCGCCCATCACGTGGCCTTTGAAGTGGGTCAGAGTCAGCATAGAGTCATAATTCATCAGATGATTGCCGACACTCATATAGTCGAACCATTTGCCGCCGTTCACTGGCAGGTTGAAGGTGCCTTCTTCGTCCATAATGTCCACCGGGCAGAAGGTCCAGCCGTTGGTTTCAAGCGTGCGCCTGTGCTGCTCCGTGGTGTAGCGGTCACCCTCGTAATAGGTGTTGGTCTCTATGATTTTGGCATCGGGCAGGCGCTTCTCATACAGGTTTCTGACCCACTGGCGCGGGATAATGTTGGGGCCGTGGGGCTCGCCTGTGTGGAGCTTGATGCCTATCTTGCCCGTGAGGCAGGCGCTGATGCAGTCGTAGGCCTTCAGCAGGCCGCGGGCGCTGAGGTCGCGGGTGAAGTATACTATAGACTCGTTGCCTGACCGCTTGTTATAGGGGAGGTAAACATCGCCTCCGGTGCCGGGAATGTGGTTGTGTGACATAATATGAAATGTTTCGATAGCTTACAAAGATAATAAATAATTGCGGCAAAAAAGGCGCGCCGCACTTTGATAAGTTGCAGGACGCGCCTTTTATTATTTGTCAGTGCCACGAAGGCACAAATTCTATTTGATTTCGTCGCAGAGTATGGAGGCAGAAATATGATATGTCTTGCCGCTCACAACTGCATCGGACTCTGTGTAGAGGGTCATCTGGCTGTCAATCACAGTCACGCTGCCTACGCCGGTAACCGGTATCACGGGGTTGTCTTCCCAGCTGAGGCTGAAGTCGTAGTGGAGATTGTCGTCTTTGGACTCATCCAGAGAGAAGTCTCCCACGAAAGGAGCGATTGCAAAGTCCTTGAAGTTGATGAACAGCATACCGTTCTCTGTGTAGTCGATGGACTCGAGAGAATATTTTTCATAATCTGCAGCGTTGATGTTCACGCCGTTGTCCCTGAGATAATTGATGATCTCGTAAAGATCGGCAGAGAACTTCTTGCCCACAATGGCGTTTTTGATGTTGCCGCCGGAGGCGCTTACTATGAACTCTCTGGGTTTCCAGCTGCGGCAGATACTCTCTGCGAGATCTCCGGTCACGACATCGCCGCTGAGCAGGGCTGCGCCCTCATAAGCCTCTCCTTCTGCCGTGGTGTACTCAAGAGTCCAGCTGTTGCCCGACCCTTCTTTTACAGTGAGCGTGCCGTATTTGGGGAATTCGAAAATAAGACCTGCACTTATGGCCTTGCTCTCGAGAACCTTGTAGATTCCGGACTTGTATGCCAAAGGAGCCTTTTCGGGCTCGATGGCGTCGGTGTCAAGGAACCCAAGCAGGAATTTGCCGCCGGAGGTCAGCTCTATGGTTTTGGGTATGTCGCCACTTTTGATGGGACGGTCAAACTTGGTGTCGTTAAGGGTGAAACTTGCGTGATAAGCCTTGTTCTTGGGGAGCGGCATCTTGCTGTCGCTGCCTTTTTCGGGCTTGGTGCAACCTGCAACTGCAAACAGTGCGCAAAGGGCAATAATGAAAAAACGTTTCATATCGTTAAGTATTAATAATCGTTAGAACAGTCTGAAGAAGAGGGAGAATTTCATCACCGGAAGCACGGGGATCTTGCCCAGAATGTCCAGGACACCGCTGTCCTCATTGTCTATATCGGCACTGGTGACGCGGAAATAGTCTTTCTGGCCGGTTCTCATATTGGTGCCGTATGTGTATCCGCCCAGGCCGTCCTTGGTGTAGCAGGCGCCAAAGTCAAAGACAAACGACACGGGACTGTCTTCCCTGACGGCGCGGCCTGCACCAATACCAAAGTAGGGCATGAACTTGCTCGCGCGAAGGTCGGCTGTGCAGTAGCCATTCTCGTCTGTGGTCACCAGAGTGTCGCCAATTCTGATGCCGGCGGAGCCTTTGTCCTCGTCAGCAAGAGCCTGGGAAGTGCCGGTCAGAGTAGCCAGCTTGCCGTTGCCGCCAAAGACGCCGAAGGTGAAGTGGAACTTGGTGTCTCTGCCGGGGAAGAGGTCCAGCATTGCGTTGCCGCCCATATAGGCCAGCTTTGCCTTGAGATCCAGAGTGCCGGAAGTGCCGTTGTCAAACTCAACGCCATCTACAGAGAATGCGTATCCAATGGGGGGAGTGTAGCTGCCGCCAAGCCTTAGCTGGAGAAAACTGCCTACCGGGAATCCTACCTGAAGGGAGACGCCGTCCACACCGGCTCCCACGCCAAGTGACATACTGTTGAAGAACTGGGCAGAAGCTGTTGCAGAGGCGGTCATAAGGGCCGCAGAAATCAGAATAACCGAAAATAATCGTTTCATTGTATGAATAAATGTGAGTATTACGCAAATATACTAATAAGCCGTCAAATTAAAAAGTCTTGAAAAGAGCTTTTACATCTTCCCATTTATAGTAGGGACCGCCCGGCAGGGAAATCAGTGGCGTTTCTCTCTCGTTGAGATAGAATTTTACAAGGACGTCGTTCTGCCTGTTCTTGTAGAAAACCATCTGGAGGTTGCCGGCAAACGGGGCGCAGAAGTATCCCGGCCACAGCTGGCACTGCTCTGCATTCAGCCTTTCGCCTATGCCCTTCAGGCCCAGGCGGGCGCAGATTCCCAGCAGATGGGTGTCGTGCCCAAAGCGCAGGTCGGCGGCATAACTGCCGGTAGCGATGGCATCGTCGGCCTTTTCCATAACGTCATCAAAGAAGGCCCGCACTTCTGGCAGCGCCATACGCCTGTCGCCAAACTCCACGGAATTGCAGTGATGCAGGTACATATACATAGACCAGTGCGTCTCGTGCCAGTAGATGTCGTCTTCGCTGAAAAGGCGCAGCAGGCTGTCGTCGCAGTCAAACGCACCGCTGGCAACGGCCACGTCCATAGTCTGGTCCCAGAAAGCCTCGGCCGGACCAATCAGGGCGCTGCCGGCGGCGGGGTCGGTGAAAACCCGTGCCAGCAGGGTGGCGGTGTCGCGCGGGTGGGCTGCCATATCGGCATCCAAAAGCGGCTGTGAGTCGCTCCTGATTTCGGGAGTGTCGCCGCCGCTGATATATCTCATATACTGCTCTCCGGTGTCCCATCCAATGTCCAGGCCTGGATCAAGGCTAAGCAGTTCGCCGGTAAAGGCCGCCATACTGATTATGCAGCGGGGTGATACGCTGGAAATGGCCCGTACGCGCCGGCTGCCGTTTTTGAAAACCCTTTTGTATTTCTTGTACATACGGCCGGCAATCTGGCGGTGCTCACGGGCGCCGCGGGGAGTGAGGCGGCCGCCCATATCGTTGTATTTGGCCACGATTTCGGCAATCATACCGTATGCTTTCTCTCCCTGCTCTGTGAGGATGCCGGCCTTGTGGGCGCGGGAAAACTTGTCCAGAACGCCTCTGTAACCGTCTGCAGGCCAGTCGCTGCGCGAGCCGTGACGGCCATAGTGGCTAATGTAGAAAGGCTTGTATCCCCTGGGTGCCGGAGTTTCGGCGGCAGGCCGGTATTCATAGGGATTCAGCACGATTCCGGTGCGGAACAGATTTTCGTTGATGCTGGTCGCAAGCTGCGGATCCTTCTCCTGGGCGCCGGCAGAAAAAACTGCCAGCAGGCAGATGATAATGGCGGTTATTCGGTTCATAATATGTCAAATGTAGCTGTTTAAAAGTCAAAGCCGACAGAGGCGTACAGTGAAAAACCTACATTTCGGCACCATTGTGCTGCAAATTTGAGAGGGCCCACCATAGACTGCCGTGCATACTCTGCACCGAAAGCATAGAAATATGATGACTGTAGCAAGTCCCGTATGGTATAATCATCCGTGAAAATGCCGGCACGGGCAGTTATAAAGTTCTTGTGTGCAAAGCAATACCTCAGGTCAAGCTGTCCCATTACGCTTATGGGGCGGCAGTCGCGGAAGCCTATGGGGAATCCGAAAAACGGAATCTGACGTTCTGTATATCGTCCGGCCACTGCGCCGCCCACTGTGACGAGATGCTTCTGGTTGATCAGATATGGGATGTCGTCCCAATGCACAGGGTCTTTAACAGAAGGGACAAAATTCCACCCCGCATATAGTTTGGGATGTACCGTGAAATGACTGCCAAATGTAAAGGCGGCTTCGAGGTTGGCCACCGAAACAAGGTAATGGGGAACTATTCCGTCTTGCGTGGAGACAGGAGCCTCGTAATCTCCATATCCCGCTTCCGGATGGTCCAGGTCTATTGTATAGCCTTTGAGCATATACCGGCTGTCAATGGAAAGCCGGAAACCCTTTGTGGGGAAGTAGAAGTCGTCAAAGGTGTCATATTTCAAGTTGGCGAAAGCGGTAATCCAGTAGCTTTCCCAATCCCAGCCGATCCAGTCCTCTCCAAACTCAAGATACCTCTCGTAAGGGTCCATTTCTGCAGTGACGCCAGCCCTCATAGAGCCGAATCTCATTCTGGAATCCTCAAAATAAAGATCGGAAGCAATTGAATAGAGTTTCTCTTCTATGGAAGACTGATATCCGGAACTGGTGTTAATCAATCTTGACCGGGCCGTCAGACCAATGGTCGGAAGTCCGTTCTTGGATTTTATAGAACCATCTATTTTCAGTGCGGGATTAGAGCCAAGTTTCAAATCTACAGTGAGTTGCGGCCCTGCCAGTCGCCTGGTTCCCAAACCAAGATGAAGTGCTACTGACACATATTCGTCGGTGTCGGCGTGAAGGCCGAATGCAAAGTCATTGACCTGACCTTTCTGGCAGTCAAATACCAGAGTGTAAGGCTCGTGAGATCCCTCCAGGCGGTAGGTGACAGCCTCGAAGGCATTGGTGCCGTAGATGTTGTCCAGCATCCTCTCTATTGTTTTCCTGTCGTACAGGCTGTCAGCGGGGTAGTCTCTCTTATGCAGGAGAATATGCTGCTCATCTTCGGGCAAGCCGGTGAACTTGACTTTGTCCACGCGGATTTTGGTCTGGGCAATGTTGACAGCGGGGGCGGGATGGTTCACCGGCGGAATCTCTTTGCCGGCAACCAACTCGGCCACGGCCTCGAACATTTCTTTGTGGCTTTTTGCGTTTTCGTAGCCCTGGTTGATAATGTCATCTACGCTCTTCGCGTCAAACGAAAGCATATTATATCCTTTCAAGGGATGGTTTATGGTGACGTCCGTCATTTCCCTGGTCTGGGCCATAGCTTCAGCACCCAAAAGGTTGATGGTCTGGAAAAGGAAGTCCATAGGGGTGTTGAGGTCGCTGATACCGCGCCGGGTAGACATTTCCGAACCAATGACAATGTCGGCGCCCATCTCCCTGGCAAGGTCCACCGGGAAGTTGTTGCGCATACCGCCGTCCAGCAGCACCTCGCCATCCCCGCGGACTGCGCGGAAATAGAACGGAATGGCCATCGTAGAGCGCATTGCGGCGGGCAGTTTGCCGTCCACCCAGTATTTGGGCGACATCGAAAGCATATCCGTGGCGACGCAGGCGTAGGGGATAGGCAGATTGGCAAAGCTGATACTGTCTTGATAGCCTACGCTCAAGGAACTGATGGTGTTGCGTACGTTCAATCCGTAAAGGAATCCGTCGGGCATACCCAGACCCATCTTGTTAATGGCGTCGGACATAGCGTCGTCGGAGTTGTGGCCGGCCTCTTCTTCCATCTTTTTCAGGAGTTTCTCCTGGGTAAAGCGGGCTTCCAGGTCCTTGTCGTCGTATTTGAACGGAATGCGGATTATGTATTTACCGCGATAGGATTTGATCTTATAGGCAAGATACTCGTCCGGAACGTTGTCTGACATCATCATAGGCCAGTTGATGCTGCGGATAAGTGAATCCAGCTGGTCGTGTTTGTAACCGAGGGCATACAGACCGCCCACCAGGCCGCCCATACTGGTGCCGGTGATGACATCCACCGGAATGCCCAGCTCTTCCATATACTTAATCACACCAAGGTGTGCCAGACCGCGCGCTCCGCCGCCGGCCAGCACCAGACCCACCGTGGGGCGGTACTGCCGGATGGAATCCATCCGGGCCCTGACTTTAGCAAAGGCTATCGAATCAGCTTCGGGTTTAGCACTGGGAAGGACTTGAGCCGTGGCTCCCAAAGAGAGCACGCAGGCAAGACAGATCGTGAAAAACAGTTTTTTCATTTGACTTCAGAAAACAAACCATCAAAGATACAAAAAAAGACTGAACCACTAAGTTCAGCCTTTTCTATTAGTATTCCTCTTCGTTCCACATATAGTGCAATTGTTGTATACTGCTCATTATCAGCAAGTTATACTTGTGTTCAAAAACTTGGATAGTCACAGGGGAAGCCTGAGGCTGGATGAGATCCTCGAATTGACATTAATTATCACAAATGACTATCCCTAATGATTATTTGATTGGAATAAGGGTTAAATCTCCATCTACAAAGCCCAATCCCAGTCCTTTCTTCTCTCTGAATAATGTGGCATACTTTCCTTGTTTCAGATAGATCTCCACGACAGACTTGAACGAAGACAGTTGCTTTTCCCATGGCCTCCTGCTTTTCCATCTTATAGGATTCTTTCGGTTGGAGAATACTTCATCGCAAGCCCAATCACTATCATCTTTATCAAAGGACCCTGCACCAACGATTTCAGCCGACCAATTATTATCACCATCTTCATAAAGATTGAAGCAAAAAGCCTGAATTCCATCAGGAAGGTCAATAGATAGAGATGTATCTACCCATTTCTCAAAATCAGAGTATTGTAACTCCTTACTCCCAAATAATCCAAGTAAGCACATAATAATGATGTGAAGGTGATACATAATGTTTTGTCATTAACCTGATAAAGATACTATTTTTCTATGAAATTATTATTTACTATTCCTCTTTTCTCAGGGATAGTCCCAAAGTGGGCTAAAAACCAAAAACTGCCAAGGAATCAACCTTGGCAGTTTTGTAATTTATTGATTTTCAATATGTTATAAAATCAATATTCTTCCTCGTTCCAGAAAAAGTCTTCTTTGGTGGGGTAGTCGGGCCAGATGTCTTCGATGGATTCGTAGACTTCGCCGTCGTCTTCAAGGTCAGAGAGGTTCTCTATTACTTCGAGGGGCGCACCGCTGCGGGTGGCATAATCTATAAGTTCGTCTTTGGTTGCGGGCCAGGGAGCATCCTCCAGTTTGGATGCCAGCTCAAGTGTCCAGTACATATCAAAAAAACAAGTTAATAATTAGCTGTGTTTGTTAAAAGGGCTGCAAAGATATAATAATTTTCGATATGCAATAATATTTTTTTTACGATTGTTTATCAAGCACTTGCGCCAGTGCAAACAGGTAGTCTGACAGGCGGTTGAGATACCTGGAGCAATCGGCGTCAGAGGCTGTTTTGGGCTCTATTGCCACGATGCTCCGCTCGCATCTGCGGCATATGGTCCGGGCAACGTGAAGTTCGGCAGAAATGGCAGGAGGACCGGGTATTACAAACGAAAATTTCTTTGGCAGCAACTCTGTCAATCTGTCAATCCTCTCTTCAAGGAAAGAAAGCTTGGCTTCTGCATCGAGGGGCGGCAGAAAACTGCACGGACCGTCACAGGCAAGGTAAGAGGATATGTCAAAGAGATGACGCTGTATCTGGAACAGGTCTTCGCAGTATGGCTTAGCTGCGGCAACATCGCCTGCGTGAGCCCTGACCACGCCCAGGTATGAGATCAGTTCGTCGGCATCGCCATAGGCGCATACCCGCGGGTCACACTTTTTGACACGCTTCCCGCCTATCAGGCCGGTGGTGCCTTCGTCTCCGGTTTTAGTGTAAAGTTTCATTGTTTTATGTCAGATTCTATCTTACCGTCGCGTATGCAAATAACACGCCGTGCGTGAGAGGCAATCTGCTCTGAATGAGTCACCAGTATCACAGTGTTGCCGGCGGCGTTTACCTTGTCGAAAAGGGACATTATTTCTTCTGAAGTGGCGCTGTCCAGATTGCCGGTGGGCTCGTCTGCCAGGATTATGGAGGGATTGGTTACCAACGCCCTGGCAAGGGCCACCCGCTGCCGCTGGCCGCCGGAGAGTTCGCTGGGATCGTGGTCCATCCTGTCTCCAAGCCCGACCTTCTCCAGCGCCTCGCGGGCCCTCTGGAGCCGTTGCTGCCGGGGAACCCCGGCGTAGAGCAGGGGCAGGGCTACATTGTCCAGGGCGTTCATCCGGGGCATCAGGGCAAAGGACTGGAACACGAATCCAATCCGGCCATTGCGCACCGCCGCCAGAGCGTCGTCGCCCAAATGGCCCACGTCATCTCCGCACAGGGTATATCGCCCGTTGTCGGGGGTGGCAAGGCATCCGAGTATATTCATCAGGGTAGATTTCCCGCTGCCGGAAGGGCCCATTATGGCCACGTATTCATTCCTGCGGATAGAAAGACTTACGCCGTCCAGAGCACGGACGGGCGACTCTCCGATGTGGTAGGTCTTGCAGACATTTTCGATTTTGATAATTTCTTCCATTGTCAATGCATTGTGACCACATCACGCACCTTTTCGCCTCAAAGTTAATGGAATAATCGGGAATAATTGAATTATAATATTTACTTTTGTAAAAGATAAATTGTGCGCAATGGCATACAGTCACATAGAACAGTTTGACGAATACACCACAGAAGAGCTCAAGAAGCATTATCTTGAAATCCTGAAGCTGCTGGGCGAGGATCCGCAGCGGGAAGGGCTTCTGAAGACTCCGGAGAGGGTGGCAAAGGCTATGCAGTTCCTCACCAAAGGCTATAGCGAGAGCGGCGAGGAGATTCTGCGCAGCGCTATGTTCAAAGAAGAGTATCAGCAGATGGTACTGGTCAAGGACATAGACCTGTATTCTATGTGCGAGCATCATATGCTTCCGTTTTACGGGAAGGCCCACGTGGCGTATATCCCCAATGGGTATATCACCGGCCTGAGCAAAATCCCGCGCGTGGTGGAGACTTTTGCCCGCCGCCTGCAGGTGCAGGAGCGGCTCACGGTGCAGATCAGGGACTGTATCCAGAATACCCTTGCCCCGCTGGGCGTGGCCGTGGTGATAGAGGCGGCCCATATGTGTATGCAGATACGCGGCGTGGAGAAGCAGCACTCAATAACCACCACATCTGCCTTCACCGGGGTGTTCCTTAGGGATATGCGCACGCGCAACGAGTTTCTCCGCCTGATAGGTTTAACCACTTAAACTTAAGAGCAATGAAGATTATAATCGCCGGAGCGGGTGAGGTAGGCTGCCATCTGGCCAAGTTGCTGGGCGAGTCCAACCACGAAATCACCATCATAGACAACAACAGCGACCGCCTGGCCAAGGTGGGCGAGGTGGTGGATGCAGTGGCTGTGTTCGGCAACCCCACATCCATCAGCGTGCTTCAGTCTGCAAAGGTAGACACGGCCGACCTGTTCGTGGCCGTCTTCCCCGACAAGGACCAGAACGTGAACATAGTGTCGGCGCTGCTGGCCAAGGAGTTGGGCGCCAAAAAGGTGACCGCCCGCATCAATACTGCGGAATATCTTTCATATGAAAACAAGTCCATCTTCACGCAGTTGGGCATCGACCTGATGTTCTATCCGGAGAGGATGGCTGCCTACGAAATCGCGGACCTTGTCCGGGAGTCCGGTATGACCGAGTTCGTGCAGTTCGGCCACGGCAAACTGCAGCTGATAGAGTTCAAGATAGAGGAGGATTCCCCGCTGATAGGCAGGGAAATATCTGACTTTGTATATCCGATAGAGAACCTGCCGTTCCGCATTGTGGCCATCTCCCGTGGAGAGGGCACCCTGATCCCTTCCAAGGACTCCAAGATGCGGCTGGGCGACCTTATCTACGTGATGGCGCAGCGCGACACCGTGTTCGAGGTGCTCAAAGAGGCCGGCAAGAAAGAGGTCATTGTAAAGAACGTATTCATTGTGGGTGGCGGACCTATGGGCGAGATTCTGGCGGCCAAGCTGGAAAAGACCATCCCTCACGTCAAAATCATAGAGCGTGACCGCCGCCGCTGCGAAGAGCTCTCCCAGATTCTTGAAAAGACTATGGTCATAAACGGCGACGGCCGCAACACCGACTGGCTGTACGAAGAGAGTGTCCAGAACTGCGACGTGTTCGTGGCCGTGACCGGCGACTCCGAAACCAACATTATGACCTGTGCCGCCGCCAAGAAGATGGGCGTGCCCAAGACCATTGCAGAGGTAGAGAATATAGAATACATAAAGCTGGCAGAGGGAATGGGTGTGGATGCCGTCATCAACAAGAAGATACTCTCCGCAAGCCGCATCTTCCGCTTTACCTTGACAGATAAAATTCGTTCTATCAAGTATTTGAGCGAAAGTGACGCGGTGGCTCTGGAATACATAGTCCACCCCGGAAGCCCCGTGACCAAGGCTCCGATAAAGGATCTTGCAATCCCCAGGACCGCAATCATCGGCGGCGTTATCCGCGGCACCGAGTCGTTCATAGCCTACGGTAACACGCAGATAGCCGCCTACGATCACGTCGTGGTATTCACACTGCCTTCTTCCCTTAAAGAGATAGACAAGCTCTTTATGTAGGGTTTTCGCCCCGCGACATCATTTTCAGGTATTCCGAGAGGGATATCGAAAACATTTGTCTTAAGTACTTGTCCAGAGTCTTTGCGTCGTTGAAGCCGCATCGCTCTGCAATCTCTTCTTTTTCCATTGACCTGTACTGCGGGGCGTTCTGGATAAAGTGCCTTACCCTGAATTTGGACAGATAGTCCTGGAAGCCCAGCCCGCGCCAGTGCAGGGCTTCCCAGAGGTAAGTCCGGTTGGTGCAGATCAGCTTGGCAACCTCACTGCACCTCAGGGACCGTTTCAGATAGAGCTCCTTGTCCAGGATTACGCCGGATGCCTTGAAAAGGATGGCGGCGTTATACTTTCTTTTCATCCGCTTTTTGCGGAGACGGCCAAACAGCAGCATAACCTATCTTCCCGAGATCTTTTTGCAGTATTCTCCCGGAGTGCAGCCGGTAAACCTTGAGAAAGAAGAGGTAAATGTGCTCACAGAGTTGAACCCCGATGCTACCCGCAAATCCTCCATAGAGATGTCGTTGTCCCTGGAGAAGATGTGGATGGCCTCCTTGACCCGGTAAGAATTCAACAACTGACGAAAATTCATCCCGAATTTGTCGTTGATCATTTTGGACAGCGTGGTCTTGTTGGTCCCCATTCTTGCAGAAATCGACTCGATGGATGCTTTGGGGTCAAGATAAGGCTTCTCTTCTTCCATAAGGTCCTTGAAATTCTGCATCAATTCGTTGGCCTTGCGGTCCCAGATGTCATACACTGCTGCATCTTCCTGGAGGATTTCTTCCGGTATCTCGGTGCTTGGCGCGGGAGAGTCAGTGTACCGGGTCTTCTTTATAGAATTACGCCGGCGGCTGCTGACAGATGATGAAAGAAGACAGAGAGATGAGAGGATTGAAGAGGTCGTAATGACCAGCAGGATGATGGAAACTGTTTTCATTGCTTAAAAAATTTAAGGCGAAAATATTGAGTTAATAATAAAACGACAATGCCCTGGAGGGGGCTCCAGGGCATTGTTTTCTGTTTTTGAAAACGTAATTTCCGTTTACGACTTCTTCATTGGCTCGAAACCTTTGCCATAGACCTCTGAGACGTTACCTATAGAGACAAAAGCGTCGGGGTCCACTTCCTTTATAAGTTTCAGAATTTTGTTTGTCTCTGTACGTTTTACGATTACAACAACCAGCTTTCCGCTGTGTTTTGAGTATCCACCCTGGCTTTCAAGCAGCGTGACACCCCTGTGAATCTCGTTGCAGATGCGGTCGGTGAGAGTTTCGTACTGCTCGGAGAATATGAACAGCTGCACCGACTGGCGCCGGCCGTTCAGGGCAAAGTCCAGGGCGTAGTTGATCACGCCCGTGAGCACGAAACCGTACAGCATCACCAGCAGTTTGTCGCTGATAGACGATCCGTTGGGGATCAGCATAGAAGAGGAGATGATCAAAAGGTCCAGGACGGCAATCACGGTGCCGGGGGATACTCTGCGGTACTTGCAGATAATCAGGGCAATGATGTCTGTGCCGCCGGTGCTTCCTCCCTGGGTGAAGGTCAGGGCAATGCCCAGACCCACCATTGCTCCGGCAAAGATGACGCACATCAGCTTGCCGTTGTCGGCGGTGAAGTTGGTAATGAATTCCTGCGGCACGAGCCCAGGCAAGAACCTGAGGAACAGGCCGGTGACCAGCAGGGCGTAAATGGTCTTGGCGCCGAATCCGCCGCCCAGCACCTTCATTGCTATCAGCACCAGGATGGTGTTGATGATGACGTATGAATAGGCGACGTTGAAGCCTGTACTGTACTGGATTATGGAACCCAGACCGGTGATGCCGCCGCCCACCAGATTGTTGGGCAGCAGGAACACCGCCCACGCCAGGGTGTACAGCAGCAGGCCGACGGTGATCAGCAGGTACTCCTTGAAAGTGACAAGCGCCTTGCGCCAGGTGATTTTAGCAGCCATTGTTTAGCAAACGACATTGATGATTTTGCCGGGCACGACAATCACTTTGCGGATCTGGCCGCTGACCAGATATTTGGCGGTGCGTTCGTCGCCGCGCACTGCAGCCTCGACATCTGCCGGAGCCATATCCTTGGGCAGAGTGAGTTTGTAGCGGAGTTTGCCGTTGAAAGAAACGGGGTATTCAAAGGAATTCTCTGCGGTGTATTCCGCCTTGTATTCGGGGAATGCCGCAAAGCTGATGCTCTCTTTGTGGCCCATCTGGCTCCAGAGCTCCTCTGCGATGTGCGGTGCAAAAGGCGAAAGCAGTATCGCCATCGGCTCCAGGATTGCACGGCTGGTGCATTTCTGATCTGCCAATTCGCCCACGGCAATCATAAAGGCACTCACCGAGGTGTTGAAAGAGAAGTTCTCTATGTCGGTCTTGACCTTGCCTATGAGTTTATGGAGCGTCTTGAGCGAAGCGGCGGAGGGTTCGGAGTCGGTCACGCTGCACTCGTCGCCGTCGAAATAGAGCCTCCAGAATTTGCGCAGGAAGCGGTGGACGCCGTCAATGCCCTGGGTATCCCAGGGTTTGCTCTGCTCCAGAGGACCCAGGAACATCTCGTAGAGACGCAGGGTGTCGGCGCCGTATTTCTCGCAGATGAGGTCGGGGTTCACAACATTGAACATAGACTTGCTCATCTTTTCCACAGCCCAGCCGCATATGTACTCGCCGTTCTCCAGAATGAAATCTGCAGTGGCATAGTCGGGACGCCATTTCTTGAAGGCTTCGCAGTCCAGACGGTCGTTGCGCACGATATTGATGTCCACGTGAATCTCGGTGGTGTCGTATTGGTCTTTGAGCCCGGCGGAAACAAAGGTGTTGGTGCCGTTTATGCGGTACACGAAGTTGGAGCGGCCCTGAATCATACCCTGGTTTATGAGCTTCTTGAAAGGCTCTTTCTCGCAGACATAACCCAGGTCATAGAGGAACTTGTTCCAGAAGCGGGAGTAAATCAGGTGGCCGGTGGCGTGCTCGGTGCCGCCCACGTACAGGTCCACGTCGCGCCAATACTCATCTGCCTCGCGGCTTACCAGGGCCTCGTTGTTGTGAGGGTCCATATAGCGCAGATAGTATGCGCTGCTGCCTGCAAAGCCCGGCATTGTGCTCTTTTCCAGCGGGTAGCCGTTGTAGGTCCAGTCCTGGGCCCTTGCCAGCGGCGGTTCGCCGGTCTCGGTGGGGAGATATTTGTCAATCTGCGGCAGGCGCAGCGGCAGCTCGCTTTCGGGAACGGGGGTTGCTATGCCGTCCTTATAGTAGATGGGGAAGGGCTCGCCCCAGTATCTCTGGCGGGAGAAGATGGCGTCGCGCAGGCGATAATTGATTTTACGGCGGCCGATGCCCTTCTGCTCTATGTAATCGATGGCGGCGGGAATGGCCTCCTTCACGGTTTTGCCGTTGAGGAAGCCGGAGTTGCACATAATGCCCTCTTTGGCGTCGAAACTCTCCTGGGAAACGTCACAACCCTCGATCAGCGGGATGATGGGGAGGTTGAACTGCTTTGCAAAAGCGTAGTCGCGGCTATCGTGTGCCGGCACCGCCATAATGGCGCCGGTGCCGTAACCAGCCAGTACATATTCAGAAATCCATACCGGAACCTTGTCGCCGGTGAGGGGATTGACTGCGTATGAACCGGAGAACACGCCGGTGACTTTGCGGGTCTCGGCTATGCGCTCGCGCTCGGTTTTCTTGCGGGCCTCTGCCTGATAAGCCTCAACAGCTGCTTTCTGCTCCGGTGAGGTGAGTTTCTCTACCCACTCGCTTTCGGGAGCCAGCACCATAAAGGTGACTCCGAACACTGTGTCGGCGCGGGTGGTGAAGATGGTCATATCATATTGTTTGTCGCCGTTGAACACCTTGAACACCATCTCGGCACCCTGGCTGCGGCCAATCCAGTTGCGCTGCATCTCCTTTAGGGAGTCGGTCCAGTCTATTGACTCCAGCTCGTCCAGCAGGCGGCCGGCATAGGCCGACACACGCAGCTGCCACTGGCGCATCTTGCGCTGCTCCACGGGGAAGCCGCCACGGATAGAGAGGCCTTCCTTGACCTCGTCGTTGGCCAGCACGGTGCCCAGCTGCTGGCACCAGTTCACGCTGGTTTCTCCCAGATAGGCAATGCGATACTGCATCAGAATATCCTGCTGCTGTTTGAAATCCATTGCTTTCCACTCCGCTGCGCTGAAGGGCTTAACTGCTCCGCAGGCTGCGTTTACGGCGGCGCTGCCGCCCTGCTCGAACTTGGCCACGAGGGTCTCTATGGGGAGGGCCTTGTCGGCATCGTTGTCGTAGTAGTGGCCAAACATTTTCAGGAATGCCCACTGGGTCCATTTGTAGTAACCGGGTTCGCAGGTGCGCACCTCGCGGCTCCAGTCAAACGAGAAGCCTATCTTGTCCATCTGGCTGCGATAGCGGGCAATGTTCTGCTCTGTGGTTTTGGCGGGATGCTGGCCGGTCTGGATGGCATACTGCTCTGCCGGCAGGCCAAAGGCATCGTAGCCCATAGGATGCAGCACATTGAAACCGCAAAGCCTCTTGTATCTGGAGTAAATGTCGCTGGCAATGTAGCCCAGGGGATGTCCCACGTGCAGTCCCGCTCCGCTGGGGTAGGGGAACATATCCAACACGTAATATTTGGGTTTGGAATTATCGGTCTTGACCTGGAAAGTCTTGTTCTGGGCCCAGTACTGCTGCCACTTTTTTTCGATTTCTACAAAATTGTATTCCATTTGCAACTGTTTATAGGAGCTGCAAATATAAGGAAATTACCTGTTCTTGAGATGGTATTCCACTGGAATGACAATTTTTGTGCGAACTTTTTTACCGTCTATGGTGGCGGGTTTCCACTTGGGCGATGCCGACACCACCCTCAGTGCCTCGTCGTCCAGCGGTTCGCTGAAGCCGCGCTCTATGGCGACATTGCTTATGTTGCCGTCGGCTTCAATGATAAACGATACGTAAACCACTGCCTTGTAGGTGACTTTCCCTTTTGAATCTTCAATGCGCTGATAGCCGTCCACGCCTTGGGCAATGGCCTCCTGCGGATAGTTGAGGTATTTATATACCCAGTTGTCCAGGAAGGACTGGACCCCGCCCCTGAAGAATTTGGGCTGCGTTTCGCACTCCTGCAGCGAATAGATTTTTTCTGGCTTCACTACGTCGGAAACCTGCAGTATCTCCATATCGGCCACGCTCCTTAAAAAGGCGGCGATATATACCGTCTGGGCCGCAAGAAGGCTCTCCTGAACCAGGTCGGGCGTGTCCTTTACCGTGCGGTATTCCCTGAAGATGCCGGTAGAGAAGGTCAGTGCGGGAATCTCGGCCTGCCTGAACGCCAGGTTGTCGGAGGGGAAAACCACTCCGTTGTGGATTGCCGGAACTGCCGGAACCGACTCGTTTTCAAGCACATAATCCAGGATTGCCTGAAGCTGGGCCAGGGGCAGCGAGGGATAAACTTCAAAAGGATTGGCAGCTGTGCCGCGCCCCAGCATATCCAGATTCACCATAAGCTTGACGTTGCCTATCTGGCCGAAACCGTCGGTGGAGGCAAAGAACCGGCTGCCGGCAAACTCCTGCTCCATAGCACCGAAGCCCACAAATACAATGCTGCGCCTGGGGGCGGGGATGTGCTCCCTGACCAGCCGCGCCGTCTCTATCAGCGCCGCAACTCCGGAGGCGTTGGCGCAGGCGCCGGGATAGATGCGCTTCTGCTCTGTACCGTCAATATTTACAGTGTAGTAGCCCAGATGGTCGATATGCGCCCCGATCACAATATACTCTTCGCGCAGGGCGTGGTCCTCTCCCTCCAGGATTCCCACAATATTCTTTGATACAATGCGGTTGCCGTCGGTGCCTACTATGGTGAAAGTGTCTCCGTTCCTGTCTGTAAACATCTCAAGCCCAACGGCTTCCAGCTGGTCGTAAAGATAGCCGGCGGCCAGCCGCTCCCCCTCGCTGCCGGCAAGGCGGCCTTCCAGATGGGGAGAACACAGATAATCTATATGGCGGCGCAGGTTTGCCTGAAGGTCGTCTGCCGCTGCGGATAGCGACAGCACGCACAGCAAAACCGCTGTCGTGATGGTGCGATAGAGTTTCATACGGAGGGTGGTTCCGTCAAAGATAGTGCCAAAAGCCTAGCAGAAAGGCGCCTTGACCACCTGAGCCTTGAGCAGGCGGTCGCGTACGTTTATGAAGACCTCGCTGCCCGCCTTGTATAAAGGAGCGTCGATATAGCCCAGGCCGATGGCTTTCTTGGCAGTGGGGCCCATAGTTCCGCTGGTGACGTGGCCAATCACGGCGCCGCCGGCATCGCAAATGGGATATCCGTGGCGGGCGATGCCCCTGTCCACCAGTTCAAAGGCGGCCAGGCGGCGTTTCAGCCCCTCTGCTTTCTGCTTCAGAAGGAAGTCCCTGTCCACAAAATCGCCCTTCTCGTCGGTGAACTTGGTGATCCAGCCAAGACCTGCCTCCAGAGGTGATGTGGTGTCGTCCATATCGTTGCCATAGAGCAGATAACCCTTCTCCAGGCGCAGTGTGTCGCGAGCGCCAAGACCCACCGGAACTATTCCGTAAGGCTCGCCGGCCTCGAATATGGCATCCCACAGGCGAAGGCCGTCTTCGTTGGGGATATAAACTTCGCAGCCGCCGCTTCCGGTGTAGCCGGTGGTGGCCAGCAGGGCATTCTCTATGCCGGCCACGGTGAGTTGCTTGAAGGTGTAGGTGGGCATATCCATAATGTTTTCGCTGCAGAGTTTCTGCATCACCTCCATAGCCTTGGGGCCCTGAATGGCCAGCTGGCAGGTGTCGTCAGAAGCATTCACGAGATCGATGCCCACTTTCATCCCGAATTTATCGGCAAAAGAGCAGATGTGGTTCCAATCCTTCTCTGTGTTGGCGGCGTTTACCCCCAACAGATATTTCTCGGGGCTGAAGCAATATACAATGAGGTCGTCCACGATGCCGCCGCGGCCGTTTGGCAGGCAGGTATACTGGGCCCGGCCGGGATACAGGGCAGAAACGTCATTGGTGGTGACATATTGCAGCAGGGCGGTTGCCTTGGGGCCGAAGACCCAGATCTCGCCCATATGGGATACGTCAAACACGCCCACGCCCTCGCGGACCGCGGTGTGCTCTTTGTTGATTCCTGTGTATTCAATGGGCATATTGTACCCTGCAAAGGGGGCCATCTTGGCGCCGAGTGCAATGTGTTTGGGGGTAAAAACTGTTTCTTTCACGATAAGAAGGTTTATTCTATGTGCATTTTCTTTGCGGTGTTGTAGATCCAGATGTCTTCTGGGCGCTTTTTGTCGCTGTAGAACTCCAGCATTTTGCTGTAGGCCTCGTCGTAAGTGCTGCCGTGGCATATCATCACGGCGGTGAAGCCGTTTTTCATCTTTACGAGATGGACATCTGCTCCGGAAGCAGAGAGACTGTTGTAGTAATATTGGGCATTATCCTCGTTCTTGAAGCTGCCCAGAACCACGTAATAGCCGCTGGCAAGGCCTTCAGAAGGGGCTTCTTCTGCTTCGGCGGCCTGCTCCTCGGGGGCATCTGCCTGTGAGGTGAGATTCACCGGTGTTGCTTCTGCCACGGCTTCGGAGGTCTCTGCCGCCGGGTGTGTGGTGTCTGCCGTAGCCAGATTGTCCAGGGAATCGGGAAGCGCCCCCATCTCCACCGCCAGTGAATCGCCGGTGCGCTGCATCCTTGCCTTTTGCAGGCGCAATTCGGCAATATCTTTGGAAGTAGGTTTCCCAAGGGCAGAGCGCACCGCGTCGCAACCCGTAAGAGGGGCTAAAATAAGGGCTGTGAGAGCAATAATCCGGCAAACTTTCATACCCTGCGAAGGTAGTCAATATTAAAGTAACGACAAAAATCGTATATTTGTACTTATGAAGAAGATATGCACAGTGCTGTTGCTGCTGGTGGCCTTTTGGCCCGCCTCCCGGGCGGTGGAGCGGGACACGCTGCGTATCAGTTTCATTGGCGATGTAATGTCCCATTACCGCCAGATCCGCACGGCACGGATTCCCGGCCGGGATTCCACCGATGCCTCTTCATACGACTTCAGTTCCTACTTCAAGTATATCAAGCCCAGGCTGGATTCCTGTGACATCAGTGTCGCCAATATGGAATTTCCGGTGGGGGTGACGCCATTCTCTGGCTATCCGCTGTTTTCGGCGCCCGTCTCGCTGGCGCAGGAGACCATAGATGCCGGGGTGGACCTGTTCCTGGCGGCCAACAACCACATCCTGGACAAGGGCAAGCGGGGGCTGGACAGCACCTTCGCCGCTTATGACCGGCTGCCGGTGCACTATACCGGCATTTGGCGCGACACCACAGATGAGCGGCTTGCCAATCCGGCCATAATCGATGCCGGCGGCTTCCGCGTGGCATTCATCAATTTCACCTACGGCCTGAACGGCTTCTCGGTTCCGGCGCCGTACGTGATAGGGCAGATGGATTCCACCTATGTCAAAAAGGCCATCGAGAGGGCCCGCAACCGCGGGGCCGATTTCATCATAGCCCTGCCTCACTGGGGCGTGGAATACAATCTGGACTATCATCCCGAGCAGAAGCGGTGGAAAAACAATCTGTACCGCTGGGGCGTGGATATGATTGTGGGCACGCACCCTCACGTGCCGCAGGCTGTGGAATATGCAGACGGCCGCATCACAGCATATTCCCTTGGCAATTACATCTCCAATATGAGCATCCAGTACGGGCAGGTGGGCATTTTGCTGGTGGCCACGCTGGTACGCAGGGAAGACGGCTCCATAGAGACCCTGCCGCCCAGTGTCACCTGGCTGTGGTGCGGCAAGGCGGGCCATATGGAAGACAATTATACCGTGGTGCCCATAGAAGAGTTCGTGCAGAAACCCGAAGCATTCCTGCTGCGGTCTCAGTACGAAAAAATGATGCGCGAATATTATAGAATCAAACAAAAATTTCCACAATATTGAACAAGACTATAACCCTTGACGCCATTGACCCGATAGAGATTCTGGGTGTCAACAACAAGCTTTTTGACCAGTTCAAAAGCTATTTCCCTCAGCTTAAAGCCACTTCGCGCGGCAATGAAATAATGCTGGTGGGTAGCGACGATGCCATAGCCCTTTTTGAAACAAAACTGCAGCAGCTCATCCAGAAGCGGATGGGCAAGATGAGCCTGAACAGCTACGACGTGGAGTCTCTCTTTGAAGAGAGTGATTCTTCAAAGGAGATAGGCAAGGTGGATATGATGTCCGGAAGCGACTATATAATTGTCTACGGCGTGGACGGCAAGTGCGTCAAGGCCCGCACGGTGAACCAGAAGCGCCTGGTCAAGGAGTATTACGACAACGACCTGATATTTGCCCTGGGCCCCGCCGGTACGGGAAAAACCTACACCGCCATTGCCCTGGCGGTCCGCGCCCTGAAGAACCGTGAGGTCAAGCGACTGATTCTGACCCGTCCCGCAGTGGAAGCAGGGGAGAGGCTGGGATTCCTGCCGGGCGACCTTAAAGATAAACTCGATCCCTATCTGCAGCCGCTCTACGATGCCCTGCAGGATATGATTCCCGCCAAGAAACTGCAGTCGCTTATGGAAGACGGCACCATACAGATTGCCCCGCTGGCCTATATGCGCGGCCGTACCCTGGACAAGGCCTTCGTGATACTGGACGAGGCGCAGAACACCTCGCTCTCCCAGCTCAAGATGTTCCTGACCCGAATGGGCAACGATGCAAAGTTTATTGTCACGGGCGACGCCACTCAGATTGACCTTCCCCACAAAGACGATTCAGGCCTGCTCAAAGGGGTGGAGATGGTGCGCAGCATTCGCGGAATATCGGTGGTGAATTTCACTAAAGAGGATATAGTCCGCCACCCTCTGGTGACCAAGATTATAGAGGCGTTTGACCGGAAAGAAGCTTCTGAAAAGCAGGATTAAAGATTGCCGCGGACGCAGCGGACGCTGAGCGCGATGTCGCTCTTGCTGGTGAAGCCCGGCCTGAAGTCGGCGCTGTCCCAGTATATGTACCTGTAATAGGCTTCGCTGCTGCTGTATTCGGTGGCGCTCCACCACATACCATAGGTCTTGAGGCCGTAGAACAACCCGTCGCCTGTCTGCATATAGCCGCAGGGGAGGGGGTTCCAGTCTATTGCGGTGTCGTGGGTATTGTTTACAGAGAACGGCCACAGGCGCTCTCCGTTGAAATAGGCGTCGGGGGTAACTTTGCTGGCCGCATCTTCCCAGATCTTGTCAAACTCCACGTCAGAACCGCAAATGGCTTTGCCAAGATCCTCCCAGTCGGCATTGTCGGGCAATCGCCAGCCTTCGGGGCAAAGGTCGCTTTCGGTGGCTTCTTCCCAGGTATAGTGACGGCCGAATACGTGATTCAGAACCTCGGAACTTGCATATACATAGCCGGCCCCTTCCCAGGCGAGGTTCTCTGTGAACCAGTCCAGACTGCCGATGTGGGCCCAGCGATATGCACGGCGGTCGCGGCTGTCGGTGATGGTGGCCTGACTGTCATAGGGCAGACCTTTGAGCGAGCCGGTCATATGGGTGGTGTCCACTGTGGTTACGTTTTTTCTTGCACTCTCCACGATATAGTCGGGGTGATAGGCAAGGGCTTTGACTACATATTCAGCAGGTGTGTCGGGGAACTTGACCACGATGGAAGGGCTGTACAGGGTGTCGGTCTGGATTTTGGTGATGACCCATCCCCATTTGGGATTCTCCGGCGCGGTGATGCCGTCGGCCTCAAGATACACGACATCCCCGGTATAGATATATTCCGGAATGTCAAAGGAAATCTTGCCCTTCATATATTGGTAGGTGGTTACATCTTTTATGCAGCCTGTGGTTGAACACAGAGCGGCTGCAATAAAGAGCAATCCCAGTATGGCCTTTTTTATCATCATAGTTACAATCTGCAAATTTAATAAGATTTTGTTATACTTTTGCATTGTATGAAGTTTTTGCGCGCATTAGTCCTTTCTGTGCTGCTGCTTTCAACAGGCTGCGGTTCCCGTCAGGTGTATATAAAAATCACCGGATATGCACAAGGCGGGCCCTATTATGTGACCTGCTCTACAAGCAGCACATCCCGTGCCGAAGATTTGAAAAAGGCCATTGACGACACTCTCTCTGCAATTGACTGGTCGGTGTCGGGCTACAACAAAGGCTCCCTGCTTACCAAAGTGAATGCCGGCGAGAATCCGCCCCTGGACAGCATCTTCATAGATTTGCTGACGCTCTCCCGCAGGCTATGCGCCGAGACCGGAGGCGCCTTTGATGTCTCCTGCGCCCCGCTTTTCGATATATGGGGCTTCGGCTTCAAGGAGGGGCGGATGCCCTCGCAGGCCGCGATAGACAGCGCTATGGCGGTGGTAGGTATGGACAAATACCGTCTGGTAAAAGGCGACGACGGCAATACCTATCTGGATATGCCCTCCGGCGGCAAGCTCAACTTCAACGCCATCGCCCAGGGTTATTCCTGCGATGCAGTGGCGCGGGTGCTTGACGCTTTCGGCAGCGAAAACTATATGATTTCTATTGGCGGAGAGCTTGTGTGCAAGGGAAACAGCGCCCGCGGCGATCAGTGGCGAGTGTGGATCGACAGCCCCGAAGACGGCAATATGGAGTCGGGCGTCAAGAAACAGGATGTGATTTCCATCACAAATTGCAGCCTTGTGACCAGTGGTAATTACCGCAAATTCTATGTGGTGGACGGACAGAAATATTCCCATACGATAGATCCCGCTACCGGCCGCCCCGTGACCCACGACCTGCTAAGTGCCACCGTGCTGGCAGAGGACGGCGCCACTGCCGATGCCCTGGCCACGGCGCTGATGGTGCTTGGGCCCGAAAAAGGGATGAAGATGGCCTCCGACTGGACAGCCCGCGGCCGCGGCGTATATCTGGTATACGGCCCCCAGGATTCCATGAAAGTCTGGCACACCCCCGGCCTGAAACTCGAGAGCGAAGAGTAGCGAATGCCCGTCGCGTTCAGCGCAGAAAAAGCTTCGCGTAGGGAACAGGGGTTCTATGTTCTCCCTGGCCCGGAGCGAAGCTTTTTCGGAGCAATAAGCGACGGGCTATTTGAGGCCCAGCTCTGCGGCGGTTTTTTCCATCAGGGCGTATGCCGCATCAAAATCGTTAGGGATTTCGCCGTCCAAAATGGCGTTCTTGATGACCTCCTTGATCTGCCCGATGATATTGCTGGGCTCAATGTTATAGCGCTTCATCACAATCTCGCCCGTGATGGGATTCTTGAAATTGCGGATGCGGTCTTTCTCTTCCACTTCCGCCATCTTCTGCCGCACCAGCTCGTAATTGGCCTTGAACGTCTCTACCTTCATCTCGTTCTTGGACGTGATGTCCGCCTTGCACAGAATCATAAGGTCGTCTATGTCGTCGCCCGCATCAAACAGCAGACGGCGCACTGCAGAGTCGGTCACGATGTCGGTGACCAGCGCAATGGGGCGCAGGTGCAGCGACACCATCTTCTGCACGTACGGCAACTTTTCGCTCACCGGTAGTTTGAGCCGCGAGAAAATGCCCTTGACCATCTTGGCGCCGACATAGTCGTGGTTGTGGAAAGTCCAGCCTATCTTCTCGTCCCATTTTTTTGTGGGAGCCTTGCCTATATCGTGAAGCAGCGCCGCCCATCGGAGCCACAGGTCGTCGCTGGCAGCCGCCACATTGTCCAGCACCTGCAGCGAATGGGCAAAATTGTCTTTATGGCCGCGGCCGTTTACCGTTTCCACACCCTTCAGCGCAGAGAGTTCCGGCAGTATGGCATCCAGCAGCCCGCACTCGTCCAGCAGGTAGAAGCCGCGAGAAGGGGTCGCCGTCAAGAGTATCTTGTTCAGCTCGTCGGCAATGCGCTCTTTTGAGAGAATCTGCAGCCGGTCTTTGTTGCGCCGCATAGACGCTATAGATTCGGGCACTATGTCAAAACCCAGCCGGGTGGCGAAACGCACCGCCCGAAGCATACGCAGAGGGTCGTCGCTGTAGGTGGTGTCGGGGTCCAGCGGAGTGCGGATTATCTTTGCAGCAATGTCGGCAATGCCGCCAAACGGGTCAATCAGGGTGCCGTAGTCCTCTTTCTGAAGGCTGAAGGCCATCGCATTGATGGTGAAGTCGCGGCGCTGCTGATCCTCTTCCAGAGTGCCGTCCTCTACGTGCGGCTTGCGCGAAGTGCGGTCGTACGACTCGCGCCGCGCCCCCACAAACTCCACTTCAACGCCTTTGTAGCGGAACATCGCGGTGCCGAAATTGCGGAATACGGTGACCTTGGAGTGCAGTTTTGCAGCCACTTTCTCTGCCAGGGCAATGCCGCTCCCCTCTACCACGATATCCACATCGTTGTTGTCGCGGTGCATAAACCAGTCGCGCACGTAGCCGCCTATCACAAAGGCGCGTACACCAAGTGCTTCCGCCTCTGCCGAAACGGTTTTGAATATGATGCTGTTGTTAAGGTCTATCATTCCTGGCACAATTCATCGAACGAGGGCATCCTGCTTTGCTGCAGATAGTCGCCCTGAGCGTCGCGCTTGCAAAGGTAAAAAAGTTCTCCGTTAGTAATCAGGATGTACGGCACGTCCAGCACATAATTGTAGCGGACCACCTGGTCTATCACATCCATTGTAAGTTTGACCGAGGGAGCTTTGCACTCCACCAGCAGCCGGGGCTGCAGGGCGCGGTTGAAAACCACCACGTCGGCACGGTACTGCAAGTTGTTGTATTTGAAGCCGTATTCCACCGCAAGATGCGTCTCGGGGTAGCCCTGGCAGCGGGTCAGCACCTTGATCACGTGCTGGCGCACCTGCTCTTCGGGGGTGAGTTTTACAAACTTCTTGCGTATCGGATCGAACACCTGTTCCATAATTGCAAAGATAGAAAAAATGCGTATCTTCGAAGTCGGTATGGCTAAACAGACACAAGAAACATCGGCGCTGGCGGCGCAGCTGGAGAGGGAAATCCTCGCCGGGGATATCAAGCCGTTTTACCTGCTGTTCGGCAAGGAGCATTTCTATATAGACCGCATTTGCAATCTGCTGATGCAGAATGTGTTGCCGGAAGGCGAGCGGGACTTTGGTCAGATGGTATACTACGGCGCCGACACCACCCCAGAAGAGATTGTGAGCCACGCCCGCCAGTATCCTATGATGGCCAGCCGGCAGCTGATAGTGGTCAAAGAGGCACAGGGTATGCGCGGAGTGGAAAAAATAGAGAATTACTTCGATCATCTGATGCCCACCACGGTGCTTGTGATTTGCTACAAGACCCCCACCGACCCTACCAGCGGCAAAAACATAGACAAGCGCACCAAGTTCTACAAGCGCGCCGGAGAAGTAGGCGCGGTGCTGGAGTGCGAGCAGGTCAAGGAGTGGAAGATAAACGGGTGGATAGAAGATTATGCCCGCAGCCTGAATCTGAAGCTGGAAGACGGGGCCGCCTCTATGCTGGCGGAAGCCTGCGGCGTGGACCTGACCAAGATAGCCCTTTCGATAGACAAGTTGCGCAAGGTGCCGGGCTGCAACGACTATCTCACCTGCGCCCTGATAGAAGAGAATGTGGGTATGAGCCGCGAGTTCTCTGCATTCGAGCTCTCCGCCGCCCTTTGCGACAAGGATGCCGCAAAGGCATATAAGATTGCGATGTATTTCGGGGAGAATTCCAAGCGATATCCCATACAGCTGGTGGTGGCCTCCCTGGCCAGCCAGTTCCTCAAGTTGCTGCGTTATCACGCTTGCATCGCCGACCGGATGGACGAGGGCCAGACGGCTGCCGCCACGGGCCTCAACCCCTTCATTATGAAGCGCGACTATACCCGCTATGCCCGCAAGTTCCCGCTGAAATCTTGTATGAAGGCGGTCGCTACCATCAAGGAGTTCGACTACCGCGGCAAGAGTAATGCCCGCGGCGAGGCCACCGACGCCGATATGCTCTCTGAGCTCGTTTCCAGATTACTGGCTTGCTAGAAACCCGTCGCTAATAGCTCCGAAATAGCTTCGCTCCGGGCCAGCCGGCTCGTCGCGCCTGTTCCCTACGCGAACTATTTCTACGCAGAACGCGACGGGTAGAGGCCCTCGCTGGGCTACGAAAAAGCTTCGCTCCGGGCCAGGGAGAACATAGAACCCCTGTTCCCTACGCGAAGCTTTTTCTGCGCTGAATCGCTCTGGCCTCGGCAGTAGGTTATAAACCAAATACAGAAAACTCTCCGACGCGGGTGCCTTCGCGGCTTTCGAGGTATTCCTTCAGGCGGGTGTCGGAAATGGCGAGGTCGGTGGGTACGATGAGCACTTCGCCGCGGTGGTCGCCGGCCACGAAACCGTCTATATCCTCTTTCCAGTCGCATACGTCGCAGCCCAGGTAGACATCCATATTCTCCGGCCGGCGGACATAGAGGGTGTTGTAAGTGTCGCTGTCGGAAGCCTTGACGGCCTCGCGGCAGACTTTTTCATATGCTGTGAATTCGTTCAGGGGTTCAATGGTGACACCTGCGGCCAGTACTGCCAGATAGATGGCGGCGCCCAGTGCAATGGCCCCTTTGACCCAGCCTTTGCGGCAAATTACAACTATGGCGGCGATGCTGCCCGCGGCCAGCGTGGCGGCAATTGCCAGTATGGTTTTGCAGAAGATATACGGTGTGACAATCGCCAGCCGCAGGGCCATCGGCGCCAGAAGGTCGCGGCCGGTGGCGCGCGACATCGCAAGTATGCCGATGCCTCCTACGGCCAGAATGGCGGCCACTACAAGCAGCGCCGCCTTCTTGATAGTCTCTGCCCGTCCGTCGGTCATTTTGCCGAATTTGGGCATCAAATAGGCCATAAACGGCAAAATCGGCGTCAGGTAGATGGCCAGTTTGCCGCTGAAGGCAGAGAGCATTATGAATATCACGGCGATGGAGGTCAGCAGCAGCCGGCCGAAAGAGTCGCTGGGGTCCCTTTGGGTATAGAGGAAAACCACCGCCGGAATCATCAGCAGGGTGTAGGGCAGCACGGTGTAGAGCAGGGTGGGGATGTACCACCAGAAAGGCTGCTTGTGGGTAAAGGCGTTCACCGCGCGGTCCAGAGTCTGGTGGAACAGCAGGCTGCGGATATATTCGCCGCCGCCTTCCAGCCAGGCCCCAAGTATCCATCCGCCAAAAAGCAGCAGCATCACCAGCCACTGCCGCCAGCCCAGAAACTCCGGCAGCCGCCTGAGGCTCTTCTCAAGCGTCAGGAATGCGACAATAATCAGTACCGGGGCAAAGAAGCCCACCGGACCCTTGGTGAACAGGGCCAGGAAAATATAGAGGGGCAGCAGCCACCGGTCGGCCTTGCGAACGTCGCGGCCGGTATACATCTTCCAGAAGGTAAACAGTGCCAATATTATGAACATCGTCATAAGCATATCCATCCTCAGGAAGAATGTCTGGATCATCACCAGCATTCCGGCCAGGAAAAAGGCGGCAGAGGCGACTCTCCAGAGGGTCGATTGTCCGCTGGAGGCCAGGCGCAGCCAGCGGTCCATAACCGCCACCGTCACGAAAGACGGAATCAAGGCGGTGAAGAGTATGGGCAGCCACATACAGGTGGAACTGCAGAACAGCCTGAAGAACATCAGAAGCCAGAAAAACAAGGGCGGCTTGTCGGTGTAGGGGATGCCCTGGTTGTAGAAGCAGAAAAAGTGTCCGCCTTCCAGCGCCTCTTCCACTATACTCAAGTAGCGCAGCTCGTTGCTGGGCGAGGGGTCGCGCAGTATCATCATAGGCAGCACGCACACGGTCACGAATGCGAACACTGCCGCCAGAGGGTGCCGTCTGATGAGGTCTTTCATCGCTTACAGATTGTTCTCGCCGCGCTTGTAATCAACCCAGTTGCGGCGCATCCAGCGGTAAATGAAGCAGTCGGTGAAGCCGCGAAGGCGGTTCCACATATTGAATTTGGATTTGCCGGCGGTGCGGCTGCGGTGGGTCACCATCACCTCTTTGTAGCATCCGCCCTCCTGCAGCATCACCAGCGCGGGAAGGAAACGGTGCATACCATTGAACATAGGCAGGCGGCGGGCATAGTCCATTCTGATGACTTTCATAGGGCATACGCTGTCGCGGGCGCCGTCGCCGGTCATCATCCGGCGGAAACCATTGCCTATGCGGCTCTGCAGTTTCTTGCGCCACCCGTCTTCGCGGCTGGAACGTACGCCGGCCACAAGCGGATATTCTGATGCGTAGGGGAGCATCAGATTGAACTCTACGGGCACGGTCTGCAGGTCGGCGTCGGTATAGGCCATATATTCCGATTCAATGGAATCGATGGCGGTTTTCATCGCCCCGCTGCAGCCCAGGCGCCGGGTGTGGCAGATATAGAAGAAATCGCTGTGCCGGCCGCATATCGCCTTGATCATCTCCAGGCTGCCGTCGGTAGAGCAGTCGTTTACCAGCAGCACGCACGCCTTCATAAGGCATTTGGGAAGATAGGCGGCAAGGGCCTCTTCCAGCGCCAGCAGGTTGCCCTCCTCGTTAAAGACGGGAATGGCGATGGTAAGCTGATATTCGGCGGTGCGGTTCATATTATTTTACGATGACTCTCTTGAGACGGCGGTCAATACGGGTGAGCAGCTCGTAGGGGATGGTGCCCAGCTTGTCGGCCAGCTGCAGCACGGTGGGATTATCGCCGAATACTGTGACGATATCGCCCACTTTTGCTTCAATCCCGGTGATGTCCAGCATACACATATCCATACAGATGCTTCCAATGGTGGGGGCGGCGTGGCCGTTGACCATAAACGAGGCGTTGCCGTATCCCAGGCGGCGGTCCACGCCGTCGCCGTAGCCTATGCGGATGGTGGCTATCTTGCTGGGAACCTGCCTGAGAATGCCGTGGCGGCCATAGCCTATGGTGCCTTCGCTGATTTCCTTGATCTGGAGGATGGGGCATTTGAGCGATGCTACCGGTTTAACCCGGTCGCTGCCCACGGCGCTGATGCCGTACATACCGATGCCGATGCGCACCATATCCATCTGGTACTGCGTGAAGCGCTCGGTGCCGGCAGAGTTAAGGATATGCCGCATAGGGCGGTATCCCAGCCCCGAGGCGATGTCGTCTGCCAGTTCTGTGAATAGCTTTATCTGACCCAGGGTGAAATCGTCCCACTGCGGCTCGTCTGCGGCCGCCAGGTGGGAATAAATGGACTTGACCTCCACTTCCTCGCAGCCGTAAAGGGCTTTCTTGAGCTCTGCGATATCTTCTTTTTCAAAGCCCAGCCGGTGCATACCGGTGTCCAGTTTTATGTGGATGGGGTATTTCTTTATGCCCATCGCCTTGAGTATCACCTTGAGCTTGTTGAGGTATTCGGTAGAGGGGATGCCGGGCTCCAGGTCGTACTGGATGATGTCGGAATAGCAATCGCAGCCGGTACTCAGGGCCAGGATGGGGGCGTTGATGCCAGCCCTGCGCAGTTTCACACCCTCCTGCAGGGTGGCGATGCCCAGATAGTCGGCGCCGGCTTCCAGCATAAGGCGGGCGAATTCCACGCCGCCGTGGCCGTACGAATTGGATTTTACCAGCACCAGCACCTTGGTGTCGGGCTTTAAAAGACTCTTGAAGTATTTGAAATTATATATGGCGGCGCTGCGGCTTATTTCAAGCTCGGCCTGTGGAAGTCTCATGGTGTCTTAAAGCTAAATAAAGGTTTCTGGAGTAGGTGAAAAAGCCCACCGACTGACCTATGCCCAGTACCCAGTCGTGCCGGAAGACGGCGTAGGTGACGATGGCTGCCGAACCCACCAGACTGATGATCCAGAAGCCGGCCGACAGAATGCTTTTGCCTCTCTTGCGGGAATATATATACTGATAAATGAATCTCAGTGTGAAGATAACCTGACCGATACAGCCGAAAAAGATGAGCCACATCGGTATGCCCTCGTTGTGGAAAAGACGGTCGACGGTGGAACCGTGCAGCAGCATGAAGGCGATGCCTGCCAGCGGCAGCACCATCAGCAGCGAGAGCACCGGCCGCCTGACAAGCGGCGTAATGGAGTTCCAAATCCCCTTGATGTGCAGGTTCCAGACGTAGATGTAGTAGCTGATAATCTGGCCCAGCATTATGGCAAAATCCTGCCTCAGCCAGCCGTAAATAAAGAACAGCAGTGAGGCTATCAGACTCAGCACCCAGTAGATGGTGGGAGAGGTGGCCCTCTTCTCCTTTTCCGATATTATCCACTGCACTATCATCCTGGCAGAGAATAGTCCCTGGGCAAGAATACCAAGCACGTATATCAGAGGGCTGCTGTCCATAATAATAAGACGAAGATACGGCAAAAAAAGAATCGGTCAAACTAGCTGACCGATTCTTATGGTTGTATAGGTGATGTCCAAATTATTTGGCAGCCTCTACAGATGCTTTACGGAAGTCCTTCATAAGCTTGCTGATGTTCAGCGCAGCCTTACGAGCGCGAGTGCCGGCAGCTTTGTTACCTTTCTCTACCTGAGCGGCAGCGTTCTTCTGGAACAATTCGATTTCAGCATTGATCTGTTCAACGAGTTTTTTCATGATAATGGTTAGTTATTTGGTTAATAATTAGATGTTTGTTTTTATTTTTTGTGAAGTTAGACCAATTTTCCAAAAAAACAAAATTATTTTATAAAAAATCGGGTTTTACGACGTATCTGCCCCAATTTTCGTCGGAATCCTCCTCACTATTGAACATCATGCGTTTCTCACCATTAAACTTTCGTGCTGCCTTGGCCTGTGAAATATGAATATCGGGTTTTGGAAAGTAGCCTTTGACTACGTAGTGGAGACAAGCCTCTATGTTCATCTCATCTGCATTGAAATCGTGATACAGGTCGTCTGGGATAACAAACTCGGGAATCATACCGTCATCGGGAATATACTGTCCCTGGCCGTTGGCGTTGTAAAAGCAGATGGGCAGGTACACATATTTGAGTTTTGAGAAGTCGCCTTTGTAGTATTGTGCCTTGGCGGTATTGTCGTAGGGGTAGTAGAAAACATACATTCCGTTGGGTTTGCCATAGGTGGTGTCGCCGACGTGTTTGATGTTTGCGAGTGGCTTGAGCCCGTTCAATGTCATTTCGCTTGCAGAGGCGCTGCCACGGCCGGTGATGAAAAACAATTGATCGAATTCCGGAGAATCGGGCTTGCAGGTGAAGGTGACACCGGTACTCTTATCTTTCTCAAGACTGGAAATTGCGTCTGCCGGCGACTGTATTACATAAGACTCATCTTCGGACGAGCATTTGTCGTTGTGGGTGCGGGAGACATACACCTGCCCGCGGGCGCTTGCGGGGGCGAGATAGCTTACCAGCAGGTTGCTGGCCCGGGAGTCGCCGCCGCCATTGTAGCGCAAATCAAGTATAAGATTCTTGACATTATTCTGCTTGAAATAATCCATAGCCTCCGTGATGTCTTCCAGCATTGATTTGCCCATGGCATCGTCATCTGCCATAAACGAAAGATAATGGAAATAGCCCACAGGCTGTGTGAGGCCGGGATAGTCGGCGGCTGTGAATATCTTCTTGACCAGGCCGGGACGGGTATTGAGGGTTTCGACGGCAGTCACGTTCACGGTAATATATTCCCCGTCGGGTGTCTTGAATCTGAACTTATGGGCTGTCGTGGTGCCGGGATCGTTCAGGATATCGTTGAATTCATCTACGTGGGTACCCGGATAGCTGAGATAGTAGTCTTGCACAGAATGGTCGTCCAGCTCATCAAGAATATAGCCACGGGTGACGCCAGCCTTGTCAAGCGGCGAATCGGGATAGACAAACCTGACCACGACGTTGTAGTCACCCGCAAAATGCCTGGAGAGGTCCATCCACGGCTGTCCGAAACTGGCTCCCAAGGTGCCGCTTACGACACCGGATTCCAATTCTATATAATCCTTGCCGTCCATCATCCAACTCCAGCGGTCTTTGAAATAGAGCAGACTGTTGAAATACTTATTGATTTCAATATCTGCCGAGTAACCTTTGTTGGGCATCTTGTCGTACCAGTAATAGTACGTGTCCATAACCGTTGTCTTCAAATACTGCTGTGCCTCTTTCAACTCCCTCCGCCTTTTTTGTTCCTGGTAGCTGATTTCCTCGCCTTCGTTTTCCGGCTTTTGGCAAGAAATAGCGGTCAGTGCGACGGCAAAAATGGTAAGGAAGATCCGTAATATGTGTTTCATAATCTAATCTTTGTCTTTGTCAACAATGTAGACATCCTCGCCGTCTTCCAGAAAATAATAGTTCTCGCGGGCGAACATCTCGAGGGTGTCCTTGTTCGATGTTAATTGTTTGATTCTTTCGTCGGTGGCCTTGATGGCCTGTCTGTAATATAACTCCTGCTTTTTCTGCTTCCTCAATGTGGACATGCTCTGCATAAGCTGATGCAGGCTGGTGCGGCTGTTGAACAGTATGAGCAGCACAAACACCAGTGTAGCCACGGCATATTTGTTGATCAACAACCGTGCCCAACGGCTGCGGGCCTTAAGCGCGGCTATCTTGTCTTTTATGTTTGTGAATATCGACATCTCCACAAAATTATTAAATTTGAAACGAAAATAGCAACTTATGAAGCATTATTTGCCCGATTGGCCCCAGAGCCTGTTACTTGTCCTGATCTATTTTGCAGGAAGCCTTGTGGCCGGCGTATTTATGATAGCCGGAATTGATTATACGTCACCTGTATACATTGTGAGTATGGCCTTCCCGCTGGCATTCGCCTGGTTTATGTCCCGCCGCAACCAAAAGGTCGGGTTGGGATACGTACCCGTTAACGAGCCCCGCAGCGGCAAATTCAGAAGCATCTGGCCGGTGCTGCTGATCGTGTTCTTCGCAACCCCGTTCCTGGGCGTGCTGATAGAGCCGATATCCAATCTTTTCCCGATGCCGGAGTGGCTTGAGGCTGCATTCGAAAAGATGTTCGATACCTCCAAACCGGTGGATATGGTGCTCTCTACCGTAATCCTGGCGCCGCTGTGCGAAGAGCTCCTGTGCCGTGGCATAATCTGTCGCGGATTGCTGGCCCTGCGCAAGCCCTGGTTCGCGATAGTGTTTTCTGCATTCATTTTCGCCCTGCTCCACGGCAACCTGCAGCAGGGTATAGTGGCCTTCTTCCTGGGCCTCTTTATGGGGTGGGTATATCTCAAGACCCACAGCCTGTGGTGCACTATCGCCATCCACTTTGCCAACAATGCCCTCTCGCAGGTGATGAGTTTCGTTTATCCAGACCTGCCAATCACGGCTACTTATTCCAGCCTGCTTCCCGGTGGCTGGTACAGTGCCCTTTTAGTTACCAGCGCAGTTGTCGTGGCTGCCACCCTTTACATCATTTACAGCAATTACAGAGATGAACAAAGCATTATATCCTTTAAAGTTCGCCCCGCTGCAAGTGGAGAAGCGCTGGGGCGGGAATGCCCTGAAGAATAAGCTGGGCAAACAGGCAGCACCCGGACAGGAGGTAGACCTGGAGAGTATCGGCGAGTCCTTTGAACTCTATGAGTTCGGGGAGGACCACAGTTCCATAATCACCAACGGTTTTCTGGCAGGCAACGACATCTGCTTCATCCTGGAGACCTATATGGGCGACCTGGTGGGCGACAATATCTTTGAATATTTCGGCAACCAGTTCCCGCTGCTGATCAAGTACCTGAATGTGGAGGGCCGCCTTTCCGTGCAGGTGCATCCTACCGACGAGGTGGCGGCGGAGCGCTACGACTGCCTTGGCAAGAACGAATTCTGGTATGTGGTAGATGCAAAGCCCGATGCAAAGATCTATATGGGTCTGAACCGCGACAGCAGCGCCGCCGAATTCTATGCCAAATGCAAGGACGAGACTGTGCCGGAGATAATGAACGTTTACCGTCCGCAACCGGGAGACTGCTTCTACATCAAAGCCGGTACCGTTCATGCTGCCGAGGGTGGCATCGTCATAGCGGAGATTCAGGAAAACAGCGACGCTACGCTGCGCCTCTATGACTGGGGCTTCGAGAACAACCCCGCCACCCGTCGCGCCATCCACCTGGACGAGGCTATTGACTGTATCGACTACGAGAAATACAAGGCGACGGAGCTGTTCCGCCCGGCCTCCATGGCCCGCGGTGTGGTCTGCGACTGCAAGTGGTTCACCATCAGCATCCTTCCGCTCAAGGAGCGCTACGCCTCCGATCCGGAGCTGTTCAACAGCTGCATTATCTACATGTGCACTTCCGGCAAGGCTGTCCTGGAGTGGGACGGAGGCAAAGAAGATGTTGTGGCCGGCGATACCATACTGATGCCGGCGGCGATGGGCGCTTACAGCTTTACCCCTGTCGCGGAGGGCACGTCGCTGATGGAGGCCCACATCCGCAAGATAGAAGAGGATAAAGACGATTATCTTGAGAAATAATTATGGCTGATTCTACAAGACTGGACAAATACCTCTGGTCCATCAGGGTATTCAAGACGCGGTCGGATGCGACCGATGCCTGCCGCGGCGGCAAGATTCTGGTCAACGGCCAGGACGCCAAGCCGTCCCGCGAAATCAAGGCTGGCGACATCATCCAGGCGCGCAAGGGGCCAGTGCAGTATAAATTCAAGGTGCTGCAGCCGATAGACCGCCGTCAGGGCGCCGCCCTGGTGAGTCAGTATGCAGAGAATCTGACGCCGGAGAGTGAATTGGCAAAATTGCACGCGCCGCACGAAACATTCTTTGTGACGCGCGACCGTGGCGCCGGACGGCCAACAAAAAAAGAGCGCCGTCAGATGGACACTCTTTATTCTGAATTGGAAGGAGATTTCTCTTCCGAGGATTTTGACTGAGCCACTTCCGGCTTCTGCGGCGGGGCGTTGCGGTTGAACTTTGTCATCGCCCGATCGGGCCCTTCCAGAACAAAGCATTTGATTGCCTCGACGGCATTGGAAAGAACGTCGGGCAGAATGCGTTTTTCTTCCAGCAGCAGTTCGCTGAGTACAAAGTCTATCTGTCCACCGGGAGCAAAGCCGTTGCCAATACCCATCCTCAGGCGGGCATACTGATCGGTGATCAGGTGATAGTCGATGCTCTTGAGACCGTTGTGGCCGCCATCGCTGCCGCTCTTGCGAAGGCGCAGTGCACCGAAGGGAAGGGCCAGGTCATCTACAACCACCAACAGATTCTCCGGAGCTATGTTAAGCTTCTTGAACCAGTAGGCTACGGCCTTTCCGCTGAGGTTCATATAGGTGGAGGGCTTGAGCAGATGCAGGGTATTGCCCTTCAGACGCATTTCTGCCACATCTCCGTACCTGGCGGTAGAAAAAATGACATTGGATGCCGCAGCAAGGGCATCCAATGCCATAAAACCCATGTTGTGCCTGGTCAGCGCGTACTCGGGGCCTATGTTTCCAAGACCTGCTATGAGGTACGTCTGGGCCATTGCACTTTAAAGTATGGAGATTACTCCTGTGCCGGCTCGCCAGCAGCCTCACCCTCTTCTGCAGCGGCAGCTGCATTGCGGGTAGCAAGGCAAGAGCAGATGATAGTAGCCTTGGGATTGACAATGGTAATCTTGTCAAATTTGAGGTCACCTGCGGTGATGCGCTTGCCGATTGCCAGAGGAGTTACGTCCACTGTCAGATCATCGGGCAGATCGTTGATCAGACCGCTGATTTTGAGTTTGCGACGGCTCACCTGGAGCTTACCGCCGGCCCTTACACCCACGGAGTTACCGGTGATGATAACGGGAACCTCTACTACCACGGGTTTCTTCTCGTCGATGGAGAGGAAATCTGCGTGGAGAGCGCGGTCGTTAACGGGGTGATACTGAACTTCGTGCAGGAGGGCGGTGAATTTTGCGCCTTCTACATCCAGATCAACGATGTGGCAGTAAGGAGTGTCGGTGAGGGTTTTGAGAGCCTTCTCCTCTACTGAGAAAGCGGTGTTCTCTGCGCCGTTGCCATAAACTACGCAAGGAACTTTACCCTCTTTGCGAACTTCGCGGACGTCGGCTTTGCGGCCGAAGGTTCTCTTGGAACCGGAGAGTGAAAGATGTTTCATTTGTGTTTAAAATAAAATGTGTTACTCAGTTTGCGCATCAACGGCGCAAACCCCATTGCACCAAAATGCCCGGGGCATTTTTAACGGGACGGCAAAGATATAAAAAAAACGTTATTGTACAATATTTACCTTCTGATTCCAAGCAAGTTGCTTGTAGAAGGCATTGAGGTTGACGTACCTCGAATCGGGAATATAGCAGCTCAGTCCGCTGAACTTTTCAGGATCTATCTTGAGTCCGATGAATTCCGCAGTGGCTGCTTTGAAGATGACCGTTTTGTCCATCTGGGCTTTGAAAGACGTCATCTGCTCTTCTGTGGCAAAGCTGCTGAAATAGTCGGTCAAATCAAAGAAGTAATCTTTGTTTGATTTCCAGAAATAGTGCTGGACCGACATACGGTCCACGCTCTGCATCTGGTTTCGTTGCATGGCGACAATAGATGCACATACTTCGGCCATAGCGTCCAGTTGGCTGCAGTTCACAAGAGCTATGGTGCCCGACTGGTATGATCCCGTCATGGCCTGGTACATGTCGTAGTACTTCTGGCAGATATTCCGGTACCCCTTGGCGTTGGGAGATTTGAAAAGATTTTCCAGAATGCAACTGTAGGGGAATCCGTTAATCATAATCTCCGTAGGGGAAGCAGCTATGTAATCGCAGCAGTTGCGCAGCTGGTATGCAGCCTCTATGGCGCCCAGATAGCAGCAATCGAGCAGCATCACCTCCCAATGATATTTGCCGGTTATCTCTGCAAAATCCCGGATATCCAGTTCATGCTTTGTGGGATAGTCCAGACCGATGCCTTCGCGGATTCTGAGTTTGGACAGGGATTCAAGATTGCTTGATGAGATGCGCTTTGGCGACAGTTGGAATACTGACGTGTGCTCTCCATTACTGTCAAAATAGCCCTCAGGCATCCATCCGGTGCCGTGTGAAGAGAACAGCAGGGCACGTTTAGTCGGTTTGCATTCCTCTTCGGCGACAGCCAGCACGCGGGCAAAAGATTCGGGGTCGCAGGCGTCGAAGTCGCTGCCGAAGTTGGCGATTACTTCGCTGTCGATGTTGCCCGAGTTGTTGGAGAAATATCTTGTGAGAGTAGCTTCGGTGCGGGGGGTGCTGGTGCCGTGCTTCTGAAGGAACACCAGCAGCTCTTCCGTCTGGGATTTCCTGCCGGGAACATACCCGGTGAGCATATCGGTGATGTTGCCGCTGGCATAGTTGGATACGCTCTGTTCGGTGGCGGCGATATATACCAGCACCATGCGTTTTTCCTTGTCTCCGCCGATTTCGCAGCAACCCGCAACAAGGAGGGAAAGGACAGCTGCCAGAACTATATGTAGGAGTCGTTTCATCCTTTGCAAAATTACAAAATATTGTCTTTCAAGCAATATTTGTGCCTGCCGCAGATGCCCTTGATGATGTCTGCGGCCTCCGGTGTGAATTCAGCCGACGAGAAGAATTGCCAATCGCCTTTGCCCTGCGGCGTGTCTTTGTACAACCGGACAGCCTGCCGCGCCACGGCGGGTGCCGGATTCACAATAGTGGCCCTGTCACCGCAAATGCGGGCGATTTCGTCGGCCAGGAAAGGGTAGTGGGTGCACCCCAGTACGATATGGTCTGCGCCGGAGGTCAGCATCGGGTCAATGTATTTATGCAGCAGATCGATGGTTTCCGGGGCGTGTATGCGGCCGCCTTCAACAGCCTCCACCAGGCCGTAGCCGACCTGTTCTATGACTTTGATGCCCTCCTGCCCCGCGGTAAAATGCTCCAGCGTTTTGTGATACAATTCGCCGGTAAATGTCACGGCTGTTGCCAGGACGCCCACGACGCCACTTCTGGTATTGAGGATAGCGGGTTTGATGGCGGGCTCCATCCCCACGAAAGGGATGTCGAATGTACCGCGCAGATGGCTGATGGCGGCGGCGGTGGCGGTGTTGCAGGCCACCACAATCATATCGGCCCCCTGACCTATCAGGAAACGGCTTACATTTTCTGCCCGCTCACGCAGGAATTCGTTGGTCTTGAGGCCGTAAGGGCAATGTTTGCTGTCGGCAAAATAGAGATAGTCGCGCCGGCCGCGTGCCTTGACCAGTTCGCTGAGGACTGTGAGTCCTCCTAGCCCCGAATCGTATACCCCTATCATAGTTTTACCTTTGCCGAAATGGAATATGTGTTAAAAGCCGAAAGCCAGGCGGCTCCGATATCAAAGATAGAGCTTTTAAAATAAATACCGGCAGAAAAATAGGAGGGCAGCACAACCGCGTTGGTGCAGATGTGCGCGCCGCACCTTACGGATATCATATTGTCGTAGACATATCCGGTGCCCAGGGAGGCCAGGAAAGCGCTGCCGGAGGGCATTGCGCCGCCGTCGGCCGCAAATTCCAAGGCGTGTTTCCCCTTGATTGTCACGATGCCGCCCAGGCCAGCCTTGTAGGTGGTGGGCAGGGGATAGGCGCCGTAACCGTAGTCTATGTCGCCGCCCAGATTCTCTATGGCGATGCCGGCGGCAAAGGAGTCGCTTATCTTGTAGATGGCGCCCAGGTCTGCGGCATAGCATTTGGCCGAATGGTCGTCGGTGAGCGCGGAGCGAATCAGTTTGCCGGCGGCGTTGAGGTTTAACTTTTCAATCGGGTTGAAGCTCACGCGCAGCGCTGCCGACATCTCACTGGGCTGGAATGTACCGGTCGGCTGGCCGTTGCTGCTGTAACCGGTCATTTCGCCCATATTGTTTGAGGTGTATTCCAACCCCGCAGAAAGCCCATCGATAATTCTGACGCGGGCCGATACATGGGTCAGATTGTAATTGATTCCGCTGGTCTGATATAATGTCTTTCCGACACCGGCCTCAAAGACGCTGCCCGTCAGCGGCAGAAGATTCCCGGAGGCGACGTGCGCGCCGCCAAGTGCCTGCTCGCCGGCATCCATGCGGATTGTTAAAAACGGCACCGCCTGTCCCGCGGCATTCAAAGCCGCCGTCAGCATACAAAGAAATATGATAAGCCGCCGCATCATAGTTTTACAATCTCCTTGGTAATGGTTTCTCCGGAGGTCTTTACAGTTATCTTGAAAACGCCTGCCGCATATCCTGATAAATCTATCATCTGCGGCTCAAACGGGTCAATCGAGGCCGAACTTGCAACGATTATGCTGCCTACGGCGTTCTGTATCTCGTATTCGACATTCTGAATCTGGCCCACCCGTATGTATATCCGGCCGTCGGTGGTGGGATTGGGATAAATCTCGGCGGCAATCGACTGGTCACGGATGAGCAGTTTGAAGGAGCTGGATACCGATTTACCGCGGTAATCAGTGCCCGTGACAGTCACGGTGACGTAACCGTATTGCTGGGGAATCAGGAGCAACGTATTGCCTTCCAGCCTTGTCTTGATTACACCGGAAATGTCGGTCCCGATGGTATAATTGAGCGTTTCGCCGTCCGGATCAGAGAAATAGTCCTTCAGATTCATGGAAATGGATTGCCCCGCGGGGACTATCATATCTTCTATCGGCTTGAGCAATACGGGAGGGCGGTTGTCGATTACAGTGTAGTACACCGTCAGGGTCGTGGTCAGCGAATACTCGTCGCGGGCGGTCAGGGTAAATGAATAAGAACCTGGCCTGGAAGCTGTGCCGCGGATGGTGACTTTGACATTATCTCCGTCCTGCTTCATAACCACGACATTGGTGTTTGATGATTCCATGGATGTTGTGACCGCATCGCCGCAGGGGTCCTTTATAACGAAGTCCAGCACAACCTGTTCATGGCTGTTTACCGTAATATTGTCCAGCGATTGCGAAGATTCGATTACGGGCGGCATATTGCCGGTGGTCTTCAGCGCTACCGGTTCCGACGGCTGGGTACAATTGCCGTACTCGTCGTACAGGACAAAGGCCACATAATATTCGGTGTCATAATCCATGGCGCCTGTGGATACGACAAACGGACCGTCGCCTGCCTCGCGTCGGATGGCGCAGCTGACATACGGGATGCCCTCCACGGAAGAGAAAGGGGAGGTGTTGTAATATATCCTTGCCCCTGATATCCAGCTGCTTCCGCTACCATCACCAGCCTGTGCAGAAATGACGCCGTTTATGTTACGACCTTCTGCCGAAGCCGTGACATCCGATATGGAGAAACCGGCCCTGCCGGTATTGCCGGATACGGCTTCATAGGCGTTGACAAGACCGACGCCGGGATATTTGTGGGTATTATATTCACTGATGTCGGTGGTGTGCCGCTTCAATACGTCTATCAGGTTGTCCCGTGTAAATCCTTCTCCTCCCATATTGGCAATTACAAGGGCTGCCACGCCGGAAACGTGGGGTGCTGCCATAGAGGTGCCGCTGAACCAGACATAATCGTTTCCCTGAACGGTACTCAGGATTTCATAAGCGTCGTCGCCTCCCGGGGCGGCAATGCTTACCCAGTTGCCATAATTGGAATATGAGGCCAGCCTGAAGTCGGGGCCGAGGGCACTTACCGACAAAACTCCTTCATAGCAGGCCGGATAGACCTTGTCCTTGCTGTGTTCATTGCCTGCGGCAAATAATACCAGGCCACCTTTCATCGGTCCCGTCTGGTGGCCATCCTTGTCGCATCCGGCATATTGGTTAAAATAATCTATGGCCTCCTTGGTGGATTGGGGCATATAATTGAGGTCGTCGTAGGCCCAGCTGTTCTGGCAGATGACGGCACCGTGGTCGGCTGCCCATTTGATGGCGGGAACGTCATCGCCACTGTCGTCGGAGCCCTGCTCAAAAATCTGGCAGCTCATCAGCCTGACACCGGGGATGCCGTGCTCTGCGTCTCCGCCGGCGATGCCGCATACGCCCGTGCCGTTGTTGTTCACGGCAGCTATCGTTCCGGCTACGTGGGTGCCGTGTTCTTCTGCGGTTATACGGTAGCTGTTCCGCATAAAATTATAACCGTATGCCCTGTCGCCGGTCTGTTCGGGATTGTGCCACATATTTGCGGCCAGGTCTTCGTGGGTGAAGTCGATGCCGCCGTCTACAACCGCTACAATGATATCCTCCCTTCCACAACGGAATTCCTGCCAAGCCGGCACCACGTTTATGTCACAGCCGGCCTCAATGGAACCCTGGCCGCCGAGGTTCTGGTAGTGCCACTGCTCTTCCAGATAGGGATCGTTAAAAGGCAGCCCTTCCCCGGCCTTCGTGAGTGGCCTTCCGCCGTGCTTCCAGGAGGCGTCGCTCCAGGCGTGGCGCCTGATTCTGGGGCGGTATTCCACGCTGCACACACCTTTTGTGCCGCGCAGTCCGCTGCCAGCCTTGGTCAGGGGCACTTCTGTGTTAAACTCGACATCGTACCACCTGTGAAGGCCGCATTCGCGAGTGCGCTCTTCAAATTCCTTCTCATAAGGGAACGTACGGTGGATGCCGGTGATGGCCAGGCCGGCATTCTCGCGGATGAAGGAATCGGGATCGGTCTCAAGTTGCCGGGCCTGTTCTTCACTTACATAAATGCGCATCTTTCCCTGCTGCAGGGAAGATACCTTCAGGCAGATGCCGCCGTCGGTTACCACCGTCTCTTCCTGGGTGTCAGCAGTCAAGTCCCTGTCGGTGCAGGCGAGCACCGCCGGCAGCATCGCGGCGGCTGCCACGATACCGGCAATCAGAGAGCGGATACTGTTGGTCATTCTTAACGGCATATCTTTACAAAGATAATAAAAAAAGCCGCCCGAAGTGCTTTTCGGACGGCTCTCTTATCAAATAGCGGCAGATTACCGCTGAGTCATGCGCTCGTAGTCCTCTGCGCTGGTCACAATGAGTTTCTCATACTCGCGCTGGCCGGTGCCGGCGGGGATGAGGTGACCGCAGATGACATTCTCCTTAAGACCTTCGAGCAGGTCGATGCGGCCGCGGATGGCGGCGTCGCCCAATACCTTGGTGGTCTCCTGGAAGGATGCGGCGGACATGAAGCTGCTGGTGCGCAGGGCGGCGCGGGTGATACCCTGGAGTACCTGGTTTGCGGTAGCGGGTTTGGCGTCGCGTGCAACCACCAGTTTCTTGTCCTGACGGCGGAGGATAGAGTTTTCGTCGCGGAGCTCACGTACAGAAACAATCTGGCCGGGATGCATTTCGGTGGAGTCACCTGCATCTGTAACGACCTTCTTGTCAAAGATGCTGTCGTTCTCGTCTATGAATTCCCACTTGTCCACCAGCTGCTCGGTGAGGAACTTGGTGTCGCCGGGATCCACGATCTGAACCTTGCGCATCATCTGGCGTACGATAACTTCGAAGTGCTTGTCGTTGATCTTCACACCCTGCATACGGTATACGCTCTGTACCTCGTTCACGATGTACTCCTGAACGCGTACGGGACCCAGAATGCTGAGGATGTCGCTGGGAGAAACGGCACCGTCGGACAGCGGCATGCCGGCGCGGACGTAGTCGTTTTCCTGAACCATGATCTGCTTTGACAGAGGCACGCTGTAGCTCTTCTTCTCGCCTGAGCGGGAAGTGACGATAATCTCGCGGTTACCCCTGCGGGCCTTACCCATGGTAACCTCACCGTTGATCTCGGAGACGATGGCGGGGTTGGAGGGGTTGCGGGCCTCGAACAGCTCGGTAACGCGGGGCAGACCGCCGGTGATATCGCCGGCCTTGCCGGTAGCGCGCGGAATCTTGAAGATGATGTCACCGACAGAGATCTTCTGGCCGTTCTCTACGTTGATGTGGGCGCCGACAGGCAGGTTGAACTGCACGAGGTCGTTGCCGTTGTCGTCTATGATACGGACAGAAGAGGTTACATTCTTGTCACGGCTCTCGATGATGACCTTCTCGCGGTGGATAGAGTACTCGTCGGCAGCCTCTTCACGGTAGGTTACGCCGTCGATGAGGTTCTCATACTTGGCGGTACCAGCCACCTCGCAGATTGCCAGCGCGTTGTATGCATCCCAGTTGCAGATCAGGTCGCCCTTCTTGACCTCGTCGCCGGGGTTGAAGAACAGCTCTGTGCCGTAAGGGATATCGTACTGCGACAGGGTGATGCCGGTAGTGGAATCCTTGATGGTCATCTCGGCGGTGCGGCCCACGACGATGGTGTGGTTGCCCTTGTCGTCGACTTTGGTGATGGTACGCAGCTCCTCGAATTCGAGGCGGCCGTCGTACTTGGCCTTGATCTCACTGTCGGATACCACGTTGGATGCGGTACCACCGACGTGGAATGTACGCAGGGTCAGCTGGGTACCAGGCTCGCCGATGGATTGCGCTGCGATAACGCCCACAACCTCGCCCTTCTCGACCATGCGGCCGGTGGCCAGGTTACGGCCATAACACTTGGCGCAAACACCCTTGCGGGACTCGCAGGTGAGCACGGAACGGATCTCCACCTGTTCGATGGGGAGCTTCTCTATCTGCTCTACAATGGCCTCTGTAATCTGTTCGCCGGCCTCGAGGATGAGTTCTCCGGTGAGAGGGTTGTAGATGTTGTGTACAGAGGTACGGCCCAGGATTCTTTGTCCCAGGGTCTCCACGATTTCGTCCTTGTTCTTGATGGCGGTTGCCACAAGGCCGCGGAGGGTGCCGCAATCCTCTTCGTTGATGATCACGTCGTGCGATACGTCCACCAGACGGCGAGTAAGGTAACCTGCGTCGGCAGTCTTGAGGGCGGTATCGGCCAGACCCTTACGGGCACCGTGGGTGGAGATGAAGTACTCGAGCACGCTCAGACCCTCCTTGAAGTTTGCGAGGATCGGGTTCTCGATGATTTCGGCTCCGGTTGCACCGGACTTCTGGGGCTTCGCCATCAGACCGCGCATACCGCACAGCTGACGGATCTGGTCCTTACTACCACGGGCACCGGAATCCAGCATCATGTAAACGGGGTTGAAGCCCTGGTTGTCGGCCTTGATCTGCTTCTCAACGATGCCGGTCAGCTCGTTGTTGACCTTGGACCAGATATCGATAATCTGGTTGTAGCGCTCGTTGTTGGTGATAAGACCCATGTCAAAGCTTGCCTGAATGGCGGAAACCTCGTTGTAACCCTTCTCGATGAGGTCGTGCTTCTGCTCCGGAATCAGCACGTCGGCCAGGTTGAATGACAGACCGCCCAGGTATGCCATCTTGTAGCCGAGGTCCTTGATGTCGTCCAGGAACTTGGAAGTGCGGGCCACGCCGGTGTATTTGAGCACCTCGCCGATGATGTCGCGCAGGTTCTTCTTCTTGAGCAGGGTGTTGATGTAGGGCACCTCGTCGGGAACGACCTGGTTGAACATCAGACGGCCGGGAGTGGTCTCGATAATCTCGGTACCGTTCTCGGGATGCATCTTGTCCTTGGGCAGGCGGACCTTGATCTTGGTCTGCAGGGTCACGCGGCCTTCGTTGTAGGCTATGATGGACTCTTCGGGACCATAGAATGTCAGGCCCTCACCCTTGGCGCCTTCGCGCTCTTTGGTGATGTAGTACAGACCAAGCACCATATCCTGGCTGGGCACGGTGATAGGCGCGCCGTTGGCCGGGTTGAGGATGTTGTGGCTGCCAAGCATAAGCAACTGTGCCTCAAGTACTGCGGCGTTGCCGAGCGGGAGATGGACGGCCATCTGGTCACCATCAAAGTCGGCGTTGAACGCGGTACATGCCAGAGGGTGCAATTGGATTGCCTTACCCTCGATGAGCTTGGGCTGGAAGGCCTGGATACCGAGTCGGTGAAGGGTAGGGGCACGGTTCAGCAGAACGGGGTGTCCCTTCATCACGTTCTCGAGGATCTCCCAGATTTCGGGGCCCTGCTTGTCCACGACCTTCTTGGCGCTCTTAACGGTTTTCACTATGCCGCGCTCGATGAGCTTGCGGATGATGAACGGCTTGTAGAGCTCGGCTGCCATGTATTTAGGCAGACCGCACTCGTGCATCTTGAGTTCGGGACCTACCACGATGACGGAACGTGCAGAATAGTCGACACGCTTACCGAGCAGGTTCTGACGGAATCGGCCCTGCTTGCCTTTGAGGCTGTCGGAGAGTGACTTGAGAGTGCGGTTGGCTTCGCTCTTGACGGCATTCGACTTGCGCGAATTGTCAAACAGGCTGTCAACTGCCTCCTGCAGCATACGCTTCTCGTTGCGCAGGATCACCTCGGGAGCCTTGATGCTGATGAGCCTCTTGAGTCGGTTGTTGCGGATAATAACGCGGCGGTAGAGCTCGTTGATGTCGCTGGTGGCGAAGCGGCCGCCGTCCAGGGGAACCAGAGGGCGGAGATCCGGCGGGATCACGGGGATTACCTTCAGGATCATCCATTCGGGACGGTTCACGTCCTTGGACTCGCGGAAAGCCTCGATTACGCTCAGACGCTTCAGGGCCTCTGCCTTGCGCTGCTGGCTGGTCTCGGTCTCGCTCTTGTGACGCAGGTCATAGGAGAGAGTGTCCAGATCCAGCTCCTTGAGCATGTCGTAGATAACCTCAGCACCCATGCCGGCGATGAACTTGTTAGGATCATTGTCTTCCAGGGCTGCATTCTCCTTGGGGAGCTTGTCCAGAAGGTCCAGATACTCGTCCTCGGAGAGGAGGTCGCCGCGGTTGACGTTGAATTTTTCAGCGACACCGGGCTGCCTTACGATATACTTCTCGTAATAGATGACAGATTCGAGCTTCTTGCCCGGAATGCCAAGCAGGTAACCGATCTTGTTGGGGGTGGAACGGAAATACCAGATGTGTGCCACCGGAACGGTGAG
>JAEEGG010002095.1_pt1 | contig 52309 bp, 49 predicted proteins | sample 9134161 | NCBI WGS metagenome assembly JAEEGG01 (sample SAMN16246543, study PRJNA631951) | gut metagenome | biome: gut microbiome; feature: rumen; material: CR-attached | host: Bos | place: Iran: Karaj | collected 2018-10 | reverse complement strand
CAATGAAGTGCTTAGGACTATGCTCTCTTTGGGGGCAGGAATCCGACAACTGTCAAGACTAACTGGTGTTTCGTTTGGAGTAATTCAAAAGTTGGCAAAATGATCAGAAGAACCGACCCCATGATCTCAAAAGTGATCAGTAGAACCGACCCCATGATCCTGTAATCTTAAATGACCAAACAATTTACACAAAATATGATCACAAGTACCGACCTTGATCCTAAAGAATGGGATAAGTCACGTTGCTATTATGTATAGTTGTAGTGTCCGGTCATTTTCCTAATGCGTTGGACGATGGATGAACGGATATGTGCGATGTTGCCGTATCTTAGGTTGCGACAGAGTTCCTCCAGGCTGCGTGCCACCTTTATCCAAGGATGTTCCCATGCCATGATACGAAACACCCGTTTCTTGTATTCCACGTTCTCAATTATGTAACGAGGATGGCGCAAGGGGAAGGTCACGTCGTAGGCAGGCATGGTAACAAGCTGCTGTATGCGACGGGGCAGTGTCCTAAGTTCAGCATTGTAGTGTGCTGCGTCTGCCGACACCGCCGTGTTTTGTATCATATTGCGGGTAGGAACGATGGTCAGGCCGTTGTTCAGCGTGATGGCCGACCAAAACACAGTCTCGTAGATGGGTATCTGCAGGTTCTGGTGTTTCCGTATGACCTTTATCATTTCTTTCCAGCCCTGTCGTCGGTTGTTCAGACAGGCCTTTAGCTGGTGCAGGTTGAATGCGTCATCGAGCACGGAATAATGTGCATCCCACTGGCTGACGACCCTTCGCCACGATGCCCATCCCCAGATGGAAAAGACGGTTGTGAAGAGATAATCGTAGGGTGCATCAGTCTGCTCCTCATGATTGAAACCACAAATCATCCAGATGCGCTGGTCGTGCTCGTAACGATGGAGCATTTCCGTACAAAAGTGAACAAACGTGATGGCTGGCGTAGAGTCGTCCTCCAGCACGATGCATTTGTCGTGCAGGCCGAAAGCCCATTGCTGTGAGTCGTAGCTTGCAGCCCACACCCCTTTGTTCCGTGCTTGGTAGTTGCGCTGCACGTCGCACTGCCAGTCTATCTGGTCGTCGGCCACAATGCGCCGGGTAGCCTCTGTCTTAGGGATGTCAGCTTCGTTGCGCGGTCCGTCCTGATAGAGAAACAGATGGGCAGGACGGGCCTTGCGAATGGCATCGAATGTGTGCTGCAGGACTTCTGTCCTGTTGAAGAAGAGCAGTAATACGGCAACGTCGTTTTCTGCTGGTGGTAATTGTTTTATTTGCATACTTTTTGTTTACATTTGTTTAGTAATCCAGCCGGTGAACAGCCAGTTTCCCATAACGAGCTCAACTTCGTAGTCGCCGTGTAGATCAGGGGACGGTTTCTGACTCCCTATTCCTTTTCACCTTCCATGAGTTTGAGCAGTTCTGCCCGATAGCCATGGGGATCGAAACTTAGTCCAGTCTTGACCAGTTTCTTTGCCAAATTAAGGTCTGCATTGCCTTTATAAGGTGAGTTGCGCAGTATCATGCCATAGGCGGCGACACCTGCAGCAAAATAATATTCGTTAGATCGGCTGTTCTTATCTGTAATCTGGTTAGCGGTCAGTTTCAGCTGTAAGGGCTGGCTCTCGCTCTGCAACGATTTCTTATAACGGAAATCGAAGGTGGCAAAGGCCTTGTTGGCATCCGCATGCTTCAACGCACCATTGTCTATCACCAACTCGTAGAGAGCCGTGATGGTCTGTCCAGCGCCAATCTCGCCAGCATCCTTCTTGTCGTCCTCGAAGTCCTCGCTGTTCATAACGCGGTTTTCGTAACCTATCAGACGATACTCGCTGACAATATCCTTATTGAACGTCACCTGGCACTTGGAGTCGTTGGCCACGCTGACGAAGCGCTCACGTTCGTGGACAAACACTTTCATCATCTCATCCTCGCAGTCTATATAATGATAGGTGCCATTGCCTGCGTTGCTGATTTTCTCCATCATGGCGTCATTCAGGTTGCCGGAACCAAAGCCGAGACAGGTCATATAGATGCCCTTTTTAGCATAGTTCTCTACCATCTCCACCAATGCATTGTCACTTGTGACACCTACGTTGAAGTCGCCGTCGGTACCCATGATGACGCGATTGTTGTACGACGGGTCGTAGTTGGCTAATGCCTCATCGTAGGCCATTTGCATAGCTTGGCCACCGGCAGTACATCCGCTGGCGGATAATTTGCTGATGCAACTCTTTATCTTGGCAGCGTCCTTGACAGGTGTTGACTCCAGCAGTTTCTCCACTTCGCCAGAATATGTAATGATAGAGATCCGGTCATCTACATTCAATTGGTCCACCAACGTACTCAGTCCCGTCTTGAGCAGAGGCAGCTTATCATTGCTATTCATAGAACCAGAGACATCAATAAGGAATACATAGTTGGCTCGTGGTGTCTCGTTAGCCTTCAGTTCCTTGCCCTTAATACCAAGGCGCAGCAATTGGTGCTCCTTGTTCCACGGACACTCGCCCACCTCAGCATTGATGGCAATAGTCTCGCTGCCATTCGGTGAGGCGTAGTCGAAGGTGAAGTAGTTCAAGAACTCCTCAATTCGCACACTTGCTGGTTCGATGTTCCAACCATTATTCTTGTAGCGTCGCATGATGGCATACGAGGCTCCGTCGGCATCGACAGAGAAGGTGGAGACGCTCTGCTGCGACGTCTTCACGAAGGGATTGTCGGCAAACTCCCCAAACCTGTCACCACCTTGGGCAAAGATGCCGCCGCCATCGTTAGGATAGCCACCCTTGTCTCCCTTATCTCCTTTGGCCCCCGTAGCTCCAGTAACTCCCGTATTTGGGTCAATTTCGTAAACATAGCTCTCATCCTCTAAACCACCCGTGTTGCATCCCACAGTCAACAGGCTTATGACAGCCAGACCGATAATGATAGAATTCTTTTTCATACCTTTCTTATTTTAATGTTGCGTTTGAATGTTGTTCTGTCGCTTAAACGGCCATGGCACATAATCCTTGCAGTTGCTTTGTGCAAAAAGTGTTAATTAAAAAAATATGCTCTCTCAAGTGCAAGATTTTGATGTTTCTCCGTTATATCAATAAAATAGTACTGAAGAAATATGAGAAGAATTGTAATTACGATGCGTCTGTTGGCTGTATGGATGACTGCCATACTCTTCTTTGCCTCCTGTTCGAGAGGTGGTGATGATGTTTCATATCTCCTACCTGATTACCAAGGAGAACAAGGCAACAATGGTGCCACAGGAGACAAAGGAGACAAAGGCGGTAATGAGAGGATGATTTACGATGGCGAATGGACTGTCAACAAGCAGGTAGTGGATACAGCTCGTATCGAGTTAGATGACAAAATGACGCTCCGTTTACCTGAAGACTTTCTAATCCGTCTCTGCTTCCCTGACAAGAGTGGAGAAGCAACGCCTCAGCCCAAAGGTCAGACAATGGAGATTTTTTTCTCACGACAAGGCTACTCATCTCAGACGGAACTCTATTACTTCATTCCATGTTACGTTGATAATAATGAAGATGAGTTCCATTATAGTTCGGGCTATTTCTACGTCACTATAGATGGCACCAACTACCGTATAGACCTTTTGTGTAGTGAGACTGGCAACATGATTTTCCGTCGGGACACACTTCAGTGGACGGTAGGAATTTCTTTCAAAAAGATCCTTGTCACTAATATGAGTACAAATTGGAAGGTAAAATATCCGCTGATTGATACGGTCACTATTTACTATAACACCAAACAGCGCATCAAGTAATAGAAAACTGAGAATAAACCATTGACGGTTTGGAGACAGAGCGACAATTGTTAGAGGCGATAAGAAGCGGCGAGCGCGCAGCACTACGCAGACTCTACGACCGCTATGCTGACTATGCTATGGCCATCGGTCTGAGGTATATCCCTGAGCGTGATGCCGTACGTGACGTCCTGCAAGACAGTTTCGTAAAGATTCTGACCTCCATTGTGCAGTTCAAATATCACGGCGAGGGTTCTTTGAAAGCCTGGGTGAGCAGAATTGTCAGCAACCGTGCCGTGGACTATCTGCGCGAAAACCGACGTTTCGTCTTTGTCAGCGGCATTCCAGACGAGCCTGATGACAGTATGCTTGACGGTTTCCCTGTCGAAATGTCAGGCGCCATGCCCTCAGGGATACCTCCAGACAAACTGGTGGAGATGATAGGCCGACTACCCGCCAACTACCGCACCGTACTCAATCTCTTCATCTTCGAAGAACGACCACATAAAGAGATTGCTCAGCTGTTAGGCATCAAAGAAAGCACTTCTGCCTCATTGTTCTTTAGGGCCAAGAAGATGCTGGCACGAATGATCAGGGAAGAATTGAAGGATTGAAGAACTGAAGAATTGAAAGCTTGAAGAATTGATAATAAACTAAATATGAAACAGGACGAGTGGACACAACAACTGTATGACAAGTTAGCGCAGCACGAAATTGCTGCGCCAGACGACTTGTGGGCAGACATCGAGGCTGCACTCCAGCAACAACAGACTGCTGCGAGCCACTCCCAGACCTCTAAGACTAAGAAGTCTTCACGGTCCCGTTTCGTTGCCTTGCGGCGCTGGGCGGTTGCAGCAGCATTCGCAGCAATGGCTCTTGGCGGTGGCGTGCTCTGGTGGTCTCAGAGCAACTATCAGGCAGAAGTGTCACAAGAACAAGTCGCATCAGTAGATAGTCAAAATAACAATGACACCATCGATGATTCTGAATCCAATACACTTCTTGCAGAAACCTCAACACCGCCCAGTACGTATGTTCCCAAGAATCAAAGTGTATCACAGGAACCCCTCATCGAAACCTCTTCCGATATTGTTTCACCAGCCGAGACCTCTTCCGATAATGTTTCCACAGTCGAGACCTCTACTGACATCGCATCCCCTGCCGATGCTTCCACTACGCCCAGCACCCAACACCCTGCACCCAGCACCCAACGCCCAACACCCATCATTCATCACCTAAAACCCACCTCCCGCCGTCCTTCCATCAGCCTTTTTGCCATGAACGGCTTCAGCTCTCAGAGTAGTCGCAATGGCATCCTGATGGCACCGTCATTGGTCAACCAATACTCCGATACCTATGCTAACAGCGATGCGGTAGCAGCCCGTCGTTATGACATTTTCCAATTGGATGGCTACGAGGAACGCCAGCATCACGACCTTCCTCTTTCTTACGGTCTGACGGTAAGCTATCCACTCACAGAACGTCTGTCGCTGACAACGGGTGTGACCTATACCAAACTTCGGTCAAACTTCACACAGGTGATGCGTAGCATGCAGATTCAACGGGAACAGACCCTGCACTATGTCGGCATACCACTCACCGCTAACTATCAGTTGTGGAGTCTTTCTTCTTCCGTCCTCCACTTGCCGTCTTCCTTACAGACATACGTCTCTGCTGGTATCAAAGCCGACTGGAACGTAGCCACACACTTAGAGACAGAGGGCGTCGTCCAGCAACTGCCCAAAGACCGTCTGCAGTGGTCGTTGAACGGCAGTTTAGGCGTACAATATGACATCGTGCCACAGTTAGGAGTCTATGTGGAGCCTGGCCTAACCTGGTATCCAGACAACGGTAGCTCCCTGCAGAACTATTTCAAGTACAAGCCCTTGAACTTCAGCCTGCAATTAGGCCTGAGGCTAAATTTGGAGCGTTAAAGCCCCGATATTCTAACGCACACTAATGGTAGGTTCGATGGTAGGTTGTTAGGTCGGTTTCAAAATTCCTCCGATTTCAGGTCAGAATGCGCGGTATTCTGAAGCCCTGTTGTTTCTTCGTTGCAAACGATAGGTATTATTTCTGAGACTTCCAAATATTTCGACCTTTTTTTTATCTTTTACAGACCTTTTTCTCCAAAATACTCTTTGAAACGGCTAACAATGGCCACCAGCTACTTCGCAATTATTTTGTTCTGACGTGAGATAATTCACGAAAACTGCGTAACATTGCAGGTCTTCTCAAAGGCGACTTTACTGCGGGAGCACTCTGTTCCGTCGGAGCGGACAATGCGGACGTTGAAAACGTCGATATCGGGTTCCTGCTCCATGTAGAACGAGAGCTGGTCACCGGCATGGGCTTCAGCGACGTAGGCTATCTCGAAGCGACGGATGGCGTGGGTGCGATACCAGTCGAGGGGCCAGAGATCGAGGACATGCTCGATGTATTTGACGGAGTTGATGTGGCCGTTGATGTCCACATCATTATAATAGGTATCGATGGTGCGGACAAGCTCGGCATTGTCTGACATCTTGACGCGGCCGCCCTTATCGATGGGACAGGGCTTGTCAGTGACTATCCAGTTGTTGATGGCACCGTCGTCGATGCTGTAGATGTCAGTAGGCTGGCGTGTCTCAGTGTCTATCATGGCCCAAATGGAACGGCCGTAGCCGTAGATCTTCGGAGAGGGCTGAGGGTTGAGGTCAGAAGGCTGAAGGTCGGTGCCTGTGACGGCGAAGTTACGGCTGGTGAAGTAGCGCATGGCAGACTCTACCCACGTCTCGACATTAAACTTAGTGTACTGTGTGGGCATCTCGACCATCTCGATGGCCAGACGGGAAAGCACCCACGAGCGGTGGATACTCATGAGGCGCTTCATGCCAAAACCGCGGTCGGTCGAGTGAAAATCAGCAGCATTGAGCATGTGGTTGCCCATGTGGCCCATGAACAGGCGTCCGCTGAAGTCACAGTGGAACGGCTCAGCCAAAAACGAATATTTTCCTACTTTATCCATGTTTCTCTCTTTCTTCCAGGAATTGGCTGACTTGTTCCTGCTTGGCACGGGTGACGGCGATACGGCCCGAGCGGGTGTACTGGAACACGCAGTCGAACGCGTTAAGTGCTTCGTAGAGGTTAAGGATGTCCTCCGTCTTTCCGTTTTTCATTACTACGGTATAGGTGGGGTTGACCTCCATGATGCTGGCTTCGTGACGGCGGATGGTGCGCGAGATGTCGGGATTCTCCAGCACCTTCTGCGTCGAAAGCTTATAGAGTCCAGACTCGCGGATGAAGAGCTGGTCGTCAGTGAAGTAGTTGGCCTTGACGACATCAATCTTCTTCTCTATCTGGCGCGTAATCTTCTGTATCTGGTCTTCGTCACTCCAGGCGGTGATGGTGTATTTGTGTACACCCTCAATGCTCGATGCCGACACATTAAGACTCTCGATGTTCACCTGTCTGCGGGTAAACACGGCAGTAATCTGGTTCAGGATACCGGCCACGTTCTCAGAATAGACCAGCAGCGTATATAATTTATTCTGTTCCATTATTCACTATTCATTATTCACTATTCATTAGCGAAGCGTCAAATTTCCAGCATCATGTCATTGACGTTCATGCCCGGCGGAGTCATGGGCAGCACATCATCGTCTTCCTTGATGGCGCACTCCAGGATGAAGGGACCGTTAGTCTTGAGCATCTTCTCCACAGCGGCAGCCAGTTGCTGGCGATCGGTAACAGCCAAATAGGGGATGCCGTATCCCTGGGCAATCAGTTCGTAACAGGGATTCATCATCTTGGTAAACGACTTGCGGCGCATCCAGAACATGTCCTGCCACTGGCGCACATTGCCCAGATAGTGGTTGTTCATTAGGATCATCTTGACTGGAGCCTTCTGTTCCATGATGGTACCCAGTTCCTCGATACACATCTGGAAGCCGCCGTCACCCATGAAGCAGCACACCTGCCGCTGAGGGGCAGCAAAAGTGGCGCCGATGGCTGCAGGCATACCATAGCCCATCGTGCCCAATCCACCACTCGTACAGATGCTACGCTTGTGGTGATATTTGAAATAGCGCGTGGCGAAGAGCTGGTTCTGGCCGACGTCGGTCACCAAAACGGCATCGTCGGCAGCCCGCTCTGCTACGGCATTCACCACTTCGCCCATGAGCAGCGGACCTGACGTAGGATGGATGGCTGGCTCGATGACCTTCTCACGCTCCTTCTCGTCCAGTTCGCAGAACGACTCACGCCATGCCTTGTGGTCATTCTTGTTGACGAGTGCCGTCAGGGCAGGCAACGACTCCTTACAGTCGGCCACCACGGCGATATGGGTCTTGACGTTCTTGTCTATCTCTGAACGGTCAATGTCCAAATGTATAATCTTCGCCTGCTTGGCATACGTCTTTACATTACCCGTCACACGGTCAGAGAAACGCATGCCAATGGCAATGAGCACGTCACACTCCTGTTCCTTCAGGTTGACGGCGTAGTTGCCGTGCATGCCCAACATGCCGACGTTCAACGGATGGTTAGAAGGCAGCGCACTCAAGCCTAACATGGTGCGGCCAGCGGGAATGTCGGCCTTCTCAAGGAATGCCTTCAGTTCCTCCTGGGCGTTACCTAACTCCACGCCCTGACCCACGAGGGCTAACGGGCGCTTGGCGTTGTTGATGAGATCAGCAGCCTGACGCACAGCCTCTTCGTCAAGTTTAGGATAAGGAACGTAGGAACGCACGAAATCTACCTTTTTCGGTTCCCAGTCAATCTCCTCCACCTGGGCATTGCGTGGGAAGTCAAGCACTACAGGACCGGGACGCCCCGTGCGGGCTATATAGAAAGCCCGGCTAACGGCCCACGCCACATCCTCGGCATGGCGTATCTGGTACGACCACTTTGAGATGGGCTGTGCCAAACCAACGAGGTCGACCTCCTGAAAAGCGTCGGTACCCAACGCCGAGATGGCTACCTGTCCGGCAATAACCACGATAGGCGTCGAGTCAAGCATGGCGTCGGCAATACCTGTCAGCGTGTTGGTAACGCCCGGACCGCTGGTAACAAGAGCGACACCCACCTCGCCACTGACACGGGCATAGCCCTCAGCAGCATGGGTGGCACCCTGTTCGTGACGCACCAGTATGTGGTCGAAACACTTCTTCTCGCCTCGTGTATAGTCGAAGAGCGCATCGTAGACGGGCATGATTGAGCCGCCAGGATAACCGAAGATGGTCTTCACCCCCTCGGCTTGTAAGGCTCGCATCAGCGCTTTCGATCCTGTTATTCTGTCTCTCAGGGACCCTCCTCCCTGCCCCTCCCTATTAGGGAGGGGAGCAGATACTCCTTTCGTTTCTATTTTTTTCTTCATTTCTCTAATAAATAGGTAATTACTCCCTTCCCTCTATGGAGGGGTTGGGGGAGAGTCGGTTATTCAATGATTCTTACTCCTCCCTTATCTGCCGAAGAGACGCTCTGGGCATAGGCACGCAGGGCCTTGCTGACCTGACGATTGCGCTTCAGAGGCTGTTGCGGACGGGCTGCCAGTTCCTCGTCGCTCAGCTTGACGCTGATGCTACGGCTGGGGATGTCGATGACGATGATATCGCCATCCTTGATTTTTCCGATGTTGCCACCGTTGGCAGCCTCTGGGGATATGTGGCCAATGGAGAGTCCACTGGTACCGCCCGAGAAACGGCCGTCGGTAATCAGGGCGCACTCCTTGCCCATGTGCATACTCTTAATATAAGAGGTGGGATAGAGCATCTCCTGCATGCCGGGGCCACCTTTCGGACCTTCGTGGGTGATGACTACGCAGTCGCCCTTCTTCACCTTGCCGCCCAGAATGCCCTCGCAGGCGTCCTCCTGGGAGTCGAAGCAGACGGCAGGACCTTCGAAGTGCCACAGGCTCTCGTCGACGCCGGCAGTCTTTACCACGCAGCCGTCCTGCGCAATATTGCCAAAGAGCACAGCCAGTCCACCGTCCTTGGTATAGGCATGTTCGATGTCACGGATGCAGCCTTCAGCACGGTCGTCGTCCAATGTTTCATACAACTCACTCTGCGAGCCCATCTTCGTCGAGAAGCGTCCGGCAGGAGCAGAGAAATAGATATGTGCAGGATGCGGAATCTTCGGCGAGCAGGTTATTGGAGCAATGTCGTAGGTCTCCAAGGCCTCATCAAGTGTAAATCCATCAACTCGCATAGCAGTACCGTCAATGAGTCCGCCCTTGTTGAGTTCATTCAGAATACCCAAGATGCCACCGGCACGGTTACACTCCTGCACGCTGTACTTCTGAGTATTGGGAGCCAGTTTGCACAGACATGGCGTCTTGCGGGAGAGGGCGTCGATATCCTTCATCGTGAAGTCGACGCCAGCCTCCTGGGCTACAGCCAACAAGTGGAGCACAGTATTGGTAGAACCACCCATGGCGATGTCAAGTGTCATTGCGTTGAGGAAAGCCTGACGGGTAGCAATAGAACGTGGCAGCACGCTCTCATCGCCATCCTCGTAGTAAGCCAAAGCGTTCTTCACGATTTGGCGGGCAGCACGCTTAAACAATTCAACACGTTCGGTATGTGTAGCCAAGATAGTACCGTTGCCTGGCAGCGAGAGACCAATGGCTTCGGTGAGCGAGTTCATAGAGTTCGCAGTAAACATGCCTGAGCACGAGCCACAACCCGGGCAGGCACAATGTTCCAGTTCCTCCAGTTCCTCGTCGCTGACACTGGGGTCGGCACCCTTCACCATCGCGGTGATGAGGTCGGCATTCTCGCCACGCCAGCGTCCAGCCTCCATAGGACCGCCGCTGACAAAGACAGCCGGGATATTGAGTCGCATGGCAGCCATCAGCATGCCTGGCGTCACCTTGTCGCAGTTGGAGATGCAGATCATGGCGTCGGCCTTGTGGGCGTTGACCATATATTCTACGCTGTCGGCAATGATGTCGCGTGAAGGCAGGGAATAGAGCATACCGTCGTGGCCCATAGCAATACCGTCGTCAATGGCGATGGTGTTGAACTCAGCAGCATAACAGCCCATCTTCTCTATCTCTTCACGAACTATCTGGCCTATCTCGTGGAGATGGGTATGACCAGGAACAAATTGGGTGAACGAGTTGACAACAGCAATAATGGGTTTGCCGAACTGCTCGTGTTTCATACCTGTGGCCACCCACAAGGCGCGGGCACCAGCCATTCGTCTACCCTCTGTGCATACAGCACTACGTAATGGATGTTTCATATCTTTCTATGTATTTGCCTTATTTAGCGTGCAAAATTAAGCTTTTTCTGCCTAACTGCCAAATTTTGAGGCAGCTAATGCACAAAAAGCCTATATTTTGGATGCTTGATTACTCAGGTTTAATGTTTGGAAGCCTCGGTAAAAGCTTCCATTATCTGCGTAGGACGGTTGTTTTGGAAGGCACCCAACCTGTAGAAGCGGTCGGCCTCGGGTGCCCAATAGAAGACTCCCTGACAATGGCCGCCACAATGATGGCGCGCCATATCGATGATGGCTGCGATAATCTCCTTACCTTCCACTGGCTTGGCAGCCTCGGCACCTGTCTCGACAACCATCATGGGCTTCCTGTATTTCGTCCACAGTCGGTTGATGTTTGCCGTGGCCTTCTCCACCGTCTCCTGCCACGAGTGGGTATGATTGCCCTTCATGTCCCAATAGGGATAGACGCTCAGGCCTATCATGTCGAAGCGAGCCTTGTATTTCCGCAGGCCGTCGAAGATAAAGTCGTAGCGATGGGGGTCGAAGGCACCATCCAAGTGTACGATGACTTCAGCCTTGGGGAACACCGCCTTGACGGCGCCATAGCCAGCGTCCGTCAAACCGGCATACTGCTTCATGTTCTCCTGAGCCCGCCCCATAGGCCAGAGGAAACCATTCGTCGTCTCGTTGCCCACCTGTACCCAGCGCACATCGACGCCAGCATCCTTAATGGCTTGGAGCACCTTGCGGGTGTGGTCGGCCAACGCCTTGCACATCTGTTGATAGGTCATTTCCTTCCATTGGGCAGGGATGTTCTGTTGACCAGGATCTGCCCACCAGTCGCTGTAGTGGAAGTCTATCATGACTGCCATTCCCCAGTTCTTAGCGCGCTTAGCCATACGCACCACGTCGTCCTTGGCACAAAGACCATCCTTAGGATTCACCCAAACACGCAATCGGACCGCATTGAGGCCCAGTTCCCGCATCAAGGCAGTATTCTCACGCGGTTCACCCTGGGCATTGCGCAGCTGTACACCACGAGCTTCCAAATCCGTAGTCCCACTGATGTCGGCTCCTAACCAGAACGTCTGGGGCGAGCTACCCTTTCCTAATGTCTGAGTTGACAATCCCCTACCCGATGTCTGAGCTTGAAGGGTTAATCCCAAACCCAACAGCAGCAAAATAGACCAGAATCGTTTCATGCTACAAGTTTATCGTCTTCTTAATGTCTTCCATCGTCAGGCCTTCGTCGAAGTTCAGGTAATAGTGATGATGGTCAGACACCTGTTTCTCCACAGGCGGAGGTGTCATATAGTCACCATAGAGACAGGTGAGATAGCCATCATAGTCGCGAGGGATTATAACCGTCGTATTGCCAAAGGGCTGGTCGATGGTGTCCTCGAACCACTCGCGCTTGAAGATTTTTCCTGCCCATTGGGTGACACACACCGTCTTAGGACCGTCAAAGCTGCTGTACCACTTCTGATAGTTCATGAAGCGGCGTAGCATGAAAGCCCTCAAAGGACGGAGCATGGGGATGTAGAGCGTCTTCTGGTAGTTATAGAACTTCTTGAGGCTTCGGCGCTGGATGGCCGTCAGCTCTTCATCGCTACAGCTGAAGTTGTCGAGGGCAAAGACATCCACAAAGACCCCCATCAGGAAGGGGAATTTCTCTTCTTCCCAAAGGGTGGTTTGCATGTCGGAGACCTTTGCGAAGGGGAGATAATAGCCCTTGTCACGTAGCGACAGCACGTCGAAGCCATCCTTCCGAGCCTCCTGTTTCAGGTCGAGCAAGCGTTCATAGTCAGCCCGGGGCATGTAGATGTCTATGTCATCGTCCCAGGGGATGAAGTCACGGTGGCGGACAGCTCCCAACACCGTGCCTCCACAGGCCACATAGCGCAGGTGATGACGCTCCAGAAACTGCACGGTGTAGTTGAACACGTGCATAATCTGCTGTTTGAAACGCTTGTCAAAGTCCGCCTGAGTCATTTACCTAATCGTATTAAGGAACTGTTCAGCACACCACAGCTGCCACTTCTGGTTACCCGTCAGTTTGTCCATTGGTATGTCTTTGCGGAACTCTGGACGCTTGGGACCAGACCAGTCACGGAAGACAGCATCAACTGGACGCGGCATGGGAATCTTGAAGGGAATCTCCAGTTCAGGGTATTTCAGGGCATAGAGTCCGCGTACCAGGTACTTTGGTTCTCCATTACGCACCCGTTGCATATCCAACGGGTCGGCCATGATGAGGCAAGCATACGGATCGTAGTATGGCAACCAGGCAGCACCAAAGGCATTCAGATAAGAGCCGCTGCTCTCAACGGCAAAGACCTCGTCCATGAAACGCATGTAGTCTATCGTCGTCTCTCCTGTGCGGTAGTGTTCATACAACTCTGACTGATCGACAGGATTGCTCAGTACCAACTTCGGATCAAGGAAAGTGTAGCGGTTGACGAAACCGTCGAAGGTCCACTCCGGCGAAATCAGCTTATCCATACCACCGAATATCAGGTCGGCACTCTCGCCGACAATCATCAGCTGGACACCGTCCTGTTTAGCCATCTCAGCAGCCTTGTAGATCTGCGGCTCGATGCTGTGAACAGGTGCAAACTTATGGCGCATCACAATGGGGGTGTACTTTTCGTAGTCGGCCATTGTGATGTCTATCAGGTGGTGCTTCAACTGCCACTTGGCACAATACTTCTTGGCACGTTCCACATCGGCATTGAACTCGCCTGATGCAGAATTAAAGGTGTAGGCATGACTGCCCGGCTTAAGGTATGCCGAGAGGTTGGCGCTGTCCATACCGCCCGACAACAGGATGCCGATGCTGTCATACTTACTGTACAGTTCGTCGAACTGCTTCTGTATCTCCCTGTCAATATCCTCGGAGGTCTTGACGGGAATACGGTCTTCATCACTCATGGGAAGGTAGTTTTTGTGTTGGAAACCCTCCGCAAAATCCATACCGTCCTTCCAGATATAACGGAAGGCGATGTAGGAACTCAAACAAAAATTCTTGTTAACCATATTTTTACTTTGAACTTTACTTCACGTCTGTTAAGTCGTGTTTTCTTACCGCATTCAGGGCCTCGTTAATCTTTGTCGACGAGACTCCCTTAGTATAGGGGAAGTAAACTATCTTGATGCCCTCGGCCTCAAACTGCTTCTCGTACTCTTTCCACTTCTCCGTACCATACCAATCGTCGCCCACAAAAAGGAACTTGGCTCCTAACTTCTTGCATGCAGCAAGCTTGTCCATGTCGTACTGAGGCACAGCGGCATCGACATACTTGATGCTGCGTACTATCTCTATACGGTCCTCGAAGGGAATCATGGCCTGTTTACCTTTGTAGGCCACCAGTTCATCAACTGTTACACCTACTATCAGCTTGTCGCACATGCCCTTGGCATTCTTCAACAGGTTCAGGTGCCCGATGTGAAAAAGGTCATAGACCCCAGTTGTATATCCTATTATCATAATTTGTCTTTGAACTTTGAACTTTAATCTTTTAACTTTATGCTTAGCTTCTTCCGAAGAGCCACTTCTTGAGGAAGGGGCTGATGCGGAGGATGTTCGACGTAACGATGCTAAATCCTATGATAAGCAGTCCAATGATGATGGACAGTGTTGTATCGATGGCAAAGTTGTGGGAGTGGGCATTGAAGAACTCGCCGATGTGTGGCAGGTCGGGCATAAAGAGGAAGTGGATGAGATAGATGTCCAAGGTGCGCCGGCCAATATACTGTAGCGTACTGCCCATGAAAGTCAGTTTGGTGAAATACTGCTGGTAGTGGCGAAAGTACATGAAGACGATGGTCAGAAGCAGGAACTTGGCCAGGGTCAATGGTATGATAGCCCATTGCATGCGCAGGACATGCCACTTGAGGGCATCGAGGGTACAGTAGATAACAATGACTATCAGCAGTGGGAAGAACCACTTCGAGTCCATGACGCGCTGGGCCTTGTCCCAATAGCGGTGGACGATGTTGCCATAGAGGAAGAAGGGGAAATAGAGCATCACCTGACTCAGGCTGGTGTTCATCAGGAAATGGTAGAGCTCTGTCTTTACTCCCTTATAACCCTGTGCCCAGGAAAAATACTTCGGCAGGAAACACGTCTCGTAGCACGCCAACGACAACAGGAAGAGCAAAACGATGGGCAGCCATCGGACATGCTTGAGTTTACTCTCCAAATAGGCGAAAGGGTAATAGATCAGGAACATGTATAGCAACACCAGCGTAAACCAGTAGCCGCCCTTGAGCGGCGAGAGTAACTGCGTGTTGACCGATGCCCAGAAGTCCTTGTTGAGCAGTGCCATTGCCAAGAGGAAGAACACAATGGTGGGAATAAGCTGAACGCGCAACTTCTTCACTATCAGCGAGCCAAGGTTGCGGAGGTTCCACACCTGTGATACCTTATAGGCCAGGAATCCGCTGACAAAGAAGAACAGCGGCATGCGGAACAGGATGAGGAAGGGCATGGATGAAGAATGGCGCCACGACTCACCAAACCCACTCTGAGCCACATGGTAGGCCACCACTAGAATCATGGTGAAACCACGTAGGGCATCCAGCCATTCCAGGCGTTGCTTCTTCGTCTCAGGGGTGGCAACAGGACTTGCTTTCTTAACTACATTCTCCATAACGAGTGCAAATTTACTTAATTTCTTTTGATTATCAAAAAAATAATAGTACTTTTGCATCAAAATCAGCATAAAGCGATGAAAATAGCCTTTCTCATCTCTGCCCATACCGACCCTCAGCATTTGCTCAGACTCACCGAACAATTGCCTGAGAACAGCGAGATGTTTGTCCACATCGACCTGAAGAGCGACTTGCAGGCATTTACCTCGCTCATACACTCTCCTCGCGTACATTTTATAAAAAGACGCTTCGATGTGATGTGGGGCAGCATGCAACAGATGTGGTTTCAGAAGGCACTCATAGAGGAGGCGCTGGCCTTTGGCACCCCGTTCGACTACCTCTTCACACTCTCTGGCCTTGACTATCCTGCGTGGAGCAACCGGCAAATCATGGACTTCCTAGAAGAACACCGTGGACAGGAGTTCATTCAGGGCATCTCGATGGAGCACCAAGAGGGTCAGAACGCCCGCCAGTACCAGGAATACCGTTTTTTGAACAACCACACCTGGCGCTATGGTACGCTGAAGAGTAAGTTCCGCGTGGCCCTGCGTAAGGTGTCCTACGCCCTGGGCATCCGTAAGAAGCTCTATCTGACCGTTGATGGTCAGCACTATGCCCTTTACAAAGGCGCAGACTGGTGGGGCATCACCTCAGAGTTGGCCACCTACTGCCTCCAGTTCATGGACAGCCATCCGCGTTTCATGCACTACTTCGAAACCAGTTTCTGTCCCTCCGAGACCGTCTGGCAGACCATCGCCTTCCACTCGCCCTTTGCCCAGCGGTGCATCCTGTCGGAAGGGACGTTCACACGCTTGGAGGACTACACCCCGCTGACCTATATAGAATATGGAAAGGAAATCAAGGTGCTGACTGAGGCAGACTACGACCGTATCCTGGCCAGCGGCAAGATGTTCTGCCGAAAGACCGTCACCGGCCGAAGCGACAAACTGATGGAAAAGATAGATGAATTAAGATATGGATAACCTGAAGGAGAAGACCGCCAAGGGCATAGCCTGGGGAGCCATCAACAACGGCGCCACACAGGTGCTGAACCTCGTGTTCGGCATCTTCCTGGGTCGTCTGCTGTCCACCGAGGACTATGGCATCCTGGCGTTGATTACCATCTTCACACTTCTGGCAGGCTGCATCCAGGCGGCAGGTTTTTCGCAGGCTTTGGCCAACCTAAAGCCACCTACACAGCGCGACTACAATGCCGTTGCGTGGTTCAACATACTGGCAGGCTGTACCATCTATCTCATTCTCTATTTCTGTGCACCACTCATTGCCAGCTTCTTCGACCAGCCCCTGCTGACCGACGTCTCGCGGCTGGCATTCCTCGCCATACCTATCTCAGCCATCGGCATCGTTCCAAACGCCAAACTGTGGATAGAACTGCGCAACCGCGAACAGGCTATTGCCGGCATTTCGGCCCTGGTGGTTTCAGGCTGCTGTGGTGTCTGGCTGGCGTGGCGCGACTACGGCTACTGGAGTCTGGCCTGGCAACAGGTCATCTACATCGTCGTAGCCACCATCATCAAGTACTGGTTCACGCGCTGGTGCCCCACCCTACCCGTTGACTTCACTCCCATACAACGCATGTTCCGATTCTCATCAAAGATGCTGCTGACCAACATGCTGACCGTAGTGAGCCAGAACGTCCTGACCTTTATCTTCGGTAAGCTGCTGCCCATCTCCGCCGTAGGACTCTTCAACCAAGCCAACAAATGGAACACTATGGGCTCGTCGCTCATCTCAAACACCATGCTACAGGTAGCCCAACCCGTGCTGACCAACGTGGCTGACGAACAGGAGCGTCAGGAGCGCATCTTCCGCAAGATGCTACGCTTCACAGCCTTCCTCTCCTTCCCCCTAATGTTGGGATTGGCCCTCGTAGCCCACGAGTTCATCTTGCTTACCGTAGGTCCCACCTGGGAGCGCTGTGTACCTCTGCTACAGATTCTATGCGTAGGTGGAGCCTTCCTCCCCCTGCACGTACTCTATCAGAACTTCATCATTAGTCGTGGCCGCTCCGACATCTACCTCCGCATGGTCAGCCTCCAGATAGTGCTCCAGATAGGCATCACCCTCAGCCTCGCCAACTTTGGCATCACCGTCATGGTAGCAGCCTTCTCGGCACTCAACGCCCTATTCACCATCTGTTGGCACCTCGCCCTCCGTCACGTCCATCCCCTCAAGGCCACAGACGCCATGAAGGACATTCTGCCTTTCGCCCTCATTGCAGCCGCCTGTATGGCCATTACCCACTATGCCACCCTCTGGACCGACCAGCTCTGGCTCCTACTCCTCGCCCGTATTGTCCTGGCAGCCCTCCTCTTCTTTATCACCATGCGACTCCTCCACGTCGTCATCCTTCAGGAGTGCCTCCACTTCCTGAAAAACAAATTTTCGTAAGGATTCTGTAAAACTTATTACGACGGATTCTTTTGGGGATGCTACTTCGTGACTCTAATCCAGTCGGCATCCAGGGAGCCGCGATCAGCGGTAGGACTGGTCTCTACGGAGATGTAACCGAACTTTGCACCTATCCACTTGCCCTGGCGCATGGTGTGGGGAGTACCTGCAGGGTGGTAGGTCTTGTCGTCAAGGCTGTAGGAGAATGCCACTTGGGGCTTGCCTTCGTAACCGCCCTTGTTTTTAAGTTTGTCCTTGTTAGGGAGTGTGACGGTGAGGCGGAGGTAGATGTCCTCGTGGATGCCGGGTTTATAGTCGATCTTGTCTTCGGCGGTGGGTTTCAGCGTGGTGATGAGTTCTTCTTGTTGGAGTGTGCCTTTGTCGGCATTCTGACAGGTGGCGAGCACCAGCTGGAAGGTCTTGCCGACTCGTTTCAACAGCAGGGCCTGGTAGTCGAGGCCCATCATGATGAGTCCGCCCATCTGCCCGTCGGCCTTTGACGTGAAGTGCAGCTTGGTGGTAACGGTGAACTCGTCGGCAGGGGTCTTCTGCAACAGCATGTTGGGGACTTCCCAGAAGTTCTTCCAGTTCTCAGAGAGTTTGTAGGTATAGAGACGCATGGTGCCAAAGGCTGTCGTGGTGCCGAACTTCTCGTTGTAGTTGGCATGCCACTGCCATTGCTTGCCTAACATGGGGCTGTTGAACTCATCGCTCTCAACGGGGTTGACCATCACTGTGCCCGAAGCTTTCGGCTTCGGGAAAGTGGTGACGGGTTCGCACTTCTTTCCCATGACGGGCCAGCCTGTGGACCAATCCACGGGATTGAGGTGTACCACACGGCCATAGGCTTCCTTGTCCTGAAAATGGAGGAACCAGTCTTCGCCATACTTGGTGTGTATCCAGCCACCCTGATGTGGGCCGTTGATATTGGTCTTGCCCTGTACTAACACTTTCTTGTGCTCGTATGGACCGTAAGGTGACTTGGAGCGCATAGCCAGCTGGAAGCCTCCTGGCACTCCTCCGGCAGGACACATAATCCAATACCAGCCGTCACGCTTGTAAAACTTAGGTCCCTCACAGGTGCGGTTCTCCGTGCCATTGCCGTCGAAGACGATGACAGACTGGCCGATGGGGTGTCTGCCGTCAGCACTCATCTCGCGCACGGTGAGCACAGAGGCAAACTTGGAACGTGAGTTGGCCCATCCATTCACCAGATAGCAGCGTCCGTCATCATCCCAGAGCGGTGTGGTATCTATGTAGCCCTGTCCGCGAATGACACAATAGGGAGGCTCCCACTCTCCGGCAGGGTCGCCATTCTTGGTCTTTACCATATAGATGCCGAAGTCGGGATCGCCCCAGTAGATATAGTACTGATCGTCGTGGTAGCGTATGGATGGCGCCCAGACACCATTGCCGTGCTGGGGTTTGCTGAAATGCTCCATCAAGACGGTGTCACCCTCATAGAGGTTGCCGATGGCGTAGTTCACTATTTCCCAGTTCACCAAGTCCTTAGAGTGCAGAATTGGCAGTCCGGGGGTTGTCTGAAACGACGATGCCGTCATGTAGTAGTCCTCACCAGAAGGGCCTACGCAGACATCGGGGTCGCTATAGTCGGCATTGATTACGGGGTTGGTGTATGTACCATCACCATTGTCGGGTGACCACACTTGTGAGTGGTACTGGCCCTTGACAACGGCAAAAGACAGCGAGAAGGGTAAAAGCAATAGTAGTTTCTTCATTTTGGGATATTTTGTTTTAATAGATTGTGGCAGGCAGACTTTACCTTTCAGGGTAATAACGTAGCAGGGTGTGGTTGGTTTTCTTGCAGCACCACTTGATGGAAAGGTAAGCCAACCGCAGTAAGGGGAGGGTCTGTCGGTGGGCCAGTAGGCGATGGAGCAGACGGAACAGGAACTGCTGAGGCTGGTAGGTGAGCACATCGGCGATTTGCCGTTTGGTGAAACCGACCGTCAGGGCCTGGTGGAAGACGTTGAGCATGCCTGTCTCAAGGGCAAAGAGGTAGGTGTGCGAGGGGTCGTGCTGGCTGAACCAAGTCCATAATTCTTGGATGGCCTTGACATAAGAAAGCACATGTTTGGCAGAGACTGTGGCAAAGGTGCTGGCTGAGGAGTCGTCGCGGTAGTAATAGGTGACATCCTCAATGTAGGCAATGGTATGGGCTGCATGTATCAGTCGGGGAGTCAGGGCCAGATCCTCAGCCATATTGATGCCTTCGACAGAGGCGATGCCATAGTCTGTATAGAGCGAGCGGCGGATAAGCCGTCCCCAGATGTGGGGCAGCAAGGTGTGCTGGATGAGCATCAGCCGCAGGCACGTCTTCTTGTCGTAGGGAGGCTCGGCGCTGGACACGACGTCAGCTCCTGTCTCTTGCTGGCGCATCACCAGTTTCTCCACGGCATCCAAAGAGATATAGTCGTCGCTGTCAACATTCAGCACAAAGTCACCAGTGGCTGCCTCCAGAGCTGTCTTGCGGGCTGCTCCCAACCCGCGGTTCCTGTCATGACGGACGATCTTGACCTGAGCCTCGCGCTGGGGGAATTCCGTCAGCACCTGTCGTAGCAACTGGATGCTGTTGTCCGGCGAGCAGTCATCGACAAAGATGTACTCCAGATTATGATATGTCTGACCGAACAGCGTTCTGGCGCATTGTTCAACATACCTCTCCACGCCATAAACCGGAACCAATACGGAAACTTTCAAGATTAAATATTTTTAAATTAAATCACTTCGCTCAGGAGATATATTCGCTTCACTGAGGACTATAATACTGCTTCACATCGCTGACAATACACTTTGGGACAAGTCCCTCGATACTCTCCCCTGACCTGACACGCTGGCGAATCTGCGTGCTGCTGACATCTAAGAGCGGTACATTAATGGTGCCGGGATACTGGTCGCGGGGATAGACAATGACATCATGGTGACGCAGGATGTCCTTCCAATGACGCCAGCGCTCAAAATGGGCCCAGTTGTCGCCACCAATCAACAAAGAAAAGCGGTGGTCAGGATAGTCGGCAGTCAGGTGCTGTAGGGTATTCCACGTATAGCTGGGTTTGGGCAGACGGAACTCATAATCGCAGGCCTTGACACCCTCTACGCCCTCCAGTGCCTTCTGAGCCAGCCTCAGCCTCAGGTGGTCGTCCAACAGGTCTGAGTCGTTTCGCTTCAGCGGGTTCTGCGGCGACACCATCAACCACACTTCGTCCAGACCGCATTGCTTCTGCACTGCCTGAGCTAAAGCAACATGTCCTGTGTGAATTGGATTGAATGAGCCTCCGAAAATCCCTACCTTTCTCATCCAAGGAAATCTTTTACGATGCGTAACGCTTCCTGCTTGGCTTTCTCCAAGTCGTCATTCACTATGATTGTATCAAACTGAGGGGCAAAGGTCAGCTCATATTCTGCTTTTGCCAGACGCTGTTCTATGGCCTCGGGCGTATCCGTACCACGACCTTCCAGTCTTCTACGCAGTTCCTCAACAGAGGGAGGTTGAATGAAAAGGCTCAGGGCTTCGTCGCCATAGTATTTCTTGATATTGACACCACCCTTCACATCTACGTCGAACACCACGTTCTGGCCTTGTTCACGCTGACGCTCTACCTGAGCCTTCAAGGTACCGTAAAAACGGTTCTCATACACTTCCTCGTACTCCAAAAACTCGTTATTGGCAATCTTTTTACGGAACTCCTCAGGCGAGATAAAGAAATACTCCACACCATTCTGTTCTGTACCACGTGGTGCCCGACTGGTACAACTAATGGAGAAATAAAGCTTCAGTTCAGGGTGCTCCTTCATCAGCCAATTGACGATGGTGCTTTTCCCACTACCACTCGGCGCAGACACTATCAACATCTTTCCTTTCATATCTTCAATCCTTCAAAAAGACTTCAATTCTTCAATTCTAAAGAGCGTTGAGTACTTGTTCCTTGATTTGCTCAAGCTCGTCCTTCATTTTGACAACGATGTTCTGCATCTCAGCCTGATTGGACTTCGAACCGGTGGTGTTGATTTCACGACCCATCTCTTGGGCGATGAAACCCAACTTCTTGCCCTGACCAGCCTGATCGGCCATCGTCTCACGGAAATACTTCAGGTGGTTGGCCAGACGCTGTTTTTCCTCGCTGATGTCCAGTTTCTCAATGTAGTAGATGAGTTCCTGCTCCAGACGGTTTTTGTCGTAGTCTGCCTCAGGAATCTGCTTCAGACCGTCGACAATACGGCCACGAATCTTCTCCACACGGGCCTTCTCGTAAGGCTCGATGCTCAGCATAAGCTGTTCGATGTTGTCTATCTTCTCGGCAAACTTCTTCTCCAAGGCAGCACCCTCCTGTGTACGGAAGTCCACCAAGTGTTGAATGGCCTCGCTGACGCCCTGACGGACAGCCAGCCACTCGTCTTCATCGAGTACCTCCACCTCGGTCTTTGTCAGCACGTCTGGCATGCGGATAAGTGTCTGCACCCAGTCGGTACCTGTAATCTGGTTCTCCTCGGCAAAGTTTTTCAGCTGCTGGTAGTAGCTGTCCATGAGTGCCCTGTTCAAAGGCGCAGCCTCTAAGACAGCATCCTTCTCTATCCACAGGCAGAACTCCACCTTGCCCCTCAACAGGCGCTCGGCAATCATCTGGCGTATCTCCATCTCCTTCTCCCTGTACAATGGTGCAATACGTGCCGTCAGGTCAAGCTGCTTGGAGTTGAGCGACTTGATTTCGATATTGATTTTCTTTCCTTTGTAGGCTACAACAGTCTTGCCATAGCCCGTCATTGACTGTATCATAATAGGTTTCTTACGTAATAATTGCCTGCAAAGGTACGAATTAATTTACAATTTGACTATTTACTATTTACATTTTTTACTTAGGGGTAGTAAATTTTTAATTTTTAATTCTTAATTCTTATTTTTTCTTCGTACCTTTGCAGGCTCATTATAATAAGGTATAAAGAAAAATGGCTTGCATATTACATATAGAAACCAGTACGAACGTCTGCTCTGTGGCCGTTTCCGAGGACGGGCAATGCATCTTCCAGCAGGAGGAGCGAGGCGAGAAAGGGGCTGGTGCAGAGCAGTTAGGTACCATGATTGACGAGGCCATGTCGTTTACCGACAGCCACGCCATACCCTTCGATGCTGTCAGCGTCAGTTGCGGACCTGGTTCCTATACCGGTTTGCGCATAGGGGTGTCAATGGCCAAGGGCATCTGCTACGGGCGAGACCTGAAGCTTATTGCCGTACCCACACTGGAACTACTATGTGTCCCTGTGCTGTTAAGGGAAATAGTCGCAGGGGAGTCAAGTGACTCGGCTTCTATGAGATTGGAAGAGCCACTCCTCTGTCCGATGCTCGATGCTCGGCGCATGGAGGTCTACGCAGCACTCTACGACAGGGCTTTGAAACCAGTACGCCCTGTGGCGGCTGATATTGTAGATGGCAATACCTATAAGGAGTACCTTGACGAACGCCCTGTCTATTTCTTTGGACCTGGAGCCAAGAAGTGCATGGAGACCATCAACCACCCCAATGCCCACTATATTGATGGTATAGAGCCCATAGCCAAGTGGATGCAGCCATTGGCAGAGAAGCGTTTCCTCAAAGAACAGTTCGAGGACGTGGCCTACTTCGAGCCTTTCTACCTCAAGGACTTTGTGGCCATCAAATCAAAGCCGTTACTTTGAAATTATGAATTAAGAGTTAAGAATTAAGATTTGTCGGCTTTGCCGATTAAGAATTAAGAATTAGGAATTTAGAACTCATGGATATTAAAGGATTAGACTACAACACCCAGCGCGAGAAGCTGGTGATGCCTGAATACGGGCGCGAGATACAGAAGATGGTCGACCTGGCCGTCAGTCTGCCAACCAAGGAGGAGCGTACCCGCTGTGCATACACCATCATCGATCAGATGGAAAACAAGAACCAGCAGATCCGAACCTCTCCTGACTTCGAGCAGACACTCTGGGACCACCTCTACCTGATGAGTCACAAACAGTTAGACATCGATTGGCCCTTCGACGTCAACGATGCTGAGAAGATTCACACCAAGCCCGCTCCTCTGAAGTTGCCAAAGGACGACCAGCGCTATCTGCGCCACTATGGCCGACTCATTACGGAACTCTTCGAGAAGCTGAAGACCATGCCCGAGGGTGCTGAGCGAGATGAACTGGCCCGCCAGACAGCCAACCAGATGAAGCGAGACCTGATGACATGGGGTCATGGCTCCATTGAGGACGAGAAAGTGGCTGACGACTTGGCTCGCTATACTGACGGAATAATCCAGCTTGACCTGTCGTCATTCCATTTTGACCAAGGCCAAGGTCCGAAACAGTCAGAGGGCAAACGTAACAAGAAAAAGAAGTAGACATGGCATCATTCAAGATAGAAGGCGGTCGGCTGCTCAGCGGAACCATCACGCCACAGGGTGCGAAGAACGAAGCCCTGCAGGTTATCTGCGCCACCCTGCTCACCAATGAGAAGGTGACCATCAGCAACATCCCTGACATCCGCGACGTCAACAACCTGATACAGTTGCTTAAGGATATCGGTGTGAAGGTGAAATCAGTTCAGAAGAACGCTTTCTCCTTCCAAGCAGACGAACTGGACCTGAACTATCTTGAGAGCGACGAGTTTGTCCATAAGTGCGCCGAGCTGCGTGGTTCGGTGATGATGATTGGACCGCTGCTGGCCCGCATGGGCAAGGCCATTGTAACCAAGCCTGGTGGTGACAAGATAGGCCGCCGCCGTCTGGACACCCACTTCTTGGGCTTTGCCAAACTGGGCGCCAAGTTCCACCACATAGAACATCGCAACGTCTATGAAATCGCCGCCCCCAAAAGTGCAAAGGTGAAAGGTCAAAGTGCAAAGTTCAAGAGTCAGAGTGCAAGGCTTAAAGGCGCCTACATGCTGCTCGACGAGGCCTCGGTGACAGGTACTGCCAACATCATCATGGCTGCCGTACTGGCTGAGGGCACAACCACCATCTATAATGCCGCCTGCGAACCTTACGTCCAGCAGCTGTGCCACATGCTCAACAACATGGGTGCCAATATCAACGGCATCGGTTCCAACCTGCTGACCATCGTCGGCGTGGAGAGCCTGCATGGCACAGAACACCGCTTGTTGCCCGACATGATTGAGGTGGGATCGTTCATCGGCATGGCTGCCATGTGTGGCGACGGCGTACGCATCAAGGATGTGTCAATAAAGGACTTAGGCATCATCCCAGACGCCTTCCGCCGCTTGGGAGTGAAGATGGAGATTGATGGGGACGATCTGTTCATACCCCGACAGAAACACTATGTCGTTGACTCCTTCATCGACGGTACCATTATGACTTTGGCCGATGCCCCCTGGCCTGGACTGACGCCCGACCTGCTGAGTGTACTCATCGTCGTAGCCACCCAGGCCCGCGGTTCAGTACTCATCCACCAGAAAATGTTTGAGAGCCGACTGTTCTTTGTCGACAAGCTCATCGACATGGGGGCTCAGATTATCCTCTGCGACCCGCACCGTGCCGTGGTTGTGGGCCACGACAGGAAGGTCACGCTCCGTGGTCAGCGCATGTCGAGCCCTGACATCCGCGCCGGTATTGCCCTGTTGATAGCTGCCATGAGTGCCAACGGCACCAGCACCATCAGCAACATTGAGCAGATAGACCGCGGCTACCAGGACATCGAAGGCCGCCTCAATGCCCTCGGTGCAAAGATAGAAAGGATATAACACTTATGATAAAGGAATCAGAAGTCTACCGCATTGGTCGTTTGGGCAAGGCTCACGGCATCAAGGGCGAGGTGTCGTTCCAGTTCGACGACGATGTCTTCGACCGTGTGGATGCCGACTACTTGGTGCTTGACATTGACGGCATCCTGGTGCCCTTCTTCATGGAGGAGTACCGTTTCCGAAGCAACAGCGTCTGTCTGGTGAAATTCTGCGACGTGGACACCCAGCAGCGAGCCTCGGAACTGACAGGATGCGACGTCTACTTCCCTCGCGCCCTGGCCGACGATGATGATGAAAACCTCTCCTTAGCCAGCCTCGTAGGCTTCACGATAGTTTCCGCTCCCGACGCTTCCTCAGAGATGTCCGCACCCGACGGTTCCTCAGAGATGTCTGCGCCCGACGGTTTTCCCGTCGGAACCATCGCCGCCATTGATGACCAGACGGCCAACATCCTCTTTGAACTGGAGGACGGCACGCTGATTCCTGCCAACGACGACTTAATAATTGACATAGACACCACCAAACGCCAAATTACGATGTCCCTTCCCGAAGGATTACTGGCGCTTCACTAGTGAATACTGAACGATGAATGGTGGACTGTGAATAGTGAACAATGAATAGTGAATAACGATATATGAAAAAGAAACAAATAGCCATACTCGGCTCTACGGGTTCGATTGGCACTCAGGCACTACAAGTCATAGAGGAGCACAGCGACCTTTATGAGGTGTACTGCCTGACTGCCAACAACAAGGCAGAACTGCTGGCCGAGCAGGCACACCGCTTCAAACCTGCCGCGGTGGTCATTGCCAACGAAGAGCACTACGACGACCTTAAGCATCTGATGGCCGACCTGCCAGACATTAAGGTATATGCCGGCAAACAGGCTCTCGATGAAATCGTGGAGGCGGAGCCTATAGACACGGTACTCACCGCTATGGTGGGCTTTGCCGGACTGTCGCCAACCATCCATGCCATCCGAGCCCGCAAGGCCATCGCCTTAGCCAACAAGGAGACATTAGTCGTGGCGGGTGAACTCATCTGTCAGTTAGCTAACCAATACCGTGTGCCCATCCTGCCTGTCGATAGCGAACATTCGGCTATCTTCCAGAGCTTGGCCGGAGAGGGCGACAACCCAATAGAAAAGATTCTGCTGACGGCCTCTGGCGGTCCCTTCCGTCAGTTCACCCTGGAACAGCTCCAGCACGTCACCAAGGCCGATGCCCTGCGACATCCCACATGGGACATGGGTGCAAAGATTACCATCGACTCGGCGACGATGATGAACAAAGGCTTTGAGGTCATAGAGGCGAAATGGCTCTTCGGAGTACAGGCCTCGCAAATTCAGGTGCTGGTACATCCGCAGAGTATCGTCCACTCGGCAGTCCAGTTCTGCGATGGTGCCGTCAAGGCTCAGCTCGGTGTGCCTGACATGCGACTGCCCATACAGTATGCTTTCTCCTATCCTGACCGACTGCCGTTGAGTGGCGACAGGCTGGACTTCTTTGCACAGAAGCTGGAGTTTTTCGAGCCTGACCTGAAGAAGTTCCGTTGTTTAGCCCTGGCTTTCGAAGCCATTCTCAAAGGCGGTAACATGCCGTGTATTGTCAATGCCGCCAACGAGATAGTCAACCGCGGCTTCCTGGAAGACCGTTGTACGTTCCTCCAGATGAGCGACATCATCGCAGAGACCATGCAGCGTGCCACATTCTCGGCTAAGCCCGACTACGACACCTACATCCAGACCGATGCCGAAGCCCGCCGCATAGCCAATTCAATGTTAATTAAGAATTAAGCGTTATAAAATGGAAGTATTTTTAATCAGAGTATTACAGTTCATGTTGGCCATCAGCCTTCTGGTGTTGCTCCACGAGGGTGGCCACTTCTTCTTTGCCAAACTTTTCGGAGTAAGGGTCGACAAGTTCTACCTTTTCTTCGACTGGAAGTTCAGTCTGTTTAAATTCAAACCCAAGAACAGCGACACCGAATATGGTATCGGTTGGCTGCCATTAGGCGGCTATTGCAAGATTGCCGGTATGATAGACGAGAGCTTCGACACGGAGCAGATGAAACAGCCCGTACAGGATTATGAGTTCCGTGCCAAGCCCACCTGGCAGCGCCTGCTGATTATGATTGGCGGCGTGCTGGTGAACTTCCTGCTGGCCTTGTTCATCTACGCACAGATCCTGTTCTGGTGGGGCGACACCTATATCCCCGTGAAGGACATGACCTTAGGTATGAAGTTCAACCAGGAGGCAAAGTCGTATGGTTTCAAAGACGGTGATATATTAATAGGTACGGACGCGAAAGCTTTCAAGGACTTCAGCGCCGACCTCTACCGCGACATTTCAACAGCTCACCGCGTAGACATCATCCGCGACGGCAAGCCCATGAGCATCACGCTGCCTGGCGAACTGAACCTCCTCGGCATGCTGAAGGCCGACCCGTCGTTTGTCCGTCCGTTACTTCCGGCACAAGTCGATAGCGTCCTGCCCAACACTCCAGCAGCCAAAATCGGCATGAAGGCTGGCGACCGCATTGTGGCTCTCAACGACTCAGTCATTGACTCCTACAACGAATTCGTTGACCAACTGGCCCGTCGTGCCGACATGCTGGCTACGGCCACTACTGCCGCTGACTCGCTGAAAGCACGCACAGTGGTCGTAGCGTTTGGTAATGACGCCCGTATCGATACGACAGAGGTTACGCTAACCCCAGATCTCAAGTTAGGCTTTACCGTCAAGACTTTTGCTGCCCTTTACAAACCTACCACCATCGAGTACGGTTTCTTCGAGAGCATCCCTGCTGGCATCAAGTACGGCTTCCACGTCCTGGCATCCTACGTCGACGACATGAAGTACGTCTTCTCGGCTGAGGGAGCCAAGTCGTTAGGAGGTTTCGGAGCCATCGGCAGCCTGTTCCCGCCCACTTGGGACTGGTATATGTTCTGGAAGATGACGGCTTTCCTCAGCATCATCCTCGCCTTCATGAACATCCTGCCCATCCCGGCACTCGACGGCGGCCATGTGCTGTTCCTGCTATACGAGATGATTACCCGCCGCAAACCCTCGGAGAACTTTATGATCAAGGCTGAGTACGTAGGTTTCGGCATCCTCATCCTGCTGATGGTCTTTGCCAACTTAAACGACATCCTACGCTGGTTAGGCTACATGTAACAGCAAGACTGCAAGACAACCATCAAAAATCACGGCAATTTCCTCCAGAAGTTGCCGTGATTTCTTTCAATTATTGCCGTGATTTCCTCAAGAAGTTGCCGTGATTTCTTGCAATTATCACGGTGATTTCTTGAGGAAATCACCATAGTTTTTGGAGCTTACTCTCCTATCAGTTCCCGGATAGCCTTATTGCACTTGTCGGCATTGATGGGTTTGGAGAGGAAATTGTTACATCCTGCCTCCATTGCTGCCACACGGTCGCTGTCGAAAGCGTTAGCCGTCAGGGCGATAATGGGCAGGTCGGGATTCTCCTTCCGGATATTACGGGTGGCCTCCAGACCGTCCATCACGGGCATCTTGATGTCCATCAGCACAAGGTCCGGCTTCTCCGACAAGGCCATTTCAACTGCTTCCTGGCCGTTGCGGGCTCGGAAGAACTCGTAATTCTTCTTCAGTACATACGTCATCAACATATAGTTGCTGTCGTTGTCTTCTGCTACTAAGATTCGTTTCATAATTATCTGTTTTCTTTTTCTAATCGTTTCTTGAAATGCTTTATACCTTTTGGTCAAAGAATTTTCAACTTACTGTCTGCCTCCTTGGCTTGAGTAGGCTGCTCCCTCATGAGCGCCCTCACCAGGGACGTAACCCTTCCAACGCCAGAGCTTCGTCATATCCTCGAGCGTCTTTCCCTTTGTCTCGGGCACCAGACGCCATACGAACAGGGCGGCAATGATGCAGATGATGCCATAGAGTCCGTAGGTAAACCAGTGGCCGAAGTCATCGCCCTCGGTGAGGTGCATGTTGAACATGGGCACGAAGGTCGATGAAACGATGAAGTTGAATATCCACTGGAAGGCCACGGCAATGGCCACAGCAGCACCACGGATGGTGTTGGGGAATATCTCGGCAATGAGTACCCAGCAAATGGGTCCCCATGAGAACATGAACGACGCACTATAGACCATGATACTCAAGGCCGTCACGAGTTCAAGTCCTGCATGTCCGAATGTCACCGCCACGCCAAAGGCACCGAGTGCCATACCGAGTGATCCCGAGATGAGCAGCGGCTTGCGGCCCCACTTCTCCACGGAGAAGATGGCCACAAGGGTAAAGACAATGTTGACAACACCCATGAATACGGTAATGACCATCGGGTTCTCCATGCCCATATCGCCAAAGATACGCGGAGCATAGTAGAGTACGGCATTGATACCTACTGCCTGCTGGAACACGCTGAGCATGATGCCGATGAAGATACACATTGCACCATAGGACATGAGTTTCTCGGTCTTCTGAACCAGCGTCTCTTTGATAGCTTGAAGGATGAACTGGCCACGCTCGCTACCGTTTATCTTCGTCAGTACCTGAAGTGCATGCTGGTCTTTGCCAACAGAAACCAGATAACGCGGCGACTCCGGCACGAAGCAGATAAGCAGGGCGAAGAGTCCTGCCGGCACAGCCTCGCTACCGAACATGTAACGCCAACCTGTGGTGACCGTCCATTGTGCAGCGGGATTAATGGCAGCCAGACCTTTGCCCATCTCCTCCACGAGTGGCTGGATGTGTTCGCCAAGGATGAAGAAGTTGACGAAATATACCACCAACTGTCCGAAGATGATGGCAAACTGGTTACACGAAACCAACATACCGCGTATGTTCGACGGGGCTATCTCGCTGATATACATCGGGCAGATGGCCGAAGCCAGTCCCACACCGATACCTCCGATGACACGGTAGAAGTTGAACATGATCAGCAGCGAGTAGTTTGGTTCTCCATGAGTAAAGAACAGGAACTCCGGTTCCATCGAGCCGAGGGCTGAGATAAAGAACAACAAACCGGCGATGACCAGCGAGCGCTTACGTCCGAGGTTGGTGGCCAGAAAGCCCGAGAGTGCCGAACCGATGATACAACCTATCAGCGCGCTGGCCGAGGTAAAACCGTGCCAACCATCAGTATAGGCAAAGTCCTTTGACTCCATGAAAAATGCCTGAAGACCCTTTTCGGCTCCAGAGATGACTGCCGTGTCATAACCGAACAGAAGTCCGCCTAAGACGGCAACCAAGACAATTGAGAAAAGGTAGGCCGAGCTACCTCGTTTTTGGTATTCCATGTTTACGTTTTTAGTTAGTTTTCGTTAAAATCGACTACAAAAGTAACGTTTTTCTTTTAAAATACTGCTGATTAGCACACTTTTTAACTATTTTTTTTGTACCTTTGGCCCGAAATAACGTTCATTGTTCAAACTTCAATGTACAGTTTATGACAGTAGCAGACTATATCAACAAACAAAATACCGACGAGCGCCGTTTCTCCTTTGAAGTGCTGCCACCGCTGAAAGGCAACGGCACAGAGGCACTCTTTGCCACCATCGACAAGCTGGTGGAATTCAACCCAGCCTTCATCAACATCACTACCCACCACTCCGAATATGTTTATAAGGAGCTGGACAACGGACAGTTCGAGCGACAGCGCATCCGCCGGCGCCCAGGCACCATCGCCATAGCAGCCGCCATACAGAACCGCTACCATATTCCTGTAGAGCCACACATCATCTGTAGCGGAACGACCATCGATCAAACGGAATACGAATTGCTGGATCTCCAATTCCTCGGCATCAGGAATCTCATGCTGTTGCGTGGCGACAAGGCCAAGGAGGACAGCCGCTTCACCCCCACCCCTGGCGGTCATGCCCACACCACCGACCTCATCCGGCAGGTGGTACGCTTCAACGAAGGCTACTTTGCTGACGGCACACCCATCAAGCACCCAGGTCCCAAATTCGACTTCGGCGTGGCCTGCTACCCAGAGAAACATGAGGAAGCGCCCAACCTGGAGCGCGACATGGAGTATCTAAAGCAAAAACAGGATCTTGGCGCCCAGTATGCCGTGACGCAGCTGTTCTATGACAACGAAAAGTATTTCTCATTCATCGAGAAAGCCCGCCAGATGGGTATCACCATCCCCATCATCCCTGGCATCAAGCCCTTTGCAAAACTCAGCCAGCTGACGGTGGTTCCCAAGACGTTCCATTGTGACATCCCCGAGGCGCTGGCCAAGGAAATTGTCAAGTGCAAGACCGACGAGCAGGCCCGCCAGTTAGGCATCGAGTGGACTACCGCCCAATGCCGTGAGCTCTATGCCCACGGTGTCCACAACATCCACTTCTATACCGTCTCAGCTGTCGACAGCGTCGCAGAAATCACCCGTCTCCTCAGCATCTGAACTTTGAACTATGTTGGTTATTATAGCGTTAAATAACGCTAATTAGCCATTATAATGCCCAAAGTTCGAAGTCGAAAGTTTAATTTTCAATTATCAATTTCCAATTTTCAATTATTCTTTGTACCTTTGTAGCCGTGTTTGAACAGGTCATAGGACAACTGGAGGTCAGGCAACGACTGATGCAACTCTTCGAAGAGGGGCGGTTGCCACATGCCATCATGCTCTGCGGCCCTGCCGGCTGCGGCAAGTTGGCGTTGGCCATTAGCTTTGCACGCGTGCTGTTATCCCAGAAGGTGGAGGGCGGCATGTTTTCTGACAGCCCGGAATACGTCGAGAGTCCCATGCTGAAGAAGCTGGAACATCCCGACCTGCATTTCACCTACCCTACTATCAAACTGCCGTCGATGGGTACCGACCATAAACCCGTCAGCGACGACTTCGCCCATGAGTGGCACGAACTGGTAATGGCCGGGCCATACTTCTCAATGACGGAATGGTTAGAACAGATGGGCGGTGAGAACCAGCAGGCCATCATCACGGCGGGCGAAAGCGACGACCTGCTGCGTAAGTTGTCGCTGAAGTCGAGCCAAGGGGGCTATAAGGTTAGCGTCATCTGGCTACCGGAGCGCATGAACATAGAGTGTGCCAACAAGATGCTGAAGCTGTTAGAGGAACCTCCTTCACAGACCGTCTTCATCATGGTGTGCCAGGAGCCGGACAAGCTTTTGGAGACCATCCGCAGCCGTGTACAGCGCATCGACGTCAGGCGCATTGCCGAAGATGACATCCGTCAGGCCCTGAAGGACAAGCGCGGACTGACCGATGATATGGCCCAGCGCGTCAGCCGTATGGCTAATGGCAGCTGGCTGAAGGCCTTGGAACTGCTGAATGCCGACTCCGAGAACGAACTATTCTTAGATATGTTCCAGAGTCTGATGCGACTGGCCTACCAGCGCAAGGTACGTGACTTGAAAGGTTGGTCGGAACGCATGGCGTCGTTAGGCCGCGAGAAACAGAAGCGTTTCTTAGAATACTTCCTGCGACTCATCCGCGAGAACTTCATGTATAACTTCCAGCAAGAGGAGCTCTGCTACATGAGCCAGCGTGAGGAGGACTTCGCCAAGAACTTCGCCCGCTTCGTGAACGAGGCAAACATCCTGCCCATCACCGACCTGGCCAATCTTGCCATCCGCGACATCGGACAGAATGCAAACGCCAAGATTGTCTTCTTCGACTTCGCCCTACAAATGATTGTACTACTCATAAAGAAGTGAAAAGTAAAATTGTAAAATAATAGCTCATTGTAAATCGTCAAATTGTTAATAATATAGATGAAAGACTATGAAATAAAGACCGGTTGCGACCGCGGACTTTGCCACCAGGCCATTGGCCGTCAAGACCGCCAGCTGAATACCTACGACTGGCTGGCTGATGTCCCCGGCAATACCGACGATACTGACCTCGTGGAGGTGCAGTTCAAGCATACCCGCAAGGGCTACTACCATAACGTCAACAACCTGGAACTGAAGAAGGGCGACATCGTTGCCGTCGAGGCCAACCCCGGTCACGACATCGGCGTGGTGACCCTGACAGGTCGATTGGTGAAACTCCAGATTAAAAAAGCTAACCTGAAGAGCAGCGAGGAGATTCGCCGCATCTACCGCATAGCCCGTCCTGTGGACATGGAGAAATTCCGCGAGGCTAAGTCACGCGAACATGCCACGATGATAGAGAGCCGCCAGATAGCCAAGAACCTCGGACTGAAGATGAAGATTGGCGATGTGGAATACCAAGGCGACTGCAACAAGGCCATCTTCTATTATATTGCCGACGAGCGGGTGGACTTCCGCCAGCTTATCAAAGACCTGGCTGCCGCCTTCCACGTACGCATCGAGATGAAACAGATCGGTGCCCGTCAGGAGGCTGGACGAATCGGAGGTACAGGTCCCTGCGGACGTGAGCTGTGCTGTGCCACGTGGATGAAGAACTTCGTCTCTGTGGGCACCTCGTCAGCACGTTTCCAGGATATCTCGTTGAACCCACAAAAACTGGCTGGCATGTGCGCTAAGCTGAAGTGCTGTCTGAACTACGAGGTAGATAACTATGTGGAGGCCAGCCGCCGACTGCCGTCGAGAGACATCGTGCTGCAGACCCTCGATGCCGACTACTATTACTTCAAAGCCGACATTCTGGCAGGCCTCGTCACTTACTCCACCGACAAGAACATGGCTGTCAACTTGGAAACCATTACGGCAGAACGGGCTCGCCAGATTATCGAGTTAAACCGTAAGGGCGAGAAGCCCGAATCGTTAGAGGCCGACGGCCAGAACAAGACGCCGCAAGGTCCCGTCGACTTGGCTACGCAAGAGAACATTGCCCGCTTCGACCGTGCCAAAAAGAAGAAAAAGAAGAAGAAGCCGTCAGTTGACAAAGCCAAAGTTCAAGAGCCAAAAGCCAAAGTTCAAGAGCCCAAAGCTAAAAGCCAAGAGCCAAGAGCTAAAAGCCAAGAGCCAAGAGCCAAAAATCAAGAGCCCAAAGCCAAAAGCTAAATGAACAGGCACACCTTATTATATATATGCGCGTGCGTAACGGTTTTGGCCTTGACTTGTTGCAAGGGACATACCGTCTACAACCACTACGAGCATACACCTATTGCCGGTTGGGAGAAGAATGACACACTGTCGTTCCGCATCGGGCCAGTTGCCGCTACAGGAGAGTACGTTGAAGAGATAGGTCTGCGCATCAGCGCCGACTATCCCTTCACGGGACTGAACCTCATTGTCGAACAAACTCTGACGGAGGACGGCAAAAAGCCGATAATTCAGGAAGACAGAAGAACCGAGCGTAGCGACACGCTCACCTGCAGCCTCATCGACCAGCAAGGGCGTGCCAAGGGGCGCGGCATTAGCCACTACCAATATCTCTTCCACCTGACGACGCTTAAAATAAACGAAGGCGACATGTTGTATGTCGCCATTCGTCATGATATGAAACGTGAAATATTGCCTGGTATTGCCGACATCGGCGTCAAGCTTTCTGCCGTTAACCCACCTGCGAGCCAGGCTTCACGTCCTTTGTCGTCGTCACCACGCTGAGACTTTCGTCAGCATCGACAGCCGAGAGAATCATTCCCTGACTTTCAATACCCATCATCTTTCGTGGTGCAAAGTTGGCAACGAAGAGAATGCGCTTGCCGACAAGTACCGACGGGTCATCGTAGAAGGCAGCAATGCCGGAGCAGATGGTGCGGTCCTTGCCCGTTCCGTCGTCGATGGTAAACTGCAACAGTTTCTTCGATTTCGGCACGCGCTGACAGTCCTTCACCAGACCTACACGGATGTCGAGCTTCTCGAACGTCTCGAAGTCAACGTTATCCTTGATGTCGATGGGAAAACCATCGGCAGCGGAAGCTGCTGCAGCAGCCTCATTAGCCTTCTTCGTGGCTGCCAGCTTGTCTAACTGCTTCTGGATGACGTCGTCCTCTATCTTCTCGAACAGCAGCGACGGTTCGCCTAACTGATGACCTGGCTTCAACAGGTCGGTCGAGCCTAACTCGTTCCAGTCGAAGCTCTCTAAGTTCAGCATGTCACGCAACTTCTTCGACGAGAAGGGCAGGAAAGGCTCAAAAGCAATGGCGAGGTTGGCAGTCAGCTGCAAGCAGATGTTCAAGATAGTCTCGCAGCGCTTGGGGTCGGTCTTCCACACCTTCCAAGGTTCGCACTCGGTAATATAGCGGTTACCGATGCGGGCAAGGTTCATAGCCTCAAACTGGGCATCGCGGAACTTGAACTGATCAAGCAGCTCTTCTATTTTATTTTTCACATTCTTAAATTCCGCAATTGCTTGACGGTCAACGTCAAGCCACTCGCCACAGGCTGGCACTACGCCATTCCAATATTTCTTGGTCAGCTGCAAGGCACGGTTCACGAAGTTGCCATAAACAGCCACCAACTCGTTGTTGTTACGATCTTGGAAGTCCTTCCACGTAAAGTTGTTGTCCTTGGTTTCAGGAGCATTGGCCGTCAGCACATATCTTAATACGTCCTGTTTGCCGGGCATATCCACTAAGTACTCATGCAACCAGACAGCCCAGTTGCGCGAGGTCGAAATCTTGTCGTTCTCAAGATTCAGGAATTCATTTGACGGCACATTATCCGGCATAATATACTTGCCGTGAGCCTTCATCATCACAGGGAAGATGATACAGTGGAATACAATGTTGTCCTTGCCTATGAAGTGTACAAGACGAGTGTCCTCATCCTGCCACCATTTCTCCCAAGCCCCCCACTTCTCTGGTTCTTTGGCACACAGCTCGACGGTATTCGACACATAACCGATGGGCGCGTCAAACCATACGTAGAGCACCTTGCCTTCTGCACCATCGATGGGTACGGGGATGCCCCAGTTCAGGTCGCGCGTCATGGCTCGCGGCTGAAGATCCATCTCTAACCACGACTTGCACTGACCATATACGTTGGGGCGCCACTCCTTGTGACCCTCCAGAATCCATTGTTTCAGCCAGTCCTGATAGTCGTTCAAAGGCAGATACCAGTTCTTGGTTTCCTTCAACACTGGTGTCGAGCCGCTGATAGTCGACTTGGGATTAATGAGCTCCGTAGGACTCAAGTCGCGACCACACTTCTCACATTGGTCGCCGTAGGCACCCTCGTTGTGGCAATGGGGACACTCGCCCACCACGTAGCGGTCGGCCAGGAACTGCTTGGCCTCCTCGTCGTACAACTGCTCGGTGGTTTCCTCCACCAGCTTGCCCTCGTCGTACAGCTTTCGGAACCAATCAGCAGCAAACTTGTGGTGGGTTTCCGAGGTGGTACGGCTATAGATGTCGAACGAGATGCCAAATTCGGCAAACGAGTCCTTAATCATTTTATGATAACGGTCTACTACGTCCTGTGGAGTGATGCCTTCCTTACGGGCTCTAACCGTAATGGGCACGCCGTGCTCGTCGCTACCGCCAATGAACAGCACGTCCTCTTTTTTCAGACGAAGGTAACGCACGTAGATATCTGCCGGCACATAAACGCCGGCCAAGTGTCCAATGTGTACACCACCATTAGCGTATGGTAGTGCCGAGGTCACTGTAGTTCTCTTGAATTTCTTTTCTGCCATTTACTTATCTCTTTTTGATTTTGCCTTCTTCTATATAACTAACCTCAACGAGGCGTAATAAAACGCCTCTGCTTTCCGTCAGCCGAAAAGTTTGCTGCAAAGTTACAAAATAATGCTGAAATAGAAAAGCATTTTGGGATGATTAACGCAGTTCGTCCTATAAATAAACGCATTTCGAGGAAAATCGTGGAAAGTCCGCAAGGTGCCACTACGCAAATTGAAACGGATGACGGAACGAATGAGGCTTCCTCTTCGTAACCTTGACAGGCCCACTATCGCATGGAAAAAGTTTTGTGAAAATTACTGCCATACTGCCACCAGGCGGCTGAAATGCCCGTAAATAAAGGCTTCGCCGGGTGGTGGTAGTTTGGTGGGAGATGGCAGTAAGTGGCAAAAAACGGCCAAAAATGACAAAAACAAATGCAGTATATTTGGAACCAACAATAAATTGCGTAACTCTGCCATCTGAAAAGTCCTTAGGAAAGTTGACTGCTCCACCCCCTGGAGCAACAAGAAATCATTATGAAAAGTTTCAGAAATCACGGCAACTTCTGCAAGAAATCACGGCAACTTCTTCAGGAAATCACGGCAACTTCTTCAGGAAATCACGGCAACTTCTTCAGGAAATCACGGCAACTTCTGTAACTTCTCTACGTGATTTCTGAATGTTCCTTTCACAAGAGCGACACCTTTTCCTAAGGATTTCTGAAGGTTTTCTTGAGGATAGGCAATCGCAACTCGCAATTTTATATGTCGATTTGGTGTGTTTTTTGCCACTTACTGCCATCTCCCACCAAACTACCACCACCCGACGAAGCCTTTATTTACGGGCATTTCAGCTGCCTGGTGGCAGTATGGCAGTAATTTTCACAAAACTTTTCCTATGCGATGGTGGGCGTGTTTAATTCAACCAATAGGTATCGTTTAGTATATATCTATGCCGTTGACAGAGAGAGGGTCGTCCTTAAACGCACGAAGTAACAGCTTTCTCCACAACAAGTCCTCAGAGTATCTCCTCGAGGAGTTCTCGCTGGCGACCGGCAAGAATGATATGGTGGTTACCGATGGGGTCACGCAGGAAGTAGTTTGCCTGCCCTTTGTCGTCGAGTTTGATAATCTGCTGGGTACGGCAGAGGTCGGGCTTGGCCTCACTACGGATGAGTTCACCCTCGGCAATAAAGTGACGCGAGAGGTCGCCAGAGACCTTGAAGATGGTGACGGGGCCTTCTTGCATATAGCCACGAATGCCAATGCCGATACCCGACTCGAAGTGGGTGTCGAACTCATAGCGCTCCACCATATTAAGAGGTATGGTGCAATGGGAGAAGAGCATCTCACCCGTCTCTGGATTAATGCGGGAAGGGTTGGCCTGGAAACCGCTGAACCCCGTCAGCGACTGGGCAATTTTCATGGACAGCATGGCGGGAACGTCGCCCTCGCAGCCTGCCACAACACCTTCAGAGTTGAGCTTGGCAAGAGCCAGACAGCCTGTATTCCTGACGGCGGTCAGTAAGTCGAAGCAACGCATGGTAAAACCTTGCAAGTGGTGACGGGCAATGATAGTCTTCAAGCCTTCGTAGATGCGGAGGGCGCCAGGCAGAGCCTCCTGAAGTTTCTCCGAAAGAGGGGGAATTGTGTCATCAAAAGCAGGTGAAGAATCATCGGAACTATGCGACTTAAGATTTCCTTCATTGGAGGGACTTGGGGAAACTTCTAAAGTAGCAAGAAGGTCCTTCATCGGGATATCGACAAGTTCTATGCCGCAACGCCACTTAACCGTTTCCCGATTGGTGTAGCTGGCGATGAGCCAGTCGGAGGGTTGTCCGATGATACCTAAACGGCAACCGGCAAGACGCTGTTTGGCCAGTCCTACCTGTTCAAGGACTGTCAGACGATGGTTGATGTATTCTGCCGAGCCGTGAATTATTTCGCCCTGAATATTGTGCTGGCGGAGGTAGGAGAGTATCTCCAGAGAGGCAGCGAGGGAATTACTTTTGCCAGAGGTGAGCAGACGGAATGGAGTACGCGACTTCTTCTGCAATTCAGGCAGCAGACGACGGAAGATGCCCTCCGTACCACCAGTGCGAACGTAGATAAGGTCAAGGGCGTGGCTGCCATAGTCGCTGTAGTCGGAACCTTTCAACTGGTATTCTACTTGCAGGCTGTTGAGGAATTCCTGCGTATTATTGCTGACGGCCTGCTCGTCGTGCAGCTCGGAGGTTAGTGTATAGATTGAAATGTTCATGTTTCGATATTATATTATAGAATAAAGGAATGTCTGCTTCACCGGATATGATGTAAGAACTAACTTCTGATGAGGTTGCGGCTGGCATCGAGGCGGAGGAAGATGAACAGCAGGAAGGTGAATCCCCAAAGCGAGGAACCGCCATAGCTGAAGAAAGGCAAAGGTATGCCGATGACTGGCGTCAGTCCAAGCACCATGCCGACATTGATGAAGACATGGAAGAGGAAAATGCTAAGTACGCAATAACCATAGACGCGTCCGAAGCGGAATGGTTGTCGCTCGGACAGATGGATAAGCCTGAGAATAAGCAGCAGGAAGAGTAGCAGTACACCGGCCGAGCCGAGGAATCCCTCTTCCTCGCCGACGGTACAGAAAATGAAATCGGTATCCTGTTCTGGTACGAACTTCAACTTGGTCTGCGTACCATTTAGGAATCCCTTGCCCTCCAGACCACCAGAGCCGATGGCTATCTCCGACTGATGAACGTTATAGCCTGCACCACGCAGGTCTTCGTCGAGTCCTAACAACACATTGATGCGTGAGCGCTGGTGGGGCTCCATCACCTTATTCATAATAAAATCGGCACCATAAAAGAAACCTACCGAGCCGAGGGCAAAGAGAGCAATGAAGTAATAGCTGTGAAGGCGGGAGCCCAGTCCCTCCCACACCAGATAGCCTATGAGCACAGCTGTCATGACAAGCTGGACATAGACGATGTCGAAAGAAACAAAAACCGAGAAACGAGAAATGAGAAATGCTACAAGCGTAAGACCTATGCTGCAGAGCAACAGACGCCAGGCCGTACGGCGATTGCAGTAAATCCACACCATGCCAATGGAGAACAACTGGATAAGCAGCATGACAGAGAACTTGCCTACGCTGGTGGGGCTTGCCCCCAGATGAACGTCGGCAAAACGTATGCCCACTACAAAGTAGACCACAGCTGCGACTCCAGTAAAAAGAATGCTACCTGGCATACCTTCACGATAGAACATGAGGAAGAAGGCCAAATAGACTAACGCCGAACCCGTCTCGCGCTGCAGTACAATGCAGAGCATGGGCAGCAGAATGACAGCCAGTGTGGCGCCGAAGTGCTTCCACTGGTTGATGCTGTAACCATAGGTGGACATGAGCTTGGCGAGTGCAAGGGCTGTGGCAAACTTCGCGAACTCAGCTGGTTGCAACCGCAAAGGACCTAATACGAGCCAAGAACGTGAACCCTTGATGGTATGTGGATTGAAGATAGTGGCAAAGAGCAATAGCAAGAGTAAAGCATAGATGATGTATGCAAAGGTATCGTAGAAACGATCGTCAAGCATGAGGATGATGAATCCCAGCATGATGCTGGTGCCTATCCACACTATCTGCATGCCTGAACGTGTGGCAAGCGAGAAAATATCTGTCTCGCCATAGGAATAACTGGCTCCACAGACGCTGATCCATCCAAAACTGAGCAGGGCGATATAAATCAATATCGTCCACCAGTCAATATTCAACAGTACACTATGTTTACGCTTGTCGTCAGCCATCACTAAATTCTTCAATTTTTAACATCACCTGCTTGTAGTGCCATAGGAAATATGCCTGTTCTGGAAAACGTCGGCCCTTTTCTTCGAGGCCTCCGAAAGCGTTCCATTAATATACTTCTCCATGATGAGCGAGCCTAATGGCACGCCATAAGTAGCACCCCAGCCGCCATTCTCGACGTAGACAGCCACGGCTATCTTCGGTTTGTCCATAGGTGCAAAGCCCATGAAGACAGAGTGGTCGTGGCCACGATTCTGGGCAGTACCCGTCTTGCCACAAGCAGCAAATGGCAATCGCGCCAGTTCGTGACATGTACCGCCTGTTGCCGAGGCACGCATACCTGCCACAACATAGTCGTAGGCCTCGCGCTTGGCTTTAGTATAATGCCGCCGAGTGAAGGTCGTATCCAATTTCTCGCCTTGTACCTTTTTCACCACGTGGGGAACATAGAAGAAACCTCTGTTGGCGATGGTGGCACTGAGGTTGGCTATCTGCAAAGGCGTTGCCGTCACCTCGCCCTGCCCAATGGCAATGGAAATAACACTCAGACCGTTCCAGTTGCCCTTAATATGGTCACTATAATAGTTGCCGTTAGGTATCATACCCCGTTTCTCGCCAGGCAGGTCGAGACCAAGTCTATAGCCAAAACCCATGCTGACCATATAGTCACGCCATTTGTTCATGGCATTGGTGGACGAGCCGTATTTCGACTTGGCACCAATCATGTAGTACAGTCCCCAGCAGAAATAACCGTTGCATGACGTAGACAATGCTGGTACCAGCGACAGCGGAGAGGCGTGTCCGTGACAACCTACATGCAGTCCCTTGAAATTAAAACCATGACCACAGGGATAGGCTGTTTGCGTAGGATGAAGAATGCCCTCGGACATAAAAGTCAGACCCTGCGTGGTCTTAAACGTAGAGCCTGGCGGATACTGACCCATGATGCTACGGTTGAGCAGAGGTTTCCAAACGTTCTGCTGCAGTTCGTGATGACTCTCCGAACGCTTGCGCCCCACCATCATGCGGGGGTCGTAACTGGGCGACGATACCATACAGAGCACTTCGCCGGTGTTGGGCTCAATGGCTACGATAGAGCCTATCTTGCCCTCCATCAGCCGCTCACCAAGAGCTTGCAGGTCGGCATCGATGCTCAGCGTGAGATTCTTGCCTGGTATAGGTCGGCGGTCGAACTTACCGTTCTGGTAGCGACCCTGAACTCGGCCGTGGGCATCGCGTAGAAGAATCTGCATACCTTTCTCGCCACGAAGTTGTTTCTCATAACTGCGCTCAACACCTAACTTGCCGATATAGTCGCCTGGCTGATAGTAGTCATCCTCCTCGATGTCGGCTGGCGACACCTCGGCGACATCGCCTAAGACATGGGCTGCCATCGCATACTGGTACTGGCGGATGCTACGCTTCTGGACATAAAAGCCTGGAAAACGGAACATTTTTTCCTGAAATACGGAGAAGTCCTTGTCTGACAGCTGATTCATAAAGAGCTGCTGGGTGAAGCGCGAGTAGCCTGGATTCTTATTACGGTCCTTGATAGTCTCCATTCGCTGGTTGAACTCATCACGGGTAATGTTCAGAGCCTGACAGAATTCCAGCGTATCCAAGCGTCCCTTAGCTTCGTTCATCACCACCATGATGTCGTAGGCCGGCTGGTTATAAACTAACAGTTTACCATTGCGATCAGAGATGACACCTCGAGAAGGGTACTCAATTTTCTTGAGGAAGGCGTTGGAGTCAGCACTCTTCTTGTAGTCATCGCTCGTTATCTGGAGCATGAAGAGTCGAATGGTGTACACTACTACGATGAGTATGGCCACCCCTCCAATGACATAGCGTCGGTTGTCTAAGGAATGGTCTTTCATCGGTTCAACTTAGCGATTTCAAAAGTAAAGATGAGCATCAGGGTAATGGCGGCACTGCCTCCCACGCAAAGCGCCCACTGCACCCAATTAAAATAGGTGAACAGCTCGAGCGAATAGAAGATCAGGCAATAGAGCAAGACCATGATGATGATGTAGTAGCTGTACTTCAGGGGACCAAGCGTAGAGAGAGCCGGCTTCAGGTCTTCCACAGAATCGCGGGGCACGAAGAGTTCAAAATAATAGGGCTGGATGGCAGCAATGACGGTGAGTGAAGCTGCCGCCAGACCAGGAGTATTGGAGAAGGTGTCGAGCATCAGTCCCAAGAGGAAGCTCCAGAGCAGAATGCCCCATTTGGGATAGTTGCGTGGAAACTGGGTGACGAAATAGACATAGAATAGCGGCGTGGCACAGTTAAATAGGTGTATACGTCCCAGTACAACAGCTTGCACCAGCACAAACACTACAAACCATCCGGCACGTTTCAATAAGTCTATCGTCATATCTTAACTATAATTCACGAATTATGAACAGAAAACTATTCCCTTACATTCAGTTTCAACGAGTCTTTGGCGGCCTGCAGGAGGCGTACACGCTCAGCAATCGTCTTGTCGCTGATGACCACTACGTCACGCAAGTTGCCAAAGTCGGTTGACAGGCGCACCTGTAAACGATAGCTCAAACCGTCGCGAGAGTTATACACTTGCTTTATTTGGCCCACCAACACACCTGGCGGAAAGATACTGGAGTAGCCGTTGGTCTCGACCCACTCGCCACGTTTGAAGCGAGCATGACGTGGGATATCCTCGACATAGGCAATACCGGCATCACGACCGTCCCAGCGTAGCACACCAAAATAGCCGTGGCCTCGGATGGCACAGCTAATGCGTGACGACTGTACGTTGAGCACAGGAATGATAACACTGTGATGAGCCGAGGTAAGATAAGTGACTCCCACAACGCCCTTACCACAAGCAACACCCATACCCTCCTCTACTCCATCAGCAGAACCTTTGTCAATGGTGATGAGGTTGTTCTGGCCATGCAGCTCGTTAGTAATGACTTTGGCAGGGATGAGCTTATACTGGCTAAGCAACTCAAGTTCCTGGCGTTCCTTAACGCTTATCTCCGAGGTGGCTTCGCTATAGAGTCGGCGCAACTGAGTCACCTGACGCTCCAAATAGAAATTACGGAGCGTCAGATCCTCGTTCACTTTTGTCAACGAGAAGAATTGCTCAACCGCCGAACTCCATTCGTAGACGCGCCCAGCCACCATATTGGCTGACGAGAGCCACACACTGTTCTGATAGCTGTTGTATTGGAACAGCAGCACAGCACTGATGACCTCAAGCACGCCGAATAGAAACCAGTGGAAGTGTTTGTGCAGAAACTCCAGCAGATTCTTCATGCATTAGAACTATGATTGCAACGCCACAATCCTTATCGCATGAGAAACGAGAAGCGGTCAACATTCTTCAGGGCAATGCCGGCACCCTTGGCAACAGAGTGCAACGGATCTTCGGCAATGTGGAAGGGAATGTTGATTTTATTGGTCAGACGCTTATCGAGTCCTCGTAGCAGGGCGCCGCCACCAGCCAACCAAATACCGTTCTTCACAATATCGGCATACAGCTCAGGAGGAGTGTTCTCCAGTGCGGAAAGCACAGCATTCTCTATCTTGGCCACGGTCTTGTCAAGACAGTGGGCTATTTCCTGATAGCATACAGGCACTTCCATAGGGAGAGCCGTAATACGGTTTGGGCCATGGACGATATAGTCCTCAGGAGCTTCATCACCAAGGTCTGTCAGGGCAGATCCCACGGCAATTTTGATACGTTCGGCCATACGCTCAGAGACCTTCACGTTGTGCTGACGCGACATGTACTCCTGAATGTCGGTAGTCAGGTCGTCACCGGCGGTACGAATGCTGTTATTAGAGACAATACCACCTAAGGAGATGACGGCAATTTCGGTAGAACCACCGCCGATATCAACAATCATATTGCCCTCAGGAGCCTCCACGTCGATGCCGATACCTATGGCTGCAGCCATAGGCTCGAAAATCAGATAGACATCGCGGCCGTCAGCATGCTCAGCAGAATCGCGTACGGCACGCAGCTCCACTTCCGTGGAACCAGACGGTACACCAATCACCATACGCAGAGAGGGTGAGAAGAGGCGACGCCCACTATGTACCATCTTAATCAGTCCGCGCATCATTTGCTCACAGGCTGAGAAGTCGGCTATCACACCGTCGCGCAGAGGGCGTACGGTGCGGATGTTATCGTGTGTCTTCTCGTACATCATCTTGGCTTTCTCGCCCACGGCAATCATCTTGTCGGTATGGCGATCCAGAGCTACTACTGACGGCTCGTCAACAACAATCTTGTCATCACTGATAATGATGGTGTTGGCCGTTCCAAGGTCCATGGCTATCTCCTGGACAAAACTAAAAAATCCCATTATAAATTACAATTTGACAATTTACTATTTACAACTTATTTCTCAAACCAGCTATTGATAGCTGTATCGTAGTGTGAGCTGACGCCAAAGGCGCGTGTGGCCAACATGCGGCGCTGAGCCTTCGTGGTCTCAGCACCCTGTTCGTTCAGGATGTCCAACAATATAGAGTATTCAACCTTAGACGGAACTATCACCACATCATTAAAATTCTTAGCTGCGGCGCGAATCAGCGAGATGCCGCCAATGTCAATCTTCTCGATAATGTCCTCTTCTGAGGCTCCGCTGGCAACGGTCTGTTCAAAAGGATACAGGTCAACAACGACCAGGTCAATTTCAGGAATCTCGTATTGAGCCATCTGTTCACGGTCGCTCTCAAGTTCACGACGACCCAGAATGCCTCCGAACACCTTCGGATGCAACGTCTTCACACGGCCACCAAGGATGCTGGGGTACGTCGTCACGTTCTCAACCTTCTCGCAAGCATAGCCGAGCGACTCGATAAATGCCTGAGTGCCACCTGTCGACAGGAACTTCACGCCCTCGTCGTTCAGTTTCTTCAGCAACTCTTCCAGCCCATCTTTGTGGAATACAGAGATGAGCGCTGTCTTAATCTTCTTCTTGTCTGCCATAAAATATAACGTTATATTGTTCACTCTACTTAGAGTTTGCAAAATTACAAAAAAGACTGCATACCGCCAACACGTTTTCTCGAATTTTTTTATTCTCCTATAAATAAATAATGTATATCAAGCAACCATGGTCCCAGAATCCAGCTTAACCCATATCAACATTTTGGCCATTATGGGAAAATAAATCGTCGTTTGTTCGTTCGTTTCAAAGAAAATGACTACCTTTGCAGCCGCATTCAGAAATATGAAACCAAACCAATTATAATATGAAGAAAAAACTCTTACTCACGGCCCTCGTCGCCGTAGCCGTCAGCACTGCACAGGCAGGAGGACTGATGACCAACACAAACTATCACATCGCCTTCGACCGCATGATGGCACGTGGCGCCACAACAGAGATTGATGCCGTTTTCAGTAATCCAGCAGGCCTTGCCTGGGGCCACGAAGGCTGGCAACTCTCGCTGAACTTTCAGAAGCCCTGGCAGTATCGGGACATCGAACTGACCACACAGAATGGCAGTCACACGTACGAAGGTAAGGCATCGGCGCCTATCGTACCGGCACTCTTCGCTTCCTACAAGCACGATCGCTGGGCCATTTCTTCCATGATTGGTATCGTGGGCAGTGGCGGTTTCGTCGAATACAAGGAAGGTGTGCCTATGTTTAACGTACTGCTACAGAGCAAGCTGTACGAAAACGGAATCACCCCTGACCAGTATAAACTCGACTCTGAGATGAAGGGCAAGCAATACATCTACGGTGGACAAGTCAACTTCACTTACAAGGTGCTCGACTGCCTCTCAGCCGCCGTCGGCTTCCGTGCCAATTATTACGACGGCTACTACCGAGGCCATGTCATTGCTAAAGACCATCCCCAGCTGGGCGAAGTAGCCAAGCTGCTGCTCGATGTCGACCAAAAGGGCTGGGGTTTCACGCCCATCGTCAGTATGGCTTTCCGCGAAGGTCCTCTCACGCTGACTGCACGTTATGAGTTCCGCACAAAAGTCAATCCTAAGAACGACACCAACATTCTTGAAGCAGGCCTTGGGGAGCGCACCGTGGCTACCATGATGGCACTCGACCCAGTAGGCACTCCAGCTAAACTGCAGAAGTTGCAAGCTGAACTCGGAGCCTACACTGCTTCTTACCAGGATGGTGTTCGCACCCGTTACGACATGCCAGCTCTGCTCTCTGTTGCAGCAGGTTACGCCTTTACCGACAAGTTCCGCGCAACGCTTGAATACCATTTCTTTGATGACAAGAATGCGAAGATGGCAAACGACCGTCAAGAAACCCTCACACACGGCACGAACGAGTTTCTGCTCGGACTGGAATATGATATCAACGACAAGTTTACTGTCAGCTGCGGCGGCCAACGCACCGACTACGGCCTTAGCGACGAATACGAGCAGAACACGTCGTTTGCCTGCGACAGCTACAGCATCGGTTTAGGTGGCGCATGGAACATCAACGAGAAGATTCGCCTAAACGCCGGCTACTTCTGCAGCATCTACAGCGACTACGATAAGCAGACCTCCTACGGCAAGGAGACCTACTCACGCACCAACCACGTCATCGGACTTGGTATCGACTATAAGTTCTAATTATTCTTAGTTGTCAGCATCGCCCTTGTAGTGGTAGGGCTGAACGTTAGGATTCTCGCCTAAGCTATTGTCAGGGATAGTGCCCCTTCGGATGAGCTGTTCGCCGTATTCACCGCGAATATTTCCGAGGTTGAGAAGCATGTCAGAATATTTAATAGTAGGTATGACAATGCCGAAGATACCGAAGGCCACACGTACTCCCTCAGGCTTCACATTGTTATGGATGTAAGCTGTCTTGAAGAGTGCATGGGGATAGATAGCCACCTGATTGTGGTCTATGAAGATTTTCCATGTTTCGGGGTCAACTTCAGTGGAGTCGGCATGGGTAAAGATGCGTCCGAGGTTCTCGACGTAGTCATCGATGGCATCGCTCTGGATACTGTCGCTGGCTATGAGACACTCTTTGATATTGTCTTCTGTCTGCCACAGCATCATGCTGTCTGAAGGCTTCGTGAACATGGCAATGATGGCAAATACGCCAATGATAACAAACAAAATAATCAGCTTGCCGAGGCAGCTGTGACGAAAGTCTTGTACGACGGTTTGTTGCTTGTAATTGTTGCTGTTGAATTTCTCCATATTAATGTTTTGTTTTTAAAGGTTATTCTTATCGTTGTGCAGGAGATTCATAAACTCCTGTCGGGTCTTGGCTTGGTTGAATGCTCCGCAGAAGTCGCTGGTGGTGGTGATACTGTTCTGCTTCTCCACGCCACGCATCTGCATGCACATGTGACGTGCTTCGACAACGACCATGACACCGAGTGGTTTCAGGGTCTGCTGGATGCACTCCTTGATCTGTAGGGTCAGCCGCTCCTGCACTTGTAGGCGGTGGCTGTAGATGTCTACAACACGGGCTATCTTCGAGAGTCCTGTGATGTATCCGTTGGGGATGTAGGCTACGTGAACCTTGCCGTAGAAAGGCAACATGTGGTGTTCGCAGAGCGAGAAGAAGTCGATGTCCTTGACGATGACCATCTGGGAGTAGTCTTCTCGGAACAGGGCATCGGTGAGCACTTTGTGGGCGTCCATCTCGTAACCACGTGTCAGCACTTGCATGGCTTTAGCGACACGCATCGGCGTCTTTTGCAGTCCCTCGCGATCAGGGTCTTCACCCACTAACTTCAGGACTTCACGATAGTGTTCAGCCAGCTGGTCAAGCCCTTCACGGAATATTTCGTTCTCTGGATACACTTCTTTTAAATTGAAAATAATACTATAAATACTAAACTTTGCAAGCCGACATCTCTTTCTTTAATAGGCTACGGTGATTTTGCCCTTGACGATGGTAGCTTGGTTATAGCCCAGCTTACGCAGACTGGAAAGCATCTGGTGAGCCTCCTCGTAAGTACGATAGTTGCCCACTCGGCAAATCCATCGCGGCGAGTAGAAATGGACGTAGACGGGAACATTGGCGTAATGCATCTTGATTTCCCTGCTGATGCGCTCGGCCTGCTGCCGGTCAGTACGTTTGTTGCCGCCAGCAAAGACCTGTACACGGTAGCCTGTGACTTTCACGCCACCACGCATCATCTTCTTCGTCAGGTCGACAGGAGCCGGTTCAACGGTCTCGTCGTCGATAGGATTTGTCGTGACAGACGACTGTTGCGGGTTGTTGGAGGACAATTGGCGATGGGTGTCTGCAGACGGCTGGCGCGGGGTGGAGGTAGAGGCCGGCGAAGAATGGTCAGTGGCAGGAGCCTGTTGGGAACTTGAACCTCTTGGCATCAGTTCTGCGTTATTCACCAGTTCGTCGATGTCGGCCGACTGATGGATGGTCACAGTGCCTTGACCTGCGCCCTGCTTCTGCTGCAAGCGCTGGGTAAACGTCTGTGCACTGGCATTCAGAAGAATACCAGTACACAGGACGAATATGGTCTGCAAGCGTTTCATTACTTCTTCCAAGCGTCGATGATGCCCTTGAAGTCAGCACACTTCAGTGAGGCACCGCCGATAAGTCCACCGTCAATGTCGGGCTTGGCAAAGAGCTCAGGAGCGTTGCTGGCCTTGCACGAACCGCCATAGAGGATGCTGGTGTCGTCGGCAACAGCCTGGCCGTACTTTCCGGCAACGATGCTGCGGATGTAGGCGTGAATCTCTTCGGCCTGCTCGGCAGTAGCGGTCTTACCAGTACCGATGGCCCAGATGGGTTCGTATGCGATGATGATGTTCTTGAACTCCTCTTCGCTGAGGTTGAAGACGCTGCCCTCGAGTTCGGCCTTCACCACCTCGTTCTGCTTGTTGGCCTCACGCTCTGCCAAGCTTTCGCCGATGCAGAAGATGACCTTCAAGCCATTCTTCAGGGCCAGCAGCACCTTCTCCTTCAGGATCTCAGGAGTCTCCTTGTAATATTCGCGACGCTCGGAGTGGCCGAGGATGACATACTGAGCACCCGTCGACTTCACCATCTCAGCGCTCACCTCACCGGTGAAGGCACCCTTCTCCTTGTCGGCACAGTTCTCAGCACCCAGTCCGATAACGCTGCCTTCCAGCTCCTTGGCAACAGAAGCCAGATGGATGAACGGCGTGCAGATGACGACGTCACAGTTGGGTTTGTCGGCAGCCAGTGCCTCGTTCAGTTCCTTTGCGAGGGCAATACCCTCCTGCAGGTTCAGGTTCATTTTCCAGTTGCCTGCTACAATCTTCTTTCTCATATTAATGTTACGTATTAAAAATATAAATATGTATTATGCTTTCAATTCTTCGCTTTCTTCACTCTTCACTTTCTTTACTCTCTTCAGCCAGCGCGTCCAGGCCCAGAGGCGGTCGGCTATGGTGAGCAGTAACAGCGGCAGCACGTACCACAGAATGATAGCCAATATCTTGCTTGCCGTCGAATCTTCAGGCATGCGGCCTATCTCGAGTTTCTCCAGCTTGCCACTCAACTGGTATTCATCGGGCAACCGGTTATGGCTCCACTTTCGAATGACAACACCATCCTTCAGGAGCAGCAGTCCGGGATTGCTGCGGATAATGGTCTTCAGCACAATGTCGTCCGTCTGACAAAACGGATAGTCCGCTCCTGTAGCCTCACACCAGTCGGCGATACCCTTTTGGTTGCTGGCCGTCAGACAGTAGAACGGATAGCTGTTGTCCACAGCATACTCGTACACCTGATTAATCAGGTCCAGCTGGCTGTCGTCAGCCTGCTCCAAATGTGGCGACACCAACAGGAACAGGTATCCTGGCCGGGTAAGTGCCTTTTCAGTGATATCCTCGCCCTCGGGGATACTCTCCATGAAGAAGTCGGCATAGTGCGACTCCTTGCCTTCCATCATCTGTTGCCAGCCTGCCTTGAGGTTGGTGCCAATGTGGTAAGGGCGGAAGTCGAACATCGGCCTGTCGTACAGTGACCATCCCGATACGACCAATATGAAAATCATGGTGTAGTTGACCACAATCCACTGGTTGGTCCTCGAGATGAACCTCACCATGTCCAACGGCCAGCGCCGTACTATGACTGCCAACGCCAGAAGCACCACATTTTTTATAAATGTCTGCCAGTTGGTCAGCACAATGGCATCGCCGAAGCACCCACAGTCGCTGATGGGGTTGGCTATGGCGAGCCACAGCGTCAACGGTGTCATGACGAGCATTGCTATCAGCGCCAGCATCGACATCAACCGTCGGCGTATGGCGAAGAGCAGACAGACACCCACGACAAATTCGAAGGCCGACAGCAATACCGAGGCTCCGAGTGTCACGAAGTCAGGCACCAGCCGTCCCAGTTGCATCGCCGTCAGGTAGTCCGCCAGCTTATACTGCGTGCCTAACGGGTCGACGGCCTTGACGAACCCTGAGAATATCAGCGTCAGTGCCAGTACGATGCGTGCTATGTTAACTACGACCTTTCTCACCTTATCAGTGTGTGGCAGCTCATTCTTCACTCTTCACTCAGCTTGATAGCTCCGAATACGGCATAGTTGATGATGTCCATATAGTTGGCATCGATGCCCTCACTAACGGTCACGCCCTCGCCACGCTCGGCAAGGTCCTCTATCTCCTTGACACGTTGTATCTTCGTCAGGATAAAGTCAGTATACGAACTGACCCGCATACCACGCCAAGCCTCATCGTAGTCGTGGTTCTTGCGCTTCATCAGTTCCAAGGCCTCAAGGGCGTACTTGTCGTAGAGCGCCAAAGCCTCGTCGGGGGTCTTGTCCACCGTGTCGCGGAAGCCCTCGCTGAGCTGAATCAGTCCTACGATGCCGTAGTTGATGAGTGCAATGAACTCAGGCCGGATGCCCTCGCCCACCAACGACTCCTTCTTGATCTCTAACGAGCGGATGCGCTTGGCCTTGATGAACAGCTGGTCAGTCAGCGACTGGGGTCGCAGGATACGCCACGAAGCCCCGTAGTCGTGCAGTTTACTCTCGAACAAATGACGGCATTCGCCTATCACCTGCTCGAACTGCTTGTTGGTTTTTTCTTCCTGTGTAACCATAATCCGGTGCAAAGGTACAAATAAGTGAGCACAAAACCAAGAAAAAGCATTGATTTGTTCTTGTTTTCTTGCACGAATACATTAAAAAAGGTGGAAAGGGGTGACGTGTACTGAATAAGTTGACACTTTTGGAATCAAAAAAGTGTATCAGTATGCGACAACATGGAGAAATGACAGACGAGAAAAGACTTGCATTATTAGATGAATTCTTGTACTCTGGCAAGTCAA